>OLHI01000017.1_pt1 | contig 55493 bp, 41 predicted proteins | sample 1609501 | NCBI WGS metagenome assembly OLHI01 (sample SAMN05416862, study PRJEB24817) | seawater metagenome | isolation source: Sea water | place: Canada:Atlantic | collected 2013-11 | reverse complement strand
GATAGGAGTCCGTCTCGTGGGCTCGGAGATGTGTATAAGAGACAGTGGCATACCTGGGCAGAACGCCATGACCCCGCCAATTTTACTCGTTGCTTCTATGAGAATGACATCCAATCCCAGGCGACCAGCGGCAACTGCCGCTCCAAATCCTGCGGTACCCCCCCCTACAACCAATACATCAGCCTCTTGTGTTCGATTAGATATAAGAAAGTCCACCATAGTTGAGTAGCGCCGCCATTGTATGACCAGATTTAACAACACCATTTGGCCTAAAACTCGCTGCCAACACTATGATACAGTGCAACTTACTTGACCAGAGAAGTAGATTTTAGCGAGTTTAACTACTCTACTATAAGCCCTTAAAATAGGAAATAGCGATGCTCTTGAAAGATAAATTGTTATTAACACTTGTACTAACCATATCAGCTGCGCTTAGCGCCTGCAGTGAGCCAGAGTCTCCTGAAAACTTGCCAGCTAGTAATGCCAATCTGGATTTAGCTGGAGTTACTGCTGAAATAATGAGTTGTGAAAACGCGGATCAAAATGGCATGGCGTTGTTTGGCGATGTGCATATTCATACTCGTTACTCTTTCGATGCAGCTGCAAATAGCACAGGGACAACCCCTGAAGATGCCCATCGCTATGCTCGTGGAGAGGAAATTCCTATATTTCCGATCAATGATGAAGGCGTTGCTGTAGGTAGAACCAAAATTGATCGACCGTTAGATTTTATAGCTGTTACTGATCATGGTGAGTTCTTGGGCGAACGTCGGTTATGCCGCTCATCGGAATCACCGGTTTATGGAAGCGCTTTCTGCAAAGAGTACAGATCAGATGAACGTCTGGGAATGATTATGTTATCAAATTCCGTTGTTTCAGAGGCACCTATAAGAATTCCAGAAATTTGCGGTCAAGATGGGAGTTTGTGTTTGGATTACGCGCGATCTCCTTGGCAGGACATCCAAGCAACTTCCAACAAGGCAAATACGCCCTGTGAATTTACCAGTTTCATTGCTTATGAATACACAGGTACCCCGGGAGTCTCTAACTACCACCGTAATGTTATTTTTAGAAACGAGTCAGTGTCTAATTTACCAGTTAGTTATATTGATGCACCAATCGACAGTAAATTGTGGGCTACATTGGATGCTAGATGCGATAGCGAACAAGGGTGTGACTATTTAACAATTCCCCATAATACCAATTTATCCAATGGCAGGATGGCGCCATATATGAAGCTTGATGACACCCTCGAGGCTAAGCGTAATTACGCGATAAGTCGTCTTAAACGCGAGCCAATTATGGAGATCTTTCAGCACAAGGGTGGCTCAGAATGTATTAATGGATTGAGTACTGTTTTTGGAGCGCCTGATGAATTGTGTGAGGTTGAAGCGGTTAGGCACATCGGTAAAAGTAGATCCATTCTTGTGCGTGACTATGATGCGCCAGGCATTGTTATGCAGCCTGCTTCCGTTGTGACTGAAGAATGTCAGGAAGGTGAGGTCGGAGAGAACGGTATGCTAGGTGCTGGTTGCGTGCATCCGACCGATTTCCAGCGCTCGGCATTATTGGTGGGTTTAAAAGAAGAGCAAGCTATTGGGTTAAATCCAGTTAAATTGGGCATTATTGCCGCGACAGATACACATTCATCTAATGCAGGCGGTGTGAAAGAATCAGCTTGGGTGGGTGCCGTTACCGGCGAGGGGTCGGCACAGGAAAGATTACAGCCAGGATTATTAACAAGCGGAATTGATGGAAACCCAGGCGGTTTAGCGGGAGTTTGGGCGAGCGAAAATACCCGAGATGCTATTTTCGATGCCATGTTACGAAAAGAGGTGTTCGGTACATCAGGACCAAGAATTCGACCCCGTTTGTTTGCTGGGTGGACCCTGGATGAAAACCTTTGCCAGAGCAATGACATGATTAGTAGTGCTTATGCCAATGGCGTGCCAATGGGGGCTGACTTAATGCCATCTGATGCTCATGGCAAACCAAAGTTTTTGGCCTATGCAGTCAAAGATCCTGACGGTCAAAAGCTTCAAGCGTTGCATTTAGTAAAAGGTTGGGTTGATAGCCAAGGGAAGATGAACACCCAAGTAATTCCCGTGAGTGAGGATACTTCTGGTGCGGACAGCCTGTGTCACGTCTATACGGATAACAACTTTAATCCATCTCAATCTGCTTACTATTATCTCCGAGCTGTCGAACCGAAGACCCCTCGATGGCATACGTATGACTGCGCCTCGCTCTCTGAGTCAGATCGGCCAGCAGTTTGTTCCGACGGTAGTTACCCAAAAACCATCCAAGAGATGGCCTGGACCTCACCGATTTGGTACAAAGGAAATTAAGAGCTAGGGATTGACTGGAACAAAAGTATGTCAGCTAATGGATTAAAAATCGGTCGCTACTCGTTTGGTAAGCTCGAACTTATTAAACTTATGGTGTATTCCGCTCTAACTATCAATTTTTTCTTGTACATTGGCAATGACATAGAAATTGCGAGGCATACGCTCTACGGGGGGAGTACCTTCTTAGAGCGTACTAGAGCCTTTGCGACGACCATAGATCTATCGGCTTGGTTTATTCTATTATTTTTATTGGAGTTAGAAACTTATTGGTTGTCTGAAGATTCGTTGTCTCGCGTAGCTTGGATGGTCATTCGAGGTATTAGAGGTCTATGCATTTTGTTCCTCGCTCACACTCTCTATGCTTACGGTGTATATCTCTCAGAGATCTACTCTGCCGCTTCGGTTGAAGGGGTCAGTAGTCTCTGCCAACTAGATGGTGCTGACAAGTCGTATGCATTCAATCTGGCTTACAGTGAAATTACCGCCGAGAACTGCGTAACGTTATCTTCTGCTAACCAATTTTATTTTATTGATCCCCCAACTTTTTTCATTGTGCAAGACGCTACTGGACTGATGATCGAGAAAGAGCTCGCGTGGGTGGATATGGTAGAGGCGATAGTTTGGATTGTTATATTACTCATTATTGAGATTATGATACGGATACAAGATAAAAATATAAGCACTGGCGCGGGATTGGTTGTCTTGTCTAAACTCAAAACCCTTCTGTTTACCGTGCTCTGGATGGCCGCTTTATACTGGTTTTACAGAGGCCATTTTATGTTTGCATGGGATGAGTTTCTTTGGATCGCTGGTTTTTATGTAATAGGGCTAAATCTATCAGAATGGCGAGAGGAAATTAATGAAAATAACTCCAGGGAACCAACCCATAGCGTATAGGCGCGGTAGTTGAGGGAATGACCCAAGATTAGGATTTACCTTATAACAAATATGTAGTGAGTTGAACTTGCACGAATACGACAACATTATCATTGGCGGAGGCCACAACGGACTCATCTGCGCGACTTACCTTGCACGGAAGGGTCAGTCAGTGCTTTTACTAGAAGCATCTAATACTCTCGGAGGTTTGGCCGCATCGCGTGAGTTCTCTCCTGATTTTCGAGTTTCCGTGGCTCACAGCTTGAGTCATTTTTCCGAGGCTGTGTCCAAGGAGTTAAGGCTGGCTGATCACGGCTATAGTCCTTGCGGTGAGATACTCGATACCGTTGGATTGAGCCTCGATGGTCAGCATGTCGTTGTTTCTGGAGATCAGATTAGTGGTGTAAATGCATCCGATAAAGATAATTATGGGAGCTACCTGGCAACGCTCAAGCGTTTTGCTGGAGCCTTAAAGCCATTTTGGATGAAAACCATGCCACGGATCGGTACCACTCGTCTTTCTGAAATAACTACCTTTGGTCATCTTGGAGCAAAGCTAAGGCTTTTAGGAAAGAAAGAGATGGGTGAATTTATGCGGGTAGCCACTTTGCCCTCCAGGGATCTGATGGATGAGAATTTTGATAGCGATATTTTAAAAGCAGTGCTCAGTTGGGATGGTTTGATAGGCTCTAAAATGGCTCCAAGATCGCCTAATGCGAGTGTACTCAATATGTTTTACCGAATGAGCGGTCAATATGATGGGGCGCACTTTTTACCGTCCGGCGGTATTAAAAGTCTCATAGACGCACTACACGGTGCGGCTCTTGCAGCTGGTGTTGAAGTCAGGACGGGAGCTAAGGTCAATAGAGTTGTGGTCGACGGTGATGATAAAGGACTTTCTGCCAGTGGTGTTGAGCTTTCTAGTGGGGAGATCATAAGGGGAGCTTGTGTTGTTTCTTCAGCCGATCCTAAACGAACATTTTTGAACTTGGTTGGTGCGAGAAATCTCGAGATAGACTTTGTGAACCGAATTAATCGCTTGCGCAGTGATGGTTATGTTGGCAAGTTACATCTTGCTCTAGATAGTTTGCCAAAATTCCTTGGCGTTGATAATCCTGCGAGTCGAATGATTATAGCGCCTAGCTTAGATGCGATTGAATTTGCCTTTGATGATGCCAAATATGGAGAATACTCAGAGTCGCCAGTGATGGAAATTATTGTGCCGAGTATGAAGGATATTTCTCTGGCACCTGAGGGTAAGCACGTGTTGTCCGCCCATATTATGTATCTGCCTCACGCGCTCAAAGGAGGCTGGACAGAAGCTGCACGTGAAAACCTCTATCAAAAGTTAATTGGTATTCTCGAACTCTATGCACCGGGTATCTCTAGTCAAATTATCGATGGAGAGGTGCTAACACCAGCGGATCTCGAGACGACCTATCTAAATACTGGAGGGCACTGGCACCACACTGAGCTGTCGATGGATCAAATGCTCATGATGCGTCCAACATATGAGGCTGCACAATACAGTACACCTATTAACAATCTTTATCTCTGTGGAGCTGGTAGTCACCCTGGAGGCGGTTTGATGGGCGGGCCAGGACACAACGCTGCCAAAGAAATTATCGGAACAAAGAAAAAAGCATGACAAAATACGATGCCATTATTATTGGTGCTGGTCACAACGGTCTGACCAATGCCGCGTATCTAGCCAAAGCCGGACTCAATGTTCTAGTAGTAGAAAAAAATGAGTATATTGGTGGCGCCGCTGTTACCCGTGAAATGCACGATGGTTGGTTCTATTCTAGTTGCTCTTATGTTTGTAGCATGATGAGACAGTCCATTCATCGAGATCTGAATCTTACCAAACATGGTTTGGTCCTTGTTCCCTATTTGGGTACGGTGGTCTTTGCCGATAACGGCGATACCATGGTGAGTTATAATTCTGAGGAGGCTGAGTACAATCAGCTCCGCCGCCGATCACCCCATGACGCTGACGCAATGTTTCGCTTTCAAGCTGACCTAGCTCGTTACGCCCAACTCATCAGGAAGACTCTACTGCGCACGCCGCCAGATCCAACGTCATTTAGGCCCCGCGATATCAAAGAACTTCTTTGGTTGGCAAAGGAGTTCTGGTCATTGGGAGAGAAGGAACTCTATGAGTACATTCGCTTCTTTACTATGAGCGCTGCAGACTTTCTCGATGACTATTTTGAGGATGATTTAATTAAAGCCGCAATGGCTAGCCCCGGGGTTATTGGTACCGCACTTGGCGTTTACTCACCGGGTTCTGCTTACATTTTATTGCACCATGTTATGGGAGATGTCGACGGAAATATTGGAGCATGGGGTCTTGCGCGAGGCGGAATGGGCGCGATTTCACACGCTATTGCAAGCGCTTTAACAGAGCATGGCGGTGAAATTAGAACCAATGCTGGGGTTGACAAAATCACAGTTAAAAACGGTAAGGCGGTCGGAGTAGTCTTGGATAACGGTGATGAGTTGCACGCTGATATCGTGGTTTCAAACATGGATGCAAAGCGCACATTTACCCAGTGTATGGACAAAAATGATTTGCCACCAGGTATTTATGATAAGGCTAAGAACTTCAAAATTAGAGGTTCATCGGGCAAAGTAAACATAGCATTATCTGGTCTACCGAAATTCAATAATGTTCCGGATAATCGCTACATAAATAGGGGAGGCCAAGGTTTTGTTGGCTCAATGGAGACTATGGAGCGCGCCTATGATTGTTGGAAACATGGCCGTTGGTCTGAAGACCCATTTATAGAATCTGTGATTCCCTCCGCTTGGGACCCTACAGTGGCGCCACCAGGGCAACACTGGATGTCTAACTTCGTACAGTATTGTCCACCAGTGCTAGCCGACGGCCCCTGGACACCTGAAAAGCGAGATGCTTTTGGGCAGACGGTGATAAATAAAATTGAACGTTATAGTCCTGGATTTAAAGACCTCATCGTACATATGGAGGTGCGTACACCCCACGAAATCGAGGCAGAAGTTGGCCTTACAGAAGGTAACATTTTCCAGGGTGAATTAACCATTGATCAGTTGCTGTTTAATCGGCCATTTCCAGGCTATGCGCAATATAGAATGCCAATAAAAAATATGTATATGTGTGGTTCCTCCACTCATCCTGGAGGAGGAGTTTCTTCCGCTTGTGGGGCCAACGCAGCGAGAGAAATACTAATTGATTTGAAACGTCCCAATACAGTACCGGAGGACGACTTTTATGACGAGTAGTCAGGTTGATATAAAAGATCCCTTTGCTGGAGAACGTTTAAAAGAAAGCCCGTTCCACCCTCGGCAGGCGTTGCTTAATCTTCGCGATGCATGGTCAAGTTGGAATGGCTATAAATTTGCCGACTATTACTACGACGAAGAATATGAGTATTTTTGCATACGTAATAGCTGTGCTACCTATGATATTTGTCCTATGCAAAAGTACGTCATCACTGGACCAGACGCTGAGGCAATGTTGAATCGGATGGTTACCAGAGACATTTCGAAGCTCAAAGAAAATAGAGTGACCTATGTTTGTTGGTGCACCGATGAAGGCCGAATGATCGATGATGGTACGATCTTTAAAATGGGGCCCGATCGGTTCTTACTCACCTGTGGAAGTCCATCTTTGGCCTGGTTGCGCAAGAGTACCTTTGGATTTGATCAACTTGAAATTTCTGATGTATCAGACAGTCTCGCGGCTCTGTCATTCCAAGGTCCTACAACATGTGAGGTGTTGAAGAAAATGGGTTTGGTAGGTATTGAAGACCTCAAGCCTTTTGGTATTTCATACTTTTCTCTTGGCTCTGATGACAATAATCGCCTAATGGTATCTCGGACAGGATTTACAGGGGATCTTGGGTATGAGCTCTGGATTGAAAAAGCCTACGCTCTAGAGTTATGGGATAAGTTATACGCTGCAGGCGAGGATTATGGTATTCAGCCCTATGGTGAGGCCGCCACGAATATGGCGCGATTAGAGGCAGGATTTATTATGCCGGGGATGGAGTTTAATGAAGCATTAAAGACTGTCCATTATCAATACGATCAGACTCCTTTTGAGTTGAACTTAGACTGGCTTGTTGATTTCAAAAAACCGCATTTTAATGGAAGAAGTGCTCTTTTAGAGGCACGTGATCAGGGTGCTGAATACACTTTAGTAAAACTCGATATTGAAGGCAATAAGCCTGCAGAGGAGTCGTTCTTATATTCTGATAAAGAATGTAGCAAAGAAATTGGTTATGTTACTTCGGCTATGTGGTCGCCAGTGGTTAAGGCAAATATTGCTTTGGCGATGGTGATGACATCAGCTCTAGATGGAGATATTTGGGCAGAAATATATTATTCAAAGGAGCTCCGTCACCATAGTAAAGTGGCACAGTGTACGTTTCAGACACATCCGTTTTGGTCACCGAAGCGTGCTCGAGCTACTCCGCCGGGACTCTATTGAGGTAGTAATATGAAACGCATTGTCGGTAAAGTTGACTCGCTGCATCTAGGCGTCTCTGAAGAGACGCTAGGTAAGGATATTTGCAAATCCTTAGACGCCCATTTGTCAGGATTTGCTGAGGATCGACATAATGCTTTTGAGAGGCAAGCTTGGGCAGGGGATGACAAGCAGGCGGAGGGTACTCGAAGGCGAAATGAACGACAATGGTCTGCAGTCTCTTTAGAAGAATTAGCCGAAATTTCTGATCGTATGGATTTGCAAGAGTCTCTAAGTGCCGCTGATCTTGGTGCAAATCTATGCTTGTCTGGAATACCGAAGTTATCCCATTTGCCAAAAGGAAGTATTATCCGATTTCCTTCGGGGGCTGAACTCATTGTCGAGGAATACAATCCACCATGCTTGGATATGGGAAAATATATAGCAGCAAATTACAACACCAATAGCGGCGATATGCTGTCTGATACAGCATTTTCTAGCGCTGCGAAGTATAGTCGAGGGTTGGTCGGTGTAGTTGAAGTACCAGGTGTCATAGCAGTGGGGGATGATGTCATAGTAATCCCTTATAGGGCCCCAGCGTGGGCCAATAAAGGAAGGTGAACTTATCATTATGGCATAGAGATGAGCCTAATTACGGTAACTAACTTTTTAATAGTAATTCTAGAAAAAATGCATAAACTAAGCGCCTTAGATAGAAATACGCAGAGCGCCGTTGACAATGTTCAAAACATATTACCGCCGAATATTATCGGTTTCGTTGGTTTGCCTGCTGACAATCTCAAGTGTATATGGTGAGATCAATATTGATGGCGTTCTGGACGAGCCTGAATGGAAAGATGCTGAGGTGCATACTGATTTTGTGACAGTAGAACCACTCAGTGGTGAAGTAGCCAAATATGCAACTGAGGTGCGCATTTTTACTAATGATGAGGGTATTTTTGTAGGCTTCATTAATCATCAACCCGCTTCTGTTAAACGCGTTCATAGACGCTTCCCGAGAGATGCTCGTATACAGGGTGATCGCAATATTGTTAGTGTTGATTTTGATGGCACGGCATTGGTGGGATACGACTTCACCGTCGGATCAGCTAATTCTCAACAAGACGGGATTATTACCGTTCCGGATTATTCAACCGACTGGGACGGGACTTGGTATTCACAAACTTCAGCGGATGAAGATAATTGGTACAGCGAGATACATATTCCTTGGACAGTAGCACCAATGTCCAATGCTGAGAATGGTATTAAAAACATGAAGTTTTGGTTTTCTCGTATTGTTTACGAGGAATCTCTGCGTTTCGCATTCCCTAATGCCTATTACAGTAGGGCTACTTTTTTGGAAGATTGGCATCCAATTCAGGTGAAGCAGGTTAAAGCCTCAACCCTGGACTGGTTCCCTTATTTAAGTCACAGCACGGACTTAAGTCCCGATGGAATATCCGGTGCGGGAGACAACTTCAATGCGGGGTTGGATTTTATTTGGCGGCCCAACAGTGGCACGCAATTAACCGGCGCATTGAAGCCCGATTTTGGCCAGGTAGAAAGTGACGATCTTGTGGTTAATTTTTCTGCCTTTGAAACCTTTGTCTCAGAAAAGAGACCTTTCTTTACTGAAAATCAATCGTTGTTTTCCAGCATTATTCCGAATGAAGATAGAATTATTTATACCCGACGAATTGGATCTGGACCAGCTGGTAGCGAAGAGGGCCTTATAGATATTGATATCGCAGCTAAGGTATCTCACTTCGGAGAAACTACCGATATGGGATTCTTCGTCGTGAGAGAAGATAATTCTAATGACAGAGTAAGCGGTAACTTCTTTTCAAGTCGTCTTCAGCGCAAAGTCGATGATATCGCCGTTGGTCATCGATTGACTTATGTTGATCGGCCGCTGTTACAACGTGAAGCTACCGTGCAAGTTGCGGATGCTACTTGGAAACGAGATGCAACAATGCAGGTGCGAGGGCAAATTCTCTACAGCAACATTCAGCAACAGGCCAATAGTTTAAATGGTGAGCAGTCAATAGATAGCCAAGATTATGCTGGTTGGGCTAGCGCGCATTTTGCTCCCAATGACAATTGGTTCCATGTGCTTTATCTTTCTCATTATGGTGATGAGTTTGATATGAACGATATGGGTTATATGAAACGCAATGATTTTTCTGAGCTGTACGCTAGTGCGCGATATAGCCAATTAGAATATCCGGCAGCGTCTTCGCTCCTTTCAAGTTCTCGTGAAATTAAATATGGTTACACTGAGAATACGGATGGCGACCGTTTGCAATTGTGGTTCGACACGGCTTTTGAGTGGGTATTTCGATCGTCGCGAAAACTTGAAGCTGGGATAGGCGGGAATGCCGCGGGTTGGGATGACCGCATAACTCGAGGCAATGGTGTCGTGGCTATGCCTGCTCAGTATTGGGGACAACTAAAGTATATTAGCCCACGTGGAGATGACTATGGGTATGTCGTTGAAGCTTTCTTCGAAAATGATGGAGCTGAGAAGCTGTCGACTGGTATAACTTTTGGGCAAAAAATATTTTTAACTGAAACTCTAACTTTAGGGAGTCGACTTACTTATAAGGATTATAAGGAATGGTTAATATGGGACGCCGAAGTCGATCAATTAGCGATTTATCAAGCAGATTCCTATGAGGCGGTTATTCGCTTAGATTGGTATCCATCGACTAAGCAGGAAGTGAGATTAAAATTTCAATGGATTGCCATCGATGCAGAAACCCTAGGCAGTTATACTTTGGATGGTATGGGACGACTTGATCAGTCTGCTATATCTTCATCAGATTTTAGTGTTAGTGATACGGCATTCCAAATTCGTTATCGCTATCAATTGGCTCCTCTTTCGGATGTGTTTTTAGTCTACAGCCGAGGTGGTTTCTACGGCAGCGAGAGCGGCGATGAGGGCGTAAGAACACTATTCAGTGAGGGCTGGCAGGGAGTTCAGGTTGAATCTGTAATTGCTAAAATTCGGTATCGATTCTAAGAGAGCGATCTGTATTTTTATAAAAAGTTATGAGTTTCCGTGTGAACTGACTCTAGATTCTTTCTTCAAAGTTCGGCTATACTAATCTTGGTTTGACTGTTTTGACTGTTTTGACTGTTTTGACTGGTTAGGAGGGTGTGAAGATGCAAGCAACCGAATTTGTGCATAGCTATCTGGATGCGTGGAATCATTCTGATGCCGTTGGAGTGGCAAACCATTTGTCAAAAAATGGTACTTACCTTGATGTTCCTAATGATGATCAATATTCTCCAGGCGAATTAGTGTCGATGCTCGCAGAATTTTTTGCATCAGAGCGTCATCAATATGAATTGACAGGGGATGTTCTGTCCAATGATTATTCGGTTGCTTTTCAGTACAAGATGTCTTCAGATCATAACGACACTACATATCGTTGCGGAGCAGAATTTATTAGTTTCCAAGGCGACGGAGCTGTACTGATTTCTGACTACTACGATCCTACTTACTCTAAAAGTATAGTAAATGGCTTGTCCCATGCAATAAGCAGCCAAAAATATGCTAAATCGGGCCTCGCGAGCGAGCAGTTGGACAGCTACAAGAAAAGGCTCGTCAAACTCATGGCTGAACAGAAAGTGTATTTGGATCCTGAAATCACTTTGCCAAGCTTAGCTCAGATGGTTGGGTGCTCGATTAATCATTTGTCGCAGGCGGTGAATTCCGGTTTTAGCATGAGCTTTTTTGACTTTCTTAACAGCTATAGAATCGATGAAGCGAAATCAATCCTGCTAAACCAGAGCTCTCTATCTAAATCGATCTTAGATGTGTCTTTCGCTTCAGGGTTTAACTCTAACTCGGCCTTTTATGCAGCTTTCAAAAAGTCGACCGGGCAAACACCCGCTCAGTTTCGTCGCAGTATCCAAGGACTCTCAAAGTAACCTTTCCTTGCCTCGAAACGTACAGCTCAAAAAGCCTCTGTTAGTGCCGATAGGGTAGGATGTTTACACTGGCCTTATTTGGGATAACAATAGACATTTCCCGCAATAGAAAAGGCGCTCGAAAAGATCATGACTTCTTCGCAACCACATACGACGTCTTACTATGCAGCAACAGTTAATCAGCTTGCAGAGTATCCGTGCCTTGAGGGTGACAAAAGTGCCGATGTCTGTGTTGTGGGGGCAGGATTTACGGGGATATCAACTGCACTACATCTTGCAGAGCGGGGATACAATGTTCACGTTGTAGAAGCAAACAAGGTTGGCTGGGGAGCTTCTGGGCGTAACGGCGGCCAAATGATTGGTGGTATCTCTGGAGATAGTAAGATGGCGGACTCGCTGGGTGACGAGGGTGAGCGCATCATGTGGAATATGGGCTGGGCCGGACATGAAATCATTCGTCAGCGAATCAAAACCTATAGTATCGACTGTGATTTAAAGTCTGGCTACCTTGATGTTGCTATTAAGCCGCGACATATGAAAGACCTTGAGGCTTACTTTAATTTATTTGAAAAATATAAATTTCCCTATTCCTATAAAATGCTGTCTAAGCAAGAAACGCAAGATACCCTTGGTACCAAAGCCTACATAGGCGCTCTGCAGAATGATGGAAATGGACACTTACATCCCCTCAACCTTTGCCTTGGAGAGGCAAAAGCAGCGGTTTCTTTGGGAGCTACAATTTATGAAGGGTCACCAGTTATCGACATCAAACGAGGCAAAAAGGCCACTGTGGTCACCGAAAAAGGATCTGTAACTGCCGATTTTGTTGTGCTTGCTGGTAACGCGTATCATTTTTTGGAACCAAAATTGCGTGGAATTTTATTTCCGGTGAATAGTTTTATCATCGGGACAGAGCCACTACCAGAACAAATTGTGAATGAGATTAATCCTCAGGATCTAGCGGTCTGTGACCCTAATTACATTTTGGAATATTTCAGACTAAGTGCTGATAAGCGGTTACTTTTTGGAGGCAGATTTACTTATTTTGGTAGCGATCCGGAGGTTATAAAAGCTAATCTTAGGCCACGTATGTTAAAGATTTACCCTCAACTCAAAAATATCAAACTAGATTTTGGGTGGGGTGGGACTATTGGAGTAACTGCGAATCGAGTACCACAGATGGGTAAGCTCGCTCCCAATATTATTTACTCTCAAGGCTATTCAGGACATGGTGTGAACGTAACGCACGTTGCAGGACAAATTATGGCGGATACGGTTGGTGGAACTCTAGAACGTTTTGATATTTTTGCTAATATTAAACCCATGCGGATTCCTGGCCAGCATTTGCTCAGAAATCAAATGGTGGCCTTGGGAATGATGTATTACAAAATCGTTGACCGTTTATAACCTAGACATTATTTATCTGGTGCTATCAGTTATTACCACCACTCAGTCGTTTAACACAAATTTATAAAAGTGGAGTGTTGTATTTGAATAAGACTGACAAAAACCTCGGGATGAATCGACCTATTAATCGCCGAGACTTTTTACAGGGAACGGCCGTTGCCGCGGCTAGTATTGGTGGTGCATCCCTTTTTGCGGCTGATGTAAGAATAGATCCAGGTAAAACCTCATTTTCACCTTCGTCTTACCCACCCTCAATGACTGGGTTGCGAGGCAATCATTTAGGTTCTTTTGAAGTCAGCCATGCATTGGCTCGTTATGGTCAAACAGATTGGGGAGAGCCCCATGATGTCGACGAACTCTACGATGTGGTTATCGTAGGAGCAGGAATCAGCGGGTTGGCAGCGGCTCACTTTTACGCGGACTCTCATCCCGATGCTCGAATCCTAATACTAGATAACCATGATGATTTTGGTGGCCATGCCAAGCGCAATGAATTTGAGGTCAATGGTCGTAAAATTCTGGGTTATGGTGGCGCTGAGACCATGCAGGAGCCATCTGGATACAGTACGATTGTTAAAGATCTTCTTAGGGATCTAGATGTGGATCCCGGTGAATTTGATAGGGCTTATGATCAAAAATTCTATCAACAGAATCAACTATCAGCAGGTATTTTCTTTGACCGCAAGCGCTGGGGGAAAGACAGATTGGTCAATTATGATCTAATTGACTTGAAGAGTTATATTCCCCTGAACGATGATGCTCTAAGTCCTGAAAAAGCTGTGAATCAGATGCCAATCAACGAGACAGCTAAACGGCAACTGTTATATTTACTTGAAAATAAAAAAGACTTAATAGCGGATGTTAGTGATAAGTGGGATTATCTGAGCAGTATTAGCTACCGAGAGTTTTTGGTCAATCATGTCGGTGTTACTGAATCTGATGTTTTTGCTGTTCTTCAGGATCTAGCCGGCGATTCCGGTGTAGGGATAGAGTCTATTAATGCTGGGAGTGCTCTGTGGTATGCAGGTCTTCCTGGCTGGGATTCAGCTGGTTTGACTGAAGAGGAGCCTGAAGAGCCCTATATTCATCATTTCCCGGATGGAAACGCGTCAATTGCTCGCCAGTTGGTTCGAAGAATGATTCCTGCGGTGGCTTCTGGCCGGTCAATGAAGAGTTTAGTGTCAGCTAAATTTGATTACAGTAAGCTTGACCAAGAAGAGTCGCCCGTCCGAATTCGTCTAAACAGCACCGTAGTAAATGTTAGGCGAGATCAAGTGACTGGATCAGATGAAATAGTAGTCATAACTTATGTTTTACAGGGTAAGACATATAGGCTGCGAGCCGCAGGCTGTATTTTGGCTTGTAATAACAGCATGATTCCTTATCTATGTCCGCAACTTCCAGACAAACAGAAAGAGGCGCTGTCGTTTCAAGTAAAAAGTCCTATTCTTTACACAAATGTCGTTCTGACTAATTGGCGCGCTTGGAAGAACTTAGGTATCGGTGCAGTGGTATTTCCAACGGGTTACCATGTTAATGCCAGGATCGATTTCCCTGTAAGTTATGGGGACTATAAGTTTTCGAAAAATCCAGATGAACCCGTCGTTATTCATATGGAAAAGTTCCCTCATCCGATCAATACCGGACTTACCGCTCGCGAGCAATATAGGCAGGGGCGCCGAGAGTTACTGACTACATCTTTTGAAACTATTGAGCGCAATGTAAGGTTGCAGTTGCAAGGCCTTCTCGGGCCGGGTGGCTTTGATGCTGCAAAAGATATTGCTGGAATTACAGTGAATCGATGGGCCCATGGTTACGCATATTATTATAATTCTCTCTACGATGAGACGTATTATCGGGATGATGATGAGCGATATCCTCACATGATCGCCCGAAAACCCTTTGGGAAAGTTGTGATTGCAAACGCCGATTCTGGAGCCAGTGCCATGATGGAATCGGCTATTGAGCAGGCTTACAGAGCAGTGAATGAGTTAAGCTGATATCATCAGTAGGTAACTGCTGGGTAAGAGCTTCATTTGACTCACTAGATAATATTGATTACTGTTTTGCTTATTAACGATAAAGGTTTGTAACGATGGATATAGGTGTACCACTCAAAGATTTAGGTGATATAGACGTTGGGCCGTTGCGTGATGCTATTCTGTCTGTGGATGATAAAGCTTGGTTTGATAATAGTCATCGGCAGACAGCCTACGACGTGCATTCGCAGACTCAATCATTGGTCATGTTGTTTGTGGATACTGACTATTGGCCTAAGGTCGAAGTAACCAAAGAAGCTGCTTGGGATATGCTTTCGGATACCGCGATGCCTATTATGAATGCCATACTTGAACAATTTTACCCTCCGGGGGGAAAAGTTATTCGTGCTATGGCGGCTAAGTTAGTTTCTGGCGGAGTCATTACTCCGCACTATGATAAACACCCCTCCTTCCATGCTGGGCATCGAATTCATATTCCCATCACGGCTAACTCAAGAGTGCGTTTTATGATTGATGGTAAGCCCTATAAGTTTGAAGTGGGTAAAGCCTATGAGCTAAACAACCAAAAATGGCATAGTGTTATGAATAAAGGCAAAGAGGATAGAATTAATTTTATTTTTGACTATGTCCCGCCAGAAACATTGGCAACCTTAGCCAGTCAATCCTAAAATCTCACTTCTAGTGGGCTTTTAGGATTTAGCTGTGTTTCTCTACCCCCCAACCTTGATGAGCTAGCAGTGACTCACCTGATGCAATTGCCCCTTCCTCTAAAGTAGTGGCCATTGAATCATTCCAGCGATTTAAATACCCAAACAATGAAATAACACCCAGTAACTCTACAATTTCATCTTCATTCCAATGGGCGTGGAGTGCTGCTTGAATCTCTGCATCAACACCATTGGGTACAGTTGAGGCGGCCACCGAAAAATTCAATGCAGCTCTTTCGGCTTCCGAAAAAGCGGGGTGAGTTTTGTATTCCCAAATATTGTCTAACTGTTCCTGTTCGGCTCCGTAGCGTTCGGCGGCTCGAATAGTGTGCGCTTGGCAGTATCGACAACCGGTTACATTACTCGAGACATAGGCTATTAATCTTTTTAATGCGCTTGTGACGCGACCCTGATTATCCATTACTGCCATATTCAAATTAATAAATGCCTTAGCAATTTTAGGTCGCCGCATCATCGTTAATACACTGTTCGGACAAAATCCTAGGGTCTCATTAAAAAAAGTCGCTAGTTCAGCAACTTCAGGGTTAGTGTCAGCAGTAAGAGGAGTGACTAGTGGCATAATTTGTTTCTCATTTCTATAGATGCTAGATCTTGTAGTTTACTTAATCATTGATGATGCTATGGCGCTTAGCCTGCCTAAACATCATCCAGCTTGCGATAATAATTCCAATACTCACTGTACCTATTATTAGAGTGGCCAAGGCATTTACGTCAGGGGTGACACCGAGTTTTATTTTGGAGAAGATGACCATTGGTAAGGTGCTAGCCCCAGCCCCTGAGGTAAAACTGGCGATAACCAAGTCATCCAACGACAGTGTAAAAGCTAAAAGCCAGCCAGATAACATTGAAGGTGCTATTAAAGGCAAGGTGATATCAAAGGCAACCTGCATGGGCCGTCCGCCAAGGTCCATGGCGGCCTCTTGGAGAGATTGATCCATGCTGCTCAGTCGAGATTGCACAATTACGGCTACATACGCCATAGAAAAAGTTATGTGAGCAATGGTTATGGTGCCGGCGCCTCGAGACATCGGCCAGCCAATCAACTCTTGCAGACTCACGAACATCAATAATAGTGACAGACCGGTAATTACTTCTGGCATGACAAGGGGAGCTGCGATAAGACCAGTGAATATGAATCGGCCACGGTATCGGCCCATTTGGGTCAGGGCCAACCCAGCCATAGTGCCTAAAATGGTGGCGAAGGTTGCACTGGTGGCAGCGATTTTAAGGCTAAGCAATGCCGATTCTATGATTTGATCATTATTAAATAAAGCGGTATACCAGCGCAGGGAAAATCCGCCCCAAACTGAAGAAATTGCCGATTGGTTAAAGGAATACAGTATCAGCACCAGTATCGGTAAGTATAGAAAGGCAAAGCCAAAACATAGGCATGAGAATACAAAGCTAGAGGATTTGTTCATAGTCACTCTTGCTCCTGGTGGCTGCGTTGAAATAGCATGATCGGTATGACCACAATAAACAGTAATATAGTTGCAACTGCAGAGGCTAGCGGCCAATCTCTATTCACGAAGAATTCGTCGTAAAGAGTGCGACCAATCATCAGTGAATCTAGACCCCCTAGAAGCGCCGGTATGACATATTCACCAATCGCGGGAATAAACACTAGTAGAGAGCCTGCAATGATACCCGGCATAGATAGAGGCAGAGTTACGTCTATAAAGATCTGCCAAGGTTTAGCACCCAAATCAGCCGCAGCGTCATGCAGGCTAGTGTCCATCTTTTCTAAAGTCGCATAGAGCGGCAAAATCATGAATGGGATATAGGTATACACAATACCTAAATAGACCGCCATGTCGGTATAGAGCATTTGTAGCGGTGACTCGATTAACCCCATATTCATTAACAGTGAGTTTATAAGTCCGTTTTTACCTAACAGGCCCATCCAAGCATATACCCGTAGCAAAAATGAGGTCCAAAAAGGTAGTATGACAAGCATCAATAAGATATTGCGAGTCGTCGGTGAAGCCCGGGCAATACCATAGGCCATTGGGTAGCCAACGAGTAAACAGATAAGAGTAGAAATGGCCGCAATCTTGATGGATTTTAAGTAGCTAATCCAATATAGATTGTCTTCTGCGAGGAAACGATAATTATCCCATGTGGCCATTACCCATCGGCTAGCGCTGTCACTAAAGTCAAAGAGTTGAGTGAAGGGTGGCAGCGCCACAATAGGTTCTGCGAAACTTATTTTTAGTACGATAACAAAAGGTGCAAGAAAAAAAAGTAACAGCCAAAAGTAGGGCAGTCCAATCACAAACTGACGCCATAGTTTGTCTCTAAAAGGCAAGCTGTAATCCGTAGCTTTTGGCTTTACAGCAAAATTTGGTTGGGAATTGCTCATTCAGATAGCACCACATTACAGCTGGAGTCCCAGGACAGATAAACTTCATCATCCCACTCCAAGACGAGCTGCTCGGAGCGCTGATAATTTTGAGCGCTGACCTGAATAATTCGTCCAGATTGGCTGCGAATTCTGTAAATACTTCGATTGCCGTAGTAGGCCAAATCTTCAACAATACCTTTGGTGATAGTCAGGTGATCGCCCTCAGGAGACTGCTGGCTAACACTTATCTTTTCTGGCCTAACGGCGATGGTGACTTCGTCTCCAGGGCTGAAACTATCGTCGGTTTTTCCTTGCACTTGAGTTCCAGTTTTTTCCAGTTCTGCGGTTATTGTGCTCGACTGGTTGTTTGTCGAGATTACCGTGGCCTTAAAAAAGTTAATCGTGCCAAAAAAGTCAGCCACAAATCGATTGCTGGGAGATTCATAGACCTGGGTCGGTGTGCCAACCTGAATAAACTTCCCCGCATCCATTACAGCCACGCGAGATGATAATGTCATTGCCTCTTCTTGATCGTGGGTCACCACCACAAAGGTGATACCCAACTCATACTGCAAATTCATTAATTCGAACTGAGTTTGTTCGCGGAGCTTCTTATCCAGCGCTGCTAGAGGTTCGTCTAGCAGTAAAACCTTGGGCTGTTTAATCAAGGCCCTAGCGAGAGCAACTCGTTGACGTTGGCCACCAGAAAGCTGGTGGGGTTTGCGCTTGGCTAACTCACTGAGTTGTACTAACTCTAGCATCTCGCTAACCTTGGCAATAATGTCGTTTTTATGGAGTTTGTCTTTTTTCAATCCGTAGCTAATATTTTGTTCGACGGTCATGTGAGGGAAAACCGCATAGGACTGGAACATCATGTTCACTGGCCGATCATAGGCAGGGATATTACTCATATCAACGCCATCAATAATAATCTGTCCATTACTGGGAGTTTCAAAGCCTGCGAGCATGCGGAGTAAAGTCGACTTACCACAACCAGAACCACCCAGAATAGTAAATAGTTCTCCTTTATAGATGTCTAGATCAACACAATCTACCGCAGAGAAATCATCAAACTGTTTACTTAACCCTTTTATTTGAATAAAGGGCACTGCGTGAGGATCCAACCATGGGGTTTCAGCAACATAGGATTTAGCAAGATGGTTGGTCTTTGCTTCATTTTCAATATTCATCGGTTGTTCCAAGGTATCTGGTTAAAGTCCTGTTTTAATTTTTGTCCAAGTGCGCGATCGTTTGCGCTCCTCTTTCGGGGCTAAGATTTCAGTAGTATGCAAGCGCTGTAGCGTTTCTTCATCGGGATAGACGGCAACATCCTCGGTTAAGTGAGAGTCCACAAGGGGGGTCGCTGATTTGTTAACATTTGCATAACCTATATAGTTGGTTGTGGCTGCAATTACCTCAGGACGTAACATATAATTGAGGAATAGATAGGCGTTTTCACGATGGGGTGCATCCTCTAAAATGTACATGTTATCAAACCACATGCCTCCGCCTTCTTTAGGAATAATATAATCTAATTTAATATCGATACCCGCTTCTTTCGCCCTATTGGTGGCCACCGAATAGTCACCAGACCAGCTCATTGCAATGCAAACTTCTTCGCTAGGTAAATCTAAAAGCATTTTGGTGGAACTAAAATAGGTTACATAGGGGCGTACTGCTTTTATAAGGGTCTCTACGTCCCTAAGTTGCTTTAAGTCAACTGAATTGGAAGGGTAGCCAAGATACAACATAGCCATGGGGATAACCGATGTTGGGTCATCTAAAAAGGAAATGCCGCAATCAGTAAACTTGGAGATGATTTCCGGATCAAAAATAATCGCAGAACTGTTTAGGGGGGCGTCCGGCATCCTAGCTTTAATCATATCAACGTTATAAGTAATACCCGTAGTACCCCAAAAGAAGGGGACGCCTTGCAAGCCATTAGAATATTTCTCATCTGCAGCTTTAACCAAAAGAGGGTCTAGGTGGTGCCAGTTGGGTAGCTTATCAAACTCAACTTGATGGAAAATTCCCACGCTAGCTAACCTTGATGTGAAGGACGAGGCGTGCACTACAACATCATAGCCGCTGCGGCCGGTCATCAATTTAGTGTCGACAATCTCGCTAGAGTCGTAGATGTCATAGGTAACGTCTATGCCGAACTCTTCCTCAAAATCGGTAATCGCTTCTGGGTTAATATAATCTGCCCAGTTATAAATATTCAGTTTTTTTGGTGTGCCCTTGGCTGCGTCGATAAGATCTTGTTCGGAGGGAGTAGCTGAGATTGGATTGGCAATAATGATTAGTCCTAGCAATATCCATTGGGCTAGGGGGTGAATCAATCGATGAGTTTTCTGTAATGTCAGCACATTACATTCCTTTTAATCCTCGTTTTTGAAGTGCGCGGGCGATGACCATACGTTGCATCTCGCTGCTGCCTTCCCATATTCGATCAACCCTCACCTCTCGATAGAAACGCTCCACTGCATTGTCTCGTCTATAACCGCGACCGCCCCAAATTTGTAGGCAGCGATCGGCAACACGATTCGCCATTTCAGTGGTGTAGAGTTTAGTCATTGAACACTGAGCATGCAGAGATTTAATATCATCACCTCGGTCGTGCGCTTCAGCTGCCTCATAAACCATAAGTTTAGAGGCCCAAAGTTCAGTTGCACTATCTGCTAAGCTGAATTGGATAGCTTGTTTATCGATGAGCTTCTCGCCCTGAATATCTCGCTCTGATGCCCAGGCTGATGCTTCTTCTATCATCCTTGCTGCAGCCCCTAGCATACGAGCAGAGATGGTCAAACGTTCGTGGCGAAACCAGCTGCGGCTATAATCCATACCAGATCCTTCACCACCAATGCGATCTTTCTCTAGTACAAAAACATTATCGAATTTATACGTAGGATGATGAGAGGGAAAGGTATGCGAGAAGAGTGGATTTTCAATCATTGTCACCCCAGGAGCATCTATTTTGATAAAAAAGAGCGCCTCCTCACCACTGTCAGTTTTCGCTTGGAGAAAGAAAAAGTCAGCCATATTGGCTGTGGTCACGAACCATTTCTCTCCATTGATGGAGTAGCCACCATCACAACTCGTCGCCGTGGCATTAGTAACCTCGTAAGAGCCAGACTCAGCCTCTGTTATGGCATAACATTCCCTTAGGCTTCCATCCATTAAACCGTTCAGATAGGTTTTGATCTGATAGTCGCTATCGGCACAGGCTTCAAACATCCAGTGCTGTGCCTCAGGGAAACACCAGCATAGAGCATTGGTCACTCTGCCGAGTTCTTCCCAGGCGGCAACTTGATCAACCATACTCATGTTCAGTCCACCGTGTTCTGTGGGAGCATCCATTTTCGACAGGCCAAGCGCTATCGCTTTGTCTTGCATGGTTTTAGCTACTGCTTCAGGGATAACACCTTGATTCATCTCAGCTTCAATCTCCCAAGGGATTAATTCAGCATCAACAAACTGGCGTACCTTTTGTTGCCAGTCGATGGTGACTTGTCTATGTTGAATTTCCATGGCTTACCTCCTGGATTCAGTGTTCTGTTTTATTTTTAAAATGCTCTGGAAATTGGGTTGCTAAGTAATGCATTGCCACCGCCTGAGCTTGCGCTGGCTTCATTCCTTTAGGTGTAATTAGCAGGTCCAGCCACAAACCATCAGAAAGCGCTGTGTAGCAGGTGCAGACGAGGTCTGGATTAACATCAGAGTAGTCACCCTGTTGTTTGAGCAAAACAAAAAGGTGAGTCAAGTTGTTTGCAATCTCGCTGACATAACTTGCGCAAATTGATAGGTAGGTTGGTCGGGATTTTGTTTCCCCCCAGAAGGCGAACCAAACCGCTAATTTGTTTCTATCAATAATCGCGCGACTAAAGTCAAAGTTGATGTGAGCTAAAATTTTTTGTTCAGTATTTAAGCTCTTATCATTGTAAATTTTATTCAGCCCTTCGGTATATTCATCGGAAATATACCGAAGGGTTTCAATGAGTAACTTTTCTTTACTTTGAAAGTGGAGATTAACAATACCCATACTCAGGCCTGCTTGCTGGGTTACATCAGCCATTGTGGTACTTGAAAGTCCATTCTTGGCAATGCACTTAATGGTGGCCTGAATCAACTGCTTGCGTCGTGCCTGCTTGGGCATGGAGCGAGGGGTATCATTAGATTTGGCGTTAACCGCTGCCATTCAGGTCTCCTGAGTTAAAAGCTGAATCCCGTTTGTTACCTGTTGAGAAGTATCTATTTTTAACGTCGACTTAGGAACCTTAAAGCATTGGTTGCTGGCACGCAACCGAATGAATGGTTATTCATTTTTATGGACAGCAGATATTATTTTTGGCATTCTGCAGGTTGGTTTAAAAAGCATAAAGTTTATTGATGCTGGCTGAAAGTTTGGAGTAACTTAGTTCTATGAGTAAATACGATGCGATTGTTATCGGGGCAGGACACAATGGTTTAACCAATGCCGCGTACTTGGCAAAGGCTGGATTGAACGTCTTAGTGCTAGAGAAAAATGCTTATATTGGTGGTGCCACGGTTAGCCGTGAACTTTACCCCGATTGGAAGTACTCCAACTGCTCCTATGTGTGCAGCCTGTTGCGACCTGAAATTATTCGCGACTTAGAGTTACCGAGGCATGGATTGCAGGTTGTGCCCTATGGAGGTGGCGTTACTTTCAAAGAAAACGGTGACTACTTTGGGAACCACGCGGATCATGAGCGTCTACTGCGGGAGATTGCAAGACACTCTAAACGAGACGCTAGTGCCTATGAGCGGTATGAGGCAGATGTAATGAAACAAACTCGTTTAATCCGCCCCTTTTTGATGCGCACTCCACCAGATCCAACTTCTTTAAAGCCGAAGGATTTAAAAGAACTGAGTTTGCTCGCCAAATCCTTTGGCAGCATGGGTGAAGAAGGCCTCGCCGACACCATGCGTTTTTGGACCATGAGTATTGGTGACTTTTTAGATGAGTACTTTGAGTCTGATGTCATTAAAGCCCATTTGGCTGGTAGTGGCATTATTGGTACTGCCTTAGGTGTATATTCACCGGGTACGGCCTATGTTCTTTTACATCACTATATGGGTGATGTTGATGGTTCTGTTGGAGCATGGGGTTTTGCTAGAGGAGGTATGGGGTCAGTTTCTGCGGCGTTATCTAAAGCCTTTTTATCTTTCGGTGGCACAATAAAATGCGATGCTGAGGTTGGGCAAATTATTGTTAAAAATGGCAAGACTAAGGGTGTTGCTCTGGCTAATGGTGATGAGCTGTACGCTGATATTGTGGTTTCAAACCTTGATCCAAAACGAACATTCTTAAAAATTATGGATGAAGGTGACTTGCCTTCTGATGTGGTGACTAAAGCTAAAAACTTCAAAATTCGTGGCTCATCGGGCAAATTAAATATCGCCCTCGATGGACTACCAACCTTCACAGGCCTGTCTAAAGATAGTCCACTGTGCTTAGGCGAGAAGCATTTTAGTGATTCTCTACCTAAAATGGAGAGAGCTTATGATGAGTGGAAGGCCGGAACTTGGTCGAAAGATCCCTACGTCGATATGCTGATTCCCACTCAGGTTGACCCAACGATGGCTCCCCCAGGCAAGCACATGATGTCTGTATTTGTGCAGTACGCTCCCCCAAAAGTTAACGGAGGTGAATGGACGCCTGAAGATAAAGCTGGATTTGAAAAAACAGTGATTGATCAAATCAGCAATTACAGCCCAGACTTTAAAGATCTGATTTTACATTGTGAAACGCGAACACCTCAGGATATTGAAAACGAGGTTGGCCTTACTGAAGGCAACATCTTTATGGGTGAGTTGACCTTTGATCAGTTGTTATTCAATCGTCCTTTCCCTGGTTATGCTCAATATCGTGGGCCAGTAAAAGGTATGTATATGTGTAGCTCGGGTACGCACCCTGGAGGTGGCGTTATGGCTGCCCCCGGCGCTAATGCGGCTAGAGAAATTCTACAGGATCTTAGATTAACCAACACTGTGCCTGGAGGCTACGACGATGATTAATGTTGATAAGAAGTATGATGTCATTGTTGTTGGTGGTGGTCATAACGGACTGGTTTGTGCCACCTATTTGGCCAAGGCTGGGCGCAAGGTATTAGTGCTTGAAGCCAATGCAGCTTTGGGTGGTGCCTCAGCGACCAGTGAGTTTAGTGATCAATTTTCAGTCTCTTCATGCGCCCATTGGTTATTCCAATTAAATCCAGAGGTTGCCTCTGATATGGGTCTTAAGGGTCATGGCCTAGAACTTGCTGCTCGTGATTTGAATACCATCGCGCTAGCCGAAGACGGTAATCATTTAACTATCGGCGTCAATACGCTCGAGGGCGCTGGTGTGACTGATGAAGACCGTAAAGCGTTTGTGGCCTTTAATAAGCAGATGCTAAAGTTTTCTAAGTTACTCTCGGGCGCTTTTAACCGTCGAGCTCCCAAGCTGGTGGAAGGCAATCTTACTGATCGGATTACCCTAGCCAAGTTGGGTCTGGGTATGAAAATGCTTGGCAAGACAGATATGAGCGATCTTATGCGGCTAGCTCTTATTAATATTTATGATGTTATGGAAGAGAACTTTGAGAATGATCTTCTGAAAGCTGCGATTAGTCTTGATTCTCTGCTGGGTTCCCATATGGGACCTCGATCGCCTAACACAGTGTATGGTTATCTCTATCGCCGCATGGGCGACATCTATGGATTCAATGGGCCCGCGGTGGTCAGGGGCGGCATGGGTGCGGTAGGTGAAGCTCTGGGCAATGCAGCAAAAACTGCGGGTGTGGATATTGAAGTGAGTGCGGCGGTTAGTAAAATTAACGTCGACGTAGATCGTGCCACCGGCGTCACGCTAGCTGATGGGCGTGTGGTAGACGCTGATATGGTAGTGTCTAATGCAGACCCAAAAACAACTTTTAATAAGTTAGTGGGCCTGACCAATATAGAGACGGGTATTGCGCGTCGAGTGAAGAGCATGCGTATGAAGGGTGATGCCGCTAAGTTACATATTGCCTTGGAGAGTTTGCCTGATTTTACTGGGCTAACCAAAGATCAGATAGGTCAGCGACTGCTTATCGCGCCCACAATGGATTATATAGAGCTGGCGTTTAATGCGTGCAAATATGGTGAGTATTCGAAGGCACCGGCGATGGATATTAGTATTCCAACGATACATGATCCGAGCCTTGCCCCTGATGGTAAGCATGTTATGTCCGTGATAGTGCAGTTTGCACCCTACGAGTTAGAGGGCGGTTGGGAAAGTCACAAAGACAATTTTAAAAACTTAATAATCGATAGAATTGCTGACTATGCGCCTAACTTGAAAGATAAAATAATAGCCAGCGAGTTGCTAACGCCGGCAGATTTAGAAGATCGTTTCCATATTCATGGTGGCCATTGGCACCATGGAGAAATTAGTCTTGATCAGATTCTAACAATGCGTCCTTTCCCAGGTGCTTCTCAGTATGGTACTTCAGTTGATGGCTTGTTTTTATGCAGTGCGGGTACTCACCCTGGTGGAGGAGTCATGGGATTGGCTGGGCATAATGCAGCAAAAGAAATTATCAAGCGAGGTAAGTCAGCATGATTCCACATGATGAAACAATGATGCTTAAAACACCCTTTCACTCTCGAGTTGAGGCTGCTTGTGAGATTAACATGTGGGAAGACTGGAAGGGTTATACCTCTCCGCAGGCTTACACAGAAGTTGAGCAAGAGTATTTTGCTGTGCGCAGCAACACGGGTGTATTCGATATCTCACCGATGATCAAGTATCGCTTCACTGGGCCAGATGCCGGTGCTTATTTAAACCGTCTAGTCACGCGAGACATCAGTAAGATTGGTATCGATCGAGTCGCTTATACGGTGTGGTGTGATGATAATGGGCAGGTGATGGATGATGGAACGATTTTCCACCTTGCTGAAAATGATTATCGCCTTTGTGCTTATGCGCGATGTCTCGACTGGTTGATGTGGTCTGCAGAAGGTTTCGACGTCACTATAGTTGATGAAACAGCAGACATAGCAGCACTTGCAGTTCAGGGGCCAACGTCATGCGCGATTTTTAAAGAGATGGGTTTTAAGGGCATTGAAAATCTAAAACCTTTCGGTATTGCTCGTTTTCCGTTTGAGGGCTCTGAGGTGATGATCAGCCGTACTGGTTTTACGGGTGATTTGGGTTATGAAATTTGGATCGAGCCAGCATTAGCTGAAGCTTTCTGGGATGCACTTTTTGAAGCTGGAAAGCATCGCGAGATCCGACCTATAGGTAGTGCAGCCCTGGATATGTTGCGTACTGAGACAGGATTCATTCAGGCTGGCGTCGATTTTGTACCCGCAGAAGAGGCAATCCGCACTGGCAGATCTCGTTCGCCCTTTGAGTTGGGCCTTGGCTGGCTGGTTTCTTTTGATAAGCCCGTATTCAACGGTCGAAAAGCGCTGCTTAAAGAAAAGAAAGAGGGCTCCCGTTATGCATTTGTATATCTTGATGTCGACGGAAATAAGCCCGCTGAACATGCCTTTGTTTATTCTGGTAACAAAGAAGTTGGGACGGTCACTTCCGCTGCTTGGTGTCCAACGGCCAAAACTAATGTGGCTTTTGCGCAAGTGGATGCGAAATACGGAAAGGTTGGTCAGGAGTTGGTAGCTGAAATTTATTACGAGCGCGAGTTAAAGTGGACGCGAGTGATGGCCAAATGTACTGTTATTGAAGGTGCTGTTTTTAATCCACCCCGCAAAAGGCAGACACCAGCACCGGATTTTTAAATGACTAACCACCGGCTTCAGGCGCTTCTGAAACCTTCGTCGATTGCCATACTGGGTGCCTCGCAGAAGTCTGGCAGTGTCGGTAATGAGGTTATCAAAAATCTTCTCAGAGGGGGCTTTGAAGGGGAAATTTTTGGAGTAAATCCCGGCTATGTTGAGGTAGAAGGGATACTCTGTTACCCAAGTTTAGCTCAGCTCCCCAAATGCCCACAGCACGTTATTTTTGCTATCAATGATCACCGTATAGAGGCAGCTCTGGATGAAGTGGTTTCTATTGGAATTCCAGCCTGCACTATTTTCTCTGCATTAATTATTTCTGATGACAGTACTCCAAATCTAAAGCAACGCATAGCAACAAAGGCTCAAAACGCAGGCCTTTTAGTGGCGGGAGCTAACGGTATGGGATTTTATAATGTCCGCGATCGAGTCTTGGCGGGTGGTTTTGATACTCGTGATCATCCTTATCCAGGAAACGTGACTCTAATTAGTCAGTCTGGCGCAGGCATGTCAGGTATTGTTGATTGTGAGCGGCGTATTCAGTTCAATTTTGCTGTATCCAGTGGTTATGAACTCACTGTTTCGATGGAAGATTATTTGGACTATGCCCTAGATCTTCCAGAAACGCGTGTTGTAGGGTTGTTCCTAGAAACAAGCAGGCACCCCGAAAAACTCATTAAAGCATTTAAAAAAGCCAACCAGCGCGGTATTCCAATAGTCGTCCTAAAGGTAGGACGTACTGATCTCGCAGCTGAATTGGCGGTATCTCACTCAGGTGCATTGGCCGGGAGTGATCGGTGTTATCAGGCTGTGTTTGACTATTATGGTGTGCAGCGAGTCAGCGATATGGACGAGCTGGCAACGGCATTAGTCATGTTTGCTCAACCCCATGAGGCCGCTAGTGGGGGTTTGGTTTGCTTGCATGACTCCGGTGGTGAAAGGCAGTTGATTATTGATCTGGCTGACGGATTGAAGGTCCCTTTGACCGAGGTTGAAGAATCCACTGCTGCTCGATTGAGTGAGATGCTAGATCCTGGCTTACCTGCGGTTAATCCCTTAGACGCATGGGGTGCTGGGGGTCCAAATGCATCAGTGACGATGGCGACCTGTTTTTCAATTCTGCTAACTGACTCAGGAGCGGCAATGGGTGCGGTGGTGCATGATCGTGGGCCCAATAGCGAAATTTATAGTAGTTACCTCGATTACTTAGAGAAAGCTCAGAGAGCCAGCGGGAAGCCTGTTTTTCTCGTTGCCAATAGGCAAGGTAGTGGGGCTGATGAATTGGCCATAAGTTCCACCTATCAGGGGCTACCGGTGATTGATGGCGTTACACAGTTTTTGGTGGGCGCCCGCTGTTTATTGGCATACCGTGACTTTCAGCAACGTGCGGTCATGAAGTGTGACGTTGCGGATCAGCAAAAGGTCGATTATTGGAAGCGCCAGTTACAAGACTGTGATTATGTATCCGAAAGTCTAGCGAGTGAGCTGTTGAGAGATTTTGGGATACCCATGATACAGAGTCTTGAAGTGAGTAGTCTAGATGAGCTCCAAACAGCCGTTTTAAATGTAGGATTCCCGCTGGTGTTAAAAACAGCGGTGCAGGGAATAGATCATAAAACTGAGGTTGGGGGTGTGATTCTAAATATCTCTGATCAGCGTCAACTGCAAGATGCTTACGAAGACTTGATCCAACGTCTGGGTCCTGCTGTTACCGTTGCACCGATGGCTGACAACAGCGGCGTTGAGATGATTTTAGGTATCAGTCGGGACGAACAGTTTGGTCCTACCGTGGTGGTAGGATTTGGCGGTATTTACGCAGAAATTCTCAGTGATGTCGCGGTTATGTTACCGCCCTTTGATTCGGCGGAGGTAAAAAGGGTACTGAAGTCGCTGTCTATGTATCCATTACTTGAGGGAGTCCGCGGTGGCTCACCTCTGGACATAGATAGTTATTGCGATGTGGCAGCCAAAATGTCAGCCATCGCACTCGCCCTTTCTGATAGCGTGGTAGAAATTGATATAAACCCAGTGCGACTGGGTGTTAAAGGCTGTATTGGATTAGATGCTTTGGTAGTGCAGGAAAAGAAGAACTAAATGGACGAAAAGTCGGGAATTTATAATGAATATAGCAAATGAGTCAGAGTTAGATCAGTTTATAAAGGAATATCCAGAGATCAACATGCTCGAGATATTGATGCCAGATATGAATGGCATTGTTCGTTGCAAACGTATTCCTCGTGGAGAATTTGGTACTTTTTTTCGTCATGGCGTAAAAGGCCCGGCGTCAACTACCTTGCTTAATGTTCGTGGCGAATTTTGTGATGAAGTGGATTTTGCTGGTCTAGAGGGCGACCCTGACAAATTGATACATCCAATTGCTAATACTTTAGCGCCGATTACATGGCTCAAATCTGATACTGCACAAGTGCTTGCTACCTTCACCGAGTTGGATGGGAGCGCAGCTTTATTTGATTCTCGTAATATATTGATCAAGGCCCTTCAGCCCTTGAAGGCTATGAACTTAAAACCCATTGTGGCCACAGAGTTAGAGTTCTATTTGCTCAAGAACGGTGAGGGTAATGTACCAGAGCCTTTGTTAGGTAAGATTCCTGGAACCCAAATTGATCAACCTGGTACCCAATATGCTATGCCTGAAGACCTTTGGGATAACGATACATTTCTTGAAGATGTTCGCAAGGCATGCGAGGTACAAAATGTACCTATGACAACAGTGCATTCTGAATTTTCTCCCGGCCAGTTTGAAATTAATCTGCATCATGTGGACGATCCAGTGTCCGCTTGCGATCACGCCATACTACTTAAACGCATCGTAAAAGGAGTGGCCAGGGAGCATGGCATGGCGGCGACTTTTATGGCGAAGCCCTTCATGGATGTTCCTGGTAGTGGTTTGCATGTCCACTTCAGTTTATATGACGCAGAGGGTTCGAATATTTTTGCAAATCCAAGCTCCTCTGATGTGCCGGCAATATCGGACAAGCTGCGACACGCTATTGGAGGTTTAGCAGAGACAATGGGTGATGCCATGGCAATATTTGCGCCCAATGCAAATTCTTACCGCCGTCTGATTCCTGGGAATTTTGCGCCACTCACGCCTAATTGGGGTTATAACCATCGAGATGTTGCTCTGCGCGTACCCGTTTCAGGCCACGAAGACTGCAGAGTTGAGCACCGCGTTGCAGGCGCTGATGCTAATCCTTATTTAGTGATGGCCGCCCTTGGCGCGGGTATTCATTATGGACTTGAAGCAGGTTCAGATCCCGGGGAGATGGTTCCTGAGGGTCTCGAAATAGAAGAAGAGATTACCTTGCCAAGGATCTGGTCTTTAGCCTTAGATGAGTTTGATAGCAGTGCTGTGTTACCGCAATATCTGGGTCAAGATTATTGTCGTCTGTTTGGCACAGTGCGCAGAGGGGAATGCGAGCAATTTACCGCTCAAGTATCAAACGTTGACTATGAATGGTACCTCCGGGCCATGTAATTGTCTGAATTTAAAGCAGGTATTAAATAATCATTTAATCAACTATATGCTCATTTAACGAAATATTGTATAGTTCCAGAAATAAGAGTTCGACTAACTGGTTCTAGAAGTAGGAAGTGATTATGAAATTTATCGCAACGGATGTTTTAGACACGCAACAAAAAATGGTTGAAAAGGCTGCAATACAGCTTAATACGCCTGGTTTTGCCATGGATCCGTATTTTTATCGCTCTCATGTTACTTATCAGTCAGAACTTGAGCACATTATTTTCAAAAGTTGGCTTTACGCTGGACATGTTAGCCAAGTTGCTGAGAAGGGTGATTATTTTTTATTTGATATCGGTGAAGATTCCATCATTATCTGCCGAGATCACGAGGGTGAAGTTCGAGCAATGCACAATATTTGTCGCCATCGGGGCGCGAGAGTGTGCGAAGAGGCCAAAGGAAATCGTCGTGCTTTTGTCTGTCCTTATCATGGTTGGGGTTATGGTACCGATGGTTCGTTAAAGGCAGCCCGTGACATGCATGTTTTGGAAGCGTTTAATCCAAAGGATTATGCGTTAAAACAGGTGAGTCTGGTCTTGTTTCAGGGCATGATTTTTATCAATTGTAATCCTGATGCGCCAGATTTTGTTAAGCCGTTGTCGCACATTAAGCACCAGCTTGGTGCCTATGACCTAGAGAATGCAAAAGTTGCACACGCGAAAACCTATCGGGTTAATGCTAACTGGAAGCTGTGTTTAGAGAATTATTTAGAGTGTTATCACTGTGCCAGCTCCCACAAAAACTACGCCAAACTACACACACTCCAAGCATTAGCGCATAAAGTAAAACCAATTAATGAAGCCATGTGGGCTAGAGCCGAAGAGGCCACAGGTGTCTCCGGTATTGCCGATGAATACTATGGCTATTATAACGACGCTGCTGATTTTGGAGCCTGCTCTTACCACAGCCGCTACGCACTCTATGAGGGTATGCAATCGGGTAGTAAAGATGGCAAGCCAGTGGCACCTTTGATGGGCAATATGAAAGGGTATGACGGGGGCGCCGGAGATTTTCAGATGGGGCCACTAACATTTATGTTGAACTATCCAGACCACTGCGTCCTTTATCGTTTTATTCCCCGCAGTATCACCGAGACAGATATGGAGTTGGTATGGTATGTCAACGGGGATGCTGAAGAAGGTACTGATTACAACAAAGAGGACCTCACTTGGTTGTGGCATCACACAACTCTTGAAGATGAATTTATTATCACTAGGAATAGTGAAGGCGTTAATTCACAGTTTTTTGAACCCGGCCCTTTCCACCCAGAGCATGAATCTACACTGAATGAGTTTGTGACTTGGTATTTAAAGGGTTTGTCACAAGTACAAGCAAGCTAAACCACAAAAGGATTTGCCAATGTTTTTAAAAGCCACAGCAGACACCAGTGAACATGCTCCTTCTTATTATGCAGCGTCCGCCAATTGGCAGACGGATTATCCTCAATTAGAGGATAACCTTGATGTAGAGATTGTCATTGTGGGTGCCGGTTTTAGTGGTGTCTCTACTGCTGTTGAACTCTGTGAGCGTGGCTACAAGGTAGCCTTAATAGAGGCAAACCGAATCAGTTGGGGAGCCTCGGGTCGAAATGGTGGCCAGATTATCGGAGGGTTTGGACACAACCCCAGCGCATTTCGAATGAATATCGGTGATGAAGGTGTCGATACCGTAGAAAAAATGAGTTCTGAGTGTGTTGATATCGTTAAGGAGCGTATTGAGAAATACAACATCGACTGCGATTTAAAATGGGGCTACTGTGAGGTGGCACTGAAAAAACGCCACTTAAAAGATTATCAGCAGTGGGCGGAAGAAGAGCCAGCCATAAAGCTTCTTGATCGGCAGCAGATGAAAGACTATGTTAATTCAGACATCTATTTAGGTGGATACTACCGTGAAGATTGGGGGCATATTCAACCTCTAAATTTATGTATAGGTGAAGCGCGAGCTGCCGAACAAATGGGTGCTCAAATCTTTGAACAGTCTAGGGTTATTGATATTCAGTATACCGATCGTCCTGTGGTCAAAACTGAGAAGGGACAGATTACGGCAGACAAGGTAATTTTGTGTGGTAACGCATATATGGGTGATTTAGTTCCTCGTTTGGATGATCGAGTATTGCCATCCACCAGTGTTATTATTGCTACAGAGCCCCTGTCAAAAGAGCAAGTGGCACAGTGCATGGTGAAAGATGTTGCGGTCTGTGATTCCAGGACTGCGCTAGATTATTATCGCCTCTCTGCTGACAAACGCCTCCTTTTTGGTGGACTTTCAAATTATACCGGTCTCGAACCAGCCAACGCCGAAGATGTTATGCGGTCGAAAATGGCTAAAGTTTTTCCTGCTTTGCGTAATGTACAAATTGACTATAAGTGGGCCGGCAATATGGCGATCAGTGTTCGAAGAATGCCTCAAATTGGTCGCATCAAAAACAGCAATGTACTTTACGTCACTGGCTACTCTGGTCACGGTGTTGCCCCCACGCATATGGCTGGTCGAATTCTTGCTGAGGCTGTTGATGGTGACTCTTATCGGTTTGATTTAATGAATAAAATGTTCCACCTACCTTGGCCGGGTGGGAGGTTACTGCGGCGTCCAGCCATGGCGGTAGGCATGATGTGGTATAAAATGCTTGATGCAATCTAGGTGATGTTATGACGAGACAAGTGCTGATTTTCTTACACATGGATGATGAGCACCCGGGCTATATTGCTGACTATCTTTATAAAAAAGGTATTCCATACCGTATTGTTCGCAGCTACCAAGGTGAGGCTATACCTCAGTTGGACGAGAGTATAGCGGGGCTAGTCTTTATGGGCGGAGTAATGAGCGCCAATGATGATATTCCTTGGATAAGACAAGAAATTGCTCTTATTCACTCAGCACTACAAGCAAATATACCGGTTTTGGGGCACTGCTTAGGTGGACAATTAATTAGTAGGGCTCTAGGTGCACCAGTGACCACCAATCCCGTGGGTGAGGTGGGTTGGCATCAATGCTTCAAGCAGAACAATAATCATAGTATCGAATGGTTGGAAAACATCGGCAATCCCTTCATGATGTTCCACTGGCACTACGAGACTTTCGCAATTCCCGATAAAGCTCAGCTTTTATTTTCCTCCGACCACTGCCACAATCAAGCTTATAGTTATGGCGATAATGTTCTTGCTATGCAGGGCCACGTTGAGATGACTAAGCCGTTATTGACCGAATGGATTACTCGGTGGACAGATGACTTACAGGTCACGGCTCCCAGTATTCAGAATTATGAACAGATCAAAAAGCCTCTGTCGGCTAATATAGTCGCGCTCAATCAGGTTGCTGAGCAACTCTATAAGCGCTGGTCATCAACACTATCTCTCTAAAACGTTAAGGTAAATATTGTGGAAACTGAAGGTTATCGAGACAAATACAACCAGCATCTGTTGCATCCTTGGGGAGATCTTGGAACCTTAGGTGAAGACGATCAGAGTTCAGTGATTACCCGAGGTGAGGGTATTTATATTTACGATGCTGAGGGGAATAGGCTACTAGATGGGCCGGCTGGTATGTGGTGCATGCAGACTGGGTATGGTCGTCAAGAGATTGCCGATGCTGTTGCAGAACAAATAATGAATCTCAGTTATGCCACCAGTTTCTCTGTCATTAATAACCGCGAGGTAGAGCTAGCTGAGCGCATTGCCGCAAAAACGCCCGGAGATCTCAACCGCATTTATTTCACCACAGGCGGCTCCACTGCTGTTGATTCCGCATTGCGACTGTGTCAATTAGCCAGCAATATAACCGGTCAGCCTCAGCGTAAGCATATTATCACCCGAGAAAAAGCCTATCACGGCAGCACATACCTGGCTGCTTCGATTACAGGCAAAGAGCGTGATAAGACTGCCATGGACATAAAGCGCGAGGGCATTCATTTTCTGTCAGCTCCGTGCCATTTTTACCACCCACAGTTTGAAACTGAAGAGACTTTCTGTGATTTCCTGATAGATGAGTTAGAGCAAAAAATTCTTGAGATTGGGCCGGACAATGTCATGTGCTTTATTGCCGAGCCAATTCTTGCTAGTGGTGGGGTCATTGTGCCACCAGCAGATTATAACTATCGCTGCTGGGAGATGGTTAAAAAGCACAACATTATTTACATTGCCGACGAGGTGGTCACCGCCTTTGGCCGGCTTGGCCACTGGTTCGCCTCTGAGGAGGTGTTTGGTATCGTCCCTGACATTATTATTTTCGCCAAGGGTGTTACCTCAGGTTATATTCCCATGGGCGGTTATGCAGTCTCTGAATCTCTACTAGAGACTTTCACTGGTGATAATGCCGATGGCTGCCTGTACTCCAATGGCTATACCTGGGGCGGTACTCCGGTTGCCTGTGCCGCAGCTCTGGCAAGTTGGGATATTATCGAAAAAGAAAATATATTGGATAATGTTCACAAAGTAGGGCCTTATTTTCAGCAACAACTTCGCACCCTTCAGGATATTCCCTTGGTTGGAAATGTTCGCGGTGAGGGCCTTATGGCTGCGGTAGAGATGACTATTGAGGGCCATAACGAAGATGATCTGTTGGCTAAAGACTACGCCATCGGTGAGATGGTTGATCAGCACTGTCAGCGGTTGGGGCTACTGGTGAGACCGTTCATTAATATCTGCATTATTTCACCGCCACTGATTATTACTAAACAGCAGGTCGATGAGTTGGTCTCTATACTGCGCAGAGGGTTAGAGCTTGCCATGAATGATTTGCGAGAGCAGGCTATCTGGGTCGATTAATAAAAACACAGGTTGTAAGTGCCAAAGAGGAGTGTCCCATGTCAGATGAAGAGATTTTCGAGAGTTACTCAATGTTTGCTAATACCTTTAGTTACCTGGGGCTTCCTATTACCAGAGATATCAAATCAGCTGACCTTGTGGTGATGGGAATTCCCTATGATTTAGGTACTACAGGCAGAGCAGGTACTCGTCATGGGCCTCAAAGTATTCGTACAGCATCCGCCAACCTGCGTTGGGAGGAGAAGCGCTGGCCGTGGACCTTTAAGGCACTGGATAAGGTCAATGCCATTGACTATGGTGATATTGAATTTAAGCCCAGTGAATCAGCGTCAATGATCGATACTGTCGTTGAACACGTTGGAGCTATTCACCAACAGGGTAAGAAAACCCTGAGTTTTGGCGGCGATCATTTTGTTACTCTACCCTTACTGCGAGCTGTTCATAAACATCATGGGCCAGTGGCTTTGGTGCACTTTGATGCTCATACAGATACCTATACACCTGAGGACGACACGACATCATGTTACGACCACGGATGTATGTTTTATTATGCCCCCAAAGAGGGGCTGATTGATCCCAATCACTCAATTCAGATTGGTATTCGCACTGAATACACGGCTGATAGTCATTCATTTCAAGTGATTGATGCTACCCACACTAATGTCCTAACCAGTGAAGAAATAGCAGCGCAAATAAAAAGCAGGGTGGGCGATATGCCCGTCTATATCACCTTTGATATTGATTGTTTAGATCCGGCTTACGCACCGGGCACAGGCACTCCGGTCGTTGGTGGCATAACCACAGATAAAGCGATGAATATTCTTCGAGGGTTGGCAGGCATTAATGTTGTTGGAGCTGATGTAGTTGAGGTGGCACCGGCCTATGATCACGCTGATATCACCGCTTTGGCGGGGGCTACTATTGGCCTTGAAATGATTTATTTAATGGCATCAGAGTCCGATTGAAATAACACCTTAATTGGAAAACTCTTTAATCTCTTCGACAAGGTTTAAGGCTTAAGCTTTAAGGCTTATTGCCAGTGCTATGCTTCTTTTATAGGAACCTCTAGTGGCCCAAGAGACTCCAGATATAAAGAATTATTAGGCTGCAATTTTGTAGACTTACCTATAATGCTATCGCGGTAACTTTTTAATGGCTGCCCTAACCCCAAGATACCTCGTTTTCGTGTCCGTCTTACTTTATCTAGATTTGCTTCGAATAGAATGACTTCCTCGCCAGTAAGTGCTTCATGGATGATTTCACCCTCAGGGCCTGCTACGACAGATTGGCCTACACCAAGGGCTCCAGTGCCATTGATATCAACAAGATAACATTGCTGTTGGGCAGCTGTTGCCTGTACCATCGCTTTTTCTACACTGCGATCGCAGGTGTCGGTTAGCGTAGGATGTAAAATGATTTCTGCACCTTGATTAATCATTGCCCTACTCAGTTCAGGAAACCACATGTCATAGCATATGTAGAGACCAAAACGACCAACTTCGGGTACATCAAAGCAGCAGATATCAGATCCCGCATCAACTCCTCTTTCATAAGGTAAAAATGGACATATTTTTTGAAACCGAGCGATTACTTCTCCGCGGGGATTGATTACCGGTGCTGTATTATAAATACTACCGTTGATTCTCTGATAAATAGAACCTGGTACTAGCCAGATATTGAGTTCTGAGGCTAAGTCACAGAGGCTAGATTCTATTTCTTCTAACATTGGACCTGCATGATTTACACCAGCACCACAAATGGATAACTCACTACCCACAATCATTTGTACGAAGGGAAATCGTCTTATTGTAGACTTCACCTTGTTAACGAAGTGTTCAAGATTTTGTCTGTCTTTGAGGTTTAGTTGTAGCCCAGCAATAGTAAAATGTGTCATCTTTATTCCTCGTTTAAAGCACTGATTGAGTTATTTTCACTACGTTTGGCTGGCCAGAAAGCTAGGATTGCACAGGCTATTAATCCAGCTGTGGCTAGATTAATAATTAAGCCAAAATTGTCTTTTCCTACTACCATGGCTGCCACAAGAGGGCCGCTAGCTAGTCCCATTTTTGAAATGAATCCAGCAAACACCACTACCTGACCTCTATTATCAAATGTGGCGCATAAACCTAGTAAATAAGGAACAGTAAATGCCCATGTAATTCCAGTCACAGCATTGGCAAGAAAATATGCTTCCGGTATTTCTGACCAGTGGAAAAAAAAGGTAAATAGAGCGGCGGCCCCTGAGCCAAATACTATTGGCAGTGCTCGACCAAACTTGGTTCCGATGCCATATACTAACAGCGCCCCACTTACTGCGATAATATTGGCAACAGTTAGTATATTGCTTAAATAGTCAATACTATAACCACTGTCTTTGCCAAGCTCTAAGGCATAGTCTGCTACGCCCATATTAGATGATTGGAAGAAGAATAAAGCTAATAGTCCTAGTGCAGCTGGAGCAAGCAATATCTTCCCAGGATTAGATTTTTCATTGGTTGTACGGTGTTTTTCTTCTCGTTCTGCATAGTCTGGGATGAAGGGAATCATACATAGCGTGACAGTACTGAACGCAATGAGCGCTCCAAATGCAGCACCTGGACCAAATGTACCAACTAATTTTGGAACGGTAAATATCCCAACACTACCAAATGTGTACTGAACAGCCACCAGCATGCCAAATACGCGATCTGGGCTCGCAGTTTTAGCAATAATTGAAAATCCTAAACCTACTAAGAATCCACCTATAGTGCCATGGACAAACCTGACAGCGATTAACACATTTGGATCAGATAGAGAAAAGGATAAAATGTCCACACCGATTAGTATCAATAAGGTGACACAGGCGGATTTCCGCCATCTAATGTGCTTAACAATAAAAGTAGCTAGCAGAGCACCAAAAGCAGCACCGTATTTATTGGCGCTAGTAATATAGCCAGCTGACTCACGACTAATTCCAAGCCCATCTACGAACGCAGACAGAAACGCACCGCCTAAGTTGACATAAAATAATCCAGCTGTAGCTAAAAACGCCAAGAAAATAGCGACAATAATTCCGTCTTTGGAGGCTTTTGGTATTCTGGTCGCCCCATTTTTATTGGTTATTTTAAAAGTCATAAGAGTTCCTTAGCAGATAGGGTTAGTGCTGTTTAAATGTTCTATGACCTCAGCGAAGCGAAAAACACCACCGTCACTAAAGTAGTAATACACATCTCCATCTGGAAGTAGTACAACGCTGATACCACCATAACCAGACATGAAAGGGAGCCATTTTTCTTCTTTACACTCTAAAACAGAACTAGCATCCCAAGCCCAAAAACCATTTTGAAAGCGAAGAGTTTCGGAGCCAGCGACAGACCCGCGATCAGAGGCCTCTCTTTGCATGGCTTTGTTCAACATGGATTGATCTAAGTGTCGAGTAAAAACTGATTTTTCAAGGGATAACATGCTCGCAATTTTGGCTATATCACTGCGTAGCAGTGTAAGCCCCCAACCGGTAAGTGGCTGACCTGTTTGGCGATGCGGTTCATCCAGTACTGGTGATAATCCAAGCTCTCGCCAAAGTGGGTTTAAGACATCCTTATAAAAGTCTGATTTTTCATCATGCTTTTTACGCCAAAAGTTCTGCATTGCCACGCCTAGTAACCAATACTCAGTTGTATGGTAAACCCACTGTTCACCTGGTTTTTGTTTGATTCTATAGCGCTTACATGCATGCTCTGTTTTTGCTTTGGCTGAGGTTTTATTAAGGAAGGAAGCGAGATGATTGTCTTCATCGTGATGGGGATTGCTACTGCCATAGCGCCCTGTAGTATTGTTTAGCAGGTGACTCAAGGTAATCTCACCCCATGCTGAGCACTCAGGAATTAAATCTTTAACAAAAAGATCAGTAGTGCCTGGGTAAAGTGCCTCTAAACGCATTAACCCAATACCTCCAATAATAGATTTTGATAGTGAGTAAGCAGGTAGCGGAAAATGCGAGCAGTCAGGGAAGGTAGAAGCTCGAGTTGGGCAATCACTGGTGTAGTGTGTGCCATTTACCACTGCACCAAATATGCTCATCGATGATGATTCAATATAGTCTGGCTGAGAGAAAACAACTGGGTCTAATGCTGGATAGTCTGTGGAAATATCAATGATAGATTTTTCTGGTAATCGACTGTCTCGCTCATTCGTATGGGAAGCGATAACAGCATCACTGGAGCCTTTAATTTTGGTTGTCAGTTGAATATCGCTCCTCCCGAGGACATTAAACTGAAAGTATTGACATGTTTCAGAAGCTATTTGATAGCCGGCGGTATTGTTTTCTATAATTATTATGCCCTGATGAGTACAGTTCGCATTTTTTTCAATCAGAGCAAAGGGGAGTACAACACTGACTTTTTCGTTTTGAAGGTACCAACTGCCTGGTTCAAAGATTATATTCCAATATTCATTTTGTGTGACATGCAGGCCCCTAGTAGAGGGTATTACACGGCCATCATCAGCGATAACTATGTCAAATTCAGTTAGGGGTAGCTGGCCTAACTTCTTGCCTGTTGTCCGAGTGTACTTGAAGGTATCCTGTAAGACTTGAAATTGCATGATACTTGACTCGCCAATAGAGACTTTAATCTCCGTATTTGCGGCACTATTTGGGCTTAGCATCATCATCAAGATTAAACTTGTTGGATACCAGTTTTTAGAGTAAAACATACGTAATAGGTTACTCAACATCGATGCCTGCCTTGGCTATAATTGCGCTTAGGTTATCAAGATGATGGGTGTATTTTCTCCATTGATTGATTGATCTGTTATAAACGGGCTGCCTAACTTGAGTGGCACTCGCCGTAGTGGAGGGTGCTTCATTCTCATAGAATCTGAGGCATCTAGGTTCCCACGTTAAATCACAAAACTTTAGGACTCGTTTAGTTTCTTTTTCTGTATTAATAACAAGATTCTCATAGCTGACCGAATGGATCACGTCAGGCAAGACCGAATTCCAATGAGACATCAACCTGTGGTAGGCGACAAAGTAATGACCAAGATCAGTGAGATCATATGAGAATGGATATATGTCTCTAAATTGCTGCCTATACATAGCCATACACGAAGCTAAAGGGTGTCGAGTTAGGTTGATGATTTTAGCTTCAGGCAAGGCGCGGTGAATAAGGCCAACATACAAAAAGTTCAACGGTAACTTATCGATAAAATAACTGCCGCTGTTGTTTGCTGGCGCGGCCTTACTAAGGTATCGATCTGCTAGAGAATCTAGATCAATATTTTTTGACTGGCTAATTAAGTCAAGAATAGATGGATTGCTCTTGTTAGTGTGTATTGATGCTTCTTTTGCCATTTCGACACCAAAGATATCCAGCTCGCCTCTGGATGATATCGATGAATGACTGTCTAATATTCGCTCCAGTAAGGTAGTCCCACTTCGGGGTAGGCCAATTATAAAAATAGGCTGAATGCCCGGCCGTACAGAGATCGTCTTTCTACAAGTGGCGCTATCAAAGTGATTTTTAATAGCCTCCATAATGGTTTCATCAGTTTTGACGTCATAAGACATGGATGCTCTGCGCATATCTGAGCCTTTTTTGAGATAACTAAAAGACTTTTCAATATTATCTAAATCATCGAACTCTTTTGATAATGCGTAGCACATACCTGATTTGTCAGATTCTGAAATGGCATGGTCTGCATGAGCTCTAATCAGTTCATCGATATGATTATCGCTTTCAGATTGAGTACGCAGGGATGAGCGCATTGATTGAGCTTCGGCATCAAGGTAATTGATATTCAGGCACTTGTTTAGGCTCGCTTTGCATCTTTGTGTGTCACCTGTGAACCTGTAGGCGGCTGCTAAATTGTAGTGAAGCTGTGCGTCTTTTGGTCTCAGTTGCACAGCGACGAGATAATGCTTGATAGCAGCTCGATGCATTTCCTCTGCTGATAAGAGCATTGCAATATTAGTGTGGATATCGGGGTCTCCTGACTGGTCATCAGCAAGAGTTTCAAGAGTCTGCTTTACTTCCTTGTGTCTCTCCAAGAGTGATAAAAATTCAACCCTTTGGATCAGGATGAGAGGGTGATTATGCTTTAGCTCGAGCGCTCTACTAGTTGATATGAGACCAGCTTCAGGCTTTTGTAAGCGCAAATGAATGCACCCGGCTAGCCACCAGCCCTCAAAAAAATCTGGAAACTGAGAATTTAGTGCTCGACAGGCATCTATCGATTTTTTTATCTCATTTTGCTCTAGTGCAGACTTAGATAGAGAGTAGAGCTGCATGACGTTGGTATGCATAGCGTTCACTATTCCAGGTTGATTGATTCACATTCTAAATCATATGAATCGAACTTATACTGAAGCCGAGGTCGCTCAGTTCCAGAATAAAAGTCCCATTAGAAGCGATAGCTAGTCTTTAATGTAATGGTTCTTGGCGCGGTGATAAAATCTTTCTGGCCTGTACCATAAAAACCATTAGCTACATCTGACGTCATGTACTCTTCTTTGTAGGTCGCGACCGTACCGCGCTCATTAAACAGATTTTTAGCAACGAGAGAGGCAGTCCAGTGATCACCTACTAGAGTCGTTGACATAAACCATAGGTGAAAACCGCCTAATGTAGCAGCCCAATCGGGATCAATATTTAAGATTGAATTCTCTACTTCAGATTGGTAGTAACCATCAATACGGCTGACTAACAGCAGGCCATTGTCCAGAACTGTCTCATGTTTAGCACCTATATTAATGGTATTTTCGGCAGTACCTGGGAGTTGCGCTCCATCTGTTGCTCTTAACTCAGACTTACCCGTGGTTAAATCGCTCGCATCGTGAAGATATAAATCATTCGTAAGAGACGCGTCGACATAGGTATAGCCACCAAATAAAGTTACAGAGTTTGATACCGCCCAATTAAACTCTGTTTCTAGTCCTGTGGACGCTGCTGAGTTTCCGTTAGCTACTGCATAGTAGGCGCCCGAAGGCGTAGCTACGTTAACTTGCGGGTCAGACCAGTCCACATAAAATGCAGCAATAGTATAGTTAATCTTATCTAATTGACCCTTGATACCGACCTCATAGTTAAGAACTGTGTCACTGCTAAAACTACTCCACTCTGGATCATTAGGATAATTAACATCAGGTCTTACCGGAGCCGCATTAGTACCACCTCGACGATAACCCTCTGAAATGGTTCCATAGACCATCGTATCATCATCATAATCCCAAGCTAGATTAAATTTTAAGAGGGTATCACTATCTTCCTGTGTGTCCTCAACAACAGGGTTATAGGCGTACCAGATAGGAAATGAGGTTTGAGAGGTTACTCTGTCTTCATTATCAAAATAGCGTGCCCCCAGGGTAGCGGAGAGCGTGTCGGACAACTTCCAGGTTACTTCTCCAAACAGCGCAAAGTCGGTAAATTCTCTATCATGAGTCCAGTCAAATGTAATATTAGAGTCAGGATTATAATAGAGACCGATATAGCTGTAGGGAGGATCTGCAAGATAACCTTGATAGGGCACAGGGCCACTTGCAGCAGCCCACCACTCCTGGAAGCCTCTTGCTCTAGTTTGCTGCGCAGCAGAAGCATCTTGATCCATATAAAAGGCACCAATAGTCCAATTAATTTTCTGGTCACCATTAGAGACCAGACGTAACTCTTGAACAAATGCTTCCTCAGAATTTTGGCGCTCCGCGGCCATGGCGGGACGCGGCATGTAACCATATCCATACCAATACAACCAGCCTTTAGCGGCAAAAAATCCGGTATTGTCACTGATTCCTTCGTAAGAGCGTTCGTACTGCGATGTACTTGAACTGAGTGTCGCAAATCCTAAATCATAAGTCATTTCAAGACTAGTGAACTCAGATTCATTAGATGAGGGCTCGTTAATGACTGCGCCGATTTCGTAATCATCGTAGTATTCTCCCCATCCGTCGGGGCCGGATGACGCCTGTCGCCGACCACCATAATCACCTTTTTGATTCATAAAGGTAAGCGTGGCCTCAAAATTATCATTAGGCTCCCACTTCAAGGCCGCTTTGGCATAGTCAACGTCAACGGTATCAGCTTGCTTATTATTGGTATATACGGGTTTCCCATAGGCGATATCACCGTCCTCTGCTAATGGCACCCCATTAGCATCTGTCGCATAGACATTTGCGTAATCGATCACACCATCATTATCAATAATGCCGCTACTGAACCTAAAGGCCAAGTCATCCGAAAGAGGAATATTTAAAACCATATCGGCACTGAAATTTTGTCCAGGTGACCCCGATGTTGTCCCAATTGAGGTATCTATTCTGGCTTCCAGTCCCTCTGTACTTGGTTCATTCATAACAAATCGAACCGTACCACCTAGCGAGCCTGATCCATACAGCGTTCCTTGAGGTCCGCGCATAGCCTCAATTCTTTTAACGTCCTTAAGAACAAAGTTTGCAAAAACAGGTGTATCACCCACGTATGTCGATACTGTTGGATCAGATAGAAATCGTCGATCTGTAGCCGCAGGATCAACATTGAGCCCTCTAATCGTAATAACATTATTATTTTCTGCAAATCGGCCACCACCATCAGAAACTGATATACCGGGCATTGCGCGCATCAACTCTTGAACATCAGTGATGTTAGCAGCTTCTATCTCCTCTCCTGATATTGCAGAGATATTGAATGGAACGTCGCTAGCATTCATTTCTCTTCGAGTTGCAGTAACTACAATTTCCTCTAAGGTTGCTGATTCCGCGGCAGATACGTAATTTGTTTGAGCTGTCATGGTTGTTACTAAGGCAATGGCTGTAGCGACTTTAGTTTTATTAAAAGACATCATAGGATTCATTTTTGGGCCCCTTGGTAGCAAAAAATTCAAGAAAAGATTCACTTAATCTCCTCCTACTTTTACATTTCATTTCTTTATGATTTAAACCTTTTGATACAGTCTACAATAAATTTAGAGTCTACTCTATATAATTTGTTTGTGAACCACTTTTTCTTTGAATCATCGCATTTGTGGCTACTTAAGAAGGGGGCTTAGAATAAATGTTACATCTTCGCGAATAGAATTACCCAGATCGGTAATTGACATATCTTTTAGGTATATGAAATTTAAAAACTGGATCCGCTCGTTTCGTGTTAGAAAAGCAGAAAGATAATCTACATCAACTTTAGAATTGATTTTTCCCTGTTTTTGACAGGATTCTAATACGTGAAAAATCGCCGTGCCCAGACCTCCGGCAATTGTATCAATATATCTAGGTGCTACCGTTTTGTCTGATGTTGTTGCAATATAAGCAATAACGTTACCCCAGAGCTCTCTGGACAGTGTGGAGATAGTGTCATGAACATTTGACATAATAATTTCGGTTACCAAGTCAATAGGATTTTCTGATGCGGCTCGTAGAGTAAATTCAGAATCTTTCTCTGCAATACCGACCTCGCCTAGTGCAACGATAGCCAACAGTAATTCATCTTTAGAGCCATAATAATTGTAAACAGTAGCAGGTGATACCATTGCTAAAGTGGCAATTTCTTCAATACTAGCCATCTCAAAACCCTTCTCAACGAAAAGGTTTTTCGCTGCAATCTCAATTAACTTGCGGCGTTGAGCTTTCTGTTTTGCACGTAATTTCGACATAAAACCCTTCTTATAGCTCTAGAGAATATTTGTAAAATTCAGTATCCCTCACATAACCCAAAGATTCGTAGAGTTGTTGTGCATTGACGTTATTAATCTCTGTTTCCAGATCAATCCTAGATGCACCTGAAGTCTTAGCGTGGGCAAGAGCGCGATTCATCAATGCTTTTCCAGCACCTAATCGTCGAGCATCTTTTTGTACGTAGAGATCATAAAGCACCCAGATCGGTGTTGCGTCTACACTGCAGTAACTACTGTAAAGTTGAGTAAAGCCAACAGGCCGCTCATCTACCCGTGCTACAAAGATCACTGAAGTGTCTGTACTAATGCGCTCATTAATATAGTTCTTAGATAACGTAACATCACTATTTTGTTCATAGAACTGTCGATATTGATCAAATAATATAGCAACGGCATCTGCATCCTCTGATGAGGCTCTGGTCACCTTTATGCTTTGGGCTACGTGATCTTGCCCATCTTCACGAGCAGGCATGCTATAGCACCAAGGGAAAATGCTAGCTAAAAAGCTCAGACATACTTGGCGTGCATCATCGCGGTCATAACTCTCGCCGGCAAAAAGAATTTCTTTCCAGACCTCATCGGTAATGCCAGAGATAGCATTAGCAATGGCTCGAGCGTTGATATCAGATTGTTTGCCAGCATCAGTAATAATTTGTTCGCACAGATTGAGTATTAATTTGAAGTTTTGTCGATCTAAATTGCCGCGAATACGCTGGTAATCCTCCCTGCCTCTGCTTTCAGAATCAAACGCATGCCAAACCGCCATTTTTCGGTGCTCAGTGATTTCAGGATCTAAGGATGCATCGATAATAGCTGCCAATCGTTTTGCAGGATCTGGCCCAGCGCTCTGTAAAGCATTAGCAATACCGCGATCAAATTCCTCGGAGACAAAGTTTAAGGTCTCAAGTAATAGAGATTCTTTGCTATCAAAATGAAAATTGACAGTTCCCGCTGTCAAACCAGCAATCGAACTAATCTTTGCCAGTGTTAATTTAGAGAGGCCAAATTCGGCAATTGCAGTAATGGTGGCATCAATCAGAAGATTTCTGCGTTCCTGATGATTATCAGGCTTGGTGGTTCCCATGATAGTAGCCCTATTAATTGACTAATTGAATGCCTGTTTAAACCTCTATATGCTTGTATAGTGTGACACTGCTGAGCGATAAGCAACCCTTATTGCGATTTATGGCACCTCTAACAACTGGACGTATGATTATGGCTTACATCTTACCCGGCCCCAAAACCTCTGCAAGACTCCACGCTGGCAAAACGCTGTTTAGGCATGGACTCAATTATGATGAAGACGCTGTGGCGTCCGCCGCCAGAGGTTTTATCCCACCTGCACAAATCATACTGGACAGGGCAGAAGGTGATTATGTATGGGATCTTGATGATAATCGATACATTGACTTCCAAAATGGTTGGGCAACTAACCCTTTAGGTAACTGCCATCCAGAAGTTCTGCAATCTGTGCAAGATGCTCATCAACGATATGGCTATCACTGGGAGCACCCTCTTAGATTTGAGTTGGCCGAGCAACTGGCAGACATTATGCCGGGCAAGCAACTACCTCGTTTCACTTTTGAGGTTTCTGGCACCGAGGCGGTCGAGTCTGCAGTTCACACCGCGCTTTGTTATAAAAAGCGACGCTATATCATTAGTTTTACATCTTCTTTTCATGGTGCCGGTATGGGTACCAAAGTTATCAGTGGCTACACTAGCGAGCACAACCTGTACATGGAACCTTGGGGTGCAGCGGTCATCAAGGCACCTTACCCTTATTCGCAAAACATTCCAGCAGACATGACTCCCGAACAATATGTTAACTATTGTCTTTGGTATTTAGAATCCCACATTCCTGAATATATTGTGCCAGCGGAGAACATTGCTGCGATTTTGGTCGAGCCAGGCTTGGCTGAGGGCGGCAACTGGATACCATCTGTTGATTTCATCCAGGGTATCCGTCGAATTTGTGATGAAAATGATTGGTTGATGATTGTGGACGAAGTACTTACGGGTCTTGGACGCACAGGCAAAATGTGGGGCATTGATCATTACGATGTTATTCCCGACATGATGGTTGTGGGTAAAAATCTCTCCGGAGGTGTTGAACCCTGTGCAGGGGTAGCTGCGCGTGATGAGATTTTAGGTGATAACCCACGTGCTAGTGCGGGTAGCACCTTCGCGGGCACTCCTGCAGGCTGTGCTGCAGGTTTGAAAACACTCGAGATCTTTCAGCGTGACAATGTGGTAGAGCAAGCGGCAGAGCTGGCAGATATCGCACAGTCGAGAATGGCAGATTGGCCAGAAAAATACGCAATTGTTAGTGATGTTCGCTGCTTAGGTTTATTGATGGGTATCTCGTTTACTCATCCCGATAAAACTCAGTTTGGTGATGACTATGATGATAGTTATGTCGCTCGAACCGTTCGTAACGAAATGCTAGTCAATGGAGTGTGGGCCATTTGTGATACCGAACCCACGGTGCGCATGTACCCTGCCCTTAACATGGATAAACAGGTTTTTATTGAGGCTCTGGATATTATAGAGGCGGCCATACAAACTGTTGCAAAGGGTGCCCCGCTAGTGGGAGATTACCCAGCTATACCCAGTGGAGTTACTGGGTTTTAGTGTTTCATCTTTTTTTACATTTTGCTGTGCCTGCCGCTGTTGTTGGCCTGCTTTATAGGCATCGCTGGCAGTCGGCCTACCTGCTGATGATGGCAACAATGATGGTGGACCTCGATCATCTTTTAGCTAACCCTATTTATGATGCTAGTCGCTGTAGTATTGGTTTTCACCCGCTTCATCAGCCCTGGTTTATTTCTCTTTATGTGATTCTTTGCTTCATACCAAAAACCCGTATTATCGGTGTTGGATTGATCATTCATATGATTTTAGATTCTGTCGATTGCCAAACCACTAATGGGGTATGTATAAGCTATTAGAGGGTTGATTATCATAACGCCATCAGTGCAATTTAAACTGTACTTAAATTTTTAAAAACGGACTTTATATTATGACAAAATTGAATCTTGGAGCCGTGGTGGCTCTGGCAGCTTCTTTAATGCTTTTTTCTGCCGCCAAAGCAGATGAAGGTATGTGGCAACCCTACCAATTACCCGCGATTGCTGATGAGCTTGCGGATAAAGGACTTGAAATAGACGCCACATCAATTTCTAAATTGACTGAATTCCCAATGAATGCGGTGATTAGCTTAGGTGGTTGTTCAGCCTCATTTGTATCACCCAAGGGTTTGGTGGTTACTAATCATCATTGTGCTTACGGCTCCATATTGCACAACTCCACACCTGAGAATAATCTTTTGAAAGATGGTTTTTTAGCGTCTTCTTTTAGTGAAGAGCTGCCCGCCACGCCAGGGTCACGAGTTTATGTGACTGAAGATGTGACGGATGTGACTGCAAAAGTGATAGCAGGCACTGAGAGTAAATTGGGAAATGCTTTCTATGAGGCCATCGATGCCCGTGAAAAATTGCTAATTGCAGAATGTGAGAGCGAGGGGGGTTATAGGTGCCAAGTCTACAGTTTTCATGGTGGGTTGGAGTACTACTTAATTAAGCAGTTAGAAATTCGCGATGTACGCTTAGTGTATAACCCAGCAGGCAGCATTGGTAAGTATGGTGGAGACATTGATAATTGGATGTGGCCTCGGCACACGGGGGATTTCTCGTTTTATCGAGCCTACGTTTCTAAACAAGGGTTACCTGCGGATTACAGTGCTGACAATATTCCCTATGAGTCTAAAAGCTTTCTAAAAGTGTCAGCAAAAGGTGTTAGTGAAGGTGATTTTGTGATGGTGGCGGGTTACCCGGGCCGTACAAATAGATATCGCACTGCCACTGAGGTTGAGAACCAGTTTGAGTGGGCTTATCCAGAGGCAAAAATACTACGCGAGCGTTTTATCGAGATTATTGAGCAGACTGCGCCAGAGGGTACTGATGAGCGGATTAAGTACGAGAGCATGTTGGCGGGGTTAGCTAACTATGCAAAAAATTTCACCTCAATGATTGAGTTTTATGGAAAGTCCACCATGCTTGATGATCGCAAACGTCGCCAAGCGGAACTTGCTAATTGGATTGATCAAAGCGCTGAGCGTCAGGCAACCTATGGTAAGACACTAGCAACACTGGATATGCTTATTCAGGAAAGTCAGGCTCACAAGGCCAGAGACTTAATTGTCGGATACATGCGCTATACCGCCATGCTGCCCACCGCAACGCGCTTATATCGTCTGGCTAATGAGAAGTTGCTGGATGATATGGAGAGAGAATCCGGTTACCAAACTCGTGATATGACACGATTCAAGTCAGGCATGGAGCGTATTGATCGCCGTTATGCAGCTAGTGTTGAAAAAGCATTGTTATTTGAAATGCTAAAGCGTTACTCCGAACTGCCTATGGAAGAGCGCTTTTCTGAGTTTGATAAGGTATTTAAGTTGGGTAAAACGTTTAATGGAGCGAAGTTACGGCGAACGTTGGATAGAATGTATTCAAAAACTAAGCTGAACGAATTGGATGTGAGGCTTGCTTGGATGGATAAATCTGTTGAGGAGTTTAAGGCTTCGAGAGATCCCTTTATTCAATATGCGGTGGCAATGTATGACACTAATATGGAGCAAGAGAGAGATGATAAAGAGCTAGCAGGTAAGTTAATGAAGGTTCGTCCTCTATACATGCAAGCGATTATTGCGTTTAACCGAGATCAGGGTAAACCGGTTTACGCAGATGCAAACTCTAGCTTGAGAGTGGCAGTAGGGCATGTAAAAGGGTATTCACCTCAGGATGGTTTGCGTGCTGAGCCCTTTACTCGATTAGAGGGGATTCTTGCCAAAGACTCTGGTGATGACCCGTTTGATTCTCCTAAGAAACAGTTAGAGTTGATCAAGCAAAAACAGTACGGTGATTTTTATGTCAAAGAGATTGACTCGGTCCCTGTTAATTTTCTTTCTACATTAGACAGTACGGGTGGTAATTCAGGGTCACCAACACTAAATGGCCGCGCTGAATTGGTTGGGCTACTGTTTGATGGTGTTTATGAAAGTATTATTGCGGACTGGGGTTATGACGATGATACGAACCGATCTATCCAGGTTGATAGTCGGTACATGCTTTGGGTGATGAAGTATCTGGATAAGGCTGATCGCTTATTAGATGAAATGGAAGTTGTAAACTAAGATGCTCAGAGGGGTTGTTGGCTGGCTAGCTAATAACCCTTTACTGTTTGTTTAGAGCGGGTCGAACCATCGAACCAATAAGTTACACTACGACCATCGATTAACCAAAATAATAATAAAAAGATGACTAAATTAGAGGGTGTTAGAGTAATGAAATACTTTGTTATTGGCTCTTTGTTAACCGCTTACTTATCTATCTTCCATTCTTTTTCTGTTGCTCAGACAACACAAGAGTCGTCTGTAATGCAAGGGTTTCCTCCAACTAGAGAAAGCCAAGCGACCATGGAAAACTATCGTCAGCATCCCATTAGTCAATGGACATTCAGCAATGCAGGGGCGCCTCTCAACGTAGTTATGATTCCTCGCGAGGGGAAAATCTCAGAATTAGGTGAGCCTACACAGCCAAATCTTGGCAATTTCTTAGTGCCTGACAGCGCTGGCAAGACAATGGCTTTTGAGGAGCTATTTGGCCAAAATTACGCAGATGGAGTGGTAGTCGTTCGGGGTCAAGAATTACTATATGAGAAATATTTTAGACAATTTGACGCTCACACCCAACATATTTGGTTTTCCATGAGTAAATCATTGACCACTACAGCACTTGGGCTGTTGGTAGAGTCCGGAAAACTTGATTTGTCAGCTTCCCCCGTTAAATATATTCCAGAGCTCAAAGGAAGTGGTTTTGAGAGGGTTACTATTCAACACGTACTCGATATGGCGAGCAGTATTGATTTCAAAGAAAGCTACACCGATCTTAGTTCTGATTTTGCTGTTCATTATGCGCCTGCGTTGAATTTAGGATGGTTAAAAGGTGCAGCCGATGTGCAACCAGATGAAGCAGAAATTTATGGCGTGCATGATTTTTTAGCGAAATACATCAAGCCTGATCTAAAGAGAGACCCAGGGGAAAATTTTGATTACAACTCCAGTAACGCTGATGTTTTAGGATGGTTGATTTCTCGTGTTAGTGGGCAACCTTTTCAAGACTTTGTGCAGCAAAATATTTGGTCAAAAATTGGTGCTGAGCATGATGCTTATATCGCTGTTGATCGCGCGTTTATGCCTGCTGTGACTGGAGGTATGAATAGCACTACGCGTGATGCAGCGCGTTTTGGCATTATGATTCGTGATAATGGTCAGTTTAATGGTGAGCAGATCATCCCGGCTAAATGGGTGAATGCAACACTCAATATTAGTGACAAACTTCGCACTAACATGATGCAAAACTCTAAATATGGAGACGAGCCCTGGTCCTCTTATCATAATATGTGGTGGGTATTGGATGAGGCTAAAGGCGAGTTTTGCGCTGTGGGTATTCACGGCCAGGTTATTTATATTAATCAAGAGTCCAATACCGTCATGGTGTGGTTCTCTAGTCAACCAGGTGCATCAGCGGCACGGGATCCTAACTTCAAATCGAAACTTTCGGCCGCTAGGAAGATGGCCGACCACTTAAAAGGACAAGAATGAATGAACATTAATGGTCGCGGCTATGTCAAAGTGTTTCTGCTGGCTGTTGTTGTCATGTCCAGCCAAGCCATAGCCTCTCAAGGGATAGATAACTCAACTTCAATTTCTGTTCATCAGGCAGCCAATTTAATGCAGTTGCCACTGAGTTGTGCTGAAACTGAATACCCAAACAAGCTGAGTCAGACGCTGTACAGTGATGATGATTTGGCATCGCCCAAGGCATTACATCCAGCTTTTTATGGTTGTTTTGATTGGCATTCAGCGGTGCATGGTCACTGGTCAATGATACGCTTGTTAAAAGCCTTTCCAGACATTGAGGGCAGAGATAGAGCCCTAACAATTTTGCAGCAGCACATTACTCCCGCCAATGTAGCTACCGATCTTGCTTATTTTCAGCTCAATAGTTCATGGGAGCGACCCTATGGTTGGGCTTGGTTGCTTAAGCTAATGAGCGAGTTGCACACTTGGGATGATCCGGTGGCTGCTCCGTTGGCACGGGCACTCAAACCCTTGGCCGAACATTTGTCAGATCAGTATGTGATGCATTTACCCAAGTTGGTTTATCCCATTAGGGTAGGAGAGCACACCAATACTGCATTTGGGCTTACTTTTGCTTGGGACTATGCCGTACTGTTTGATGATTCTGACTTAAAAGCGGCAATAAAACAGCGAGCGCAAGATTTTTATCTTGAAGACAAAAACTGCCCAATTGAGTGGGAGCCTAGTGGTTATGATTTCTTGTCGCCCTGTCTGGAAGAGTTAGATTTGATGCGAAGGGTGTTGCCTGAGAAACACTTTATGATTTGGGTAAAAGATTTTTTGCCTCAGCTGTTGTCACCGGATTTTGAATTAGCGGTAGGCGAGGTATACGATCGCACAGATGGCAAACTAGTGCATCTGGACGGTCTTAATTTTAGCCGTGCTTGGGTACTGTTTGCGCTCGCTGGACAATACCCGAAGTTCCGTCATCTTGAGGTGGTTGCTGATAAGCACTTAGCGTATTCGCTGCCTAACTTAGTTGACGATAGCTATGAGGGCGGACATTGGTTGGGGTCCTTTGCTATTAATGCGCTTTTGCCATAAGTTAGACGAACCTTTGCGGAGTTAAAGAACAAATCGATGAACTTTGTAACCTATGCAATACCTTTTTTTCTACTGTTGATTCTGGTCGAACTGGCCTGGGGTTGGTTGAAGGGTAACAATACCTATCGTATTAACGATAGCCTAAATAGTATGAGTCTAGGCCTGTTAAGTACGGTGACTAAGTTCGTTTTCTTAAATATTGGACTTATCGTATTTTCAGGGATTGAGCAGAACTTTGCCTTTTGGGCCTTCAATATAGAATCCTATGCTCATTGGTTGTTGGCGATACTATTGTATGACTTTCTGTATTACTGGTTTCATCGGATTAGCCACGAGCGCCAATTTTTTTGGGGCTCTCACGTGGTGCATCACCAGAGCGAGGATTATAATCTTAGTACGGCTCTGCGTCAGACCAGTACGAGCTTCCTGACGACATGGGTATTTTTCATTCCCTGTTTTTTTCTCGGCATGCCAATATATATGTACGTTAGTGTTGCCACTGCTCATTTGGTCTATCAGTTTTGGGTACACACCCAACATATCGGTAAACTTGGAATCTTTGAGTGGTTCATGATTACTCCTTCAAATCATCGCGTGCACCATGCACAAAACCACAGCTACATTGATAAGAACTACGGCGGTTTATTGATTATTTGGGACCGGCTATTTGGTACATTTAAAGAAGAGGAAGAAGACCTAAAGCCGATCTATGGCATCCGCTCACCCCTTGAGAGTTGGAATCCAATATGGGCCAATACTCATGTGTTTATCACTATGGTGCGTGATGCATGGGGAACAGCTAATTGGAGTGATAAGGTGCGAATACTGTGGTCGCGCACGGGCTGGCGACCGGATGATATGGCAGAACGCTACCCCGCTGCCAAGTCTGATCTCGAAGACTTTAAAAAATATGATCCAAAGTTAGGCGCCATAGCTAGTATTGCCATTATTGGTCAATATGTACTGATCTCCTTCTTCCATTTTTGGGGGGCCCAAAAGGTATCAGTGTTAAGTATTGAGGTGCTTTGGGCAACTGTGATTGCCCAAGCTTACACCCTATTGGTAATAGGGGCGGCACTGGATGGTAAGCACTATATGCAACAATTGGAGTACACAAGGTTATTTGTTTTGGTAGCCATGCTTTTTGGTAGTTTTAATGCAGGCTTGATTGGAATTAACTGGTTGTACTATGGTAGCGCATTACTCCTAGTGAGTGCTGGAGTGATGCGTCTATGTGTTAACACAGAGTTGGATGATGTGGCTGAAACTAGCTCTGATCCTGCCTAAAGATACCGTTTAATTATTGTGGATGAGCTCGTGAAAAAAAGTAACAAAGGTATATCTCATTCTATTGTGTCGCCCATGGCTGCGGCAGTGGTTAGTGTTGCTGTGAAATCAGGGCAGGACGTTGAGCAAGGTGAAATTATTGCGACCATAGAATCCATGAAAATGCAGACTGCCATTGAGACCCCTGTTTCAGGTAATATTATCGATGTGAATGTTATTGTCGGAGAGACAATTCAGAGTGACCATGAGATCTGTCGGATAGAAGAGTCTATTGGTTCCAGCCCCGCTGTGAAAAAGACTCAATCTAAGGCAGTTGACACTCGCAATCCATTGGATACGCTGAATCAAGAATTACAGAGTAGCCTAGATAGCGGCCGCACAAAAGCAGTCTCTAAGCGCCATGCCAAAGGTTACCGTACCGCTCGTGAGAATCTCCACCAACTGTGTGATGATGGCTCTTTTATTGAGTATGGGCAGTTAGCTGTTGCCGCTCAGCGCGATCGAATGACTGCCGAGAAGCTTAAATCTGATACCGCAGCAGATGGCGTTATTACGGGTCTAGCGACCATTAATCGAGATCAATTTGGGGAGCATGCAACTCAAGTTGCTGTAGTGATTAATGACTACACGGTGCTTGCTGGAACCCAAGGGTATTTTCATCATCGTAAAATTGATCGTATTTTAGATCAGGCAAAACGCTCATTTCTTCCTGTGGTTATGTACACCGAAGGTGGTGGCGGTCGCCCTGGAGACACCGATGTAAAGATACAAATCGCCGGGCTAGATGTACCCACTTTCGCGACCTGGGCTAGTCTGAGCGGCCAAGTGCCCATGATTGCTGTAAACAATGGGTACTGTTTTGCGGGTAATGCGGCCTTGTTTGGTTGTGGAGATATCCGAATTGCCACCAAAAGTTCATGGATCGGTATGGCTGGGCCAGCAATGATTGAGGGGGGTGGCTTGGGTAGCTTTTCACCAACTGATATCGGGCCTATTAAGATTCAGGCAGAAAATGGTGTGGTTGATTTAGTGGCAGATGATGAGAATCATGCGACAGAGTTAGCCAAGCAGTGTTTGAGTTATTTTCAAGGAGATAATGAAAATTGGCAGTGCACAGACCAACTCGTGTTGCGCGACATGATGCCCGCTGATAGGCGCTATGTTTATGATGTGCGCTCAATTATTACTTCCTTGGTAGACACTGAAAGTTTTATAGAGCTAACCAAAGACTATGGTTGCGCTGTGATTACTGGTTTTGCCAGAATCGAGGGTAGAGCGATTGGTTTGATCGCTAATGACTGTCGCATACTTGGTGGCGCAGTAGATGCAGAGGCCGCCGAAAAAACTGCACGCTTTATCACTCTCTGTGATAATTTTGATATACCCATTTTGTCCCTTTGTGATAGCCCTGGTTTCATGGTGGGTCCCGCTAGTGAAGAGCAGGCCGCGGTGCGTCGAATGGCGCAGTTATTTGTTGCTGGCGCCAAACTAAGTACGCCGCTGGTTACTATATTTTTGCGCAGAGGTTATGGCCTTGGTGCGATGGCTATGGCGGGAGGTAGTTTCCACAAGCCTATTTACAGTGCATCCTCTGTCTCTTATACACATCTCCGAGCCCACGAGACGGACTCCTATCTCGT
>OLHI01000005.1_pt1 | contig 96774 bp, 91 predicted proteins | sample 1609501 | NCBI WGS metagenome assembly OLHI01 (sample SAMN05416862, study PRJEB24817) | seawater metagenome | isolation source: Sea water | place: Canada:Atlantic | collected 2013-11 | reverse complement strand
GCGTGATTGTTTGATCGGTATCTTCTTCTTTGGTATTCGAACCATCTTGAGCAACAGGAGCGTCATTTACGGGGTTTACTGTAATAATAATTGTTGCAAGATTACTTTCAATAGTTCCATCAGAGGAAGTAAATGTAAAGCTATCTGTTCCGTTGAAGTTTTCATTCGGTGTGTATACTGCTTCTGCACCTGTTAAGGTAACAGTTCCGTTAGTTGGAGCTGTTTCGATAGTATAAGTCAAGTCATCTCCATCGACATCGGATGCTGATAATGAAATAGTTTGCGGGATATCTTCATCTTTAATCGTCGAACCATCTACTGAAACAGGTGCACTATTAGATACAAATTCACTTCCTAGTAATGTAATAGTTTCTTCATCCTTTCTGTAATATAATATTTCTGATTCGCCAATATTACCATTTGGGTCTGTTACTTTTAAATCAAATTTATAGTCACCATTTTCAAGATTAGAGATATCTAAATTTTCTAAAATTGTAATTTCTGAACTCAAATCACCTTCAAAGCTCAATGATTGAACTCTACCAGTTTCTGAAGTATTAGCATCATCAATATCTAGATTATATGTACCATTAATATCAACACTTTCAATAACGACTTCTATCACCCAATCATCTAAAGAACTAGTTCCTTCATTTTCAAGATTCGACCTCGAATAATATGCTTTGGGATATACGACATCTTTTGTATATGCAGTTGTTTTAGTTGCCACTAGGCTGTTATCAGCATCTGTAATTTGAACAGTAAGATTTACTTCTCCATCCAATATTCCAGAGGTGTCTAGATTTTCAACAATAACCTCATCTGATTCTAAAACCCCTTCACTTCGAACAACAGCTCCTCCTCCAAAACGAGAATAAATAGTGGCTACAAAATTTAGACCAGCACAAGGTGTACAAGACATTTTTGCTTTAATCGCTGTTACATTTCCAGCATTTACTACTTTATCAATTATTTCTATCTCAAGAGGGACATCAAGTTCAACATCAGATTCTATAATATCAAACCTAACGTATTCTTCGAAATTATAACTTTTAGTATTTCCTACTTTATCTATCACAACAATATCAGAAATACCCCATTCGCCAGGTGCAGATCCTTGAGGTAAAACAAGGTCAAATCTATAATTTCTCCAAAGTGAGTCTAAAACAGGTTCAGTATCTGCTAAATCTAAATCTGGGTGATTCATGGTTCCATTTCCAGTTTGGTAACCAGTTTTTCTACCTTGAGGATCTCTTAATGTTAAGTTTACAATTTGTATGCCAGATTCATGGCCAGGAAAATCAGATAAATCTCTCGCATTAAAATTAATATCTACTCTGGTTTCTCCATTAGGAGCAACAGGGTTGGTGGGTTCTGCAATAACTGTAATATTGTTTAAGTCTATTTCTGGTTTTATAATATCAGGATATAGAGTCTCTACAAAAACACTATCTCTAAGTGCAGCAACATTACCAATACTGGAGTAAGGGAAATTTTCTAAATTGTTAACGAAAGTGACATTAGATCCGTTCCCAGCCAAATCAGCGGTATACATTTGGACAACACCATAGTAACCACCTGGATAATAATCTTCAATAAAAAAATAGCCTTCTAAATCTTTTTGAAATGCATCCGGATCTTCAGCATACATTCTTCCTTCTTGATAATAAGTTTCTGCTTGGTCAGGATTTGGGAAATCAATTCTCACTGTTGCTCCATTAGTGACCGCTCCATGCAATCGGAGTGGATCCTCCCATTTAGAATTTAGTTTTATTGCCTGACCTGCTGTGCCAGTAGGATCAGGATTTCCATTAGAATTAAATGTACTGTCAATACGTGTCATAGAAAATTCGATAAATTCAGGTGGAATTATATCCTCTAATGGGTTTTGTATAAAAAGTTTAGCTCCAACTGTCGAAGTGTTCTCATAACGTTTATTACCTACTTGATCCGTAACAGATATAGAGGACATATTCCAATATCCTGATTTTGCGTGTTTATTCAATGTTGCTGTTCCTACTAAAACAGAATCTATAGTACCGTTTTGGGGAAATAGTCGTATGTCAAAATTTGTACCAATAGATGAATTAAAGCGGGTATAAGCGACAGTAGCTCCATCAACCTCAGGATTTGTAGAAGCCAACCGAACAGTCATTGTAACTGTTTTATCTTCTTCATCGTCACCCTCAACACTTAAATCTAATTCAACAATTTTCCCAGGGAATGTATAGTCTGGAAATAAATTATATACTGTAAAGGTCAAATCTTCTTGAATGATAGATACATAACGTGTTCCGTGCATAATTCGATCTCGAATAAATTCGAATTTAATTGGGGAAACTCCAATTAAAAGATCAGGATTGGTAAGGTAAAAAGCAACGGATTCTGCCATATCTTCATTAGGGTTTTTAAGGTGAGCATAGGCAGAAACAAATTCAGTAGTTTGAGAAGTAGACCAACCAGATGGGGAGGTAGGGTCTAGAAACCATCCACCTATTTCTGCCCAATCATCTTTTGTTGTTTGATCAAAGGAGTAAGCCCACAAAAAGTGAGATTTTTCATGAAGTATTAATCTTCTTGTATCACTTAAATTTCCACCAATAAAAGCTTTGCTCATAAACTCCAAGGTTTCTACACCAGTCCAAGCTATGGCAGCAGCTTCTCTATAGGCTGGGTCTGGGTGGTCTTGCCCATCAATCCTTCGGATTAAATTTTTGAGTCCATCTTGTTTATGAAATCCTTCGGGTAGTTCTTCGAACATGGATAATATTTCAAGTTTTTCTGAATTGTAAAACTCTTGAAAGTTAGAACTATCTTCCTCTAAAAAAGTATCAAAATCATTTGGAGTTAAAAATCTAATCCCAAAACGTTCTAATGCTAGCCATGCTAATACCTCATTATCATTGCCAAAATCTGTAATAAAATTTACTACCGTATGGTATAATCTTTTAGAGTAGAATTTCCCTCGTATGCCATCTATCGTTACAATTTGTGGTTCAGCATATGTAAAAGCACTTTGGCTTACTGTTGCATGCTTAATCCCATCTCTATTTTCTATGGAAATATCTTCATAAATTTCATCTTCGGATAAATAAAATACACCTCGAACATTTTCTCCTGAACTAAAATCTAGGGAATTACCTTCACCATAAGTATTATATGGGAGGTTTGAAAACATCTTATACAATCTGTATGCATCTTCATTAGACCATTTTTCTTTGTCGTCTGAAAGAATAATTCCATACTCGGTTCTTAATTTTATTGATGTAAAATCAGAAGGTACAGAAACTGTATCATTCAGAACTATAATCTCAGTTGGCTCTGCTATATATGATTGTGTTGCATGTCCAGCTGCTGATTCATCATCAATCCAGTTGTAAGTATAGTCACCTTCAAGCATTTCTGTTAAAGCAAATGTAGCTGCTGTATCATTTGGAATTGATACAACTTTCTGAGATGGATAAGTATATCTAGCTGCTTCTATTTTAATAGCCCAATCTCCATCATCTAAATTAAAGGATGTAGCATTAGGATTGTCTGTGCTATTGATCCATTTTTTAAAAAAACTTCCAACACCTTTTTTAGCAATGACTAGGACAGAATCACCTGCTTTTAAGTTCTCTACATTCACAGTGAAGTTTTGTGAATATAAACATGTACAAATTAGTAAAGAAAAAATCAGTGATATTAAATTTTTAGCTTTTGGATTAGTTTTTGGAAGTTTCATAAATTTAAATATTTAATACAAATAAGTAAAAGTATTCATTAATGAACATTTAAATAGCCCAACTAAAGCCCATGCAGTAAGCTTGTTATTCATATTTCAAAATATTTTCCATACTTAATAGAAATAGTATTTATGATCATATTTTATTCCCAAATTGATAATTCTTTACACCTATTCTAAGAATTCATTAATTTTTTTAAAATTTTATTACATTTATTTTTTTATCTCAATTTAATACATACATTTGGCACATAGCATTAACAGTATGAACTTACAATACATTTGGAACCGTTTCTATTTTTACTTTTATTTTACTAAAAGCTGAGACCCTATTGTGTATTGTGAAAAGAATATATATAAGTCTCGAAGTTATCGAGGCTTTTTTTTATGACTAAAAAATGAAAGTAGCCATTCAAGGAATTAAAGGATCGAATCACCACATTGTGGCGAAACACTATTTTGAAGCACCCATTTCTCTCGAGGAATGTCTGTCTTTTGATAGTTTGGTAGATGCGCTAATAGCAGGAAGAAGTGATATTGGTATTATGGCGTTAGAAAACACGATTGCGGGTTCTATCATCCCCAATTATGCGTTGATTGATGCAAATGATTTACACATTGTTGGAGAGTATTACTTAAATATTCACCATCACTTAATGGGGCTAGAAAATCAAGATTTAAGTGATCTTGAAGAAGTGTTGTCCCATCCAATGGCACTCCTTCAATGTAAAGAATTTTTTAGAAATCATAAAAACATTAAATTAGTAGAAGATGCAGATACAGCTGCTGTCGCAAAAAGAATTTCAGAACAACAATTAAAAAATGTGGCCGCGATTGCTCCTAAAATTGCTGCTGATATTTATGGATTGAAAATAATTGAAGATGAAATTCAAACTATAAAAGAGAATTCTACTCGTTTTGTAATTGTACAAACAAAGCCTTCAGCAATAAAAAACAAGGAAATCAATAAAGCCACCATCAAGTTTCAATTAGATCATAAAAGAGGAAGTTTGGCAGCGATTTTAAATGTGTTGAGTGATTGTAAAATGAGTTTGACAAAAATTCAATCACTTCCGGTTATTGAAACCCCATGGAAATATGCCTTTTTTGTAGACGTTACTTTTGACACCATACAAAATTATGAGAAAGCCATTGCGATTATTACCATAATGGCAGAAGAATTTAAAGTATTAGGAACCTATAAAAGTGGTAGAGAATGATACAACCAGCGAAAAGATTAGACACTGTACAAGAATATTATTTCTCTAAAAAATTAAGAGAAGTGCGCGAATTGCTTGCAGTAGGAAAACCAATTATTAATATGGGAATTGGGAGTCCAGACTTGCAACCACCCAGCAACGTTCTTGAAGCCATTCAAAACAGTTTACAAGATGCAACTGCGCACAAATATCAATCCTATCAAGGATTGCCAGCATTAAGAAATGCCATTTCAGATTTCTATTTCGATAAGTTTGGTGTAGTTTCCAATTCAGAAACGGAAGTTCTACCCTTAATTGGGAGTAAAGAAGGAATTATGCACATTTCGATGGCGTTCTTAAATGAAGGAGATCAAGCTTTAATTCCAAATCCAGGATACCCAACCTATACCTCTGTTACTAAATTAGTAGGAGCAGAACCGCTTTTTTATAATTTAAGTGATGCAACAAATTGGCAACCCGATTTCGAGGAATTAGAAAAGCAGGATTTAAAGAATGTAAAAATAATGTGGGTCAATTATCCGCACATGCCAACGGGAACCAACGCAACAATTGCAACGTTTGAAAAGTTGGTAGCTTTCGGTAAAAAACACCAGATTTTAATCGTTAATGACAATCCGTATAGTTTTATTTTAAATGAAACACCCATTAGTATTTTACAAGTTGATGAAGCCAAAGACATTGCTTTAGAATTGAATTCTTTGAGCAAAACTTTTAATATGGCTGGCTGGCGAGTAGGAATGGTATTGGGGAATGAAAATTACATAAATCAAATATTGAAAGTTAAAAGCAATATGGATTCAGGGATGTTTTACGGAATTCAAAAAGGCGCCATTGCAGCATTACAATTGTCTGACGATTGGTTTTTAGATCAAAATAAAATATACAAAGAACGAAGAGATTTGGTTTGGAAATTGGCGGATGCATTGGAATGTTCATATGATAAAAATGCGACAGGATTGTTTGTTTGGGCAAAAATTCCTGGAGGAAAAAAATCTGAAGAAGTAACCGATTCAATTTTATATGACAAAGATATTTTCATTACTCCAGGTACTGTTTTCGGGAGTCAAGGAGAAGGGTATATTCGGTTTTCATTGTGTGTCACATCAGCCATTATTAAAGAAGCAATAGCCAGAATATGAAAAATATATACATGATCGGTGTTGGTTTAATTGGTGGTAGTTTTGCCATTGATATCAAAAAACACAATTCAGAAGCTATCATACATGGGATTAGCAGAAAAGAGGAAACACTAAACAAAGCCTTAGCATTAAAGTTGATTGATAAAAAAGCAACTTTAGACGACCTAGTAAATGCAGACTTGGTGATTGTTTCAATTCCTGTAGATGCGACTGTAAAATTATTACCAACAATTTTAGACACCATTTCTGAAAAGGCGTTGGTTATTGATGCAGGTTCCACAAAAGAGGCAATTTGTAAAGCGGTTGAACATCATCCAAAAAGAAGAAATTTTTTAGCATGTCATCCCATAGCAGGTACTGAAAAATCTGGACCATCAGCTGCAATTTCTGGCTTATATAGAGGGAAAACGAATATTATTTGTGAAGTAGAAAAAACAACTTTCAAACTTCAAGAACAAGCATTAATCATTTTTACAGCGCTTGGAATGCGTATTCGGTATATGGATGCGGTTTCTCATGATAAACATATTGCGTATGTTTCGCACCTCTCCCACATCAGTGCATTTATGTTGGGGAAAACAGTGATTAATAAAGAAAAAAATGAACGCGATATTTTTGATATGGCAGGATCGGGTTTTGCATCAACAGTACGATTAGCAAAGAGTTCCCCCGCAATGTGGACACCAATTTTTAAACAAAACAAAGAAAACGTTATTGAAACGTTGGAAGAATACATCAATAATTTACAACATTTTAAGTCATTGATGGAACAAGATAATTTCTCTGAAATTTTTAAAGAAATGGAGAGCACAAATTATATAAAGGAAATTTTAAACGGCATAAACTAATAAGCCACAATAAGTAGAAAAATGGAGAATACAAAAGAATTAAGAACATGGTTGGATGACATGAATTTAGCGCATCCACTAGTAATAGCAGGGCCTTGTAGTGCAGAAACCGAAGAACAGGTTTTAAAAATTGCACACGAATTAAAAGATTCTGATGTAAACTATTTTAGAGCGGGAATTTGGAAACCAAGAACAAGACCTGGGATGTTTGAAGGTGTTGGAGAAATTGGTTTGCGATGGCTAAAAAAAGTAAAAGAAGAAACAGGAATGAAAACCTGTACGGAAGTTGCCAATGCTGCACACGTGAAATTAGCGATTGAAAATGATGTCGATTTATTGTGGATTGGAGCACGTTCTACAGTATCGCCTTTTATTATGCAAGAAATTGCAGATGCCTTACAAGGAACTGATAAAATTGTATTGGTAAAAAATCCAGTAAATCCAGATCTAGCTTTATGGTTGGGTGGTATTGAAAGACTGTATTCGGCAGGAATTAAAAATTTAGGAGCTATCCATAGAGGTTTTTCTACCTATGAAAAATCAAAATATAGAAACATTCCAGAATGGCAAATCGCGATTGAATTTCAAAATAGATTTCCAGATTTACCATTAATTTGTGATCCTTCACACATTACAGGAAACAGAGATATGATTTTCGATGTATCTCAAACGGCATTAGACCTTAATTTAGATGGTTTAATGATTGAGACACATACAGATCCAGACAATGCTTGGAGTGATGCTGCACAGCAGGTAACACCAGATTCCTTAAAACATATTATGCAAGATTTAAAGATCAGAAAAGAAACCAATACTGAAGCTGAATACCAATCTTCTTTAGACAACTTACGTGCGCAAATTAATGTGGTAGATAGTCAGTTAGTCGATTTGTTAGGAAAACGTATGAAAGTTGCCGATGAAATTGGTGCACTTAAGAAAGATAAAAACGTTGCGGTTTTACAATCGAAACGTTGGAATGAAATTCTAGGAAATATGATTTTAGAAGGGGAAAGCAAAGGTTTGAGCGAAGAATTTGTTTTAAAAATGTTCAAAGCAATTCACCAAGAATCTATCAATCATCAAGAAAAGATCATCAAAGGATAATTGAATAATCCTACCATTTGTAGGTAGTTTTTTCGATGCTAAATAAGAGAGACGTTTCAGGAATTAAAAACCTGAAGCGTCTTTTTTTTAACTCAAATTCTCATTTGTATTCCCAATTCGTAATTTATTCTCATCTTTGTAATAATGACAGGAATCGTATACAAATCTACCGGAAGTTGGTATCAAGTGAAATCTGATACTGGCGAATTTTATAAGTGTAGAATGAAGGGGAAGTTTAGAATTCAGAATATTAAAAGTACCAATCCAATTGCAGTTGGTGATAAGGTTGAATTCGATATTGAGAAAAAAGGGGATGAGGAAACCGGTGTTATAAAAATGATTTTTGAACGCGATAATTTTATCGTTCGTAAATCGGTCAACCTGTCAAAGCAAACCCATATTATAGCTTCAAATATTGACCAAGTTTTCTTATTAATCACTATCAATAACCCGCCAACCTTCACTGCATTTATAGATCGATTTTTAGTGTCTGCAAGGGCCTATAGTATTGAGGTTATTTTGATTTTTAATAAAATAGATTCGTATGCACTTGAAGAGCGTGCTGAGATCTTATATTTGAAGGATATTTACGAAAAAATTGGATACCAATGTGAAGAAGTTTCTGCAACTCAAAATAAAAATGTTTCCAAAATTAAAGAACTCATGTTGGGCAAAACATCAATGTTTGTTGGGCATTCTGGAGTTGGAAAAACCACATTAGTCAATACCATAGCACCTACTTTAGATTTAAAAACGAAAGAAATTTCTGATCAACATAGTCAAGGGAAACACACCACTACGTTTGCGGAAATGTTCGACCTAAGTTTTGATGCAAGAATTATTGATACTCCTGGAATTAAAGGATTTGGAGTTGTTGATATTGATAAACATGAATTAGGAGATTATTTTCCTGAGTTTTTTGAGTTAAAACAAGACTGTAAATTTAATAACTGTATTCACGTAAAAGAACCCAAATGTGCTGTAAAAGAAGCATTGGAAGCCGAAGAAGTTTCGTGGTCTCGCTATCGAAGTTATCTTCAAATTTTAGAAGGCGAAGAAGAATCGGAGCATTACAGAACTGATATTTGGGACGAAGAAGATAATTAGTTGATTAATGAAAGTTGTACTTCAAAGAGTTTCAAAAGCAAACGTTGTAATTAACGACCAACAAGTTGCATCTATTAAACAGGGGCTTTTACTATTTGTAGGCATTGTTGCAGAAGATACTCAGGAAGACATTGATTGGTTGGTTCGAAAAGTTTGTAATCTCCGTATTTTTAATGACGCAAATCATGTGATGAATAATTCATTAGTTGATTGTGAAGGAGATGTTCTTGTTGTCAGTCAATTCACTCTTCACGCATCAACAAAAAAAGGGAATCGACCAAGTTATATCAAAGCAGCAAAACCAGCAGTTGCCATTCCAATCTATCAAAACTTTGTAGATAGGTTATCTATAGCTATTGGCAAAAAAGTACAAACTGGTGTTTTTGGAGCCGATATGAAAGTGACCTTATTGAATGATGGCCCCGTAACTCTTATTATTGACTCCAAAGACAAATCATAAGCTTTTATGAAAAATACCAAAATTTATTTCCCATGGGAAATAAATAAATTGTATGTTTGTCTTACAATTAATATTTTAACCAAATAATTTAATAAACAACGATGAAAAAAATAATTTTATTAGTGGCAATTACAGCAACTGTATTTGCATCATGTATTGGAGAGAAAAAAGAAAAAACAGCTATAAAAGAAGCGGTAACGGTTACAGTAAATGCTGAAGATTTAAACAATGTAGATATTGCTGCATCTGTTTTAAACTGGGAAGGAAGTAAGCCTACAGGTTCTCACAATGGAACGGTAGCCTTAAAAAGTGGTGGTTTATTAGTTGAAGCGGGTACATTGACACAGGGCGTTTTTGTGGTTGACATGAATACCATTACCAACACAGACATGGCGGGTTCTGAGGGAGCAGCAAAAATTGAAGGGCACTTAAAGGCTTCAGATTTCTTTGATGTTGCAGTCTATCCAACAGCAAAATTTGTGATTACTTCTGTAGTTGATACCGAAGGAAAACTTGCAGTTACTGGAAATTTAACAATTAAGAATACAACTAAAAGCATTACAATTCCTGCAACAATTGCTACTGTCGAAGGAATTACAACTTTTAAAAGTGAAACATTTACCATTGATAGAACTGATTTTGGTGTTGTGTATGCTTCTAAAAAATTAGATGCAGCCTTAAAAGATAAGTTCATTAATGACTTAATGGAAATGTCTTTTAGTGTAATTACAAAGGCTTAATATAAAACTTTAAAAAAATAAAAACATGAATTCTTACAAAGCAGATAGACCTACTTGTGGATGTGGAAACACATCAGATCCAGACGGATATTGTGATGGATCTCACGCAACAAAGTAGTTTCCTAATTATTAGAAAACTTAAGAGTATAAAAAACCAAAACGAAAGTTTTGGTTTTTTTTGCTTATATGAAGTAAAAATCTCCAAAAAGACTTTGAATATAAGAAATAAGATTTTCTAAAATATCTTTCAGTAATTGCCTATTTTATACTTTTACAATTGAATCGCTGTTGTGTTTTTTACCTGTTCAATCGCAAAGGCACTATGCGTACTGCCTATGTGTTTAATAGCAGTTAGTTTGGTGACCATAAATTTGCGGTATGCTTCCATGTCTTTTACATAGATTTTAAGAATATAATCATAATCGCCACTTACATGAAAACACTCAGAAACCTCCTCTAGTTTTAAAATTTCACGCTCAAAAGTGCTGACATATTCTTTGGAATGTTGCACGAGTTTTACATGGCAAAAAACCAAAAAGGCTTTTTCAATTTTATTTTTATTTATAATTGCAACATACTTCTGAATCACTTTTTGATGTTCCAGTTTTTTGATGCGTTCATAAATAGCCGTTATCGATAGATTTAATTGCAGAGACAGTTGTTTGGTGGTCTGTTTGCTATTGTTTTGTAAGCTATTTAATAATTTTTTGTCAATGGAATCTAACATGTGAATTTTCTAAAATAAGTGTTAATGATAGCTGTTATTAGTTTTTAAAACTAATAATAATATTAAATATAGATATTTAATCTGTATTTTAATTAAAGTGTTGTTTAATTTTCTAAAAAGTTGTCAGTTTGTATTGTAAAAAACTACGATTATGAAATTTAATCCAGCAGATAAAATTCAAGACCTACAATATTTCGGAGAAAGTGGAGGGGTCAATCCCTCAATCTCAGATTCTTCAACGTATACCTTTCTAACGGCAAAAACTATGGCGGATACCTTTGAAGGAAATACTGATGGATGTTATCTGTATTCAAGGCATTCCACTCCCAGTAACAACTATTTAGGGGAAGCTTTGGCTGCAATGGAAGGAACAGCCGCAGCCAATGTTGCAGGTTCTGGTATGGGAGCCATCACACCAACACTATTACAATTGTGTGATGCTGGAGATCATATTGTTTCGAGTAGGACTATTTATGGGGGAACCTATGCTTTTTTGAAAAATTTCACTCCAAGAATGCAGATTCAAACCACCTTTGTGGATATTACAAAATTAGCATTGGTAGAAGCTGCAATTACAAAAAACACCAAAGTTTTGTATTGTGAATCTGTAAGCAATCCATTGTTAGAAATTGCAGATATTAAAGGATTGGCAGCTTTGGCAAAAAAACATCATTTAAAGTTAATCGTTGATAATACCTTTTCGCCCTTATCGATTTCTCCTGCAAAATTGGGTGCAGATATTGTCATTCATAGTTTGACAAAATTCATTAATGGAACTTCAGATACCATGGGAGGTGTTGTTTGTGGTACAACAGAATTTGTTAATTCACTTAAAAGTGTTATAGACGGAGCGAGTATGCTATTAGGAGCTTCTATGGATAGCTTGCGTGCTGCTGCTATTTTAAAGAATATGAGAACGCTGCATCTTAGAATGAAACAACACAGTAAAAATGCTTCTTATTTAGCTGAGAAATTTGAAAATTTAGGAATCAAAACTGTTTATCCAGGGTTGGCATCGCATCCATCACATGCAGTTTTTAAATCGATGATGAATCAAGAATTTGGATTTGGTGGAATGCTAACGATTGATGCTGGTTCGTTGGAGAAAGCCAATGCATTAATGGAACTGATGCAAGCAAAAAATGTAGGATATTTGGCGGTAAGTTTAGGTTTTTATAAAACACTTTTTAGCGCATCTGGAACATCAACATCCTCAGAAATCCCAGAAGACGAACAAAAAGAAATGGGACTTTCTGCGGGGTTGATTCGGTTCTCTATTGGCTTGGACAATGATATTGAAAGAACCTATAAAATGATAAAAACCTGTATGGAGGAAGTAGGAGTCTTGTAGCTTCTTAAATTAGTTTTAAGGGAATAAATACTTTTAAATTTAGAGGCTTTTATGAATGTCAGGCTGAGCTTGTCGAATGTATGGATGCCCTTAACAAATGTCAGGTTAAGTTTGTCGAACGTCCTACTGAGCTTGTCGAATGTATGGATGCACTTAACAAATGTCAGGCTGAGCTTGTCGAAGCCATTTTATAAGCCAATTGCAAGTTAGATCCCTCGAATTCGTTCCACAAAAACGGCCAAATCTTTTTTAGTAGGCGCCTTTCCTTGAAAAGGTAAAATATCCCATTCGTTATTTTTTTTGGAAATGGTAAAATTAAAAACTGAGCTATTCTCATCTTCAGGATTTATCATTGGGTATCGCAAGTCTACATATTTGTAAGTACCTGTTTCTGTTCTTTTAGAAAGATTATAATACCCATTACTAAACCAAGTTAAGGTTTGTAAATTTTTATCACTCATATCAATTAATGCATGGTTTTTGTCAACACTTATGATTTTTTCTGAGAGTGGTTTTTGATCCAATAAAGAGTAAAAAGTCAAATGATATTGGGTTTCGGTTTCTGCCACTGCATACCACAGTATATTATTAAAAATTGTCGGTTGTGCTGAAAACCGATCCATAGAAATTCCTGCTTTTTTAAAAGATTTTTTAAAGACAGTATCCACATACAATTTATTTCCGATGGTAAACAATAGGTAGAAAGAACTGATATAAATTCCCGCTTTTGTCCATTTTATTTTTTTCGGATTTTTTCTTTTGAAAAACAACGTAACAATGATGCAAATTAAGAAAGGAAGTGTGTACAAAGGGTCTGCAACAGAAATGTTATTAAAAGCAACTCTGTAATCAGAAAATGGCGCAAACAATTGCGTGCCATAAGGTGTAAAACAGTCTAAAATTGGATGGGTAAAAATTGCCCAAAAGAAAAGCCAAATCCAATCTTTTTGGGTGGTTGTAGCCTTTCTTTTTCCTGAATTGTAAGCTTTGAAAGTAATCCACCCAAAAAAGAAAGCACCTACAACGGCAAACAAAATTGAATGCATAAATCCACGATGAAAAGCCATGGCTTGAATTTCATTATTGTATAAAAAACGACCAATAAAAACATCTAAATCTGGGATTGTACCACCAATCGCTCCAAATAAAAGTGCTTTGTTTCCAATCTTTTTACCCAGTACCATTTGGCCGCAAGCGGCACCTAAAACTATTTGTGTTAATGAATCCATAAGTGCAAATGTAAGGAACCAATTTCATTTGCATATGAGGGTGTAAAATCGTAACATTACAGTACAAAATTATTTTAGAATGCAAAAAGAAAAAAAGCAATCAGAAATCATCATTGAAGATCAAAAGAGTATAGATAATAAAGGGATAAGTCTTTCAGAGTCCTTAGTTCCAGTTGTTATTTTAATGTGTTTGTTGGCGTATAATATTTTTTTTGAAGAAGGCGAATGGTTTGGCGGATATTCCAATCAATACATCTTATTAATTGGAGGTTTTGTAACGGCATTGGTCGGTTTTAAGAATAAGGTTTCTTTGAAAACAATGGTTGCTGAAGTTTGGGAAAATTGGAAAAGTGTTTTTGTTCCAATAATGATTTTGTTTTTAGTAGGAGCTTTGGCTGGTTCATGGTTAGTAAGTGGTATTATTCCCGCCATGGTGTATTATGGATTGCAAGTGTTAAGTCCAGCAATATTTTTGCCTGCTTCTGTAATCATCGCAGCAATTATATCCATTGCAACAGGGAGTTCTTGGACAACTTCAGCTACCGTTGGTATTGCTTTAGTAGGTATTGGAAGTGCTTTGGGAATTCCTACAGGAATGATTGCAGGAGCCGTTATTTCTGGTGCTTATTTTGGAGATAAAATGTCTCCACTTTCCGATACTACTAATTTAGCGCCCGCCATGGCAGGAACCGATTTGTTCACTCACATTAAATACATGGCCTATACCACTGTACCTACCATTATAGTAACCCTTATTGTTTTTTCCATTTTAAGTACTACCATAGATACTACAGGAAGTGCAGACATTAGTAACTTGTTGGCTTCTATAAACAATACATTTCATATTTCACCCTGGTTGTTTTTAGTTCCAGGTGCAGTCATTGCAATGATTTTAATGAAAACGAAACCATTAATAGCTTTGGGAACAGGTGTTGTTTTAGCCGCTGTTTTTGCGTTTGTCTTTCAAGGAGATGTGCTTAGTAATTTGTCGGGTTCAAATTTTAAATCAATTATGACTGCTGTTTGGACAGATGTTGAAGTTAAAACAGATAATGAGAAATTGACTGAATTATTTAGTTCTGGAGGCATTTTAGGGATGTTATGGACCATTCTATTAATTATCTGTGCCATGGTTTTTGGTGGCATTATGGACGCCATTGGTGCATTGGCGAAAATCACCAAGAGCTTACTGTCTGTAGCAACTTCAGTTTTTGGGTTGTTTGGAAGTACTGTTTTAAGTTGTTTTGGTTTAAACGCCATTGCATCAGATCAATATTTAGCCATTGTCATTCCAGGTAAAATGTTCAAAAAAGCCTATGAAGATAAAGGCTTGGCACCAGAAAATTTAAGTAGAACCTTAGAAGATTCGGGAACGGTAACGTCTGTTTTAATTCCTTGGAATACTTGTGGAGCTTATCAATCTGGAGTTTTAGGAGTAGGCGTTGGAGAATATTTCATTTATGCAATGTTTAATTATTTAAGTCCAATCACTACCTTATTGTTTGCAGCATTTAGCATAAAAATAAGACAGTTGGCAAAGAAGTAAAATGATTGTTATTGCACAACTTTTAGATACAAAAAAGCTCACAGAAATTGCCTAACAATCCATTTCCCTAGCATTTTTATTTGTTTCACCAAAGTATCATCAACAAGGCCTTTGAAAGTAATTAGTAACACACGCTATTGAGCACAGTCGTAAAAATAAGTACAACCGATTAAAAGTGCTTTCCGATCTAAATGCAGCTGGATTTTATAAGAAATACGGATTTAAAATCATCAGTCAAAAACAAAGCTTGATTGCAGAACGGTTTTTACTTGAGATGGAATTGATACTTTCTTAAAATGAAAAATTAGTTCTTTTTAGAAAGATTCAGTGCAACTGAAATCAGTAACAACACCCATGGACTTCCATGTAAAAAAACATCCAACCAGTCTTGTGCTTGCATTGCGTTTTGTCCGGTAAAAGCATTTCCTCCCAGAAGCCACTCGATCTTTCCAGCAATATGTGGCGGATTAAAAGGGGCAAGGCCTAAAGTGACACTTGCCATTAAAAAAAGTTTCCAATTCTTTTTGAGTTGCTGTTTCATATCATTAAATAAACCAATTCCAAACCAATCCAAAACGGATGGTGAAATCTCTATAAGGATAATTGGGTGCAGAAAAGTAATTTCGATCTCCTAAAGTAGATAAGGCATTGTCAATTTTAAAGAACAACCGCGTTCTTCTTACTTGCGCATTAAAGAAAAAATCGACAGTTGGAAAGCCAATTTCGGTATCATTTTGCAATGTAAATTCTCCCAATAATGGATTGTATGCATTGGCCTTGTATTGTGTAAAGTATTTAAAAGTAGTACCAATTTGTACTTGCATTGCATTTTTAAACCAATAATCAGAGTAATAAAAGGTATTTCTTGTAACGAATTCGGGGACTCTAAAGACCGAACTTCCTGTACTTACTTTTTGATACATGAGGGTATTGTTAAGCGCAAATTTCCGATAGGTGAATTCTTTGGACACTTTGGCTTTTAAATAGGTCACATTTTCCTCAAATTGTTGAGGTGCATTGTTCTCATCAAAGTACGTATAGTTGTCTATGTTGGTAAGATGTACAGCACCATTCATCCATTTCGATTCGATCTGAAAACCCAAATCGCGTGTTCTTACATTGCTAAAATTACGTTCCCAGTTATATGCATCATATACACTTTGATGTAATAGGTAGTTGAAATTAGGTAGCTTAGAACTAAGCAATAAATTTGCTCTTATAGAGAATACACTGTCTTTTTTGTAGAGGGCTTCTCCCTTTAAATAGCTTCCAGATAAAAGAGAACTTCCCGGTGTAAGAGATGCATCTGCATTCAATTGAAAATTTTTAATTTTCGCTTTCCAATCGGCACCAAAAGAAACGGCACTTCCAGATAGTTCCTTATTAGAAATGTTGCTATTGGTATTCAATATGGTATCGTATTTATAGTAAAAACTAGTGATATCAGTTTTTACTTTAAACGTTCCTAAAACATATTTAGAATTAAATTCTAAAAAAAGCTGATTGTTAGTTAGGTTACTTTCGACGCCTTCATCAGTTGCCTCCGTAGCATTTATTTCACCAAAAACACCAGTTGTTCGATCTCCTTGCATAAAATCGTAGGTCTTTGTTTCACTATTTAAAATGTGCCCAACTTTTAAATTGCTAAAGTCTTTGTTAGCAGTAGAATCTTTTTTAGAAAACAATTTAAAATCATGTTCAAAGTAAAAACGCGTTCCTTCCAAAAGGCTTTCAGAGTTGTTTAAACGAACATCTAGTCGTCCTCTGTCACTAAAATTTATATCATTTTCAATGAAAGAATTAAGTGCCGTTGCTGTTAAACCGCCACTTTCTTGATTTAAAATATCTTGTGAAGCAATATGTCCTCTTAATGCATATCGGGCGTCTTTTGTGATATAATGAAACGACGTTCTGAAACTTCCATTACTTGTTAATGCTTGTCTGTAGGCACCTAGTGAACGAATGCCTTCATAGGTAAGTGATACGTTGAATCTTTTTGAGAAATTTAAGGAAAAAAGAGATTCTAAAACTTGTCCTTGTTGCAAGCCTGTTCGGTACATGATTTCTGAAGTTGGCGTAGGTACTTCATAATACTTGACATCTTCTACATTTAGATAGTTAAATTGTTTTCCCCTAAAACCAATATCTGGGAAGTTAGAAATGGCGTCAAAACGATAGCCTAAGTTATTAAAGGTCTGTCCTTGATTATGGAACCCTAAAAGTTCAAAATTATCTTTTCTTAAAAAGTTGAATTTATACTCTTTTTGAATGGTTAATGTTGTGTCTATATAGGTGGTGTCCTTTTTAAAAGAGAAAACTTTATAATCTGTATATTTTGTTTTTGCCGAGAGTGTCACCTTTACGCTTCCCGAATTATTTAAAGAATCTATAGTACCATCGCTATTAAAAGAATACTTTTCTTTTTTAGCTCTTGTTCCCATTCCTAATTTTTTTTGTGAAAAACTATGAATGCTTGATAGCAAAAATATAAATAAAAGGAATTTAGCGGGTTTCATCATAATATTCATCTGCAGCAGCAAATGTAAAATAATAAAATGATAATGTATCCCTATACTTTCAATACAAATTGTTAATTTTCAGAAGTACTCCTTCTTTTTTTATCTTTTAGGAAACGCTTTATACCTTATTATTTATGTGGAACTAGATTGGAGAAGAAGAATTTATAAGCAAAAGATTTCTTTTCTTTGTAGTATGTTAAAACTAAATTATAGTGGTTTTTCTTTAGAGGCTGGTACAGATGAAGCGGGGAGAGGTTGTTTGTCTGGTCCTGTAGTTGCTGCTGCTGTAATTTTGCCTAGCGATTTTTCACATCCTTTTTTAACAGATTCGAAGCAGTTATCAGAAAAAAAACGAGATCAATTAAGACCCATTATAGAAGCAAATGCCTTGGCTTTTGGAGTTTCTTTTGTCTGGCAAGATGAGATTGATAAAATAAATATTTTACAAGCCTCGATTACCGCAATGCACCGTTCAATAGACGCGCTTCAAATGCGCCCAGAGTTTATTATTGTTGATGGAAATAAGTTTAGAAACTACCATGAAATTCCACATGAAACCATTGTCAAAGGAGATGCAAAGTATTTAAGTATTGCAGCTGCCTCTGTGCTAGCAAAGACATATAGAGATGAATATATGCAGAGGATTCATGCAGAACTGCCAATGTATAATTGGGCTAAGAATAAAGGATATCCTACCAAAGAACACCGAACTGCTATTAAAGAATTTGGTGCAACGGTCTATCACAGAAAGACATTTCGTTTACTACCAGAACAATTAAAATTAAAAATATAACTCTTTTTTTAGGGTTTTGAATTTAAAGAAATCTTTAAAATATTGATGAAAGATATTTTTTCAGATTCCTTATTTATATCTAAAATTAAACCCAAACTTTTCTCTATTTTTACGTTCTCAATTTTTTACAGATGATTAAAAAAACACGTGCAGAAATTACCAAATGCATCCTTCATAAAGTTGCCAATAAATTCAACAGTGGACACAATGTTTTCTCAGAAGATTTAATTCGTTTTGATCAAGAAGGTTATGACTTAATGAAAAGTTTCTTATTGAAGCCATACGGTAGTTTGTCACAAAGCTATCGTTTTTCACATCATGCGGATGTCCGTTTAAATGAATTGAACAATTATGCTTCGGAAGTATTTAAAGACGAAGGGTCCTTTATTGAATATTCCAAAAATATTGTAAATCATCTTTACGAACAATCAAATTCTGCTCAAATAAAAACTGGAGATGTATTGGTTGTCTTCATTGAAGGAATTGAATATAAAGACGTATTGACAGAAGCCATTGGTATTTTTAAAATTGAGAATAAAGTTGATTTCTTTCAAACCTATCTCGACGATAATAAAAGTTTTGATGTGGTTGTTCAAAAAGGAATTTCAACAAAAAAAATTGACAAAGGCTGTTTAATTTTAAACACCTCCGATACTGAAGGAACTATTGTATTGTCTGTAGATAACAATAACTATGATGCGCAATATTGGATTAAAAATTTCTTAAGCGTAAAGCTTGCCGATGATAACAACTCACATACCCAAAATTATCTAGAGCTGTGTAAAGAGTTTTCCGAAGAAGTAATCAAGCCAGAGTTAGGGATGAAAGAACAAGGAAACTTTTTAGCAAGTACTGTTGATTATTTTAAAGAAAATGAAGCGGTAGATTATGCTACTTTCAAAGATGAGGTTTTTGAAGAAGACAAACACAAAGAATTGTTTGATGATTATAAGAAACATTATGAAACCTTAAACGATGTGTTAATTCGAAATAATTTTGATGTTTCTGGAGTAGTACTCAAAAAAGAGAAAGCCAAACTTAAAACCGAAATTAAGTTAGACACAAATATTCGTATTAAGCTAGACGTAGACGCGCCAGAAGCCGCTTCAGAATTCCTAGAAAGAGGGTATGATGAAGAGAAGAAAATGAAATATTACAAAGTGTATTTCAACGAAGAGAAGTAATTCGTTCATGACTATAGCTCAATTTTGAATTGGGCATTTTAAGAAGTTAAGAATGCATCCACTTCAAAAAGGTTTTTGAAGTGTTTTAGTATTTTTTCTTTTACGGTTTGTTCATCGATCTTTTTACCCAACTCAGCCTCCATAGAAGTCACCGCTTTGCCTTTAATTCCACAAGGAATGATATTGTCAAAATAGCCGAGGTTTACATTTACATTCAAGGCAAACCCATGCATGGTTACCCATCTAGAAGAACGGATTCCTAGTGCACATATTTTACGTGCAAATGGCGTTCCTACTCCCAGCCAAACACCTGTTTCACCATCACTTCGAACACCTTCTAATCCGTATTCAGCAATCGTTAAAATAATGGCTTCTTCCAAGAGACGAAGGTATTTGTGAATATCTGTGAAAAAGTTTTCCAAATCTAAAATAGGATAGCCTACAATTTGACCAGGTCCGTGGTAGGTAATGTCTCCTCCACGATTGATCTTATAAAAAGTAGCCCCTTTTTCCTCTAGCTGTTGCTCGTTCAGTAATAAATTACTTAGATCACCACTTTTACCTAAGGTGTACACATGCGGATGTTCTACAAATAGCAAGTAATTGGGTGTTATTTTGTTGAGGTCATTTCGACGATTCTCAATTTTAAGAGCTACAATTTCTTGAAGTAACTCGGATTGGTATTCCCAAGTTTCTTTATAGTCTTTTGACTTTAAATCTTTGACAGTTACTTTTTTGTTCATAATCACAAAGCAAAGATAAATATTTGTTTGTATTTACAACCTTCTTAAAGCCCCTTTCTCTAGATCTTATAATGACCGAAACGATCCATTTAAACATCGTAAATTTCTCCAAAAAGAAAGGCAATCAAAGAGGATGTATGCGTAATCGAAAATGAAGCAATATATTTTAGTAGCAAATGCAAATAATCTCTCTGGATGTAACTATAATTTCAGCCAGTGTTGTATCTTAGTCTAGGGATTTAACAGCAAATTCTATTTAGCTTAATTCTGAAATTTCAACTCATATTTTATGATAGTATGAATTTTGTAAATTCAAATATTTGTTTATATTTGAGAAGCTAATATTGAAATCGATTTCAATAAATTTTCAATCATTAAACGCCCCCTCTTTAAATGAAAAAAATTACATTAACTTTCTTACTTTGTCTTACAGTATCGATTAGTTTTTCACAATCAAAAATTTGGAAAACCACTACTGAAAAAGGAGAATTTCAAGGACATTCAATTGAGAAGTTAGATGCTAACAATTCAGCAGTACTCGCACTCGATTTTGTAGCATTTCAACAACAATTGGAAAACGCACCCCTAAGAGGTGTCGCAGCCAGAGTTTCAAAGACACTTATTAGTCTTCCCAATAACAAAGGAGTGATGCAGGCATTTAATATGATAGAAGCGCCTGTCTTTTCAGCGAGTTTGTCTGCGAAATATCCAGCAATAAAATCCTATATAGGATATAGTACAGACAATTCAGGAGCAGTTGTTAGAATGAGTGTATCTCCAAAAGGAGTGCAAACGATGATTTCATATCGAGATCAACCGACTGTATATATGCAACCCTTAAAAGATGATGTTGATAACTATATTGTGTACAACAGACGCTCTAAGATAAACTTGCCAAAAGAAGATTTTATTTGTACAACTGCAGATGAATTGGTAAAAGATACAGGTTTAGATATGGTCACACAAAGAGATGCCGACGATCAAACACTTCGTAAGTTTCGTTTGGCAATATCGGTAAATGGAGAATATACAGCCTATCATGGCGGAACTGTTGCCGGTGCTTTGGCAGCTATCAACGCAACAATGGCACGGGTAAATGCTGTTTTTGAAACCGACATGGCTGTTACTTTTGAAGTACAAGATTTCCCAGAATTAATTTATACAGATGCAGGTACAGATCCTTATTCAGGTTCTTTAAGTGCTTGGAATGTTGAATTGCAAAATACATTGACCTCCACCATTGGAAATGCGGCCTATGATATTGGTCACATGTTTGGAGCTTCAGGAGGAGGAGGGAACGCAGGATGTATTGGATGTGTATGTGTTGACGATTCAGCATCTACCTCAGATAAAAACAAAGGAGCAGGAATTACCTCACCTGCAGATGGTATTCCAGAAGGAGATAATTTTGATATCGATTATGTAGCCCATGAAATTGGACATCAAATGGGAGCCAACCATACCTTTTCTCACAGTACAGAAGGGGCAGGCGTAAATGCAGAACCAGGGTCAGGATCCACCATTATGGGGTATGCAGGAATTACAGGGTCAAATAACGTAGTTCTTCACAGTGATGCTTATTTTCATTACCACAGTATCCGACAAATTACAGACAATGTAACCAACACCAGAACCTGTTGGCAAGAAAATGACCCAGTAACCTTAACTAACAATCCACCCAATGCAAACGCAGGAAATGATTATACGATTCCACAAGGAACCGCTTATGTATTACGAGGTACTGCAACCGATGCCGACGAAGACGATGATTTATTGTATTGTTGGGAAGGAACCGATAGTGGACAAGTAACTAGTGCACAATTTGGACCTACCAGAACCATCGGGTCTATGGCCAGATCATTAGCTCCAACAAGTTCTCCAAATCGATACATTCCAAAATTAAGTAGGGTTGTTTCAGGAGATCTAACTCAAACAAATCCAATAATAAATTCCGCTTGGGAAACCGTAGCTTCGGTAAGTAGAGATTTAAATTGGGCACTAACTGTAAGAGATAGAGCATCTTCAGCAACGGGATTGAATGGACAATCTAGTTTTGATTTAATGAAAATTACAGTTGATGATACTTCAGGTCCCTTTGCAATAACCTCACAAACAACGGCAGAAGAATGGGATGCAGGTTCCACAAAAACAATTACATGGGATGTTGCCGGAACCGCTTCAGGAGCTGTGAATACTCCTAAAGTAAATATACTATTATCTACCGATGGTGGACTTACCTTTCCATATACATTAGGAAGTGATGTTGACAATAACGGTACCTATACATTTACAGTGCCTGTTACTGGAGAAGGAGATACAACAGAAGCAAGAATCATCGTAGAAGGAAAAGATAATATTTTCTATGCAATGAATGCTACGAACTTCACCATCAAAGAATCGGAATTTGCTATTGCAGTTTCAAACCCCGCGTTGGATGTTTGTGCTCCAGATGATGCAGTGTACAACTTTACCTACAATACATTTTTAGGATTTACGGGTACAACTACCTTTTCTGCAGATGGATTGCCAACAGGAGCAACAGCCACTTTTAGTCCAGCAACAGCCACTGCAGACGGCACAGAAGTAACCGCTACCATTTCAGGTATTGGAAGTGTATCCGTTGGACAATATAGCTTTAAGATCACAGGTACCTCAGATGCAATTACCAAAGAATCAGATGTTACTTTAGGAGTCTATAGTGGTTCACCAGAGGCCATTACATTAACGGCGCCGTCCGATGGAAATACAGGAGTTTCTCTAACACCCACTTTAACTTGGGAGGCCGATGCAAACGCAGCTTCTTATGACGTGGAAATTGCGACAGACAGTGCCTTTACGGGAATTGTTGCCAGTGAAAATGTAACAACGAATTCCTATAACTTATCAGGATTAGAACAAACAATTACATATTTCTGGCGTGTAAAAGGAAGAAGTATTTGTGGTGATGGAGTATTCTCACCAACATTTAGCTTTACTACCATCAGCTGTACTGTTTGTGAATCTGTAGGAAACACGACCTATCAAACGAGTACCACTTTAGTGCAATTCAACACCATCGACAACCCTTCTGCAAAACCAAGTGGATATAGCGATTATACAGCAATTGCAACTACGGTGAAAAGAGGTGATACGCACAATCTAACAGTCAATGTAAATACCGATGGTAATTACACGGTGCAGACTGTTGTTTGGATCGATTGGAATCAAGATTGTGATTTTCTAGACACGGGGGAGAACTTCGATTTAGGAGATGCTTTAGATACTGCAGACGGAGCGACTACCTTGAGTCCCTTATCAATAACGATCCCTGAAGGAGCCTCATTAGGAAGTACCACAATGCGGGTTTCAACAAAATACAGTACAGATCCAGCTTCTTGTACAGATGCTACCTTTGATGGAGAAGTAGAAGACTATACCGTTACTGTTGAAGAAGCAACGGCAACGATTGAAGACTTTGCATTTTCAGGATTTAACTTGTACCCAAATCCATCAAAAGGAACATTTAACTTGAACTTTGATGTGGTAAATACAGAGAAAGTAGTGGTACAGTTATTTGATATCCGTGGAAGATTGATTGGTGAAAAGAATTTTATAGATACCAATACCCGTTTTTCTGAAAGCATCTCATTTCAAAGAGCAGCAGCAGGATTGTATTTAGTGAAAATTACAAACGGAAATAAACAAACTACAAGAAAGTTAGTCATTCAATAACCTTCTTTTTTAATAAATTGTAAAACCGATTGAATTTTCAATCGGTTTTTTTGTAAACAAAACTTTAAAGAATTTTGGTATCAATAGAATTCAAACTATGTTTGTAAAATGTCTATTCAAGTTACTTCCGTTTGTAAAACGTATAATACACAAAAAGCCTTAAACCAGGTTTCATTTTCAGCAGATAAAGGACAAGTTATTGGTTTTTTAGGCCCCAATGGAGCTGGAAAATCAACCCTAATGAAAATCTTAACAGGGTTTATAAAACCAGACTCAGGAACTGTTTTTGTTGATGAAATCGACGTGCTACAAAATCCAACAGCAGCTCAAAAGACCATCGGGTATTTACCCGAACACAATCCGTTATATTCAGACATGTATGTGCGAGAGTATCTACAATTCCAAGCTTCGGTATATCAGATTTCTGAGCTTATTGATGTGACGGTAAAAGAACAGATTGAAAAGTGCATTACAAAAGTAGGGTTGACTTTGGAAGCCGATAAGAAAATAAATCAATTATCAAAAGGGTATCAGCAAAGAGTAGGGTTGGCCGCTGCAATATTGCACAATCCGAAGGTATTAATTTTAGATGAGCCAACCACCGGTTTAGATCCCAATCAACTCCTCGAAATTCGAACACTGATTCAAACATTAGGAAAAGAAAAAACAGTGTTATTTTCTACACACATCATGCAAGAAGTGGAAGCCGTTTGTGACCGTGTAATTATCATTAAGAAAGGAGTTGTTTTAATTGATAAAACATTGGTTGAACTTCAAAAAAACCACCAACAAATTATAAAAGTCATTTTTAATGGCAAAGTAAATGCATCCCAATTTCAGCAATTAGAACTACTTGTTTCTTCAAAAGATTTGGGCAAAAATACTTGGGAACTTACTTTTGAGAACGAAGAAGATATGCGACCAAAATTATTTGACTTTGCACAAGAAAAGAACATTACAATTTTAGAGTTAAGCTCAGAAAATAAAACATTAGAAAGTTTATTTACAGAACTAACATCCCATTAAGAAAGGCTTATTAAATATTGATATGCCTCCAATAATGTAGGAAAAACCATTGCACTACCTGCTTTTTTTAATTCTTCTTCCGTAAACTGCGTTAAAATTCCAATTGGAACCATACCCGCTAATTTTGCAGCAGTAGTCCCTGTTAAACTATCCTCAAAAACCCAAAGATCTTTAAAATCAGTTTCCGAGAAATTCAACGCTTTTGCCAAGGTAACATAGGCTTCTGGAGCAGGTTTTGGTTTTTCATAATCTTCCACGCCAAAAACGGTTGGAAAATTTAAGTTTAAATGATGAATGCTGTTTTTTAAAAATTGTCGGGTTGCATTACTCGCAATGCCGTAGTTGATTTTGTTTTTTGTTAAAAAAGAAGTGCATTCATGCACGCCAGGCAAAATTTCAGGAGTGATAAAATGGACATCTAAATGCTTGTCTTTTAGAAAAAATAAAGCTTCAGTTTGGTCTTCTCTATCAAGAACACTACAAAAATAGTTCGCAATAATCATCGGAGATTTTCCAGTATGCATTTTTGGAAATGCAACAATTTCTTCTCCAAATAATTCTTTAAAAGCAGAAGCCCACGCCGAATAATGACTAATGTAACTATCAACAACAACGCCGTCAAAATCAAATAATACTCCTTTTGGTAACATTTTAATGGGTTATTTTTCGTTAAATAATTTACTTAAATAAGGGTTCAAAAATTTATTTGTAGGATCCATGCGATGTCTCAATTGTTTAAAATCACCCCATTTCGAATAGATTTTACTAAGTGCTGCATCTTTTGCTGTAAAACGTTTGCCCCAATGAGGTTTTCCTCCGTGTTTTAAGAAAATAGTTTCAATGGTTTTAAAAGCTTCATAGGTGTCTGCAGTTGCTGCATTTCTTGAAACACAGCCCATAGTAACAGTATCTTCTTGATATGCATAGCTTAACCAAGAGTTGTCTTTGTATATAAAACGGATATCCATTGGAATATGTATAAATGATTTATTGCTCCATTTATTAATCTCTGTTTTCAATTCATCAAAAACAAGTGGAAATCTATCCAAACCAATAGTCCATTCTGCTAATTCCAAAGTAGCGCCTCTCGATTTTGTTACGGTTGCTTGGTATAAAGATCCTTTATATTCTTTATTAGCACTGAAAAAACCTTTGTATAAAAGTCGATTTGCAATCGCTGTAATCCATGGGAAAACATGTGAGTATTTATACAGTATTTTCGAAGCTTTTCTTCGGTGTTTTAAATATTTTGGTCCTAAGTTTTCAGTTATTTTAGTTTCTGGAGCTATTTTATCTCCAGTAATCACATACCCTTTATCGGTGTGGGGAAGCCATAATATCCTTAGAAAATCATGTTTTTGCAACCGTTCTTTAATTTTCGGCAACCATTCAGAATCGTTTTCTGGTCCCTCTTTTACATGTAGCGTATAAATAGGTTCACAGCTAAAGGTTACGGTAGACATTACGCCCAATGCACCTAGAGAAACACGAACAGCTTGCATCAAAGTATCACTTTTATGGACGGTTTTTAAGGAACCATTTGCTAAAACCAAAGTACAACTTGTCATGTATTCACAAAGTAAATGACCACTTGTACCATGGGTTCCTGTTGCTAAGGCACCACCAATTGTAATTGTATTGATGTCTGGCAAACAAGGAATACACCAACCTTTTGCTTCAATCGCTTCTAGTAGATCCCCTAAAATGACGCCCGATTGAACCGTTACGGTTCGTTCTGTTTCATTGTAGGATAGGATTTTATTATAGGATGTAATATCAATGAGAGTATCAATTCCTGCAGCAATGTCCGCTGAGGATTGTTTCGTTCCGAAAAATCGAATTTTGTCTGTTTTTGCAACAACTTCTTGCAATTCTTTTTCGGTCGTAATTCTGTAAAGAGACTTGTATTTATAGGTAAGGTTTTCATTCCAACTGGTCCAAACACCGTTATTTTCTTGCTTCATTCATTTTTTTAATTGGCTGCAAAAGTAAGGGATAATCTAATTTTTCAGTCTACTTTTTATGGTTTATTGACTATTAAGAATTAATTCAGTTTAAAGTTAATTTGCTGCGTTTCTAACGTTGTCAATAATTCATTGGAGATTTTAATTTTTGTATTTCTACTTGGAAGGCTTACTTCAATTTTTTCTTTAGCATCCCAAATGGTAAAATGCAATGCTTGTTTTCCAGGATTGTTTTTTAGAATGGTCTCCAAGTTTAAAATGGTATTTTCTTTAATTTCTTCCAATGGAATTTTAATCGTAATTTTTTTACAAAGCTCATCCATAATGTCATGCAACAACTTCATTTCTGTAAATTTCAATCTTGGTTCTCCTTTTACACCTTCTTTATTTGTCCAACCTGGTTGAATTGTAGCACGCACAAACAAGAACGAGTTGGGGACTAAGAAGTGTTTCATTTTTAAGTATTCTTCCCCAAAAATCCGGAATTCATGACTATCGCCATAATCTTCAATCGTAAACATTGCCCATCCCTTACCTGCCTTCGAAACGCGGTGTTGTACATCTGAAATGATACCAGCGAATGATAAATTCATGTTGAGGTACTTTGACAAATCGTTTTTAAAATGTTTTAAAGTAGCGTTGCAAAAAATCATTTCATTTTTAAAATCATCCAAAGGATGTGCAGAAATGTAGATACCAATTACTTCTTTTTCTTGAGAGAGCAATTCCATGGTGCCCCAAGTTTCACACTCTGGAATGTCTGGTTCTGGAAACTGTACGTTAGAGGTTTCTCCAAACATAGATACTTGTGCAGAATTTTCATTTTCTTGGTATTTGCTACCAAATTTCATGGCACGTTCTAAAAATGTAACTCCTTTTTCATCGGTACTAAAGTATTGTGCTCTGTGCGTGTCGGAAAAAGAATCAAAAGCACCTGCTTTTACAAGACTGTCAAATGATTTTTTATTAGCTGCGCGCAAATCGACACGTTTTGCGAGATCGAAAATTGAATTGAAATTTCCATTTTCTTTTCGTTCTTTTATAATTGCTCTAACGGCTCCAGCACCAACGCCTTTTACAGCAGCCATTCCAAAACGAACTGCACCTTCATCGTTCACCGAAAATTTCAAATAAGATTCATTCAAATCTGGACCTAAAACGGCTAAGCCCATACGTTTGCATTCTTCCATGAAAAAAGAAACGGATTTAATATCGTTCATGTTGTTCGACAATACCGAGGCCATGTATTCGGCTGGATAATGTGCTTTTAAGTAGGCAGTTTGATAGGCAATCCAGGCATAACAGGTAGAGTGCGATTTGTTAAAGGCGTAACTAGCGAATGCTTCCCAATCTTTCCAAATTTTTTCTAATTTCTCTGCATCATGTCCATTCGCTGCGGCTTGTGCTACAAACTTTGGCTTCATTTTATCTAAAACCGCAATTTGCTTTTTTCCCATCGCTTTCCGCAAAACATCGGCTTCCCCTTTTGTAAAGTTGGCCAGTTTTTGCGAAAGCAACATTACTTGCTCTTGATAAACTGTAATTCCATAGGTTTCTGCCAAATACTCTTCCATGGCAGGCAAATCATACTCAATATCTTCGTTTCCGTGTTTTCGATTAATAAAAGAGGGAATGTATTCCATTGGTCCAGGTCTGTACAAGGCATTCATAGCAATTAAATCTGCAAATACAGTCGGTTTTAAAGAACGCATGTGTTTTTGCATTCCTGGAGATTCATACTGAAAAATACCTACGGTTTCTCCTTTTTGAAACAATTCATACGTCTTTTCATCATCTAATGGAAAGTTTTCTGGGTCTAGATCGATATTGTGTTTTGCCTTTACAATTTTGACGGTATCTTTGATTAATGTCAATGTTTTTAATCCCAAAAAATCCATTTTCAATAAGCCAGCAGATTCTACTACAGAGTTATCAAATTGGGTCACATACATGTCAGAATCCTTCGCCAATGCTACCGGAACATAATTTGTAATGTCACCAGGAGTAATTATAACACCACAGGCGTGAATTCCAGTATTTCTAACAGAACCTTCTAAAATGGTCGCCTTATTAATGGTTTCTGCAGCCAAATCACTTCCGTAAGAAATGGATTTTAATTCTTCTACTAATTGTTTTTCTTCCGATCTTAAACCGGCAACTTTCCCTTTGCTTTTTGCATCTTCACCAAAAATGTTCTTTAGCTTAATTAGAGGGATTAATTTTGCAATTCGATCGGCTTCAAAAAGGGGTAAATCTAAAACTCTTGCGGTGTCTCTAATGGAAGACTTTGCAGCCATGGTCCCATAAGTGATAATTTGGGCTACTTGATTGGAGCCATATTTATCAATCACATAATCCATAACTCTTCCACGTCCTTCATCATCAAAATCAATATCGATATCGGGCATCGAAATACGTTCTGGATTTAAGAAACGCTCAAAAAGAAGGTCATATTTAATAGGGTCTATATTGGTAATCCATAGGCAATAAGCAACCACCGACCCTGCGGCAGAACCCCGACCTGGACCTACGGCAACATTCATGTTTCTAGCTTCACGAATAAAATCTTCTACAATTAAGAAATAACCAGGGTATCCTGTTTTTTCAATTACAGAAAGCTCAAAGTCCAAACGCTCTTTAATGGATTCTGTAATTTCTCCATACCGTTTTTTTGCACCGACGAATGTAAGGTGTTTTAGGAAATTGTTTTCTCCTCTTTTTCCTTCATCCTCTTTGTCTTTTGGATCTTTAAATTCTTCTGGGATGTCAAATTCAGGTAATAAAACATCACGGGCTAGGGTGAAAATTTCGATTTTATCGACAATTTCTTGAATGTTAATAATGGCTTCTGGCAAGTCAGCAAAGAGCGTTTTCATCTCTTGGGTAGACTTAAAATAGTATTCGTCGTTTGGTAGGCCATAACGATAGCCACGCCCTTTTCCAATGGGAGTTGCTTGCTTTTCACCATCTTTTACACACAATAAAATATCGTGTGCATTGGAATCTTTTTGTTCTAAGTAAAAGGTGTTGTTGGAGGCAACAACTTTTATATTATGATTTTTTGAGAATTTTAATAAAGTTTCATTTACAATTTTTTCGTCTTGTTGATTGTGGCGCATCAACTCAATATAAAAATCGTCTTTAAATTCGGACTTCCACCATAGCAATGCTTCTTCAGCTTGTTTTTCTCCAAGATTTAGAATTTTACTAGGCACTTCACCGTACAGGTTTCCTGTTAAAACAATAATGTCTTCTTTGTACTTTTGAATGATTTCTCTGTCAATTCTTGGAACATAATAAAATCCATCTACAAATGCGATGGATGACATTTTTGCTAAATTATGATATCCCTTTTTATTTTTAGCCAGTAAAACAACTTGGTAGCCATTGTCTTTTACTGATTTATTTTTGTGGTCTCCACAGACATTAAACTCACAGCCAACGATGGGTTTGATTGGAGTTGCTGCTGTTTTATTGTGATTTAAAACAGCACTTACAAAATGAAAGGAACCCATCATGTTTGCCGTGTCTGTCATGGCAACTGCAGGCATGTTGTCTTTTGCGGCAGCTTTTATGATGTTTCCGATTTGCATGGTCGATTGTAAAACGGAAAACTGTGTGTGATTGTGCAGGTGTGAAAATTGCACATTTTCCATTTCGGCCAAACCGTCGGAAGTCGACTTTGTCTCTTTGGTGTCTTTTAATTTTTCAAGACGTTTTCTTATTTTTTCACTTTCTTTTTTTAGGTTGATGTGTTTTAATCCAAGAACCTGAATTGGATTCGGATTGGTTTCTGAGAAGCTTTTAAAATAGTCGGGAGTTACACCTAATTGTTCTGTTGTAAATTTTCTTAAACGAATTAATTCTAAAAAACAACGAGTTGTTGCTTCTACATCGGCAGTTGCATTGTGTGCATCACCAAAACCAGTACCAAATAAATGTGTGTGTAGTTCTGTTAAGGTGGGCAATTTAAATTTTCCACCACGCCCTCCAGGAATCTGGCACATCAACGCCGTTTTTTCGGTACAAGTATCTAAAACAGGAAGTGAGGTTAGTTTATTTTCAACACCCAGTCTGTGAAATTCACAACCCATAATGTTCAAGTCAAAATTTAAATTTTGACCCACAATAAAGGTGGTTTTTTCCAACGCTTCATTAAATAAATCCAGTCCTTCTGCTAATGAAATTCCTTGTTCCTCTGCCAATTCCGTAGAAATTCCATGAATTCTTTCAGCATCGTAGGGAATGTTGTATCCCGCTGGTTTTATAAGGAAATCATTGTGCTCTATGACATTTCCCATTTCATCATGCAATTGCCATGCAATTTGTACACATCTCGGCCAGTTGTCTGTGTTGGTAATTGGAGCATTCCAACTTTTAGGTAAACCGGTAGTTTCTGTATCAAAAATTAAGTACATGAAAAAGAGTGTTTATTGATGTTTGTAAGCGTTTAAAACGGATTGTAAATTTACATTTTTTTGTAAGATTTTTAATCGGAAGTTATTAACTATTATGAGTTGTTTATCACCAATTGCGTTCGAGATTGAACGGTCTGTTTAAGCACTTCCGCTTTTTAGCGGGATGCGAGTAGTGAAAGCTCGTTTAAACGCCCAAAAAAAATTGAAAAATCAGGCTTTTAGATTCAAAAGGTTTTTGTACTTTTGCGCCCACTTACCACGAGATGGTGAGATTTTTAATAATCAAGGTCGAGAACCTTTACAAATTAACAAATTATGTCAGTAAAAATTAGATTACAGAGACACGGTAAAAAAGGGAAACCATTCTATTGGATCGTTGCCGCAGATGCACGTGCTAAAAGAGATGGTAAATACTTAGAGAAATTAGGTACGTACAATCCAAACGTAAACCCAGCAGAAATCAACTTAGACATTGATGTTACTGTTGCATGGTTACAAAATGGTGCGCAACCAACAGATACTGCAAAAAACATTTTATCTTATAAAGGTGCAATGTTAAAAAATCATTTAGTTGGTGGTATTCGTAAAGGTGCTTTAACACAAGAACAAGCAGATGCAAAGTTTGCAGCTTGGTTGGAAGAAAAAGCAGCAAAAATTTCTGATAAAGAAGCGGGATTATCGAAAGCACAATCTGAAGCGAAAGCAGCAGCATTAGCCGCTGAAAAAGCAGTGAATGAAGCAAGAATTGAAGCAGCAAAGCCTGTTGTTGAAGAGGTAGTTGTTGAAGAAGCTGTTGCAGAAGCAGAAGCAGAAGCAGAAGCAGCTCCAGAAACAATTGATGAAGCAGCAGAAAAAGCAGCAGAATAAATTATAAAACGATACGATAATGCGTAAAGAAGATTGTTTTTATTTAGGCAAAATCGTAACAAAATATAGTTTTAAAGGGGAAGTAGTTATCAAATTAGATACTGATGAACCCGAGTTGTATAAAGAAATGGAATCAGTTTATGTCGAATTCGGCGCGAATCTGGTTCCATTTTTTATTGAAAAAAGTTCATTGCACAAAGGAAATCAGTTACGGGTTCAATTTGAAGATGTATATTCTGATGAAGAAGCAGATTCCATTTTAAAATGTGGTATCTATTTGCCAATGAGTTTACTACCAAAACTGGAAGGAAATAAGTTTTATTTTCATGAAGTAATTGGTTTTACAGTTGTTGATGTAAATTTTGGAGAAGTGGGTACAATTGTTCATATCAATGACAAAGCCGCCCAGCCTCTTTTTGAAATTGACAGAGATGGAACTGAAATTTTTATTCCAATGATTGATGATTTCATCAAGAAAGTGGATAGAGAAAACAATACAATACAGGTTGAAACTCCGGAAGGATTAATTGCCTTGTATATCTAGAGAGGTGGCCGAGTGGTCGAAGGCGCACGCCTGGAAAGTGTGTATACGGCAACGTATCGAGGGTTCGAATCCCTTCCTCTCTGCAAATTAGTAGTGAATTTTAAAAAAAGTTCTGTGTTTTATTTCGCAGAACTTTTTAGTTTAAAACCCAGATTGACATTGTCAAAACCATTCCAATTTAAAGAATTTACAATTCATCAAGATAAAACGGCCATGAAAGTGGGTACAGATGGTGTCTTGTTGGGTGCCTGGAGTTCTGTAGAAAATTATCCGGATACTATTTTGGACATTGGTGCGGGTACAGGGGTTATTTCATTGATGTTAGCTCAACGTTGCGATGCGATGACCATTGATGCTGTTGAGCTTGATGAAAATGCTTATGAGCAAACGGTACAGAACTTTGAAAATTCTGATTGGGGCGATCGCTTGTATGGGTATAATGCTAGTTTTCAGGAATTTGCTAATGAAATTGCTGAAGAAAATGAAACCTATGATTTAATTGTTTCCAATCCACCATTTTATACTGATGACTTTGAAACCGAAGATACTGCAAGAAACAAAGCACGATTTACTTCGGCTTTGTCTTTTGATAATTTATTGGAAGGGGTTTTAAAAATTCTGGGTGAAAATGGGGTTTTTGCAACCATTATCCCTTATAAAGAGGAGGCTGATTTTATAAAATTGGCAGAAAAAAACAACTTGTTTTTACATCGTGTTTGTCATGTTCGAGGGACTGCAACGACTGAAGTTAAAAGAAGTTTACTCGAATTTTCGTTGCATTCAAAAGAACAACTCACTACGGAGTTAACGATAGAAATCAGCCGTCATCAATATACCCAAGAATATATTAATTTGACGAAAGATTTTTATTTGAAAATGTAGATTATCCAGTTACATGATTTGGGTTGTATCCTAAATAAGGCATGTCCTTTTCCTCAAAAATAATACCATTTTCCTCCAATTCTTTCAAAATTGGTTCATAGACTTCCTTGGTTATTGGCAATTGTACTCCAGGTGTTTTAATTGCTCCTTTTAAAATTTTTAAAGCAGCAATTGCAACCGGTAATCCAACCGTTTTAGCCATGGCTGTATAGGTTTGGTTTTCTCCCTTGACAACAAAACTACTTTCAATTTGTTTCTTTTCTCCATGAAGTTCATAACCAAAAAGATGTTGCATCACAATCATGTCTTTATCATCTTCCGCCAAGGTCCATGAATCTTGAAGTATTTTTTGTAGCATTTGTGCAGGTGTTGCATTTTTGATTTTAATTTTCTTTTCTGCATTGAAAATATCCAACTCTACTAATTTTGCCCACATCAAATCATCTTGATCAATCTTCAAATAAGAGCGTAGTTTTAATTCAACTGAATCGGAAGGGGAGTAGGCGAGAAATAAATTCACAAAATCACGATAACTCATGTTTTCTGAATGTTGAATGGTATAGGAATCATCAGTCATTCCCAATTGAACAAAAATATTCCAGGCTCTAGAAAAACCTACTTTTCGAATGGTTCCTCGATACATTGTTGGAATGTCATCCAACCCATAAACACTTCTGTACCTGAGTGAATCTCTATTGGCATAGGCTTCAAAATTGCCACTACCATTTATTTTTAAGAACTCGGTTCTTCTAAATAATTTATGATAGGGAATGTATTTGTAGGTTCCTTCTTGTACAAACATAGCAGCGCCTCCTTGTCCAGCCAACACTACATTTCGTGGATTCCATGTAAATTTGTAATTCCATAAATTAGTATCGCTTTCAGGAGCAACGATCCCCCCACAAAAAGATTCAAACAACAACATTTTACCACCATTACTTTTAATACGATCAATAACTTGCATGGCACTCATATGGTCAATTCCAGGATCCAGCCCAATCTCGTTCATAAAGACCAACCCATTTTCTTTTGCTTGACTGTCTAATGCCTTCATCTCCTCAGAAATATAGGACGCTGTAACCATATGTTTTTTGAAAGTAATGCAATCTTTGGCTACTTCAATGTGAAATCTCGCCGGCAACATTGAAATTACAATGGCTGCTTTTTGAATCTCAGTTTCTCGTTGTTTTTTATTAAAAACATCCAATACAATTGCTGTTGCATTTGGGTGTTTGTTAATGAGCTTTTCTGCGTTTGAAGTCGCAATGTCACCAATCGTAAGTTGTAGGTTTTCTGTGTCTGATTTATCTAAAAGGTATTTTATTAGAGCAGCACTTGATTTTCCAGCACCAATAATCAATATGTTTTTCATAAATAATCGTGTATTTTTGTACGTGACTAAGATAGTCTAATTGTTTAAAATTTAACAGAAACCACAAATAATGTTTAAAAATTTAGTAATTACCTGTTTTTTAGGATTGGTAGCCGTAATTTTAGGAGCTTTTGGAGCGCATGCATTGAAAGAAGTGCTAAATCCAGCACAACTTTTAAGCTTTGAAACAGCGGTGCGCTACCAGATGTTCCATGCAATTGTATTATTATTTGTCAATACATACAGCGGATTTTCACAATCCCAAAAGAACAAGATTAGCTACTTATTTTTTGGTGGTATTTTCTTGTTTTCAGGTTCGATATATGTGCTCCAACTAACACGGATTACGGCAAAGTCAATTTGGTTTGTAACCCCGTTGGGTGGGCTTTTTTTGATCGCAGGATGGAGTTTTTTGATTATGATATTTTTACAAAAATCACGTAAATAGTAATAAATCAATATTTCTTTACTAAATAATAAGCCGATTATAAAATATTATGTAATTTTGGGGTTCATAAATCGCTAAAAAAATAGAGATGACAGATTTAAAAACGAAATCGATTTCGTTAATTAATTTAGGAATCAAAAATGCAACCATTCGGTATCAATTAACTTCCGATGAATTACATGCAATAACCATTGAAAAAGAACAAGGAATTACTTCATCATTAGGAGCCATTGCAGTTAACACAGGAGAATTTACAGGACGGTCTCCAAAGGACCGGTTTATTGTAAAAGATGCGGTAACAAAAGATGAGGTTTGGTGGAGTGATATTAACTTACCCTTCGATTCAAAGAAATTTGATGTGCTATACACCAAAGTAACAGATTATCTTTCTGAAAAAGAGATTTTTGTAAGAGATTCCTATGCCTGTGCAGATGAAAACTATCAACTGTCCATTCGGGTTGTTAATGAATATCCATGGAGTAATATGTTTGCACACAACATGTTTTTGCGACCAACGGAGACCGAACTAAAAGATTTTTCTCCAGAATGGACGGTAATCAATGCTCCTGGTTTCAAGGCAAACCCTGAAGAAGATGGCACCCGTCAATCCAATTTTGCAATTTTAAATTTCACAAAGAAAATTGCCTTAATTGGAGGTACTGGGTATACAGGTGAAATTAAAAAAGGAATCTTTTCTGCGCTAAACTTTATACTTCCAGTCTTTAAAAAGACATTGCCAATGCACTGCTCAGCTAATATTGGTAAAGATGGAGATACCGCTATTTTCTTTGGACTTTCAGGAACTGGAAAAACCACTTTATCAACTGATCCAAATAGAAGTTTAATTGGTGATGATGAACATGGTTGGACTGCAGAAAACACGGTTTTTAATTTTGAAGGAGGTTGTTATGCAAAGGTGATTAATTTGTCGCAAAAGCAAGAGCCAGAAATTTATGCAGCCATCAAAAAAGGAGCTATTTTAGAAAATGTTGTCTTAGACAAAAAAGGAGTTGTTGATTTTTCAGATACTTCTATTACGCAAAACACAAGAGTAAGTTACCCCATTGATCATATTGAAAATATTCAAAAACCTTCTAAAGGTAAAAACCCCAAAAATATATTTTTCTTAACAGCCGATGCATTCGGTGTTTTACCTCCCATTTCTAAATTAACACCCAGCCAAGCTGCCTATCATTTTATTTCTGGATATACGGCAAAAGTTGCAGGAACAGAAGCGGGAGTTACAGAACCAATTCCAAGTTTTTCAGCCTGTTTTGGAGCTCCTTTTATGCCTTTACATCCCACACGGTATGCAGAAATGCTAAGTGAGAAAATGCAGGAAGCAGGAGTCAATGTTTGGTTGATCAATACCGGTTGGTCTGGAGGTCAATATGGAGTGGGAAGAAGAATGCCGTTAAAATATACCAGAGCTATGATTTCTGCAGTTTTAAACGGAGATTTAGGGGATTATACCTATGATAATTACCACATACATTCTGTTTTTGGAGTTGCACAACCAAGAACTTGTCCAGGAGTACCCTCTGAATTGTTAAGTCCAAGAACTACTTGGAACAATGATGATGCTTACTACAAAACAGCCTTTAAACTGTCCAATGCATTTCGCCTAAATTTTAAACAATTTGAAGAATTTGCCAACGAAGAAATCCGAAGAGGAGGCCCACAGCGTTTCGCATTGTAGCAAGATTTTATATTTGTTAGTAGATAGAACACCTCCTTTAGAGGTGTTTTTTATATTATTAAAGTATCTTTAAAGCATAATTTCATGTGATGATAAAAAATTGGTTTAAAAATATCGGCCCAGGAACTTTAGTTGCAGCTGCTTTTATTGGTCCAGGAACGGTTACACTATGTACCTTGGCTGGTGTTAATTTTGGATTTAACTTATTGTGGGCAATGTTGCTTTCTGTAATTGCAACGATTGTTTTACAGGAAATGGCGGCAAGATTAGGAGTCGTTTCTCAAAAAGGATTGTCTGAAGTGATTCGAGAAGAAATCAATATTCCTTTAATAAAACAATTTATTACGCTTTTAATTTTAGGAGCTATTGTTGTTGGAAATGCTTCTTATGAAGCAGGAAATATTAGTGGAGGAATTTTAGGGTTAGAAACAATTTTTGGGAGATCACTTTTAAATATTGGGAGCATTTCTGTCAATTTAATGAGTTTGATAATCGGAGGTATGGCATTTGTACTCTTGTATATTGGGAATTATAAGTTTTTAGAAAAGGCGCTCATTACCTTGGTTTTAATCATGAGTATTTCCTTTTTAATCACTGCGATTGTCACAAAACCAGATCTTTTAGCAATGTTAAAAGGGATGTTAATTCCAACATTTCCCGACCAAAGTTTATTGATGATTATTGGTCTGATTGGGACTACAGTGGTGCCGTATAACTTGTTTTTGCATGCTTCTTTGGTCAAAGAAAGATGGCACAAAAGCGAAGATTTATCATTCGCAAGAAAAGATACTATCATTTCAATTATTTTAGGAGGATTGGTTTCGATGGCAATCATTGTTTCTGCTGCTTCCATTCCTTTTGGAGAAATTTCAAATGCAGCAGATTTAGCAAAAGGATTGGCGCCATTGTACGGAGATTTTGCCAAATACTTCTTAGCGTTAGGTTTGTTCGCAGCCGGAATTACTTCAGCAATTACAGCGCCATTGGCAGCCGCTTATGTGGCAAAAGGATGTTTGGGGTGGAAAGGAGGAATGACATCGAAACGATTTCGATTTGTTTGGGTTTTTGTGCTGTTTTTAGGCGTCTTATTTTCTTCAATGGGGATTAAGCCGATAGAAATTATAAAATTTGCACAAGTAGCAAACGGCATGTTATTGCCTGTAATCGCAGGAATTTTATTGTGGATTATGAATAAGAGATCCGTGTTAGGGGAGTATGTAAATTCTAAAAGACAAAATATTTTCGGGGTTGTCATTTTAGCAATCACGCTGTTTTTAGGTGCAAAAGGAATTTTAAAAGTTTTTAATTTTATTTAATGAACACGATCGCGATTAATTGTGATGTTGGAGAAGGAGTTTCCAATGAACACCTACTAATGCCGTATATCTCTTCTTGCAATATTGCTTGTGGTGGTCATTATGGTGATGTAAAAACAATGGATAATACCATTGCAATTGCTAATGAAAATAACGTTTTAATTGGTGCACATCCTTCTTTTCCAGACAAAGAGAACTTTGGAAGAAAAATACTAAAGATGAATCCAGAAGCATTACAAAAAAGCATTGAATCTCAATTGCTATTGTTTAAAAGCAGATTGGATCTTGTTGGTGCTAAAATGAATCATATAAAGCCTCACGGAGCTTTGTATAATTTAATTACTGTAGATGTTGCTACTGCTAAAATCTTTCTAAAAGCAATCGATAAATACGCAAAAAGTGTTTTTTTGTATGTGCCTTATAATTCTGTGATTTCACGATTGGCCATTGAAAAGAACATTAGAGTTGTCTATGAAGTTTTTGCCGATAGAAATTACAATTCAGATCTTTCTTTAGTTTCGCGAAACCAAGAAAATGCACTAATTACAGATGCAGTAGCTGTTTTTAAACATGTTGTTCACATGTATCAACATCAAGAGGTGATTGCGATATCGGGTGAAAAGAAACCGATCATTGCCGATACTTTCTGTGTGCATGGAGATCAAGAAAAGGCCCTATCAATTTTAATTTATTTGTCAGAACACTTAAAAAAACAAGGCATTGCAATTGAATAAGTTCCCTTCATATAAACCTTACGGAGTGCAAGCGATTCTTATCGAATGGCAGCAGCGTATTGATGACCAAATCTTGGAAGATATGCTTCGTTTTAAAGAACGAATTCAAAAAGAAAGCACCCAATTTATTGTAGATTTTATTGTTGGGTATCATTCACTCACACTTCAATACAAAGAGCCGATTTTAAATTACAAAGAGGAAGTTGAAATTTTACAATCTATTTATAAAAAGGATTTTACAGCGATACAAACCTCTCGTTTTCTGTGGGAAGTTCCAGTGTGCTATGACTTGCAATTCGGTATTGATTTGGAAGAAATGTCTCAAAAATCGAAATTATCAATCGACGAAATCAAGATCCGCCATTCAGCGAAAATTTATACGGTTTTCTTCATTGGGTTTTTACCTGGGTTTCTTTATTTAGGTGGGCTAGATTCTGATTTGTACTTTGATAGAAAACCAACACCTAGACTCAAAGTGCCTAAAGGTGCTGTTGCCATTGGCGGAAAGCAAACAGGTGTATATCCGTGTGCATCTCCTGGCGGTTGGAACCTTCTTGGAAAAACACCGATTCATTTTTTTGATGTAACGCAGCAGCAACCTTGTTTTGCCACAGCTGGAGACCAAATAAAATTTATTCCAATTTCTTTGGATGAATTTTATCAATTAGAAAAAGAAGTCGCTGAAAATAAATATTCAATTCCTAAAACTTTGGTACATGATTAAAGTTTTAAAAGCAGGTTTTTATTCATCTGTTCAAGATAAAGGGCGTGTAGGTTTTGCAGCCATAGGCGTTCCTGTCTCGGGTGCAATGGATGCCTATTCTTCGGATTTAGCAAACCGAATTCTCAATAATTTGGAAACGGATGCTGTACTAGAAATTGCTTTTGGATTTTGTGCCTTTGAGTTTTTGTCTGAAACGACAATTTGTATTTCGGGAGGTTCTTTCTCACCAAAAATAAATGGAGTTCCCGTTGCATTGCAAACAAGAATTCACGTTTGTAAAAATGAGGTATTGACTTTTGGTCACAATGTTTTTGGCGCCAGGTGCTATCTGGCGGTGAAAAATGGCTTTTTAACGACATCTATTTTAAAAAGTAGGAGTTTTTTTCAAAACATCACTCAACAATCTTTGCTTTGTAAAGGAGATGTATTACCTGTTGGAACTTTTACAAACAACACTGATTCGTCAAACACTTCTGTGAAAGTTGTGAAAGCGCATTTTGAATCTCAAAGGATTGCATGTTCTAAGGGGCCTGAGTTTGATGCATTGAGCGCATCTCAAAAAGAGGTCTTCGCAAAGCAATCTTTTACGATTTCTAATGACAATAGTAGAATGGGGTATCGCTTGAATGAAGTAATCGAAAATGCCTTGCCTTCCATTTTAACATCGGCAGTATTGCCCGGGACAGTTCAGTTAACACCTTCTGGGAAGTTAATTGTTTTAATGCGAGATTGCCAAGTTACAGGTGGATATCCTAGGGTTTTACAACTAACAAATACCGCTATTAATCAACTAGCGCAAAAAAAGACAAACGACACTTTTCAGTTTGTTTTAAAAGAATAGCGAACATAAAAAAAGCATCCAATTTTTAAATTGAATGCTTCTTTAAATAGGTTTGTAAAAGGGAGTTTTACTTTTCTTCATTGACTTCAACTTGAATCATTTTCATGACCTTGTCTCCGTCTTTTTTAATGTCAACATGAATTTCTCCAATTTTACTTTTAAAAGCATTTAATTTCTTCTCTACTTCTTCCAAAGTACCTTCAAAAATTTCATCTTTAGTTACTTCTTTACCGTTTTCAGTGGTCGTTGTAGTCACGATTGCTTTTGCAGTTCCATCGTCATTTTTGTCGATGTTCATTTTTACAATTTTAGTTGCAGCGTGCTCAGACACAAATTTTGTGTTTGACGTGATGTTTATTTTTGTACCGTCTTTAGTAATGAAAACATTTGCTTCGTGATTTTTATCAGCGGCTGCATGTCCACCTCCTAAGATGGGTGCAATGACCAAACCAATTAAACAAGTAAGTTTAATTAAAATATTCATTGAAGGACCTGAAGTATCTTTAAATGGATCTCCAACGGTATCTCCAGTTACTGCCGCTTTGTGAGCTTCAGAACCTTTGTACGTCATTACGCCATTAATTTCAACACCTGCTTCGAAAGACTTCTTTGCGTTGTCCCATGCACCACCAGCATTGTTTTGGAAAATTGCCCAAAGAACACCAGAAACAGTTACACCAGCCATATATCCTCCTAGCATTTCAGCAACCAACATGTTATTTTCTTGGTACACTAATTTACCTACGAGTACTACTAATATTGGGAATCCAATAGTTAAAATACCTGGTAACATCATTTCTTTTAATGAGGCTTTTGTAGAAATAGCCACACATTTATCGTACTCTGGTTTTCCAGTTCCTTCCATAATTCCTGGAATTTCTTTGAACTGTCTTACCACTTCATTCACCATTTCCATGGCTGCTTTACCTACTGCGTTCATCGCCAATGCAGAGAATACTACGGGTACCATTCCACCTACAAATAGCATGGCCAATACGGGTGCTTTAAAAATGTTAATTCCGTCAATCCCAGTAAAAGTTACATAGGCAGCAAATAATGCTAAAGATGTCAATGCAGCAGATGCAATGGCAAAACCTTTCCCAGTTGCAGCGGTTGTATTTCCAACGGCATCTAAGATATCTGTTCTTTCTCTTACAATCGGATCTTGCTCACTCATTTCTGCAATACCTCCTGCGTTATCTGCAATCGGTCCAAATGCATCAATGGCCAATTGCATAGCTGTTGTTGCCATCATTGCAGAAGCGGCTAAAGCAACTCCGTAAAATCCAGCTAAGGCATAGGATGCCCAAATTGCAGCAGCAAATAATAAAACAGATGAGAAGGTAGAAATCATTCCAGTTGCTAAACCAGCAATAATGTTGGTTCCTGCTCCTGTACTCGATTGTTGTACAATTTTTAAAACAGGCTTTGAACCTAATCCTGTATAATATTCTGTAAATGCAGAGATACCTGCACCTACAACCAAACCAACTAAACATGCAAAAAACACACGTATCGAAGAAATATCTTGTAAGCCTTCACCATAGAAATCCATTTGCATGGTTTCCGGCAACATCCAAGTTGCTAAACCATAACATGCAGCTGCTACCATTATGATAGAGGCCCAGTTTCCAATGTTTAGAGCTTTCTGTACGTCCGCTTCTTTTGCATCGTTTGAAGAAATTTTAACTAAGAGGGTTCCAATTAATGAAATGATAATTCCAACACCAGCAATTGACATTGGTAATAAGATCGGTCCAATTCCGCCAAAAGCATCTTGAATAGCTCCTCCCATATCTTCAATTACATAGTTTCCAAGAACCATTGCAGCTAAAACGGTTGCTACATATGAGCCAAATAAATCGGCACCCATACCTGCAACGTCTCCTACATTATCTCCTACATTATCCGCAATTGTTGCTGGATTTCTTGGATCATCTTCTGGAATGTCTGCTTGTACTTTTCCTGCTAAATCTGCACCTACATCGGCAGCCTTGGTATAAATACCACCACCTACTCGTGCAAATAATGCAATGGATTCAGCTCCTAAAGAGAAACCAGCCAATGCTTCTAAAACAACTGTCATATCTGCTGTGTTGGTCCATTCACCTCCCATAAAAAGGTAGAAGAATCCAATAAAGAAGGCCGTTAAACCTAAAACAGCTAAACCAGCAACTCCAAGTCCCATTACGGTACCACCTCCAAAAGAAACTTTTAAGGCATTTGGCAAACTAGTTTTTGCAGCTTGTGTTGTTCTTACATTTGTTTTGGTAGCAATTTTCATTCCCATGTTTCCTGCAAATGCAGAAAATATTGCACCAATAATAAAAGCAACAACAATCAGATAGGTAGTATCCATATAAAAAGCAATTCCTGCTAAAACAATACTTGCCCCAAAAACAAAGAACGTTAGTAAACGATATTCTGCGTTTAAGAATGCCAAAGCACCCTCATAAATGTGGTCCGAAATTTCTTTCATTTTACCATCACCTGCATCTTGCTTCATTACCCAGGATTTCTTTACAACCATATATGCTAAGCCTAATAAAGCCATTGCAACTGGCATCCAAATCATCATTGATTCCATAAAATTATTTTTTTTTTTAGTTTAAAACGGTCGTAAAAGTAATGAATTCAATTAGAACTAAAAAACCTCTTAAAAGATTGCTTTTTAAGAGGTTTGTATTTTTTAGGTAAAATGATTGCTAAATCGTGAAATCACCGTTTGTTTTGTGCTCACTTTCTTCATATCTGACAACGCATGCTGCATAGATATCTCTTGCTTCTTGGGCATTTCCCCATCCGCCAACATCGACTTTTTTCTTTTCTAAATCTTTATACACTTTAAAGAAATGTTCGATTTCTTTTAATCGGTGTGGATTTAAGTCTGATAAATCATTCTTATCATTCCATATTGGGTCAGAAACAGGTACACAAATTACTTTTTCATCCTGTCCTTTTTCATCGGCCATGTGAAATACACCAATTGCCTTTACTTCTACAACACACATTGGAAAGGTAGGCTCATGTCCTAAAACCAATACATCTAAAGGATCTCCATCTAAGGCTAAGGTTTCTGGAACAAAACCATAATCTGCAGGGTACATCATGGAAGAGAATAACATTCTGTCAAAACGAATTTTATTCAACTCAAAATCATACTCATATTTATTTCTACTTCCTTTAGGGATTTCGATTAAAACATCAAATGTCTCTTTATTTTTGGTTTTCATATGTCTTTTTTTTCTTTAAAAAATAGGACTGCAAAAATAGTGAATCGGTACAGTTTTTCAAGGCTTTAGACTAAAAAAATTACGCAATCCATTTCGAAGATAATATCTTGGGTTTAAGAATTTTTTTGAGGCATAAAAAAAATCCTTTTTTCATATTGAAAAAAGGATTTTATAGTTCTGTAAAATCGTTTTTTTAACGATTTAAGAGGTCTTTTACTTCCGTAACGATATCGTTAGAATTTGGAATCCATTTTTCTAATAATACAGGTGAATACGGTGCAGGAGTATCTGCAGTTGTAATTCTTTTGATTGGCGCATCTAAATAATCGAAGGCTTCTTCTTGAATTCTATAGGTAATTTCTGAAGCGACACTTGCAAATGGCCATGCTTCTTCTAAAATGATCAATCGGTTTGTTTTCTTTACCGATCTAATAATTGCCGCATGATCCATTGGACGAACGGTTCTTAAATCGATAATTTCTACAGAAATACCTTCTTTCGCTAATTCTTCTGCTGCTTTGTAAGCTTCTTTTATGATTTTTCCAAAAGATACAATGGTTACATCGGTTCCTTCTCTTTTAGTTTCTGCAACACCAATAGGAATAATATACTCTCCTTCTGGAATTTCCATCTTGTCGCCATACATTTGCTCAGATTCCATAAAAATTACGGGATCATCATCACGAATGGCAGCTTTTAATAAACCTTTTGCATCATAAGGATTTGATGGTACAATTACTTTAAGTCCTGGAGTATTTGCAAACCAGTTTTCAAATGCTTGCGAGTGTGTTGCTCCTAATTGACCTGCAGATCCTGTAGGGCCTCTAAAAACGATTGGACAATTGAATTGTCCACCAGACATTTGTCTGATTTTTGCAGCATTGTTTATGATTTGATCAATACCAACTAACGAGAAGTTGAAGGTCATGTATTCTACGATCGGTCTGTTTCCATTCATCGCAGAACCAATTGCAATTCCTGCAAAACCTAATTCTGCAATCGGAGTATCAATTACTCTTTTTGCTCCAAATTCATCTAACATTCCTTTACTGGCTTTGTAAGCACCATTGTATTCGGCAACTTCTTCTCCCATTAAATAAATGCTTTCATCTCTGCGCATTTCTTCGCTCATTGCTTCGCAAATTGCTTCTCTGAATTGAACTGTCTTCATCTAAATCTAATTGTTGTTAATTTTGAAGAGCAAAAGTAATGAATTTATGAAGAAAAAATATACTCAAAATAAAAATAAAGTAAGTCTCTGTTGCTAATTGGTTTCTTCTTTCCTCTTGTAGAAAATACTTTTTTCTTTTTTAAAGTTAAAACCTTTTATTTCTGAAAGGTCTAAGATGCTGTGAAATAAGAAATCGGTCGAAATTGAATCGTTTTTGTTGGAAATTAAGTGTGCCGTTTTCATCGGGTTATTTTTTTTGAATTTCTCTGAGTACCAAACAAGCATTGCTGGATTTTGTGATGGCTTATTATTTTGTGCATGAAACCAATGTCCATCTTCTCCTAAAGTTTCACCATGATCGGATAAATAAATTAAAATGGTTTCATTTTTTGATTTTTTTAATTCATTAATTAATTTATCAAGGAAAAAATCTAAATTAAAAGTGTGTTGTCATAAGAATTTATCAGTGCTTCTTTTGTTGATGCACCTAAATATTTACTAGAAACAATGGGTTTAAAAATTTTAAAACGATTGTCGATTCGACTATTGTAGTACCAATGACTCCCAATCATATGTAGTGTTGATATTTTATTTTTAGCAGCTAAGTTTTCGAACGAAAATTTATCAAATAATACCAAGTCTTTTCCTTTTTTAAAACTCAAAACGGAGTGAAACTTATCTATAATTTGAACCTCTTTATTCGTTTTTACAAGCGATTCATAACTTTTTTCCAAAGATTGATTTCCAATCCATTCCGAATTAAAGCCAGCTTTATTTAAAACACTATACATACTATATGTTTCAATTTGTGGATGTTCTAAAATAGACATATCAGATAAGATTTGGGGGACGCTTATTGCAGTGTAAGTTAGTGGGGTGTAAATGTTTTTATAACTTACGAGATTGTTTTGTTTCTTTAGCAATGGTGTTGTGTTTCTATGATACCCATTGATTGACAAATGATCTGCTCTTACAGATTCACCAAGAACAAAAAAAATGTGTAAACTGTCTTTTTCTGTACGGATGTTTTGGAGTACTTTTTTTATTTTTAAAGTGCAAATAATCCAAACTGAAAACTAAAAACATCAATAGCTATATCTATATTAGATTCTAAAATTGCCTGTATCATTCCAGAATTTATAGAGATGTCTTGTGTGTATACCCAAAAAGAAATTGTGGATAATGTGAAAAACACAACAGGGAAAAGGATTCTAAAAAGTATTTTTGATAAACTTAATAGATACAAAAATCCAAAAACAGAAAACTGTAATATTAAAAAATGACAACCGTAAATGAAGTATGATTTTGCGCCTTCTAAAGGGATATGAATGAAGGATGCAAAGCTTATGAAAACAGCAAACAGGATATTTAGAAGTAAATGAAATTTGATCTCTTCCTTATATTTTTTTAGTTTTTCCATTTAACTGTGGAGCATATTTATTAATTAAAATGATGATTGGATAAATAAGGGCTAGTTGGAAGAGTGAAGATACTACTTTTTCAAATTCATTAAAGTTAAATATTTTTGTGCCAAAAAATAGAAGAATCATTAGTTTTATAAATGTCATTGCTCTTATTTGTAATGCTAAAATTGGAATTGTGTTTTTCCCAAAAAAGGATAAAAAAGTAAATTTATTAAAATTTTTAATCAACAATAGCCAAAACAATACTCCACTGATTGCATTGATTATAAATAAAGATGCATTCCCATAGATTGATCGATACATGTCCACTTTTTGTACTATTAAAAAGGAAAGTATACTATGAACAATTAAGAAGAAGAGTATAAGTAAGTATTCTTTTTTTTGACTTTTCTGAAGGATGATTTTTTTTGTGTAGAAGCCAAAAGCATAAAAAGTAAGCCCCACTAAAGAAACATCAAAACTCCAAAAAAAATAAACATTAAAAACCTTTGGTAAAATGAATCCTATTGTAATACAAGTTAAACATAATATGATTTTTAGGATGCTATTTTTAATTTTTTGAATCCAGTAAAATATTAAAAAGGTTAAAAATAAAGAAGGCAAGAACCACATAGGTATTCCCCAATTCATATAGGTGGTATCTCCTTGAGAAAAAAAGATGCCTATAAAATTTTTTAGAGGTGATAAATCTAATAAACTTGATTCTCCAAATTTTCGACCTATAAAAAACCAAAAAATAAAAAGTAAAAAACTCCACAAAAAGTAGGGTATTAAAATTTGTTGAACTCTTTTTTTTATGACTTGAAAATTAGATTTTTTTGGATGAAATATTCCAGCAAGTAAAAAAAAGAGCGGCATATGAAAACTATAAATATAATCTTCTATACTTGGAAAATTATGTCCGTAAACGACTAAAATAATACCAAACCCTTTCGCTTGGTCTATCCAGTCGATTCTCTGTGTATTCAAGGTGTTTTCTTTTACAAAATTTAAATGATATTTTTTTGTTCAATAACAAAAATACTCATTCTAATAAGAATAAAATTATGTAAGATCATTTCTTCTAATTGCTTTCTTCTTTCTTTTTGTAGAAAATACGATCTTTTTTTATTCTTGTAAAGAATCGATTGTATGAAACATAAGTTTATAAAACAGGTTGTAGTTGCTTTTTTTCTGAGGAAGTTCGGGAGATCTGTTGTGTTTCTTTTTTAGAGAAGTAGGATTTAGAAAGCAGCAAAATCCGCAATCGATTTCGATAATTTCTTAAAAGAAAAAATTTATTATGCATGCATAGTATTTTTTGTAAAAAAGGTGTAACTTTGTCACGTCAAAAAAAAATAAAATAGCAGAAATTATGAAAATATTGGTATGTATTAGTCATGTGCCTGATACCACTTCAAAAATTAATTTTACAGAAAACGATACACAGTTTGATACAAACGGTGTTCAGTTTGTGATCAATCCGTATGATGAGTTTAGTTTAACAAGAGCCATGTGGTTTAAGGAAAAACAAGGCGCATCTGTAACGGTTGTAAATGTTGGAAACGCAACAACAGAACCTACCTTACGAAAAGCATTGGCAATTGGTGCAGATGCTGCAATTCGTGTTAATGCAGCAGCAACAGACGGTTTGTTTGTTGCAAAGCAATTGGCAGAGGTTGTTAAAAATGGAGAGTACGATTTAGTATTGACAGGAAGAGAATCGATTGATTATAATGGGGGTATGGTTCCAGGAATGTTAGCTTCATTAGTCGACTTTAATTTTGTGAATGGCTGCGTAGGTATTGAAGTAGACGGAACTGGGGTTTCTTTAGTAAGAGAAATTGATGGAGGAAATGAAACACATGCATCTACCTTACCAATGGTGGTTGCTGGGCAAAAAGGAATTGTAGAAGAGTCTGATTTAAGGATTCCAAACATGCGAGGAATTATGATGGCAAGAAAAAAACCATTAACGGTTGTGGAGCCTCTAGAAATAGAGAACGCAACTGCTGCACAATCTTATGAAAAACCAGCACCAAAAGGAGCTGTAAAATTAATAGATGCAGACAATATTGATGCGTTGATTGACTTATTACATAATGAAGCAAAAGTAATATAAACGGTATCATTGTTTCAATGTGTTTTTGTTTTGGAATTTTAAAACAACAACTCACAAATAAAACATTTACCAACTAAAAAATATAAGCATATGTCAGTTTTAGTATTTGCCGATTCATCGGAAGGAAAATTTAAAAAATCTGCTTTTGAAGTCGTTTCTTACGGGAAAAAAGTTGCAGAACAATTAGGAACCACTGTTGCCGTAGTTACCATAAACGCTTCAGACGTCTCAGAATTATATACCTATGGTGCAGAAAAAGTGTTGACTGTATCTAATGAGCAATTAAAAACATTCAATGCAAAAGGATATACTTCGGTACTTCAACAGGCAGCAACTGCAGAAAATGCAAGTATTGTTGTGTTGGATTCGAGTATTAATGTTTTGCACGTTGCCCCTATGTTGGCAGTTGCGATGAATGCTGGTTATGCATCCAATGTTGTCGCTTTGCCAAGTGAAGTAGCTCCCTTTACAATAAAAAGGAAAGCATTCTCAAACAAAGGTTTTAGCAATACGGTTATGAATACAGAAAATAAGATCATTGGAGTTGCAAAGAATTCATACGGAGTGCACGAAAACCCAGTATCAGGAACTTCTGAAAGTTTTGATGTTAGCATATCGGAGTCAGATTTCGGTGTAACATCAGAAAAAGTAGAAAAAGCCTCTGGAAAAGTAACCATTGCAGATGCGGATTCGGTTGTTTCTGCGGGGAGAGGGTTGAAAGGTCCAGAAAACTGGGGAATGATTGAGGAGTTGGCCGAAGTTTTAGGTGCTGCAACTGCCTGTTCTAAGCCCGTTTCAGATTTAGGTTGGCGTCCTCATGGAGAACATGTTGGGCAAACCGGAAAACCGGTTGCTTCCAATTTATATATTGCCATTGGTATTTCGGGCGCGATTCAGCATTTAGCAGGAATTAACGCATCAAAAGTAAAAGTTGTCATCAATACAGATCCAGAAGCACCTTTCTTTAAAGCCGCAGACTATGGTATTGTTGGAGATGCTTTTGAAGTAGTACCCACTCTGATTGAAAAATTAAAAGCATTTAAGGCTGCATAAGTTTTTATAAATTACAGTGAATATTTAAAGGTTTCACACATATTTTTTATTAAATTGTGCCCAATAAAAGGGCTATCTGATTTTAGGTATTCTCCTAAGTTTGATAGCCTTTTTTTTATTTACGAAGATTATTTATGAGTTTAATAAAACTTACTATAAAAGGAATTTCTTATAGCCAAACCCAAAGTGGCGCTTATGCTTTAGTATTAAGTGAAATGGAGGGCACGAGAACCTTACCGATTATTATTGGCGCTTTTGAAGCACAATCCATTGCGATTGCTTTGGAGAAAGAAATTAGACCTCCAAGACCACTTACACACGATTTATTTAAAACTTTTTCTGATCGATTTTCAATTCAGATTCAACAAGTCATTATTCATAAATTGGTGGATGGTGTCTTTTACTCAAGTTTAATTTGCGAAAAAGAGGGTGTTGAAGAAATTATAGATACAAGAACTTCAGATGCCATCGCAATTGCTGTTCGTTTTGAAGCACCAATTTATACGTACGAAAATATCTTAGACAAAGCAGGTGTAAATTTAAATGTTGATGAAGAATTTGATCTTTATGAAGAAAATGATTCCGAGGAAGATGAAATTGAATTAGAAGCCATTTTACCTGAGAAGGAATCTACTTTCTCTAGAAGTTCCTTGAAAGAATTACACCAACAATTAGAGAAAGCTGTTGACAATGAAAATTATGAATTGGCAGCAAAAATTAGAGACGAAATCAGTAAAAGATAATAACCAATCCTACCCCATGAAAAAAATAGTTTTAATTGTTTTTTGTTTCTGCGCTGTTCTTAGTTTTTCTCAAGAGTTAGACACGGTTAAAGCCATCGGAAATCAGACAGAAGAAGTTACCGAATTTTCGGAGCAAAATAAACAGACTCCTTTATTAGTTGCCGAAGTTGCAGACGAAAGCTCGCCAAAAACATCAAAAGAAACGACCGCTAATGTCGCTGAAGACTCCAGTACAATTATAGCAAGTCAAGGTTTTTCAATGCAGAGTTTATGGAGAGGTGTGTTGGGGATGATTTCTTTAATAATAATTGCCTTTTTATTTAGTAGCAATCGAAAAGCAATAGATTGGAAAAAAGCTGCAATTGGCTTGTCGCTTCAATTGGTAATTGCAATTGGTGTTTTAAAAATTCAGTTGGTTCAGTCGATCTTTGAATTTATTGGAGGAATATTCATTGAAATATTAGAGTACACTAAAGCCGGTAGTATGTTCTTATTTGCCGGAATGGTTGGCGATACCACTACTTTTGGATATATTTTTGCCTTTCAAGTACTGCCAACAATCATCTTCTTTTCAGCCCTTACCTCGCTTTTCTTTTATTTAGGGATTATTCAAAAAATTGTAAAGTTTATGGCAATGGTTCTGACCAAATTTCTAGGAATATCTGGAATGGAAAGTCTCTCTGTTGCAGGAAATATCTTTTTGGGACAAACCGAAGCGCCTCTATTAATCAAGGCTTATTTGGAGAAAATGAACAAATCTGAAATGCTTTTGGTGATGGTTGGAGGTATGGCTACTGTTGCAGGTGCCGTTTTAGCAGCTTATATTGGATTTTTAGGTGGCGGAGACAAAGCCTTAGAATTGATTTTTGCAAAACATTTATTAGCAGCATCCGTAATGGCCGCTCCAGGTGCCATTGTCATTTCTAAAATACTTTATCCACAAACAGAAAAAGTAAATACAGACGTAACTGTTTCTCAAGATAAAATAGGATCAAATATTTTAGATGCAATCGCAAACGGAACCACAGAAGGATTGCGTTTGGCGGTAAATGTAGGAGCAATGTTATTAGTTTTTGTCGCTGTAATTGCGATGTTAAACGGAATTTTAGGTTGGGTTGGAGACATTACAACATTAAACTCTTGGATGGCAGAAAATACGGCCTATAATAGTTTTTCTATTGAAGCAATCTTAGGATATGCCTTTGCGCCCTTAATGTGGTTAATAGGTGTTGCAACTGAAGATATGACGCTTATGGGACAATTACTCGGAATCAAATTAGCGGCAAGTGAATTTGTTGGCTATATACAATTAGCAGAACTAAAAAACGTAGCAAATGCATCACATTTAACCTATAATAAGTCGATTATTATGGCAACTTATATGTTGTGTGGTTTTGCAAATTTCGCTTCTATTGGAATCCAAATTGGAGGAATTGGTTCTTTAGCACCAGGGCAAAGAAAAACATTGTCAGAGTTTGGAATGAAAGCACTTATTGGAGGTACTATTGCATCGCTAATGTCTGCTACCATTGCTGGAATGATTATTGGATAGTAGCGAATTGCTGCACATTCAATTTAAAAAATAGGATCGATAAAACCTTGGTACACTTTATATTTTATTTGTTATTTTTACAAAGGTTATTTTACAATTAAACGCACATACCGCAACATGAAACAATATCACGATTTAGTACAACACGTTTTAGAAAACGGGAACGAAAAAGGAGATCGAACGGGTACCGGAACAAAAAGTGTATTTGGGCATCAAATGCGTTTTGATTTAAGTGAAGGTTTTCCAATGGTAACCACTAAAAAACTGCATTTAAAGTCAATTATTTATGAATTACTTTGGTTTATAAAAGGGGATACTAATATTAAATACTTACAAGAAAACGGTGTTAAAATATGGAATTCTTGGGCCGATGAAAATGGAGATTTAGGACCTGTCTATGGACATCAATGGCGAAATTGGAATAGCGATGATATTGATCAATTACAAGATGTAATTGCAACTTTAAAAAGCAATCCAAACAGTAGAAGAATGATGGTTTCTGCTTGGAACCCAAGTGTAATGCCAGATACGACTGTTTCTTTTTCAGAGAATGTAGCTAATAATAAAGCCGCATTGCCTCCTTGTCACGCCTTTTTTCAATTTTATGTAGCCGATGGTAAGTTATCTTGTCAGCTCTATCAAAGAAGTGCAGATATCTTTTTAGGAGTTCCTTTTAATATTGCGAGTTATGCATTGTTTACAATGATGATGGCACAAGTTTGTGGGTATGAAGCAGGAGAATTTATACACACTTTTGGAGATGCACATATCTACAACAACCATCAAGAACAATTAGAATTACAATTAAGTAGAGAATTAAGACCACTACCTACCATGAAAATCAATCCAAAAATTACCAATATTTTTGATTTTGATTTTGATGATTTTGAACTGATAGATTACAATCCACATCCACATATAAAAGGAAAAGTTGCGGTATAATAACCAATAAAAAGGCTTTAAGCGATAGTGCTTTCCTAGTATGATTTCAAAAAAAAATGCTATTTTATTATGATTACATTGATTGCTGCAATTTCAACCAACAACGCTCTCGGGAAAGATAACGATTTAATTTGGCGGTTACCTGCTGACTTAAAGAGATTTAAGAAAGTAACCTCAGGACATCATATCTTAATGGGTAGAAATACTTTCGAATCGATTGGAAAACCCTTGCCAAATAGAACCTCTGTTATTATTACCAGAAATAACAACTACAAAAAAGAAGGTTGTCTTATTGCAAATTCTATAGAAGAAGCCATTGCATGTACAGAAGGTAAAGATGCATTTATCATTGGTGGTGCTCAGGTCTACAAACAGGCTTTAGAAAATAATTTGATTGATCAATTAGATATTACGAGAGTGCATCAAGAATTTGAAGCGGATGTTTTTTTTCCTGAAATTGATACCACCGTTTGGAAAGAAATTTCTAGAGAAGATTTTCTAGCGGATGAGAAAAACGGATACGATTATAGTTTTATTAGTTATCAGAAAATTTAATTGATTCGATTCGCTCTAAATCCACCTCCGAGGGTCATTTTATATTTTCTTTGAGCGAACAAAAAGTAATTAAATAATTTATAATTTACTTCATATCCATAATCCACCGTTGGCAAGTACGCAATGTTGTTTTCATAAACATCTTGTCGAAATTGAGGTGTATTTTGAACTCTTTGATTCCAAATGCTTACCCACACACGATTTCTCGCTTCTAAGTAGCTTTGATTGTAAAAACCTTCCGGTTGTGCAATCGTATTCAAATAAGCTGTAAAACCAGGATCTATAATGATAATCTCATACGCCAAGCTGTCATTTGCTATTCGAACCGGCGGCTCCTTTTGATTTTTTTTAATTTCAATGGATTGAGAACCACAAGCATAAAAAAGAAATCCAACAATGAGTATTGCGAAAAGTTGTTTTAAAAGTTTCATAACCAGTAGTTTTTATTCTTGTAAAGTTGCAGAAATTTTTCTAAATTAGGACGATCTTTAGCACTTTTAACATTAATTTTATCTTCTAAAACAACAAAATGAAAATCAGATGCTTTTGGGTAAATGACAGTCAGAAATACATCGACTACCACGATCAAGAATGGGGAGTGCCTGTTTTTGATGATGCCGTTTTGTTTGAATTTTTAATTTTAGAAACCTTTCAAGCCGGTTTAAGTTGGATTACAATACTTAATAAAAGAGAAAATTTTAGAAGTGCATTTGATAATTTCGATTATAAGAGAATCGCAAAATATTCAGCATCTAAGTATGCATCGTTGTTACAAGATACTGGAATTATTAGAAATAAGTTGAAAATCAAAAGTGCCATTACGAACGCTCAATTATTTATGGAAATTCAGAAAGAATTTGGCTCCTTTTCAAACTTCATTTGGGCTTATGTGCAAGGAACACCAATTCGAAACAATTTTCATAAAAAAGAGGATGTTCCTGCAACAACACTGCTGTCAGATACAATTTCTAAAGATTTAAAAAAACGTGGATTTAAGTTTGTGGGCTCAACAGTAATCTATGCGTATATGCAAGCTGTGGGTATGGTAAACGATCATACAACAGATTGTTTTAAATATCAGCAATAAAAAAAGCGCTTAATTTCCTGTGAATAAACGAATCGCAATAAAAATAATAAGCGTAATACTTCCGTAAATCAATAAATTCTTAGCCGCATTTTTATAGTGTATTTTATGACTTTTCAAATCTTTCTTGTAGCTATAGATAGCTAAAACCAAAAAAGAAATTATGAAAAAAATCATAAATAGAATTCTACCAGAAGTGAAATATGCAGCTAAAAACATTGTATTTTCTTTATAAGTTATTTAATAATAGAATTTGAAACAGTTTTAGGTGTCATGAAGATTCTATATATTGTGTGTTTAAATAGATCTTGCAAAATTACAAATTAAATGAAGAAAGCCATCGTTTTTGGAGCAACTTCTGGTATTGGAAAATCGTTGACCGAAATTTTAATAAAAAAAGGGTATCAAGTTGCTGTTACAGGAAGAAGATTAGACAAATTAACTGCATTAAAAAAACAATATCCAGCTTCAATTTTGGTGAAACAAAATGACATTCAGGATGTTGCCGATGTCGAAAAAGTTTTTAATGAAATTGTTGCAGAATTTGGCAGTATCGACCTCGTTGTGCAATCCTCCGGAGTAGGGTATGTAAACCCAAAACTTGAGTGGGAGCAACAAAAACAAACCATTAATACAAATGTTTTGGGATGTACAAGGCTCTATATTTTAGCTTATAATTTATTTAAAAAACAACAATTTGGTCAGTTGGTAGGTATTTCATCCATTGCCTCCCTTCGAGGAAATCGTTCTGCACCCGATTATTTTGCCTCCAAAGCCTATCAAAAAGCGTATTTAGAAAGCCTGTACATAAAAACAAAATCAATCCAATCAAAGAAAGTTTACATCACCGAAATAAGACCTGGATTTGTAGATACTCCCATGGCATTAGGCGAAGCCGTTTTTTGGATGGTGCCTTTAGAAAAAGCTGCAAAGCAGATTTATACAGCCATCAAAAAGAAAAAAAGAGTCGCCTATGTTTCCAAGCGTTGGGCGCTGATTGCTTTCGCTTTAAAAGCAATGCCAGCTTGGGTTTTAAAGAAAGTACTTTAATCAATAAAAAATAGATATCATGAAAAATAAAATAGCAGCCGTTCATAAATTTCACACTGCATTCAAATTAAACATACAAGATACTCCTACCGTTGCCATTGCTGAGGACCGTAAAAAATTGCGTTTCGAGTTGATGAAAGAAGAAAACGAAGAATATTTAGAAGCTGCAGAAAACAATGATCTTGTTGAGGTTGCAGACGCTTTAGGCGACATGTTATATATTCTTTGTGGTACGATTATCGAACACGGAATGCAGGACAAAATTGAAGAAGTGTTTCATGAAATTCAACGAAGTAATATGAGTAAATTAGGCGAAGACGGAAGCCCAATTTATAGAGAAGATGGTAAAGTACTCAAAGGACCCAATTATTTCAAACCAAACATTGCTGCCATTTTAGACAAATAATCTAGTTTGTAAGAAACTTTTTTATTGCCTTACAAAAGAAAAACCCCAACAATGTTGAGGTTTATAAAATATATTTCACAAAAAACTATAACTGAATTCTCCACCCATATGGATCTTCCGTTTTGTTTGTTTGTAAATCTGTAATGGTCTTTTTTAGTAAAGAAGCATAACTTTCTGTTACTTTTGGCAAGTCATAATCGGTGTTTTGGTATCCAAAACCTGCGATTGGTGAAATGACAGCAGCAGTTCCAGCGCCAAACATTTCTTGCAAACTTCCTGCTTGTGCAGCAGCAATTACCTCTGAAACGGTAATTTTTCTTACTTCCATGTTAAGCCCAAGGTCATTGGCGATTTGGATGATACTTTTACGTGTAATTCCATCTAAAATTCGATCACTCGTTGGACTCGTAATCAACGTATCATTGATTCTAATGAAAATGTTCATGGCACCCGCTTCTTCAATATATTCGTGAGTATTGTCATCGGTCCAAATAACTTGGTTATAGCCTTTTTCAATGGCTAATTGTGTTGGGTAAAACTGTGCGGCATAGTTTCCTCCAGCTTTGGCAAAACCAACACCACCATTTGCAGCACGTGCATACTTTTCTTCAATTAAAACTTTTATTTCACCTGCAAAATAAGCCCCAGATGGTGCTGTACAGATGACAAATTTGTAGGCATCAGCAGGAGAGGCATGAAAGCCGTTTCCAGACGCAAACATAAAGGGTCTAATGTATAAAGAACTGCCTTCATTTTTGGGAATCCACTGATTGTCAACTTCCAATAATTTTTTCAAACCATCCATGAAAATGGATTCCGGAATTGCAGGAATCATTAATCTTTCTGCAGATTTATTGAGCCTTTTGAAGTTTTCTAAAGGACGAAATAGCAATGTGTTTTCATCTGCATCTTTGTAGGCTTTCATTCCTTCAAAAATAGATTGCCCATAATGAAATATTTTAGAAGAAGGGTCTAAACTAATCGGAGAATAGGCCTTGATAACAGGAGTTTGCCATGCACCGTTCACAAAGTCACACGTTAGCATGTGATCAGAAAAAACACTTCCAAAAGGTAAATTGTCAAAATCTACAGAATCAATTTTAGATTTTTCTATAGGTTGAATTTCAATATTTAATGCCATTTTTATGATTGATTATAGTACGCAAAGGTACATAATTTATGTTTCTGATTCTCTATTTAGGTAGTGGTTTTATGGTTTAAAACCTTATATTTGTGTGTATCACGTTAAAACTTTATGGGATGAAATTATGGATTCAATTTTGCGCAGTTGCGCTCCTATTTTTTACAGCATGTAAAGAAGTAAAAACAGCTGAAAAGGAAGCAGTAAAAGCCCCAGCCGCATACCAATCTTTTGGGGATGTCATTACAGACGAAAACGTACTTTCTTCAGAAGCAGTCCTCGCTCAAATGAAAGTATTGCAAGTAGGAGATACTCTTCCAGTAAAATTTACTGCTACGATTAAAGAAGTATGTACAAGCAAGGGGTGTTGGATGAAGTTGCCTTTAAATGAAGCCGAAGAAACAATGGTACGATTTAAAGACTATGGTTTTTTTATGCCCTTAGACTCAGAAGGAAAAGAAGTTATTGTTGAAGGACTCGCGTTTGTAAAACAAACTTCAGTAGCAGAATTACAACATTATGCAAAAGATGCAGGAAAGTCAACCCAAGAAATTGCAAATATTAAAGTCCCAGAAACCACCTTTGCTTTTGAGGCAAATGGTGTTTTACTAAAAACAAAATAACGCATTGAAAAGAGAAATCATCATTACCTCAGATGGTTCTACAACCATACAGCTCCCCGATTGGAATGAACAATACCATTCAAAGCACGGTGCCATACAAGAAGCCTATCATGTTTTTTTAGATACGGGATTTTTTAAGATTGATTTACAAGAAATCGCTGTTTTAGAAATCGGTTTTGGAACTGGTTTAAATGCTTTTATTACATTTTTGGAAGCGAAGAAATTGCAAAAGAAAGTGAATTATGTAGGTGTGGAAGCCTACCCAATTGCAACGGAAGAATTTCAGAAATTGAATTATGTTTCCGAATTGAAAGCCCTTGAATTTCAGTCTGTTTTTGACGAAATGCACCGTATATCATGGGAAAAGGAGCATGCTATTTCAAAAGATTTTCAGTTGTTGAAACGGAAACAGTTTTTTCAGGATATTCAGGATATAGCTGCTTTTGATCTGATTTATTTCGATGCATTTGGAGCGCAAAATCAACCCGAATTGTGGACGGAAGAAATTTTTTTAAAAATGTACAAAGCGATGAAAAAAGAAGGTGTTTTGGTAACCTATTCCGCAAAAGGAAGCGTTCGAAGAGCGATGCAAGCTGTTGGTTTTATGGTAGAAAGATTGCCAGGACCCCCAGGAAAAAGAGAAATGTTAAGAGCAACAAAACGATAAATAAAGTATATGAAAATAGGAAGGAAATTCGGAAATCAAAAGAAACCAAAGCCGCAAAAAGGTGCTTTTCTAGTGCTCCTTTTAATCATTGTTTTATTTCTTTGGTTCAAAGCAGAAAGTTTAATTACTGGATTGTTTTAAAAAATAAATAGGAACATACTCCATAGATAAGAATACACATAAAACAACCGTTGTGGCGATAGAAAAAATAATTTTAGGAATAGATCCAGGAACGACCATTATGGGGTTTGGATTGATAAAAGTCGTTGGAAAGAAGATGGAATTTATTCAAATGAATGAATTGATGCTTCAGAAATACGATGACCATTACTTGAAATTAAAACTCATTTTTGAGCGAACAATCGAATTGATCGACACCTATCATCCAGATGAAATTGCCATTGAAGCGCCTTTTTTTGGTAAAAATGTACAATCCATGTTAAAGCTAGGGAGGGCACAAGGGGTTGCTATGGCCGCAGGTTTGTCAAGAGAAATTCCGATTACAGAATACCTGCCAAAGAAAATTAAAATGGCCATTACTGGAAACGGAAACGCTAGCAAAGAACAAGTGGCGCTCATGCTAAAATCGCTATTGAATTTAAAAACCTTGCCTAAAAACCTCGATGCAACCGATGGTCTCGCAGCTGCAGTATGTCATTTTTACAATTCAGGAAAAGTGGTTGGTGGAAAAAATTATACTGGTTGGGCTAGCTTCGTGAAACAAAACGAAAAGAGAGTTGAAAAGTGATTTTTAGTTTTCAGTGGGAGTGAGATGACTTTTAGTTAATGAGTTTTGAATTAAGAATAATAGTATGAGTTTTACACAATTATTAGCGTTTAAAAAATATTTTTCATTGGCAATGAAGATTTTTGAAATTTCAAAAAAATTCCCGAAAGAAGAAAAATATTCTTTAACAGATCAAATTCGAAGATCCTCAAGAAGTGTTTCTGCTAATATTTCTGAAGCGTATAGGAAAAGATTATATCCAAAGCACTTTATTAGTAAGTTGTCAGATTCTGATGCAGAAAATTCAGAAACACAAACTTGGCTCATGTTTGCTTTGAAATGTAATTATATTGATACACCTACATATGATATTTTATCATCTGAGAATGCTGAAAATTGGTAAGTTAATTAATTACATGATTCTGAAACCTGAAACCTGAAACCTGAAACTGAACACTGAAACCTGAAACCAGAAACCTGAAACCTAAAACCAGAAACCTGAAACCCAACCTATGTCCGGAATTTACATACATATCCCGTTTTGCAAGCAAGCCTGTTTTTATTGCGACTTTCATTTTTCTACCTCATTGAAAAAGAAGGATGCATTGATTTCATGTTTGGTTAAAGAAATTGAGCTCAGAAAAAAAGCGTTAAACAATCAAATAGTTGAAACAATTTATTTTGGTGGTGGAACGCCAAGCATGTTATCTGCTAAAGAAATTTCCCTTTTGATTGCTGCGGTATATAAACACCATACAGTTGTAGCTTCACCAGAAATAACCTTAGAAGCGAATCCAGATGACCTGTCCGAAGAAAAAATAATAGAACTTTCCCATACACCTATCAATCGCTTAAGCATTGGTGTGCAATCGTTTTTTGAAAAAGATTTAAAGTTAATGAATCGTGCACATTCCTCCTCGGAAGCCCACACGTCATTAGAAATCGCCACGCGCTATTTTGAGAATATTTCTATCGATTTAATTTATGGAATTCCAGGATTGACTCATGAAGAATGGCAACAAAATATACAAACTGCATTGGGTTTTAACGTTTCTCATATTTCGAGTTATGCCCTAACAGTAGAACCAAAAACGGCTTTAGAAAAACTGATTAAGAAAGGTAAGATTGAAAAGGTAGATGATGTTTTGGCGCAGGAACAATTTTTTATTTTAAGAGACCTACTAGAAAAGGCAAATTTTGTGCATTATGAGTTGTCTAATTTTGGAAAAGAAAACTACTTCAGTAAAAATAATACTGCTTATTGGTTGGGGAAATCATATCTCGGAATTGGACCCTCAGCACATTCTTTTGATGGAAAGCAACGCAGTTGGAATGTTCGAAATAACACCCAATATATGAAAGAAATTGAATTGAATAAGCTGCCGATTGAGAGCGAAGTACTTAGTGTTACTGATCGCTATAATGAGTATGTAATGACAGGATTAAGAACGATTTGGGGGGTTTCTTTGGAGAAAATTAAAACTGATTTTGGATCAAAGTATGTGACATATATACAAACAGAATCAGAAAAATACATTCAGCAAAAACTTTTGTATGTTGAAGCAAATACATTAAAAACTACGAAAGAAGGTGCTTTTTTAGTAGACGGTATCGCCGCTCATTTATTTCTTTTGAATTAGTTTTATCTGGGTATATAGATTCTTGAAATTCTAGTTTTAAAAACTTATATTTGAGTCAATAAGTATCTTTTTTGAAAAAAAAATAAAGCCACCTTTTAATGAAAGCAATTATAGAATATAATTCTCGAAAAATAGCCATTGATGTTTCCAAACCCATTGATATTTCGATTGCCATAGACGCAACAAAAGAAAATATAAATGCCTGGTATATTGATGATCCAAAGATCTTTCCTCAGAAATTAGATGACGATATTATAAAGGTTACCGAGGGGGCTGTTGTCAATTTTAATAACATTCATTTCAATCCACATTCGCATATTACACATACAGAATGTGTAGGTCATATTACAGAAAAAGTGCATTCTGTAAATCAAAATTTAAAACATTTTTTCTTTGTTGCAGAAGTAGTTACTGTGGCACCGGAGGTTATCAATGGCGATTTTGTGATTTCAAGAAAACAATTACAAACACAAATAAGAAATAAAAAAAGAGACGCTATAGTCATTCGCACATTGCCAAATTTACCTGATAAAAAATCTAAAAGATACTCCAACACAAATCCTACCTATCTTTCAGAAGCCGCCGCAATTTATCTAAAAGAAAAAGGAATCAAACATTTATTGGTGGATTTGCCTTCGGTTGATAAAGAAAAAGATGGAGGTCAATTGTTAGCACACAACGCATTTTGGAATACCAGTGGTGCTTTACGAATGGATGCAACCATTACCGAATTTATTTACGTACCAAATGCTGTTTTAGATGGAGAGTACTTATTAAATTTAATGATTGCACCCTTTGAGAATGATGCAACACCAAGCAAGCCTGTCTTATATAAAATTTTAGTAGATGAGAAAAAACAATAAAAGAAAATACGCCCTTTATGGTTTTGTATTCTTTCTTGTTTTAGCGATAAAGAGTGTAGTGTATTCCGACATTCCTGTTGAAATATTAAAAGAGAAATATGCCAATGAATTTTCGAAATTTGTTGAAATAGACGGCATGCAAGTACATTATAGAGTAGAAGGAAAAGGAATTCCAATTGTATTGATTCATGGCACAGGAGCATCCTTACACACGTGGGATGATTGGACACTGAAACTCAAAGAAAACTACCAAGTAATTCGAATGGATTTGCCCGCTTTTGGACTTACAGGCCCTAATAAAAGTGGTGATTATTCCATTAAGCAATACACCCAGTTTTTAGAAGAATTTGTTGTTAAAATGAAACTCGATTCCATGTTTTTAGCAGGAAATTCATTGGGTGGAAATATTGCTTGGAACTATGCTTCAAAAAATCCAGAGAAAGTACAGAAACTCATTTTAGTAGACGCAAGCGGATTGCCAACAAACAAACCACAACCCTGGATTTTTAAAATGGCAAAAACACCTGTTTTAAGCAAACTTTTTCTATACATCACTCCTAGAAACATCATTGAAGACAATCTAAAACAAGTCTATGAAGACGATACTAAGATTTCAGATGCGCTGATTACCCGTTTCCACGATATGGCATTAAGAGAAGGAAATCGAGAAGCATTTGTAGACCGAGCAAAAATAGATTTTAAAATATCAGAAGCATCAAAAGAAGAGCAACTGCAAAACATTCAAACACCTACTTTATTAATTTGGGGAGCAAAGGATACTTGGATTCCTTTAGACAATGGAAAAAGAATGGACGCCCTTTTGCCCAATTCAAAATTAGTAGTACTTCAAAATTCGGGGCACGTTCCAATGGAAGAAAATCCAAAAGAAAGTTTCAAGGTTTTGAATGATTTTTTACATCAAAAAAATAACTAATTTTAAGCATGCACATTGAGCAATTAAGAAATTTTTGTATCGCAAAAAAAGGAGTTACAGAACATTTTCCTTTTGACGCCGTTACCTTGGTTTTTAAAGTTAAGGGAAAAATGTTCCTGTTAACAGGGCTGGATTCTTGGGAAAATGGCGATCAAAAAATAAATTTAAAATGTGATCCAGAAAAAGCGATTGAACTCCGTGAATCTTATGAAGACATTACAGCAGGTTGGCACATGAGTAAAAAACACTGGAATACGGTGGCACTAAATACAGGAAATATTTCAGATGATTTCGTAGTAGAACTTATCAATCATTCTTATGAATTGGTAGTCAAAGGATTGACCAAAAAAATGCAGCAAGAATTAGAGAACTCATAAGTCCTCTAAAAACCCTCCAATTTAAAAAGTAAATTTGGATCTGGACAAATACTTTTCCAAATTGCACGTTCGCTCTCAAAAGCCACTCCTGGAAAATCATCCGTGTAGTCGAGTCGGCTAAGCATAATTTCAAAATGCAAGTGCGGAACCCAATCGCCATTCTCAGAAGCATTTGCCAAAACAGCAATTTGTTCTCCCTTTTTAATCGTACTGCCAATAGGGTGTATTCGAACACTTTTCATAGTATTGTGCCCGTACAAAGTATAAAAATGAAAGTCAGCTACCCGATGTTTTAAGATTAGCAAACCGCCATATCCTTTATGAAATGCATCCTCCGTTACACAAACAACCTCCCCGTCTAAAAGTGCATGCACAGGGGTTTTTTCTGGCAGCCAAAAATCCAGCCCAAGATGTATATTTCTCCGTTCGACACCATTTTCATCTTCTCTTTTATAAATATCAGAAGTATACAACGCTCGTTTCTCCAAATAACCGCCAGCAATGATTTTAGAAGGAACCTTCTTTTGCAGTGCTTCCAGTTTTTTTTGAAAAAATGCTAAATCGTTAAATTCTTCAATGCCCCCTATAAATGCACTCTTCGTACTTAAGTCGATATGGTGAATTTCATTTTTGTGTACTGTTGGAAAAAGCGTTTTTAAATAAAAAAATTCAGTCGCAGCCCAGTTTTTAAATTTTGTTGCATTCGGGTGTATTATAAATCCATACTTATTTTTAAAGTTTTGAAAAGCCAATGCAGTATCCATTCCATAAAAATAAGATAAAGTTCAGAAATCCGTCCACAAACATTTCATATTCTTTGTAGATTTGTTTTAAAATGACTGAATGATAGTTCAAGGAAATATAGTTGATGTTGTAGGCAAACGAATTTATAAAGGAGAAGTTTGTGTTGAAAATGGCGTAATTACTCAAATTAGCGCCGTAAATCATACTATAGAAAACTATATAGTACCAGGTTTTGTAGATGCACATATTCATATTGAAAGTTCTATGTTGGTGCCTTCCGAGTTTGCAAAAATTGCAGTGCTACACGGTACTGTTGCAACCGTTTCAGATTCCCATGAAATTGCCAATGTATTGGGAGTGAAAGGAGTGGAGTTTATGATTGAAAATGGAAAGAAGGTACCCTTGAAATTCAATTTTGGTGCTCCTTCATGTGTGCCGGCAACTTCCTTTGAAAGTGCAGGAGCGATTATTGATGCTGAAGATATTAAAAAAATGATGCAAAATCCAGACATCAAATACTTGGCAGAAATGATGAATTACCCGGGTGTTTTATTTGACGATCCAGAAGTACTTGCCAAGATACAGCATGCTAAAAACAATCACAAACCCATAGACGGGCATGCCCCAGGTTTGAGAGGTGAGGAGGTAACCAAGTACATTGCTGCCGGAATTTCAACAGACCATGAATGTTATTCCTATGACGAAGCTTTAGAAAAGTTACAAAAAGGAATGAAAGTTATTATTAGAGAAGGAAGTGCTGCTAAAAACTTTGAAGCCCTCATTGATTTACTTCCAACTCATTTTGAAAATATGATGTTTTGTTCCGATGACAAGCACCCCGATGATTTACTACTCGGACATATCAATCAACTCTGTGAAAGAGCAGTCGCAAAAGGAATGGATGTTTTTAAAGTGTTGCAAGTGGCCTGTATAAATCCCGTAAAGCATTACGGATTAGACGTTGGCTTATTGCAAAAAGGAGATCCCGCAGATTTTATTGTGATTGAAGATTTAGAAAAATTCAAGGTGTTAGCAACCTATATCAATGGAGCATTGGTTGCCAAAAAAGGTACTTCCTTAGTAAAAGACGTAACTTTTGACGTCTTGAATAATTTCAATACAGATAAAAAGAAGATCTCCGATTTTGAATACCTATCAACAGCCCAGAGAATCAGAGTCATTGAAGCTTTGGATGGCGAACTTGTAACGCATCAAATAGAAGCAGATAGCCTCATTGAAAATGGCAACTTAGTTTCCAATACCAGCACAGATGTTTTAAAAATGACTGTTGTAAATCGCTATAAAAATGAAAAACCAGCCATTGCATTTATTAAGAATTTTGGATTGAAAGAGGGCGCTATTGCCAGTTCAGTAGGGCATGATTCCCATAATATTATTGCAGTAGGTGTTTCAGATGCGGCCATTTGCAAAGCTGTAAATTTAATTATTAAAAATAAAGGAGGCATTTGCGCTGTTAGTGCTTCCGAAGAAATAATAGTACCATTGCCCGTAGCAGGAATTATGTCCGACAAGTCTGCACAAGAAATTGGCGCGGCCTATGCGACATTAGATGCCAAAGCAAAGGAAATGGGAAGTACCTTGCGAGCGCCCTATATGAGTTTGTCTTTTATGGCATTGTTAGTCATTCCCGCTTTAAAATTATCCGACAAAGGGTTGTTTGACGGAACCTCTTTTACATTTACCGCTTTAGAAATATAAGCCCTTTTACAGGAATCATAAAACACCAAGAAAGTCGTACTTAAAACACTACTTTTGTCAGCATCAACCTAAAAAAATACCATGAGTTTACAACAAGATTTAGAAATTAGAAGTGGAAATCAATGCGAATTATGTACTTCAAAAGAGAAACTATCCGTTTATGAAGTAAAACCAACTATTACGGTTGGTGGAAGTGGCGTTGATGGAAGTTTACTTGCTTGTGAAACTTGTGTCACACAAATAGACAATCCCGAAGCTACAGAAGCAAACCATTGGCGTTGTTTAAACGATTCGATGTGGAGCGAGTACAGAGCTGTAAAAGTAGTTGCTTGGCGATTATTGGCTCGTTTACGAAACGAGGGCTGGCCAAAAGATTTATTGGACATGATGTATTTGGAAGATGACGATTTGCGTTTTGCAAAAGAATCAGGAGACCATTTAGACGAGAGTGAAAAAATAATTCATAGAGATGCAAACGGTGCTATTTTACAAGCTGGAGATACTGTGGTTTTAATAAAAGATTTAAAAGTGAAGGGATCTAGTTTGGTTGCCAAACAAGGAACTGCCGTCCGTAGAATTTCATTAGATCATGAAAATGCGAAATATATTGAAGGAAAAGTTGGGCCTACTCAAATTGTAATCATTACCGATTATGTAAAGAAAATGGCAGAGAAAGAGTAGTTTTTTTAGAAATAAGAATAGCATTACCGTCATTTGTTAGGGGGATATTTATATGTTTTTTTAGAATTTCTTTGATTATATTTGATTGAAAATGAAGTAAAAAAAAATAAAACCATGAAAGAAAAATTAATTTTACTGGCAACCATTCTTATGTTTGCTTCTTGTGGGACAAAAAAATTCAATCAGAAATGGTTGGATAAAAAAGCGCCAGAAACATTTAAAGCAAGGTTTGAAACCACCCAAGGGAACTTTGATATTGAAGCCAAAAGAGTTTGGTCTCCCAAAGGAGTCGATCGTTTGTATCAATTAATAAAGTATGGATATTATGACGATGTTGCGATTTATAGAGTGGTGCCCAACTTTGTAGCTCAATTCGGAATTCACAATGACTCTATAATCAATAGTAGTTGGAGAAAAGGGATTGAAGACGAACCTGTTATTCTAAAAAACGATGCGATGACCATTTCGTTTGCAAGAGGTGCTGTTAAAACAAGATCCAATCAAATATTCATCAATTTAAAAGACAATAACCGTTTGGATACGGCAGATTATTCTGGAGTCGTTGGTTTTCCAGCAGTCGCAAAAATAACAGCAGGGAAAGACAATGTATTGAAATTTTATGACGGATATGGAGATAAATTAGGCACCCAACAAGGAAAAATAAATAAATTTGGAAATGCTTTTTTAAGAGAAAAATATCCAAAAGTAGATTACATCATCAAAGCCTACTTTATCAAATAAAAAAAGCCGCTTAAAAGCGGCTTTTTTTATTTGGTTTTTGTGTAAATATAGAAGTTGGGATCTACCTCAAAATTTGGGTTCTTTTCTTTAAAGGGTTTTGTTTGCATCTTCGATGTTGGATACAGCCACATTGGTTTTTTATTGATAAAAATCCTTACGGGCATTTTAAAATCCTTTACAACGTTTGCCCATTTATAGGATAGCACTCCATTTTGAAGCTGAGATTCAAAAATAGGAATTTTGATATCTCTTAAATATTGATCGAAAACAGCCGTTAAATCAATGCCAATTTCAGTACTTAAAAAGTTTTCAATTTGCATAGTAGTCACTGTCTGATGATAAAAAACAGCATTCATTTTTCTTAGAATCGCTCTCCATTTTTCATCATTGTCTACCAATTGTCTTAAGGTATGTAATAGGTTTCCACCTTTGTTATACATGTCCGAAGAACCTTCGCTATTAACATCGTATTGGCCAATAATTGGGTGTTGGTTTGCAATCGATCTGCGCAAACCAATCACATATTCCGATGCCGCTTTTTTGCCGTAATAATAGTCTAAAAATAAACTTTCAGAATAGTTGGTGAAACTCTCATGAATCCACATATCAGCAATGTCTTTATTGGTAATGTTGTTCGCAAACCATTCGTGTCCAGCTTCATGAATAATAATAAAATCGAATTTTAATCCCCAGCCCGTTCCCGATAAATCGCGCCCTAAATAGCCTTTTTTATATTGATTTCCATAGGTTACAGAACTTTGGTGTTCCATGCCTAAATAAGGAACCTCTACCAATTTAAATCCGTCTTCATAAAAAGGATAGGGCCCAAACCAATGCTCAAAAGCTTTCATCATTTTTGGCGCATCTTTAAAATGTTTTTTGGCTTTTTTAAGATGGTCTTTCAAGACAAAGTAATCCATGTCTAAGGCTCCTTTTTCACCCTCATATACTTCAGAGAAATGGGCATAATCACCAATATTTACATTTACACCATAATTGTTGATTGGGTTTTTTACAGTCCAATGATAGGTTTTGGTTGCTCCATGATCCACAATTTCTTTTAGTTTCCCGTTCGAAATGTCCATCAAATTGCTAGGAACCGTAACGCTAATGTCCATGTTTTCAACCTCATCATACATGTGGTCTTTACAGGGCCACCAAACACTCGCTCCCAAGCCTTGACAGGAAGTGGCGACAAAATGATTGCCATTGTTGTCTTTTTTCCATGAAAAACCACCATCCCAAGGAGCGTTAATAGCTTCTTTCGGGTTTCCTTGATAGTGTACAATAATACTTTCAGAATTGCCGATTGTTTGCTTCTTTACCAGCTGCACAAAATGAGCATTTCCCCGATGAACAACCTCCAGTTCTTTGCCGTCTTGGGTGACCTTTGTAATGGTTAAAGGCGCTTGTAAATCGACTTGTAAGGTTTGGTATTCTGACAAGACCGTATAGGCAATGGTGTTTTTTCCAGTGATGAATTTTTCGTCTGGAACCACTTCTAATTCTAAATGATAGTAGGTTAAATCCCACCAAATTCTCTCAGGCGTAATGCTTCCACGTAAAGTATCTTGTTGGGTGAAAATCATTTTCTCACTCAATAGGCCTTGTGCTTGCAAGCCGCATACATTTAGGACTGCAAAAATTAAAGAAAGATAAAAACGGTATTTCATAGCGAAAGTTTTAAAGGTTCTTATTTTGATAACTCAGTAAAATTTTTGTAAAAATGAGGAATGGTTTCGATACCTTTTAAGTAATTCCAAATACCAAAATGCTCGTCTGGAGAGTGTATGGCATCCGAGTCCAAACCAAAGCCCATTAAAATGGTTTTGCTTTTGAGTTCTTGTTCAAATAGGGCAACAATCGGAATAGATCCCCCGCTTCGTTGCGGAATGGGTGTTTTTCCAAAGGTGGTTTCATAGGCATTGCTTGCCGCTTTGTAGGCAATGGTATCTATTGGAGTTACATATCCTTGTCCGCCATGGTGTGGGGTTACTTTTACGGAAACCGATTTAGGTGCGATGCTTTCAAAATGATTTTTAAACAATTCCGTGATGTCTCTCCAATCTTGATTGGGCACCAAACGCATCGATATTTTTGCATAGGCTTTGCTGGCAATTACGGTTTTTGCACCTTCTCCCATATAGCCTCCCCAAATTCCGTTGACGTCTAAGGTAGGGCGAATGGAATTTCTTTCGTTGGTCGAATATCCTTTTTCACCATACACATCGCCAATATCGATGGATTTTTTATAGCTTTCTACATCAAAGGGAGCTTTTGCCATTTCGGCTCTTTCTTCCAATGATAAATCGGCAACATTATCGTAAAAACCTGGAACAGTAATGTGGTTGTTTTCATCGTGAAGCGATGCAATCATTTTTGTTAAAATATTGATGGGGTTGGCTACGGCACCTCCATACAATCCAGAATGCAAATCTCTATTAGGACCCGTTACTTCCACCTCTACATAGCTTAAACCACGTAATCCTGTGGTAATGGATGGAATGTGGTTGGCAATCATCCCCGTATCGGAAATTAAAATAACATCATTGGCTAATTTTTCTGTATTTCGAGGCACAAACCAAGACAGACTTTCTGAGCCTACTTCTTCTTCTCCTTCAATCATAAACTTCACATTACACGGCAAGTTTCCGGTAGAAATCATATATTCTATGGCTTTTACATGCATGTACATTTGTCCTTTGTCATCACAAGCGCCTCTTGCAAAAATGGCCCCTTCAGGATGGATCTCCGTTTTTTTGATCACAGGCTCAAAAGGAGGAGACGTCCACAATTCAATGGGATCTGCCGGTTGCACATCATAATGCCCATACACCAATACGGTTGGTAAGTTGGGATCGATGATTTTTTCTGCATAAATAATTGGATATCCAGGCGTTTCACACAATTCTACGTGGTCGCAACCCGCTTTTTCCAAACTTTTTTTAACAAAGTCTGCGGTGTTTAATACATCTTGATGGTACGCAGAATCGGCGCTCACAGAAGGAATTTTTAACAATTCGATGAGTTCGTCGATAAAACGATTTTTATGATTTTCTATATAGGTAGTAACCTCTTGCATGTCTAAAATTTTTATGTATCAAAAATAGAAAAATAATAATGAACTTCTTTGCAGTTTGCAAGTATTGTTTATATTTGCAGCCCAGTTTATTGGGAGCAATTGCAGGCGTGGTGGAATTGGTAGACACGCTAGACTTAGGATCTAGTGCCGCGAGGTGTGAGAGTTCGAGTCTCTCCGCCTGTACAACACAAAACCTCAACATCTAAATTTTTAGATGCTTGAGGTTTTTTAATATCTTAATTTTTGCAAATATTTTACTGCTAGAATATTTTAATGTGCTTTTCTTGAAAAAACAAAGTTGTTTTATAGACCTCTGCTGCAAATGAGGATGTATTTCCTCAATTTTACAAATTAAAGAATAAAATTTTTGGACTTATTTATTATAAAAAAAAACTATAAATCAATTGTTAATTGCAACTTATTTATTAAATTTACAGAACTCTTCTGCAGTTTTTTCATTACAGGCACAATCGGGGGATTTTGATTTGAAACGAAAGTTAGACCACTGCAGGAGATCTTTTACAAAAACACCCATAATACACCTTAACTTTAACGACCAATAGCAGCAATAATCCCCATTACATCCAATCGATTTTGTTTCGATAATTCCATTAACAAATTGCTTCCTGCAGGCAAACAATTAACATCGTTATAAAGTTGATGCATCTTCATAAATTTCATACCTTGTTTTCAAAATAAATTTAATTTTTATGAAAGCAATTATTTGCAATCAGTTTGGGCAGCCCAATACGCTTCAATATCAAGAAGTAGCACCACCAAGTCCAAAAGAGGATGAAATTTTAATCAGCGTAAAAGCATGCAGTGTTAATTTTCCAGATACCTTAATTATCCAAGGAAAATATCAATTTCGACCTCCATTTCCTTTTTCACCTGGAAGTGATGTTGCAGGTATTGTATTGCAAGTTGGCAAGCAGGGATCTCCATTTAAAGTAGGAGATGCCGTTGTTGGTTTCGTTCCATTTGGTGGGTTTGCCGAGCAGGTGCTCATAAAATCCTCCGATTGTTTTCCAAAACCAAAAGGAATGACCATGGTAAATGCTGCAGCATTTTTGTTGGCATACGGAACTTCTTATCATGCGCTAAAAGATAGGGCAAACTTATTAAAAGATGAAACTGTTTTAGTTTTAGGTGCTTCTGGTGGAGTGGGCTTAACGGCTGTTGAGTTGGCAAAGTTAATGGGAGCAAAAGTAATTGCCGCAGCTTCTACCAAAGAAAAATTGGCCCTGTGTCAACAATTTGGCGCCGACGAAGTGATTCATTATCAGGAAGAGAATTTAAAAGATCGGGTCAAGGAATTGACCAACGGCAAAGGAGTAGATGTTATATTTGATCCCGTAGGAGGTTCTTTTTCTGAAGCTGCTTTGAGAGCAATTGCATGGAAAGGAAGGCATTTAGTTGTTGGTTTTGCCAATGGAGAAATCCCGAAAATCCCTGTGAATCTAACTTTGCTAAAAGGAGCCAGTATTGTGGGCGTTTTTTGGGGAGCATTTGCACAAAAAGAACCTCAAAAGAGTTTGGCAAATATACAGCAACTCCTTACTTGGTTTTCAAAAGGAAAAATAAACCCTCACATCGATAAAACCTATTCTTTACAGGATGCTCCAAAGGCCTTGGAAGACATGATGCATCGAAAAATAAAAGGGAAGATCGTAATCGATATGGAGCTTTAAGACTTTGGACTGATTGGAATTTCTTCAAAATCAGCTGTTTTTTCTGCGTTTAAAAACAAATGATTTGCTTGTTCGGGAAGGGCTGTAAGTTTGCGCTTGGTTAAATCCATCCATGCACCGTACACTTTGATGACGGCAGACAATTCTCCAGCTTCATTAAACACTTCATGCCTTAATTTCCAGCGTTCATTTTTGGAGGATGCTCCTGCCAGTAAAATGTTTACTGTGATGTTTTCTCCTAAATGAATTTCTTTTCTAAAAGAGGTTTCTTCCGTAAATAAAATAGGACCCACATTGTGTTTTGTAAACTCTTGTATCGAAAAATTCTGTTCCGAAAAATAACGAATTCTTACCTCTGCCGCATACTCATTGTAAGCGGTATGGCGTAGGTGTCTGTTGGGGTCAAAGTCGGACCATTTTGTTGCAAAGGTTACTTTATAACTCATTTTTTTAATTTTTAACATCTAAGGCATCTCGCAAGGTATTTCCCAAGAGCATAAACGCCATTACCAAACTCATAATGGCCAAACCAGGAATAATTGCCAAAAAAGGTTTTCCTAAAATAATATAATTGTAGTGGTTTTTAATCATTGCTCCCCAAGATGGAGTGGGGGGTTGAGCGCCAATACCAAGAAAACTCAATCCGCTTTCAATTAAAATAGCACCAGCAAAATTAGCGGCAGAAATGACAATAATAGGGGCCATAATGTTAGGTAAAATATGTCGAAAAATAATTCTAAAATCAGAGAAACCCAATGCTTTTGCAGCTTCCACATATTGTTGTTGTTTCATGGTAATTACCTGCCCTCTTACTACTCTAGCAACTTCTACCCACATGGTGAGTCCGACTGCAATAAAAACTTGCCAAACACCTTTTCCGAGCGCCAAAGTAATTGCAATGACCAATAACAACGTTGGAATGGACCAGGTAATATTGATAACCCACATGATAAGTGTGTCTATTTTTCCGCCAAAATACCCTCCAATGGCGCCCATAAAAACACCAATAAAAAGAGAAATAAATACCGCTATAAAACCAATAGAAAAAGAAATTCGTGTACCTATTAATAAGCGACTTAATAAATCTCTACCATATTTGTCGGTTCCGAAATAAAAAGATTTTTCTTTGATATATGTGTCGGGCTTATTATTAAAGATGGCAAGGGGGTATGCTTTTAGAAGTGCATCTGCATATTGTTTTACTTCTAAATTTTTCCCGTTTATTTTGTAGGATATAATTGGAATTTCTGTTCCTGTATTTTTGTTTCCGTGTAATAAAAAATCGAACAATGATGTTTCTTTTTTTGTCGTAGACGGAATGGTTAACATATTCACTTTAAATCCCGGTGGTTTTGAGTGAATTTCTAAATGCATCTGATTTGCAAAATTGCTATTGTCTGGTGCTAATGGATAGCAGAAGATAGCGACAAATCCACAGAAAAGAATGAAGCATAAACTGATCATTCCCACTTTGTTTTGCTTAAATTTTTGAAACGCTAACTGAGAAAGTGATTTTGATTGTTGTAGCATATGAATACAAAAATAGAAAATCGAATACCTTTCGCAAGCATATTCGATTTTTATATTTTATAAATGTAAAAAACGTTAGTTTTTAACAACTTGGTTTTTAGATCTCATTTTTAATTCACTCAAAACATTCAAGGCTTCCGCGACATATAAATCTTTGGATAAATTTTTGTGCCAGTAAGCTCTTTTTTCTGTTAAAGTACTGTCTTTTTCTAGTAATGGGAGTTCATATTTTGGGGAGGTAAAACTCATTTTAGAATCAAATTTAAAGATCTCTTTAAACTGCGCTACTTCTTTTTCTTTGACTTCGCTATCTTTTATAAAATGGGAGTAATTTAAAGAGTAACTTGCATCATCTTGGTTCTTTTTTAACCATTTTGCATATTCGTTAATCAATTGAAAGCGTTCATTGTCTGCGATTCGTTCCTTACTGTTGTAAACAACATCTTCAAAATTATCATAAGAATCAGTTGTGGTGTATTTGGCTTGTGGTACTTTGTCCCAAACCAAGGCACCTTTCATATCGCGTTCTCCAAATTCCATGAAACTATATCTGCTTGGCATGGCAATGTCTGAATAAACCCCTTCTATTTGAGTAGATCCACCATTAATTCTATAAAATTTTTGAATGGTCATTTTAACAGCTCCCAGGTCGGCTTCATAATTTGGATAAAAATTATTGATAGGAATGACACTTTGAACGGTTCCCTTTCCAAAAGTTTGGTTGCCTCCAATAATAACAGCCCTTTTATAATCTTGCATGGCAGCAGCAAAAATTTCTGATGCGGATGCAGAAAGTTCATTCACCAAGACAACGACAGCACCTTCCCATTGTGTTTTTTTGTTGGTATCACTTTTTACGATCGGTTTTTCACCTCTATATTTTACTTGCACCACTGGGCCTTCATTGATAAATAAACCAGAAATTTCAATGGCAGTTTTCAAAGACCCACCTCCGTTATTTCTTAAATCGATTAACAAACCAGCTACGCCTTCTTTTTTTAGACGCTCAATTTCTTGCTCCATATCTTTTGCTGAATCTCTATAATTGGCATCATCAAAACTGATGTAAAATCGTGGCAAATCGATCAATCCGTATTTTTTTCCATTTTTCTCTACAATGGTAGACTTTACAAAGGTTTCTTCTAATTCTACCACATCTCTAATAATGGAAATGATTTTTGTAGAACCGTCCATTTTTTTCTTGACAGTCAGTCGCACTTCAGTCCCTTTCTTTCCTTTGATAAATTTAATGGCATCGTCCAAACGCATCCCAACAATATCTAAAGGTTCTTCAATGCCCTGTGCTACCTCTAGAATAGTGTCTCCAGCTTCCAATTCTCCTTGTTTCCATGCAGGTCCGCCTGAAACAAGTTCTGAAACTTCAGTATAAATTCCTTTTTTAAATAACCGTGCACCAATTCCTTCTAGTTTTCCAGACATGTCTTGGTCGAAACGCTCTTTGATTCTTGGTGCCATATAGGTCGTGTGAGGGTCAAAAGCACCCACCACACTATTTAAAAAAGTAGAAAACCAATCTTCATGTTCCAATTCTTCGATGCGAAGGTATAAATCGTTCATGTTTTTTAGCACCTCTGCACGTGCTTCAATTTCTAAGGTTGCAAAAGTTTTTGTTTTAAATGTAGGATCTTTTTCAAGTTTGTCCTTTTGTAAATCTTGTTGTTCTTGGACTCTGCTTAATACATTTAATTTCATTTGTTTGCGCCAGTAGTCAATCAATTCATTATTATTGACTGCAAATGGTACCTTTTCGAAATCCATATTAATAGTTTCGTTCTTTTTGTAATTAAAAGGAGCATTTAAAAGGGCTCCATAATACGATTTTGCATTTTTTACTTTTTTTAAAAAACGAGCATAGACCAAGTTGTAAAAAGTGAGGTCGTTGTCTTTTAATTGATTGTCAATTTCATATTTGTATTGAGAAAATTCTTTTAAATCTTCTTGTGTAAAATAGCGTTTGCTAGGATCTAAACCATCTATAAACCCTTTGTAAACCATTTCAGAAAAAGTGTCATTCAATTCTTTTTCAACAAAATGTCCTCGGGTCAGAATATTTTTTAGTACATAAATTAGCACTTTATCTTTTTCAGGATCTGTTATTTTTTTAGCTGTAGTAGCAAAAGTAGAAAAGCTATTTGCAAAAAGAAAAAGGATTAAAAGTGGAATGTAGCTCTTACGTCTGGTCTTCATAAATCTTTGGGTCGTGTTATTTTTGTATCTGTATTGTACGCTAAATATAATTCTAAATAATGAATCAATCTTGCTTTAGAATCTACAATAACAAATTTACGGATAAATAAATCCTTAATTTCTTTATAAAATGTTAAATTGGTATTCACTTTTTTTAAATTACATTTGTTATATATATCATAATTATGCAAAAAAAACCTTTAATTTTAATTACAAATGATGATGGAATTACTGCCCCAGGTATCCGTGCATTAATTAAAATCATGAATAAAATTGGAGATGTCGTAGTTGTAGCGCCAGACAGTCCACAAAGTGGAATGGGCCATGCAATTACCATAGACAATATCTTGCATTGCAATCCGATTACGATTGATGATGGACCTCAATTAGAATATACCTGTTCTGGTACACCGGCAGATTGTGTAAAAATGGCAGTGAGTGAAATTTTAAATAGAAAACCAGACTTATGTGTTTCTGGTATTAATCACGGATCAAATTCATCCATCAATGTCATTTATTCTGGAACCATGAGTGCTGCTGTAGAAGCCGGAATTGAAGGGATTCCAGCCATTGGTTTTTCATTATTAGATTTCAAATGGCATGCAGATTTTAAACCTTCTGAAAAATTTGTAACGAAAATCACTAAAAACGCTTTACAGAATGGCATTCCAGAAGGAATTGTATTGAATGTAAACATTCCGAATTTAAAGGAAGATGCCATAAAAGGCATTAAGATTTGTAGACAGGCAAATGGTTATTGGAAAGAAAATTTTGACAAACGGAAAAGCCCATTTGGAAAAGAATATTATTGGCTTACAGGCGAGTTTATCAATAAAGACAAAGGGCAAGATACGGACGTATATGCATTAGAAAATGATTATATTTCTGTGGTTCCTGTTCAGTTTGACCTTACCGCACATCATATGATCCAAAAATTAAATGAATGGGAACTATAAAAAAAGACATTCTTATTGGGGTCTTAGTTGCTCTTTTTGCCACTTTTGGAGGCATTTTTTTATATCTAGAATATTTTTCTCGTTATGAATTCAATGAAACATTACAATTTATTAAAAAAGGAAATTTGTTTGGCAAAGTCTTGTCTTTGGCCGCTGTATCCAATCTTTTTGTATTTTTTGTGTTTATTAAAAAGAAACAAGACAATAGAGCAAAAGGTGTTTTATTGGCAACTATTTTAATTGCTTTGACCACATTGGTGCTTAAAATTATTTAAATGAAATATTATATTATAGCAGGGGAAGCTTCTGGAGATTTGCATGGTGCAAATTTGATGAAGCAACTTTATAAAGAAGATTCAAATGCAGAAATCCGTTTTTGGGGTGGAGACCTTATGGAGGCAGTTGGAGGGACTCTCGTCACCCATTATAAAGAACGTGCTTTTATGGGATTCATTGAAGTTATAATGAACCTTAGCAAAGTGCTTGGGTTTATAAAGTTTTGTAAAAAAGACATTGCACAATTTCAACCAGATACCTTAATTTTTATTGATAATTCAGGCTTTAACTTACGTATTGCCAAATGGGCGAAAGTGCAAAATTTTAGCACAAACTATTATATTTCTCCGCAAGTTTGGGCAAGCAGATCAGGCAGAGTAAAAGACATTCGACGAGATGTAGATAAACTCTTTGTAATTCTTCCGTTCGAAAAAGAGTTTTATAAAAAATACGATTATCCTGTGGAATTTGTTGGGCACCCATTGATTGATGCTATCGCTGATAGAACACAAGTGGACGAAGCGCTTTTTAGAGAAACACATGGTTTAGGAAACAAGCCAATTATTGCATTATTACCAGGAAGTAGAAAACAAGAAATCGTAAAAATGCTTTCTGTGATGCTTTCTTTAATGGATGATTTTAAAGAGTATGAATTTGTAATTGCAGGAGCTCCGAGTCAAGATTTTTCTTTTTATAAACAATTTATTGGGAATCGTAAAGTGGGCTTTATCGACAACAATACCTACGATTTACTAAGTATTTCCTTTGCCGCTTTGGTAGGTTCAGGAACCGCTACGCTAGAAACGGCTTTGTTTAAAGTACCACAAGTTGTTTGTTATAAAGGAAGTACGATTTCATATCAAATAGCAAAAAGAATCATTACTCTAAAATTTATTTCTTTGGTCAATTTAATTATGGACAAAGAAGTGGTGCAGGAATTAATTCAAAACGATTTTACAAAAAGGAAATTAAAAGCAGCCTTTTTAAAAATACTAGATCCAGCCCATAGAGAAAAATTGTTTGAGGCATATTTTGAGTTAGAAACAACTTTAGGCGGTAAAGGAGCTTCCTCCAAAGTGGCCCAACAAATTGTTGCAGGCTTAAAAGCAAAATAAAGAATGCTTTAAAAGATATAAGTGTCTTGCTTTTAGTTCGTTAAATATTTGTTTTGTAGCTTTGTCTTGCTATGAGAAAGTTACTTCGTTATTTGCCTTTCCATTTTACGGTATGCCTAATTCTTGGTATTTGTTTTCAGTATTATTTGAAAATTTGGAATTATGGCATCCTAAAACCAATATGGATCCTGCTTTTTCTTTTAGGAATGCTTTTTGTTTTTAGAAATAGCATACGATACACCGTAACTATTTTTCTTCTTTTTGTTTTTTTAGGACTTAGCGCTGTGTATTTTTCGAATGACACGAATTATGATTCTTATTATCAGCATAAAATCACAAAAAATTCAAGCGCTCTTTTAGTAATTTCTAAAGTAGTAAAAGAAGGGACGTACGCCTATAAATATGTTGCTCAGGTTACTCAAATTGACGGTGTTCCTTCGCGAGGAAGTGTATTGCTCAATGTAGAGAAAGACAGTCTAAAAACGACCTTTAATGTTGATGACTCCATTTTAGTATCTGCTGACTTTACGTCCTTAAAACCTCCTCTAAACCCGCATCAATTCCATTACAAACAGTATTTAGCAAGGCAAGGCATTCATCAACAAGTATTTCTTAAAAAAGATCAATATCAGCTTCTTGGTAAAGGCCGATTTTCATTGCGAGGGTTCTCTGCAATAATTCGGGCAAAAATTAACACAGCACTCTAAAAACAGGCGTTCAGTAAAAACACTTTAGCAGTTATGAACGCTCTTTTGCTAGGACAATGGCAGGATCTTTCCAACGAGTTGCGAAACGAATATACAAATGCAGGTGCCGTTCATATTTTAGCAGTATCGGGCTTGCATGTAGGGATCCTTTTATTGTTGCTTAATTTTTTATTGCAACCTATTGAAAGGGTACAACATGGGAAATTTATAAAAATAATCTTAGTGGTTGTGCTGCTTTGGTGTTTTGCTCTCATTGCAGGAATGTCCGCATCGGTTGTTAGAGCCGTCACCATGTTTAGTTTTGTAGCTGTTGGTCTTTCGTTTAAGAGGCGTAAAACCGTCACCTTTTCATTGATTTCGTCTGCATTTTTATTGCTTCTTGTAAAACCAATGTTTTTATTTGATGTTGGGTTTCAATTAAGCTATTTGGCGATTTTTGGGATTGTTTGGGTACAACCAAAATTAGCAAATCTATTTAATTGTAAGTATTGGTTTTTCCGGAAAGTTTGGAGCTTGTGTTCGGTTTCTATTGCTGCTCAAATAGGTGTTTTGCCGTTGAGTTTGTATTATTTCCATCAATTTCCAGGATTATTTTTCTTGTCAAATGTATTAATTATCCCCTTTTTAGGGGCGATTTTAATGGGAGGGATCCTCGTTATTATCCTCGCACTCTCCAACATGCTACCCCATTTTATCACTGTTTTCTATAATGGTATTATCGAAATTTTAAATGGATTGATTCATTGGATATCTTCGAAAGAAGCTTTTTTGTTTCAAGGGATTCCGATGTCTTTTTTGATGCTGTTTGGCAGTTACCTTTTTATCATTGCATTGTTTCAGGTTTGTGTAAAATTCAATATAAAAAAACTGCGCTACTTTTTACTTTCTTTACTTCTTTTACAAGGGGTTTTATGGTTTGAATACTTAAAATTCACACGTAAAAATGAATTCATCGTTTTACACCAATCTAGAAAAAGTATCTATGGGGTGCGGAAAGGAAAAGCCCTTTTTTTAAAAACAAATCAAGATGTAAAGTCATGGGAGCAAATAACTCAAATAGAAAATTATAAGGTCGGAGAGCAGCTTGATTTAGTGGAACTGCAACCCGCAACGAATTATTTTAAGATTGGGAATCAAGATTTTTTAGTTGTGGATTCGCTTGGAGTCTATCAAGTAAAGGGATTGAAAAATCCAATTGTTTTATTGCAAAATTCGCCAAAAATAAATCTTACTCGTTTGCTAAAAACGTTAGGGCCAAAACAGGTAATTGTCGATGGTAATAATTACAAATCTTATATAGAAAGATGGCGTCGTGTTTGTGAAAAAAACCGCATTCCATTTCATGATACAGGGGACCAAGGCGCCTATATTTTAAAATTTTAAGCCTGCTGTTTATTCAACGAATTCGTATACAAAAGAGTTACTGTATTTTGTAAAATCTTCCTTACTATTAATTTTTTTGTAATCTTCTCCTTTAAAAAGTTTTAAATATACCTCCAGTTGTTTTGGGGTTTGATAGCCTTTTAATGGAGCTACCAAATCTGCGTTTTCATTCAAAAAAACAATCGTCGGAAACGCTCTAACACCAAGTGATCTTGCCAGTTGGTGCGCCGAATTTCTTCTTTTTGCTTTCTTAGGATTGTAATTTGGATTTTCATAAAGCTTGCCTTTAAACGTTAGGACCTCATTTCCCTCTGCATTAAACTTTACGGCATAGTAATGGGCATTGATGTAGTTGGCAACATTCTTGTTTGCGAAGGTGTTTTTATCCAACATTTTACAAGGACCACACCAAACAGTATACATGTCTATTAGAATTTTTTTAGGTGTCTTTTTTTGAAGTTCGACTGCCTTTTCTATAGAAATCCAATTGATTTTTTCTTGCGCATTTAAGGAAAGCGAAGAGAATGTTGCAATTGCAAAAAAGAAAATTATTTTTTTCATAATTGTGAAACTGATTTAATAAATTATTTTATTCCATGCATTAATTTCTTCATAATAGGCGATAATCCTATTAAAATTAATCCAGCAAAAACAGGTACAAATGTAAAAATTAGAAAGAAGGTACTCATGCTGTATGCTGCGGTAATTTGATCGATCATTCCCCCCATTGATCCTGCAGCTTTATTACCCATACCGATTGCAATGTACCAGAGTCCATACATAAGGCCAATTTTTGCAGCTGGAACTAACTTACTAACGTAAGAGAGTCCTACAGGTGATAATGTTAATTCTCCAAGGGTATGCAGTAAGTAGGCCAGTATTAAGAAAATCATACTAACAGACGCTGTTTGTGCTCCTTGTGGGATGCTCAAAGATCCGTATGCTAAAATTCCAAACCCTAGACCGAGTAGAATGAGCCCTGCCCCAAATTTAACCGGAGCAGATGGGTTGTATTTACTTTCCCATAATTTTGAAAATAAAGGGGCGAAAGTAATGATATAAAAAGAATTTAATATGGAAAACCAAGATGCTGGCACCTCTGTTTTTACTTCAGAAAACTGATTTTTTAACATCCAAAGAACGATGGCCCAAATAATAACAAAACTCGTTCCTAAAAAAACATTAGAAAGGGCATATTTTTTAAATGTTATTTGAAATAATTTAAAAAGAACATAGGTAATAATAAGGAGTGGTACCACTGTAAGAAGCGTATTCGAAATTCTAAAAATATTCGCAGCATTTCCTTCTAAGACTCTATTTGTGTAGTCCTTTGCAAAAATAGTCATAGAACCTCCAGCTTGTTCAAAAGCTGCCCAAAAGAAAATAGTAAAAAAGGCCAAAATACCAACAACAATATAGCGATCTCGTTGTACTCTTGGCGCTACTACTTCTTGAGTTGTTGTAGCTTTTTCCTCAGTAGTTTTATTTTCATATTCTTTTGTTTTAGCAGCAGACAATCCAACTTTTCCAAAAATTCCTTGTGCCAACCAAAACTGTAAAGTACCAAAAAACATAAAGATACCAGCGAGTCCAAATCCGTAGTGCCATCCTTGTGTCTCTCCAATGTATCCACAAAGTAATATTCCAAGAAAAGCTCCTGCATTTACGCCCATATAGTATATTGTAAAAGCACCATCTTTTTTCTCTTGTGCATTTATATACATTCCATTAATAATAGAGGTCATATTGGGTTTAAATAAACCATTTCCTGCGACTAACAATCCAATCCCTATATACAAGCTCCAGGGGGTGTCAAAGGCCATTGCACCATGACCCAACGCCATAATGAACGCGCCCCAAACAACGGAGTTTCGGTAACCAAAATATTTATCAGCGAACCAGCCCCCGAGGATAGGAGAAAAATAGACCAACATTGTGTATGTTCCATACAATCCTAAAGCGTCTTCTCTTGACCAAGCCCAACCCCCATCAATTAATGCAGAGGTAAGAAATAATACTAAAATAGCACGCATTCCGTAATAGGAAAATCGTTCCCACATTTCTGTGAAGAATAGGACAAATAGTCCAGATGGATGTCCCATTAATAATTTACTGTTCATTTCTGAACCTTCAAATCTGTATTTAGATGTATTCATTTTTTTTAGGGGAAAGTAAATTGAATATTAATTTTTTATTTAAGCAATGTTTGTTTGAGCATCTTCAGCTCCATGTGTTAATCTTTTTAAAGGTTTTAAAATTGCAATTATTAAAAATCCAAAAATGGTACATGTAACTGCAATTCCTGTAAATACTTCAAAATCTCCTGCATTTTCAGACAATCCACCAACCAAACCAGCGACTTTATTTCCAAGTCCTGTTGCAGCAAAATAAGCTCCCATCATGAAGGATGCATATTTAACAGGTGCTAATTTTGTGATAAACGACAATGCTACTGGTGAAGCACATAATTCTCCTATTGTGTGAAAAAGGTAGGCTAAAACCAACCAAATCATAGCGGATTTTTCTGCAACTTCACTACCATTCATAAGTACTTCAGATGCCGCTTTACTCATAAAGAAAAACCCGAAAGCCATAATAATTACACCAATTGCCATTTTAAATAATGAAGAAGATTCTTTTCCTTTATTTTTCCATTTATGCCAAAAACTACCCACAGCAGTTCCCAACACAATAATGAAAAAAGCATTGATAGATTGAAAAACGGCTGCTGGAATTTCATTTCCAATAAAAGGGAGTGAAAAAGATAAAATTCTGTTTGTTTTTTGCTCTGTATACAGGCTCATTAGCCCACCAGCTTGCTCAAAAGCTCCCCAGAAAACGATAATAATAAGGAATGATAAAAACATAACTAACATTCTGTCTTTTTCAACCTTGTTTAAGGGCTTTTTAAGTAAGTCTTTGTCTGGAGAGTCTGCTTTACCAATAAAATCTCCAACTGTTCCTAAGAACTTTAAACCATACATGTAGACAATCTGTCCAATAGCCATTCCAATTCCAGCCAAACCAAATCCATAATGCCATCCATATTCAGCTGCAACAGCTCCAACGATAAGTGCTCCTAAAAAAGCCCCTAAATTAATCCCTATGTAAAAGACATAAAAACCTTTGTCTCTTCGATCATCTCCTTTTTGGTATAGGCCACCAACCATTGTTGAAATATTTGGTTTTAAGAATCCAACACCCGTTACAATGAAGATAAGTCCCGCAAAAAAGGCCCATTGAGTATCTACAGCAAGAATACTGTGTCCAATACATAGTAAAATTCCACCCAACATCACTGCCTTCTTTTGACCGATAAATTTATCGGCAATCCAACCTCCTGGAATAGAAGTTAAATAAACAAACATGGTATACGTACCATAAAAAGAGAGTGTCTCACCGTTTGTCCAACCAAATCCAGATTGAGGGTCTCCTAATATAATTGGAGCAGCAAGGTATAATGTTAAGATGGCACGCATACCATAATAAGAAAATCGTTCCCACATTTCTACAAAGAATAAAACATAAAGTCCTACTGGATGCCCAAATAATTCTTTTTGATGTGGTAATTTTGCGGTATTGTTCATGTTTTATCTTTTTATTTTAGTTGATTTCTCTTATTTATGAATTAAATGTTTTTCTACAAAATTTGTCATTTTCGTGTACAAATTTAGCCGAGTATTTTTTCCTTTATAAATTCCGTGTGTTCTGTCGGGAACAATAAACATGTCAAATTGTTTGTTGGCTTCAATCAACGAATTGATCATTCGGTAACTGTTTTGAACGTGAACATTGTCATCACCAGTACCATGCACCAATAAGTAATTTCCTTTTAATTTGTCTGCATAGTTTACAGGCGAATTGTCATCATATCCTCCTGGGTTTTCTTGCGGAGTTCTTAAAAAACGTTCTGTATAAACCGTATCGTAAAAACGCCAAGAAGTTACTGGTGCAACTGCGATTGCTGTGGTGAAAATATCGTTTCCTTTTAACAATGAATTGGTGCTCATATGTCCCCCAAAAGACCAGCCCCAAATACCAATATTTTCAGCATCTATATACGAGCGTTCTGCTAATTTTTTAGCGGCAGCAATTTGATCTTCGGTTTCATATTTTACCAAATTTAGATAAGTTGATTTTTTAAAGTCACTTCCTTTAAACCCGGTTCCACGTCCATCAACACAAACCACAATCATTCCTTTTTGAGCCAACATATTATGCCAGTAATCATTGCTGCCATTCCAGCGATTGGCAACTTGTTGCGAACCTGGACCTGAATATTGAAACATGAACAATGGGTATTTTTTGTTTTCATCAAAATCTGCGGGTTTAAGCATCCACATGTTCAATTCATTTCCATTAATTTCTAGGGTCGAAAATTCTTTCGGACTCATTTTGTATTCAGACAGTTTTTCTTTCAATGCAACATTGTCCTTAATTACTTTTAACATTTCACCTTCAGCAGAGTAGAGTGTGTAAATCGGTGGAGTTACTGCCGATGAATAGGTATTGATAAAATAGTTGAGGTTTGTGCTAAACGAAGCAGTATTTGTTCCCTCTTTATTGCTTAGTAATTTTTTATTATTTCCATTCAAACCAATTGAATACACGCCTCTGTTGGTGGATCCATTTTCTACAGATTGGTAATAAATGGTTTTTTTATCTTTATTAAAACCATAGTAATTAGTCACTTCCCAATTCCCTGAAGTAATCTGATTGATCAATTTTCCAGAAAAATCATAATGATAAATATGATTGAATCCGTCTTTTTCGCTGGTCCAAATAAAGCTATTGTCATTTAAAAAAGTAAGATTGTCTGTAATGTCTATATATGCCTTGTCTATTTCATTAAGTAATAACGAAGCACTTGCTTTAATTGCGTTTACTTTGTGTAATTTTAAGTTGTTTTGATGACGGTTTAAGGTAGTTGCTACCAAAACATCTGCGTCATTAGACCATTTAATTCTTGGAATGTATTCATAAGCGCCCAATTCAATTTGGCGGGTACTTTTTGAAGAAACCCCATAGAGGTGTAAAGTAACCATCGCATTTTTTTCTCCAGCCTTTGGGTATTTAAAAACCTGCTGTTCTGGATAGTTTTGATTTCCAACCATATCCATAGAAAACGTAGGAACTTGACTTTCGTTAAAACGTAAGAAAGCAATATTTTGACTGTCATTACTCCATTCAAAAGCCCTTACAAAACCAAATTCTTCTTCATAGACCCAATCTGTGATTCCGTTAATGATCTGATTCTTTTTACCATTATTCGTTATTTGGGTCACTTTATTTGTACCAAGATTTTTGATAAAGATATTGTTGTCTTTCGCATAGGCTACTTTTTTATTATCCGGTGAAAAAACAGGTTCTTGAATGTTTTCACCAATCAAACTTACTTTTTTAGAGGCAATATCATAGGCATAAAAGGTGCCTTTAAAAGAACGTCTGTAAATTTTTTCAAAATTAGTTCCTAAAATTAATTTCGTTTCATCATTGTTAAATCGATAGGAAGAAAATCTAGCCAGTCCAGCTATATCTTTACTATTTACAAGTGTTTTAACCTTCTCTAAAGTTTGATAACTGTAAACATCTATGGTAGTTGAATTGTTTGTTCTATCGAAATTTAATAGTGAATAAAAATCACCATTCATCGAGTTTAAAGCATTCATTCTTTGTGTAGAAAAGGTGCCGTCCCAAATGTTTTCTAGGCTAATGTTTTTAGCGCCTGTTGTAAAATTTGTTTTTTGGGAATTAATTTTTGGACATCCAAAAGAAAAAAGAAGGATGGATATAAAAAGTAGATTTCTCATAAGAAGCATGATTTTTAATAAAACTTTGCCAAGTTTACGGAAAAATCGGCAAAAATCATCCCAAAAAATTATAAATATTGAATTCAATACAATCTTTTCTACGATTCAATTATCTTTGCAAGACTCAGAAAATAAGAATGTAGATGTCTAAAGTTATTTCAGGATTTTCCAAACGAAGCAAACAAGAGAAAATTAATTGGTTAGCAGAAAACTATTTTGAAAAAAATGCTCATGTTGTTGAAATTATACAACAGTATTGGAACACTGATGAAAAACTACAACAACTGCACGACGATTTTATAGAAAACACTCTCACCAATTTTTACATGCCGTTTGGAGTTGCTCCTAATTTCTTAATCAATAATGAGACTTATGTAGTTCCAATGGTTATTGAAGAAAGCTCAGTAGTTGCTGCAGCATCATTAGTTGCAAAATATTGGAGTACAAGAGGTGGTTTTAAAACAACGGTTTTAGGAACTACAAAAATTGGGCAAGTCCATTTTATGTTTGAAGGGGATAAAAAAGAGTTAACAGCCTATTTTATAAATAATAAAGAAAAATTAGTAGCCGCAACCGCTTCCATTACAAAAAATATGGACAAACGGGGGGGCGGAATTTTAGACCTAAAATTGGTTGATAAAACAGCTGAGTTAGCCAACTACTATCAGTTACATGTTACTTTTGAAACGAAAGATTCCATGGGTGCAAACTTTATCAATTCGTGTCTAGAAGCCATTGCAAATGCCTTTAGAAACGATCAAATTGAAATTATCATGAGCATTCTTTCCAACTTTGTGCCGGGTTGTTTGGTGCGTGCAGAAGTAAGTTGCCCAATCGCTGATTTGGGTGGAGAAAATCCACAGAAATTTGCAGAAAAATTTTACCAAGCAGTACAGATTGCCCAGATAGAACCCTACAGAGCTGTAACTCACAATAAAGGAATTATGAATGGAGTTGATGCAGTGGTGTTGGCAACAGGAAATGATTTTAGAGCTGTTGAAGCCGGAGCGCATGCCTATGCGTCTAAAGAAGGTACATATAAAAGCTTGTCTCATTGTACGATTGCTGACGGAATTTTTAAATTTTGGTTAGACATTCCATTGGCGTTAGGGACTGTTGGTGGATTAACGGGCTTGCACCCGATGGCAAAATTATCCCTAGAAATGTTGCAAAAACCCTCTTCAAATCGATTGATGGAAATTGTAGCCGCTGCCGGATTAGCGCAAAATTTTGCTGCATTAAGAGCACTCACCACCAAAGGGATTCAGCATGGACATATGAAAATGCACTTGCAGAATATTTTAAATCAGTTGGGAGCGAATGCACAAGAGAAAGAAAAAATTACCACCTACTTTGACGGGAAAACAGTCACCCATGCAGCAGTGGTTTCTAAATTTGAAGAAATAAAATAAACAGAGGCATTATCGCCTTTACAATCCATATTTTGAAAAACTTTTATTCCAACGGAAAATTATTATTAACAGGAGAGTACCTTGTTTTAGATGGCGCAACCTCTTTGGCATTGCCAACAAAGTTTGGGCAAGATCTAACTGTGGCGCATATCGAAACACCACAATTAATATGGGGGAGTTTTACACACACTGGAGTCTGTTGGTTTGAAGCTATTTTCGATTTGACAAAACTGCGTTTGGTGAGTTGTACCTTTCATTCAGATAAAGAAGGGAATGCCGATTTAATCGCGGAAACGTTATTGGAGATTTTACAAGCAGCAAAACAATTAAATCCAGATTTCCTTCAAACCGAAAATGGCTTTGAAGTGAAAACCAATCTGACTTTTCCAAAAAATTGGGGTTTAGGAACTTCTTCTACATTGATCAATTCGATTGCCAATTGGGCAGAAGTAGATGCCTTTCAGTTGCTGTGGAATTCTTTTAAAGGAAGTGGTTATGATGTTGCATGTGCGCAAAACAATACGCCGATCTACTATCAAATTAAAAATAAAAAACCGGTCATTACACCCGTTGCTTTCAACCCTAGTTTTAAGGAACACTTATTTTTTGTGTATCTCAATGAAAAACAAGATTCTAAAGAAGGCATTCTCGCTTATAGAAAACAAAAAGAACAGCGAGAAATGCATCAGAACATTGTACGTGTTTCAGAGATTTCAGAAGCGTTTGTAAAAGCAACTACACTTGATGCGTTCAATACTTTAATCATTGCCCATGAAAAAATTATTGGGGAAATCATTCAGATAACACCTGTAAAAGAAAGATTGTTTCCAGATTATTTTGGCGAAGTGAAGAGTTTAGGTGCTTGGGGAGGCGATTTTGTTTTGGTGACAGGAAATGAACAAACGCCCGATTATTTTAAAAACAAAGGATTCAATACCGTTTTAAGGTATCACGAAATCATATTATAAAAAATAAATGAACAAAGTAATCATTATAGGAGGTGGTGCAGCAGGATATTTTACAGCAATCAACGCAAAAGAAAAGAACCCCGATTTAGATATTATCATTCTTGAGAAAGGGAAAGATGTTTTACAGAAAGTTAAAATTTCAGGAGGAGGACGTTGTAATGTAACACATGCTTGTTTTGAACCTAAAGAATTGGTGGAGTTTTACCCAAGAGGGGGAAAAGAGTTGCTCGGCCCTTTTCACCAATTTATGACAGGAGATACTTTTGAATGGTTTGACGATCGTGGCGTTCCGCTAAAAATTGAGGATGACAATCGGGTGTTTCCAGAAGCAAATACCAGTCAGGCAATTATCGATTGTTTTCAAAAAGCTGTTGACAACTTAGGAATTAAAGTGTTGACAAACCATGGGGTAAATTCTATTGATCAACAAGATAACAGCTGGGTTGTAAACACAAAACAACAAAATTTTGAAGCTGATAAAGTGGTCATTGCAGCAGGAAGTTCTAAAAAAGTTTGGGAACTTTGCGAAACCTTAGATCATCGTGTTGTAAACCCTGTTCCGTCTTTGTTCACCTTTAATATTAAGGACAAAAGATTGACGGATTTGTTGGGTATTTCGGTACCTAATGCAACCGTCAAGATTCAAGGAACAAAATTAGAAGCCTCAGGGCCTTTATTAATTACCCATTGGGGAATGAGTGGTCCTGCAGTTTTAAAATTATCTGCTTTTGGAGCGCGAATTTTAGCAGACAAAAACTATCAGTACAATATTGAAGTCAACTGGCTTTCCAGACCAACCGATAAAATACTGAACGTATTATTGAATTTAAAAAAGAAAGAACCCCGAAAAACAGTGTCTTTAAAATCGCCGTTTTCAGAGATTTCTAAAAGACTATGGGAGCGTTTTGTAACATTTTCAGGCATTCAGCCTACTCAAAATTGGGCAGATTTGAACAGTCGACAATTGGAAGATTTGGCAAATCAATTAACCCATGGATATTATAACGCAAATGGTAGAACCACCTTTAAAGATGAATTTGTAACTGCTGGGGGTGTCGATTTAAAAGAAATTAATTTCAAACGTTTTGAAAGCAAACATCATGAAAATCTCTTTTTTGTTGGGGAAGTGTTAAATATTGATGCCGTAACAGGTGGATTTAACTTTCAGAACGCCTGGACAGGGGGGTATATTTGTGCAAAAGCATTGGCAGAAAAATAAAATAAAAGTATGGCATTAACACGATCCAATCAATTTTTAGCAGGAACAAAAGCGCCTGATTTTACCTTACTAAATACGGTGGATGACACCCATGTTTCGTTATCAGCGCTTAAGGGTGCAAACGGAACGGTTATTTTCTTTATTTGCAATCATTGTCCTTTTGTAATTCATATCAATGCTGAATTGGTAAAAATAGCCAATGAGTATCAAGGAAAAGGAATTGGTTTTGTTGCAATTAGTTCCAATGAAATAGAGAATTATCCGCAAGACGGCCCAAAGCAAATGAAGGCAGTTGCCGAAAAGGAACACTATCCTTTTCCGTATTTGTTTGATGAATCACAGGAAATTGCAAAAGCCTATGACGCAGCTTGTACGCCCGATTTTTATGTTTTTGATGCCGATTTAAAATCGGTATACCACGGACAATTAGATGCTTCTCGGCCTGGGAGCGGGATTCCTGTTTCAGGAATCGATCTTCGGAATGCCATTGAAAACACAATTGCTTGTAAACCTGTATTGGAAAATCAAAAACCAAGTATGGGCTGTGGAATTAAGTGGCGATAGATACGAGGCTTAAAATTTGAAAATGTATTTTAAAACCTCTAAAGCGCGGTTAGGAGTTTTTTTAGTTTATTTTTATCCAGTGGTTTGCAAATGTAATTTGAGACAATTTTATAACGAGCTTTTTTTTCTTTGTTTTCTTCAAAGTTCTCCGAAGTAAGTATGAATATCTTAGTAGCTGAATTTTTTGAAAATTTGGTTTTTGTGTATGCTTCTAAAAACGACCATCCATCCATTTCGGGCATATTAATATCTAATAAAATGATGTCTGGTGATGGATGTTTTCCATCATCATTTAGTTTATTTAGATAGTTCAAGGCCATTTTGGCACCTTCAAAGGAAATGACTTTTGCTGTAGGCTGAGTTTTTAGAATAACTTTTTGATTGTAAAAGTTTGCAATTAGATCATCGTCTATGAGTAGAATTGTAGTTTCGATCGCATTCATAGTATAATTTTGTTTAAAAAATTAAATACTTTTAAAATCTATTTTTGAAATTTTTTCTAAATTTTCTTGATAAAAGCTCCTTCTTTTTTAAAAGTTATCGAAACAGTTAAATATTTTATTTTCAATTGATTACGCATCAAAAGTAAGGGTTTTGTAGTTCAAATGAATAATTAAATGAAGTGTAATGTTTTTTTTATTTGAAAACCAGAACGTTTTCCTTTAGAATAAAGGGGCTACGGTGTATTTTAAAACTTGAGGAATTTTACCCAATTTCTCCGCGATGGGGTTTTAGGGCATCTCTGTAAGTTTTCATATCTGTTTCGGCAACAGTAATAAACGCTGCAACGAGCATTGGGTTTTTCTCTTGCACGCCAATTTCATGAAAAGTAAGTTTCTCGATTTCGGCAAATTCTTTTAAATGAACGGTATGATGTTTGGCGGTTGCTGCAGCATCTTCGCCTCTAAAGTCCCACAATAATTTTATTCTTCTACTCAAAACCGATTGTATTTAATGTTGGATAAAAATAAGCAATTCACCGGTTTCAAAAGAGATATCTACTTCTTTTTTGATGGCTTTGTTTCGAGTGCCAATTTTTGTACCAAAAGTTAAGGTTTCATTCTGCAAAGGATAGAGGAGCCCGTGGGTAGTAATATTGGTTGCCGTTGGAAATGGGAGTAGTGATATTGTTTTGTTTAAACAATTAGAGAGATGTATTTCTTTGTTGCCAAAAAAATACTGCCCATGGTCATCAAAAAAAGTGATGTTTAGTTTTTTTTGCCATTGCAAAGCGCTGTGTAAATTTCCTAAAAAATGGTCTTGTTCTTTTCCACTTGCGCCGTAAACATGAATGTTTTTATATTCTCTATCCCATAAGATTTCGAGTATTTTGTCAAAATCGGTAAAATTTTGATCGGGAGTAGGAACCGTTTCAATACCTTCTGGAAGGAAAGTCAAAGAATCAAAATCGCCACTAATAAAATGAGGTTGAATCTGATTTTCTTTCAAGTACTCATACGCACCGTCTGTGGCACAAATGACCTCATATTTTGAGGTGACTGGCAATTTCGTTGGTTTCTCACCATTCAAGAGTAAAAAAACATTGGATGTATTCATGGTTGCAAAAATACCTAAAACACGGTGAAACTATTTAGTAGAAATAGTTTTATCTTTGACACAAATATGACACGTTTGAATACAGCACAATTTATTTCCGAATCTTCTTTGGAAAAGATCGAAAAAGCAAGTTTTACTTGGCAAACCCCCAGTAATATTGCATTGATAAAGTATTGGGGGAAAAGCAATCCGCAAATCCCTAAAAATGCTTCCATAAGTTTTACGCTCAACAATTGTCATACCAAGACAACCATCGATTTTTTGAAGAAAGAAAAGTCAATGGAAGCCGAATTTAAATTGTTTTTTGAAGGGAAAGAGAAAGCAGAATTTAAGCCTAAAATTGCCGAATTTTTCAAAAGAATTCAACAGTATTGTCCCTATGTACTGGAATATGATATGACCATACATTCGGAAAATTCGTTTCCACACAGTAGTGGGATTGCTTCCTCTGCAAGTGGTTTAAGTGCCATTGCCATGTGTTTAATGAGTTTAGAAGCGGCTTTAAATCCAGGTTTAACTCAGGAGTTCATCAATAAAAAAGCGTCTTTTTTAGCACGACTGGGTTCTGGAAGTGCCAGCAGAAGTATTGAAGGACCTTTAGTGGTTTGGGGAGCACATCCAGAAATTGAAGGAAGTTCAGATTTGTTTGGAGTACCATTTCCATACAAAGTACACCCAAATTTCAACAATTATAAAGATGCTATTTTATTAGTAGACAAAGGAGAAAAACAAGTTTCGAGTACGATTGGGCATAATTTAATGATCGATCATGCTTATGCTGAAAACCGTTTTAAGCAGGCCAATGAGAACTTGTCTAAAATGGCAGACATTCTTCAGCGTGGCGACTTGAAAGCTTTTGTTAGTTTGGTAGAAAGTGAAGCCTTGACGTTGCATGCGATGATGTTGACAAGCATACCGTATTTTATTTTAATGAAACCAAACACGCTTGAAGTAATTCAGAAAGTTTGGCAATACCGTCAAGAGAATAACAGCAACCTATGTTTTACTTTAGATGCGGGTGCCAATGTGCATTTGCTATATCCAGAAAGTGAGGAAGCAACCGTAAATCATTTTATAGAAAATACGTTATCTCCATTTTGTGAGAAAAAGCAATATATTTATGATCATGTGGGTGCTGGCGCAAAACAAGTGTAAATTGCTGAAGTCAGAGCTAAAAAAAATAAAGAAATTATAAAAAAGCACTTATAAATAAGGCGTTTTTGAAAAGACTTTTACAACAATTGGAAGGTTGTTTTCATTCATTTATTTATTTGTATTTTTGTGATATTAAAGTCAGTTATGAAAGGACCCTTATTTTATGCTAAAATCTTACTCTTTGGAGAATATGGAATCATTAAAGATTCCAAAGGTTTAGCAATTCCCTTTAATGCTTACCGAGGTGCTTTAAAAACACCTTCGATTCCAGTAACGGAAGTTGCCAAAAAATCAAATGAAAATTTAGCGGGATTGTATTCCTATTTACTGGCACTAGAGACCGATTTGGTTGCGTTTAATTTCGCTGCTTTAAAGTCCGATATTGATGCTGGTATGTATTTTGATTCTTCAATTCCTCAAGGATATGGTGTTGGGAGTTCTGGAGCCTTAGTGGCCTCTATTTACGACCAATATGCAGCGGATAAGATTACGGTTTTAGAAAACTTAACCCGAGATAAATTGTTGAAATTAAAGCAGATTTTTGCTTTAATGGAGTCTTTTTTTCATGGAAAGAGTTCTGGTTTAGATCCTTTGAATTCGTATTTAAGTTTACCGATTTTAATCAATTCAAAAACACACATCGAGCCCGCAGGCATTCCTTCGCAAAAGCAAGGGAAAGGTGCTGTTTTCTTATTGGATTCTGAGCAAGTTGGCGAAACAGCTCCGATGGTAAACATCTTTATGAATAAGATGAAGAATGATGGTTTTCGGAAAATGATCAGTGAGGAGTTTGCAACCACAACAGATGCTTGTATTGATGATTTCTTAGGCGGCAATGTAAAATCGTTGTTTAGCAATGTAAAATCACTCTCTAAGCTGGTTTTAAAGAATTTTAAACCCATGATTCCTTCTGCTTTTCACCAAGTATGGGAACAAGGACTTCGTACCAATGAGTACTACTTAAAATTGTGTGGTTCTGGAGGCGGAGGGTATATTTTAGGCTTTACAGAAGATTATGAAAAAGCGCTAAAAAGTTTAGAAAAATACAAACTAGAGTTGGTGTACCGTTTCTAAAAACTACTTTATGGATGCGCTTAAAGTAAAAAAAGTAATTTATAAATTTTTAAGTTTGTTCTCTGTAGTAAGAGGATATAACATCTTAACTTTAGTAGCGGCCCAATACTTAGCAGCCATTTTTATTTTCTCTCCAAACAAATCGTTACGAACCGTTCTTTTTGATGTCGATTTATTACTCATTGTTATTGCCACCGTTTGCGTGGTTGCAGCTGGGTATATTATCAATAATTTTTACGATGCGAAAATGGACCTGATCAATCGGCCTGTAAAATCGACTTTGGATAATTTTGTAAAGCAAGAAACCATTCTGAAATTGTATTTCCTTTTAAATTTTCTGGGTTTTGTTTTTGGGTTTTTAATTTCCTGGAGGGCAGCACTGTTTTTTGCCGTGTATATTTTTTCAATTTGGTGCTATTCTCACAAACTAAAGAAGTTTGCTTTTATGGGATTGATTTCTGCATCAATGCTTACCATACTTCCTTTCTTTGCGGTGTTTATCTATTTTAAAAACTTTTCTAAAGTGATTTTTGTACAAGCCATATTTTTGTTTTTGGTCATAATGGTTCGAGAATTGATTAAAGATTTAGAAAATATAAAAGGAGCTGTCGCAAACAATTATACCACATTTCCAGTGGTTTACGGAGAACGAAAGACAAAGCAATTGTCACTCTTTTTATTACTTTCAACCTTGCTTCCTGTGGGTATTTTGTTACGATACCCTGCCATAGAATTTATGCGTTACTATTTCTATTTTGCAGCGGTTTCCTTCTTTTTTATTGGATTTTATTTGTGGAAGTCTTCTCATAAAAACCATTATAGAATCTTACACAATTACCTGAAAATATTGCTATTTATCGGTGTTTTTTGTTTGATTTTTATGGATCCGTCTTTAATTATTGAAAAAGTAATTGAGAGATTGTATTAAGATCTTCAATTTGAGTACCTTTGCAAAAATTTTTAATAAATGAATTCAAATAGAAACTCGTCGCGAGGACGACAGGAAGGTAAAAAAAGTACTCCTCTAAGTAGAAAAAGTACAAAGAAAAAGGCACCGTTAAGTAGAACGAGCCCAAAGAAAGAATTCAAGAAACCCCATACAGTTCATAAGACAGATGAATCTGCAGGAATCCGTTTGAACAAATACATTGCCAATTCTGGAGTATGTTCTCGAAGAGAGGCAGATACCTATATAGAGCATGGAAGTGTAGAGGTGAATGGAAACTTAGTCACCGAAATGGGGTACAAAGTACAGGCCGATGATATTGTCCGTTTTGATGGTACTTCAATCACACCAGAGCAAAAGAAATATATTTTATTGAACAAGCCTAAGAACTACATCACAACGATGGATGATGAACGTGGCCGTAAAACAGTCATGGAGTTGGTGGCAAACGCTTCCAAAGAAAGAATTTACCCAGTAGGTCGTTTAGATCGTAATACAACGGGTTTGTTGTTGTTTACTAATGATGGTGAAATGGCAAAGAAACTAACGCATCCAAGACACAATGTGCGTAAATTATACCATGCAACTTTAGACAATAAATTAGCATTAAAAGATTTAGAGAAATTAAGAGGAGAGGTCATCATTGAAGGGAAAAAAGTATTTATTGATGCGGTTTCTTATGTAGATGGTGAACCAAAAAATGAAGTTGGAATCGAAATTCATTCAGGAAGAAACCGAATTGTTCGTAAAATATTTGAACATTTAGGATACAAGGTAACCAAACTAGACCGAGTAATCTTTGCAGAATTGACAAAGAAAAACCTACCAAGAGGAAGATGGAGATCGTTGACAGAATTAGAAGTTAGCAAGTTGCAAATGTTGCAATAATAATCCTATCGCTTTATACATATAAAAAACCCAAACAGCCTTGTTTGGGTTTTTTTGTTGGTCGATTAAAAGCTGTGTTTTTAATTCACTTTGTAATTTTTATAGATAAAAACAATAAAAACAATAATAACGATTAAATATTTATGAATCTTCTCTTCATACTAATCCAAACTAAATAAATCATCTACTTTACATTCAAGAACTTGTGATAGTTTCAACCCTAACTCTAACGATGGAAAGTATTTATTGTTCTCTATTGAGTTAATTGTTTGTCTTGAAACTTCTAATTTTTTAGATAAATCATCCTGTGTTAAATTAAACTTTGCTCTATACATTCTAATATTGTTTTTCATAATTCAAGAATTATAGTGTTTGAATAACCTGTATTTAAAAATTAGATTAAATAGGAGAATTATTAAAAATAAGTTGAACACCAATATATACATATATGTTATATGATATACCAAAAAGGTGGATATAATTATTAAACCATAACTAATGAAAATAGATAGGGTTAAACTTTCAATTCTGATTTTTGATATCAATTCATCTTCTATTTTCTCTTTACTAAATGAGTTTACTATCCCTGAAAAAATAATTAGAAAAGTAAAAAATTCATCCCCTAAACCATTTTCTATCCACCCAAAACCTGTTCTTTCTGATCCAAACCACTCATATGAAAAAATTGAAAAAACGTTAACAACAAAAATGTCTTGTATTCTATCTGTTAACATTAGAAATAATCCGATTGGGATAGATAAATAAAATATCCAACCACTAATTTTTTTAAACTTATTACTAAATAAATAACTCATAATGTAAAATATTTTTTACAAATGTAAGTTATTTATTACATTATGTAAAAAATATTTTACATTATTTTAGGGTTTTATATTGTATGCGATACACGTAGGGAAATCTAATTTGCAAATGGCACAATATTTAATTCGTTGTTTCATACTTTACCTAAGTCATTAATAACTTAACTTTAGGTGTCTAATATAACCCCTTTCCCGTTATCTTCTTATACCTCCCGAGCAACCTTTGGAGCAACTCTAAAAACCAAAAAACCCGTAAAT
>OLHI01000002.1_pt1 | contig 226095 bp, 201 predicted proteins | sample 1609501 | NCBI WGS metagenome assembly OLHI01 (sample SAMN05416862, study PRJEB24817) | seawater metagenome | isolation source: Sea water | place: Canada:Atlantic | collected 2013-11 | reverse complement strand
GGGACATCATTGATTAAGGGGTATAGATCCGTTAGATCTACGCCTTCTTGAGTAACGGTTAAATTTCTTATTAGGTCATCCCCTCCTGGATCTTGTGTAAAAGTTACTGTACCACTTCTATCACTGGTTGCTGTATTTGCAGTTACAGATACGGAAACAGTCGCATCTCCACTTCCTGAATTTGTATCTATAGTTATCCAACCATCGTTAGACAAAGCGGTCCAACTTACATTAGCTGTTACTGTAACTTCATAACTAGCGGCGTCAGCTGGAAGTGTCTGCAAACTACTCACAGTTAGTGTCTCTGGGATTTCTATTGTACAATTGCCATCCGTGATGTTTGCTCCTAAGTGATCTAGAAAACAAGCTCCAATTCCGTAGCCTACACTATCATCTGTCAAAGGAATGTAAGAACCTAAGTTTGCTCCCTTGCCAGCAGATCCCGTTCCAGAAAAAGTAAAGATTTCACCGTCAGCGTTAGCGGTAATCCCTGTTTCTTCAGAAAAACCTGTATTGGTTTCACCTAACGAAGTTCCTGTGTAAACATTTCCGGTATATGTTAATGAAGTTCCAAGATCGTCATAAGCAGTAGCAGTATCCCCAGAAATAACATCTGATAAATTTGCATTCCCTGCAACAAAATAAATTAAATTATTTGAAACATTTCCAGTTGGATCAGTAGTTCCCTTATCTGTATTGTAATATAAAGGTGCATTTGTATTGATAATCGTATTGTTTGAAATGATTAAATTTTCAGATTTCTGATACCCATTTGAGGTATTGGTACCTGTGCACAATACCGCTGCATTGGCACTTCCCCCGATAAATGTGATTCCATTATTCCATTTTGCTTGCTCCGCTACGGTGATGCAATCTTGAATGTAATTGTTTGTAATTTCATGATCGCTGTCGGTAATTCTGATACCCCCAGTACCATCAACATTTTCGCCTAAAAAGTAATTTCCATCTACCGTAGCCTCCGAACCATGACGCAAGACTAAAGACCCCCTACATCTTCTAAAAGTGTTATTCGTAAAGCGATTTCCTTTACTTTTATTTGTGATGATTTCATTCTCGCCATCTGCTTCAACAAAATAGTTATTACTTACAGTTACTTCACTATTTACATTTTGATTACCACTTGATCCAATGCGAATGGTTTCGCTATCTCCAGAATTGCTTAAGCTGTTGTCAATTTTTTCATACTTGTAGAAATAGTTGTTGCTAATTGTATGTCCAACGGTTGCACACGGATCTGCTTCTGAGTTGTACTGGTATTCTGCTAAAATTAGTGCTCCCGCACTTGCTTTATTCATAAAGGAACAATTAATTACAGCGTTGTACGTACCGTAAAGTACAATCCATCGGTGTTTGGTTATAGAGGTAGTTCCATCGTCTGCAATATCATCTGGACTTAGCGCTAAACCATCGATTGCACAATTTTGAATGGTACTATGATTGGCATAATCAGAACCATTTCTAAATTGAATAAAATTACTTGCTCCATAACCGCCTTTCCAGTGAAATCCATCAACCACCAGGTAATCTCCACCAATATTCATTTGTAAACCTCCAGAAAAAATAACACCTCCCGGCGTTGCTGCTCTAAAAACTATGGGATTTTCTGCGGTTCCATTTCCAATAAAATTAATCCGTTCATCGGAATTGTAGATACCGTCCTCTAGGATAATTACATCTCCAGCCACAAAGGTGTTGTCTTCTAAATCTAAGGGGTCGTTGATAGTATAGGTTGTTTGACTATATGCTGAAACAGTCAAAAACATGAGTAAATAAAAAGTGTTTTTAGTCATTTTTGCAGGGTTTAAGAATTGGTTAACCAGATAGCGATATCAAATATACTTTTTTTTTATTTATTTAAATGCAACTATTTACTGTCAAAAAAGAAAAGGTGTATTGTTTTTTTAATACTGTTAGAACTTTTAAAAAAAGACAGAAAATGAGAGTTTTATTTATTTTGGGGATACTAATTGTGGGGTTTGGTTGCAAACAATCCCTTGGGACCAATAGTAAAGAGGTTAGCATTTCAAAAAACTTTCCGACATCAGAAAAGAATCGATACAATGTTGCCTTTTTAATCATGGATGGAACTTTTAATACGGAACTTACCGCGCCATATGATATTTTTCAGCACACAATCTTTAGGGAAAACATCAAAGCAATGAATGTGTTTACAGTCGCAAATACAGATGCGCCGGTTACCACTTTTGAAGGGATGCGAATTTTGCCAGATTTTAATTATCTCAAAGATGCGTTGCCAAAGATTGACATTCTAGTGGTACCCTCTGCTGAACATCATTTAGACAGTGACCTGGAGGACAAAGCGATGCTAGATTTTGTTAGAAAAGTAGATAAAGAAGCAACCTTTATTACTTCCCATTGTGACGGTGCCTTTGTTCTGGCCAAAGCTGGACTGCTTAAGGATAGGGTATCAACGACATTTCCAAGCGACATTGATACAATGCGTACAATGTTTCCTGGATTAGACATTCGAAAAAATGTTTTATTTGTGAGAGACGGAAAATACCTTACTTCAGCAGGGGGAGCAAAATCCTTTGAAGCGGCATTGTATTTGTGTGAATTTCTTTATGTAAAAGAAACTACAAAATCTTTGGCCGGTGGTTGAGTGATAGATTGGGATGTTTTAAACATCCTGCATTTAATTGTCGAAGAATAGGAGTTTCTTCAAACGAAGTGTAATACTTTAAATATATTTTTTAGCGTATTTTTAATTTAGGTTTATCCTTTTTGAGAAACTCCCAGAACTAGTAACAGTTATCGTAATTTCTTCCTATTTTTGCAAATATGGAGCAAACAAAGAAATTACAACTAACCGATTGGTTACCAACAACAAATAAAGAAGTAAAGCTTCGTGGTTGGACAGAATTGGATGTAATTCTCTTTAGTGGAGATGCCTATGTAGATCACCCTTCTTTTGGGCCTGCTGTTATTGGGCGTATCCTAGAAAGTTATGGTTTGCGTGTTGCGATTGTACCACAGCCTAGTGTGAATGATAATTTGCAAGATTTTGAAAAATTAGGAAAACCCCGTTTGTTTTTTGGTGCTACTGGTGGATGTATGGACCCAATGGTGAGTAATTATACTGCAAGTAAAAAACGAAGAGACAAAGATGCCTATACACCCAATGGTGACAAAGGGTTTCGTCCTGATTATGCAACCTCTGTATATTCCAAAATATTAAAAGAAAAATTCCCAGATGTTCCAGTTTTAATTGGAGGAATTGAAGCGTCTTTAAGACGTGTAACACATTACGACTATTGGTCAGACAAACTATTACCAACCATTTTAGAGACTTCCAAAGCAGACATGCTGGTTTATGGAATGGGCGAACAACCATTGCGTGAAATTGTTTCATTGCTTCAAAAAGGAGTGCCTTTTTCAAGTTTAAAAAACATCAAGCAAACTGCTGTATTAATCAACCAGAACGAAGAGAAAATTCCCGTTGTAAATGATTGGGAAGATGTGACTATCAACTCGCACGCAGCTTGTTTGGCAGATAAAAAGACTTTTGCCTCTAACTTTAAAGTGATAGAACAAGAATCCAATAAATTAAAAGCACGCCGAATTTTACAAGAAGTGGAAGGAAGAACCTTGGTGATTAATCCACCTTTTCCAACCATGACAGAGAAGGAAATTGATGGTTCTTTCGATTTGCCTTTTACGCGTTTGCCACACCCGAAATACAACAAACGAGGACCGATACCGGCCTTTGAAATGATAAAATTTTCAATAAATATTCACCGAGGGTGTTTTGGTGGGTGTAGCTTTTGTACTATTTCTGCACACCAAGGAAAGTTTATTGCTAGTAGAAGTCAAGAATCGGTTTTGAAAGAAGTAGACAAAGTAGCAAATATGCCGGATTTTAAAGGCTATTTGTCAGATATTGGAGGCCCTTCGGCAAACATGTATCAGATGAAAGGGAAAGTACAATCTATCTGTGATAAATGTGTGGCACCGAGTTGTATTTCTCCAGTAATTTGTTCCAATTTAGATACCTCACACAAACCTTTAACCGACTTGTATCAGGCGGTGGATAAGCATCCAAAGATTAAGAAATCGTTTATAGGAAGTGGAATTCGCCATGATATGTTGGTGCCAGAATTCAATAAAAATGCAGATCCAAAAGAGTTGGATGCCTATACAGAAGAGGTAATGACCAAACACGTTTCAGGACGTTTAAAAGTAGCCCCAGAACACACGTCAGACCCTGTTTTAAAGTTGATGCGAAAGCCTTCGTTTACCTATTTTCATAAGTTTAAAGAGCGTTTCGATAAAATCAACATTAAGAAAAAATTAAACTTACAATTGATTCCTTATTTTATTTCTAGCCATCCGGCAAGTGAAGTAGAGGACATGGCCAATTTAGCGGCAGAAACCAAAGATATGGGCTTTCAGTTAGAGCAAGTGCAAGGTTTTACACCGACGCCAATGACAGTAGCCACGGTTATTTATTATTCAGGTTACCATCCCTATACCTTAAAACCTACAAAAACACCGAAAACAAAAAAGGAGAAAGAAGATCAGCACAAGTTTTTCTTTTGGTACAAGAAAGAAAACAAAGATTGGATTAAAAAAACGTTGAACAAAGTAGGAAGGCAAGATTTGTTACAACGCTTATTGCCCGAAAACAATTCTTGGAAAAAGAACAAACAGGCAAAACAAGCAAAAAACACCTTTGATGATGCTGTACCGGTTCCTTTCAACAAACGTAAAAAGAAAGTAAGCAGAGCACCCAAGCGAAGACGATAGGGGTTGTTCGCGCATTCACTTTTTAAAGAAGAGTGTTTTTTATGCCAAACCAACGCCTTTTTTTCAAGCGCCCCTCTAGGACACGAACCATGTTTTCTTTTTTAGTTTACATGAATTTTTAAAATTGTAGTAATTTTGTAAAAAAAAATGATAAAAAACTCCCACTTATTTCTAATAATGACGCTCGTTATTTTTAGTTTTACTTCCTGCAAGGTGTCTAAACAATACGTTACTTTTATTTCAAAGAAAGCAGAGATTGAGACCCCAGAAACAAAGAAAGTGATCCTCATTGCTACTGATGACATTAAAGTGCTTGAGTTTACCAATACCTTCCAAAAAAATTACGAAGAAAAAGCAGCTTTTTCCAGTCAGTATTTAAATGATTTTTCCAACAAAATAAAGGCAAGCAAGGTTTTTGGAGACGTCACATACGACATTTCAAAGGAGATGTATGCTTCTTTAAACACTGCAGATGCCGATTATGTCATTCACTTTTCGAACTTCGAAATTACAAATAGATATGAATGGAGACAGTCTGGAAATATAGCGGGAATGAACGGGATGGGGAGTATGAATACATCCTCTTCTGTTGAATATTGCGTGATCAATGTGAAGGTAGTGGTGTATGATACCAAAAACGACAAAGAAATTTTAGATTTTATCGCCATTGGAGAAGCCTCCGTTTTCTTCTTCAATTTTACCACAACCTTAGAGAAAGCTAAGAACCGAACCATTGACCATATTATCAACTACTTGAAAACTGAACAAACTACTTACGAAAAGTATTAATTGTTATCTCATAACGTATAAAAAAAAACCGTGCTAATGGCACGGTTTTTTTATGGAAAAGAATTTTTACTGAAAACAATTCATTGCTTACATATTTCTGCGATACTGACCGCCTACCTTAAACAAAGCTTCCGTAATCTGCCCCAGAGAACAAATTTTTGTGGCTTCCATTAAGTTTTCAAATAAATTGTCATTTTGTATTGCTGCTTCCTGCAGTTTGGCTAATTGTGTTTTTACTTGTTGCGAATTCGCCCGATTTAGCCGTTCTTTTGTCTGAATTTGAAATTGTTTTTCCGTTTCGGTTGCACGAATTACTTCCGCAGGTTGAATCGTTGGAGAGCCTTTTGAACTTAAGAAGGTATTCACCCCAATAATTGGAAATTCACCATTGTGTTTTAAGGTTTCATAATACAAACTCTCCTCCTGAATTTTAGAACGTTGATACATGGTTTCCATAGCGCCTAAAACTCCGCCACGCTCTGTAATGCGATCAAATTCTAATAAGACAGCCTTTTCCACCAAATCGGTCAATTCTTCAATAATAAAAGCTCCTTGAATTGGGTTTTCATTCTTCGTCAATCCCAGTTCTTTGTTAATGATCAATTGAATTGCCATGGCTCTTCGTACCGATTCCTCGGTAGGGGTTGTTATGGCCTCGTCATAGGCATTTGTATGTAAGGAATTGCAGTTGTCATTAATAGCATACAGGGCTTGCAGCGTTGTTCGAATGTCATTAAAATCAATTTCCTGTGCATGCAAAGAGCGCCCAGAAGTTTGAATGTGGTATTTTAACATTTGAGCCCTCGCATTGGCACCGTATTTATGTTTCATGGCTTTGGCCCAAATTTTACGTGCAACTCTACCAATTACCGAATACTCAGGATCAATTCCGTTGGAAAAGAAAAATGACAAGTTGGGGCCAAATTGATTGATGTCCATACCACGACTTAAATAATATTCTACATAGGTAAATCCGTTAGACAGTGTCAATGCCAATTGGGTAATAGGGTTTGCGCCCGCTTCAGCAATATGATATCCAGAAATAGAAACCGAATAAAAGTTTCGCACTTGTTTTTCAATAAAATATTCTTGTACATCTCCCATCAAACGCAATGCGAATTCAGTAGAAAAAATACAGGTATTTTGTGCTTGGTCTTCTTTTAAAATATCTGCTTGTACTGTACCACGAACTTGTGTTAAGGTTTCTTTTTTTATTTGTTGATAAATTTCTTGCGGCAAAACCAAATCACCGGTAAGCCCTAAAAGTAACAATCCTAAACCATTGTTTCCTTCTGGTAAGGAACCTTGGTAAAGAGGTCTTTCAAGTCCTTTGGAATCGTACATTGCTACAAAAGCTGTCTCTACCTCTTTTTCTAACTGGTGCTCTTTGATGTATTTTTCGCAATTCTGATCAATCGCTGCATTCATAAAGAATCCCAACAACATAGGGGCTGGACCATTTATGGTCATCGAAACAGAGGTCATGTGGTGGCTCAAATCAAAACCAGAATACAGTTTTTTAGCATCATCCAAACAGCAAATTGAAACCCCCGCATTTCCAATTTTGCCATACACATCTGGGCGAATTCCAGGATCACTTCCATAGAGTGTTACAGAATCAAAGGCAGTAGAAAGTCTTTTAGCATCCATACCCAAACTCACATAATGAAAGCGTCTGTTGGTTCTTTCGGGACCTCCTTCACCGGCAAACATTCTTGTAGGATCTTCACCGATACGTTTAAAGGGATATAGTCCTGCGGTATACGGAAATTCTCCGGGTACATTTTCCTGTAAATTCCAACGTAACAAATCGCCCCAAGCTTGGTATTTTGGTAAGGCAATTTTTGGTATTTGAGAATGCGATAACGATTCGCTGTGCGTTTCGATATTGATTTCTTTATCTCGCACTTTAAAAGTGTAAATAGGTTGTTTGTATTTTTGAACTTTCTCTTGCCAGTTGAGAATGACTTCCCAATTGTAGGGGTTTAAATTCAATTTTACTTTTTCAAATTGTGCAAATAAAAGTTTGATGAATTCAATGTCATCCTGAACCGATTCGAGCGCAAGAATTTCGTCGCTATCAATTCCTGTTTTTGTTAGAAAAGACTTCGTAGGTTTGAGGGTTGATACAGTTTGGTTACTTTCGGCAATGGATAAAATTGTTTGATAGATTCCATATAGTTTTTGAGCAACTTCTACTTGTGAATTTACTTTTTTGTTATAGGCTCTGTTGCTTTCTGCAATTTCCGATAAATAACGAACTCTTGCCGGTGGAATTACAAATATTTTTTCAGACATTTCACTGGTAATTTCAAACGAAGATTTTAAATTAGCCCCTGTTTTTTCTACCAGTTTGTCTATGGTTTTTTTATACAAGGTATTCATCCCTGGGTCGTTAAACTGCGAGGCAATGGTTCCGTATACCGGAAGATCATCTTGATGTATGTGCCACAAATTATTGTTGCGCATGTATTGTTTTTTGACATCTCTAACGGCATCTAAAGCACCTCGTTTGTCAAACTTATTAATGGCAACTAAATCTGCAAAATCCAGCATGTCAATTTTTTCTAACTGCGTTGCAGCACCAAATTCAGGAGTCATTACGTATAAAGAAGTATCTGAATGTTCAATGATCTCAGTATCTGATTGCCCAATACCAGATGTTTCTAAAACAATCAAGTCAAATTCGGCTGCTTTTAAAACCTGTACTGCTTCATTTACATATTTTGAAAGTGCTAAGTTAGATTGACGTGTTGCCAAGGAACGCATATAAACACGTTCATTATTGATGGCATTCATTCGTATTCGATCGCCTAAAAGCGCACCGCCTGTTTTTCTCTTTGATGGGTCAACAGAAATAATTCCAATTGTTTTTTTAGGAAAATCAATTAAAAAACGACGCACCAATTCATCGACCAAAGAAGATTTTCCAGCGCCTCCAGTTCCTGTAATTCCAAGAACGGGTGTTTTGGAGTTTTTGTTCTTTAGGTGAATGCTTTCTAAGGTTGCTTTGGCAACTTCAGGGAAGTTTTCAGCAGCAGATATAATGCGAGCAATGCTCCCAATTTCCTTTTTAGCTAAATTTTCAAGTTCATTGTTAAGTACGTCTCCAATTGCATAATCCGCTTGTTGTACCAAGTCATTAATCATTCCTTGCAAGCCTAAGGCGCGTCCATCATCTGGAGAATAAATACGTGCAATACCGTAGTCCATTAATTCCTTAATTTCTTCAGGAAGAATAACACCGCCACCGCCACCAAAGATCTTGATGTGTGTTGCGCCTTTTTCCTTCAGTAAATCGAACATGTATTTAAAATACTCATTATGACCTCCTTGGTAAGAGGTAATTGCAATGGCATTGGCATCTTCTTGAATGGCGCAATTGACCACTTCTTCCACGCTACGGTCATGTCCAAGGTGAATCACCTCTACTCCGGTAGATTGAATGATTCTGCGCATAATATTGATCGCAGCATCGTGCCCATCAAAAAGAGAAGCAGCCGTAACAATTCTTACTTTATGTTTTGGTTTATAGGGTTTAATTTGTTCCATTCGTAAATTTTGTAGAAAATTAAGGCTGCAATTTAAGGATTTCTTAAAAGAAACGCTATTTTTTTGAATAGTTAATTAAAGTATCCAAAAAAGAAATATATTTGTTTTAGATTTTGAAAATAGAAATTTTTATGACATTTGCAGCTCAAATACAACAAGGAATTCCAGACGTTTTACCCAATAAAAAAGAATACGAAGTAGCAATAAATCATGCGCCAAAACGAAAAGATATTTTAACTTCCACGGAGAAAAAATTAGCTCTTAAAAATGCACTTCGCTATTTTGATAAAAAGCATCATGCCACACTATTACCAGAATTTGCGGATGAATTAGCAAAATACGGACGAATTTACATGTATCGCTTTCGCCCAAATTATGAAATGAAAGCAAGAGCAATTTCTGAATACCCTGGAAAGTCAACACAAGCAAAAGCAATTATGCTAATGATTCAGAACAATCTGGATTATGCAGTTGCGCAACATCCGCATGAATTGATTACTTACGGAGGTAATGGTGCTGTTTTTCAAAATTGGGCACAATATTTATTAACTATGAAATATCTGTCGGAGATGACAGATAAACAAACATTGACAATGCATTCTGGGCATCCGATGGGATTATTTCCATCGCATAAAAATGCTCCGCGCGTTGTCGTGACCAACGGAATGGTCATTCCCAATTATTCCAAGCCAGATGATTTGGAAAAAATGAACGCTTTGGGTGTTTCTCAGTATGGGCAAATGACAGCCGGTAGTTATATGTATATTGGTCCTCAGGGAATTGTACATGGAACAACCATTACAGTGTTAAATGCTTTTCGTAAAATAAATAAAACTCCTACTGGGAATCTCTTTGTGACTTCCGGTTTGGGAGGAATGTCTGGAGCACAACCCAAAGCAGGGTCGATTGCGGGCTGTATAACGGTATGTGCTGAAGTAAATCCAAAAATTACTCAAATACGACTGGATCAAGGTTGGATAGATGAGAAAATAACTGATTTGGATGTGTTAGTTGCTAGAGTAAAATCAGCTAAATTATCTAAAGAAATAGTTTCATTGGCCTATTTGGGGAATGTTGTGGATGTTTGGGAAAAATTTGATAAAGCAGGCATTCATGTCGATTTAGGTTCGGATCAAACTTCCTTACACAATCCATGGGCAGGCGGATATTATCCAGCGGATATTTCCTTTGAGGCTGCCAATATAATGATGGCTGAAAATCCTACATTGTTTAAACAAAAAGTAAAAGAAACATTAATAAGACACGCAAATTCGATTAATAAACACACTGCAAAAGGGACCTATTTTTTCGATTATGGAAATGCTTTTTTATTAGAAGCTAGCAGGGCAGGAGCCGATGTGATGTCGGACAATAAGATTGATTTTAAATATTCCAGTTATGTGCAAGACATTATGGGACCGATGTGTTTCGATTATGGTTTTGGACCTTTTAGATGGGTATGTGCATCTGGAAATCCAGAAGATTTGGCTAAAACAGATGCAATTGCTTGTAAAGTATTAGAGAAAATAAAGCAGCATTCACCCACCGAAATTCAGCAGCAAATGGCCGATAATATTCAGTGGATACAAGGTGCACAAAAGAATAATTTGGTGGTGGGTTCACAAGCACGAATTTTATATGCCGATGCTGAAGGGCGTGTAAAAATTGCAAAAGCATTTAACAAAGCAATTAAGCGAGGAGAAATTGGAAATGTAATTTTAGGAAGAGATCATCATGATGTATCAGGAACGGATTCACCCTACCGTGAAACGTCTAATATTTATGATGGTTCTAAATTTACTGCAGACATGGCAATTCAAAATGTAATTGGAGATAGTTTTAGAGGTGCAACGTGGGTTTCCATCCATAACGGAGGAGGTGTAGGTTGGGGAGAAGTTATTAATGGAGGCTTTGGCATGCTTATTGATGGTTCTAAGTCTGCATCGAAGCGATTGGAATCCATGCTTTTTTGGGATGTTAATAATGGAATCTCTCGAAGAAGCTGGGCAAGAAATGAAGAAGCTGTTTTTGCTATCAAAAGAGCAATGAAATCAGAGAAAAACTTAAAAGTTACTTTGCCAAACTTAGTAGACGATGCTTTAATAAACTCAATAATTTAAAAGTACACATCATGAAAAACTACCTCTTTTTATTTTTAAGTCTTGCATTCCTAACTTCGTGTTATTCTGTGAAAGTCCTCGCAGATTATGACGAGAATGTAGATTTTAAGAACTATAAAACATTTGCTTTTTATAAGCCAGGAATTGATAAATCTGATATTTCTGATTTGGATAAAAAAAGAATTTTACGCGCCATTTCTTCAGAATTAAAGGCAAAAGGATTTACCAAATCTGAAAATCCAGATATGTTGGTGAGTATTTTTACCAAATCAAGAGAAAAAGTAAACGTCAATCAAAATAATTTTGGCTATGGTTTTGGCTGGGGTTGGAATCCTTGGATGATGAATGGTATGCAGAATAATATGAGTATTTCACAATATTCAGAAGGGACGCTGTTTATTGATTTTATAGATCGAAAAAAGAAAGAATTGATATGGCAAGGAGTCGGGACTGGAGCTTTACGCATGCAAAGTAGAGAAAAAAAAGAACTCCGGATCAAAGAATTTGTCAATGAAATTCTTGCTAAATATCCTCCCGTTACCTCCAAAAAATAAAAAGTAAAAGCGTTCCCTATGAACGCTTTTTTTATAGTACAAAACCACCTATTTTTGCAAGATGTACAATAAAAGAATACCCTTAGAAGATGGAGATTATTATCTAAATGCCGAAGGTTATAGAGTTTTTACCGAGAAATACCATTTAAAAAGAGGACATTGTTGTAAAAGTGGTTGCAAACATTGTCCCTATGGCTTTGATAAAAAAACAGATACCTTCTTATAGTCAAAAATTACCTACTTGGGTATTGCACTATTCTTAATTAGTAAGGTTTTTTTGTTTTCTAGTAATTTCATAGTGAGGGTTTTAGCAATATATTTTATTTGTGTATGGTAATTGTATAGGTGTTTATTTTGCGTTGCCTTCAAAAAGTTACTTTATTTGAGAATATAAATTTATCCCACATGAAAAAAATATTTACCCCATTACTAATTGTATGTTCTCTTTTCTTAAATGCACAGGAAACTGTTGAGGATGATTTCGAAGGAAATGGTACAATTACATCATGGGCGGGAGACGATTGTGGAATTGATATTGATTTTTCAAATCCTTTCCAAACGGGAATCAATACTTCAAATACCGTTTTAAAATACACCGATACTGGAGGTACTTATGCCAATGTTCGTTTTGATACACCCATTAATTTTGATTTGTCCACAGGGCATACTTTTTCTTTGAAAATATATGTTCCCTCGAGTAGTATTTCAGGGAATGAAACGAATCAACTCTCCTTAAAGTTACAAAATGCAAATATAGGTGCTGTATGGGAAACACAATCTGAAATTATTAAAACACTTGTTTTAGATCAATGGCAAACCATTACTTTTGATTTTGAAAATGACAATTATTTAAACTACAATTCAAATTCTGGACCACCGATTGCACGAACCGATTTTAATCGTGTGTTACTGCAGGTGAATGATGAGGATAACTCGAGTACTGTAACTGCTTATATCGATGATTTTTTATACGATGGGGTGTTAGAAGATACTTCGGATCCAGGTTCGGGCGATGATCCTGTTTATGACGAATTAATATGGTCTGATGAGTTTGATGGTTCAGGCGCTATCGATTCAGACAAGTGGTTTCATCAAACCCAATTACCCTCAGGAGATAGTTGGTATAATGGAGAAATACAACATTACACAGATAGAACCGATAATACCTACCTCTCCAATGGAGCAATGCATTTAGTTGCAAAAAAAGAAACCTATACTGATCAAGGACATACCAAGCAGTACACATCTGCAAGGCTGAATTCAAAAATAGCTTTTACTTATGGAAAAGTAGAAGTAAGAGCCATTTTACCAACAGGCGTTGGAACCTGGCCTGCCATTTGGATGCTGGGGAAAAATATTACAGAAACAGGTGCCTATTGGCAGACTCAAGGGTATGGAACCGTAAGTTGGCCAGCTTGTGGTGAAATCGATATTATGGAACATTGGGGGAACAATCAAAACTTTGTTCAAAGCGCCATGCATACCCCATCAAGTCATGGAGGAACGATCAATCACGGTGGACAAACTATTTCAACAGCTTCTACCGCTTATCATGTGTATTCTTTAGAATGGTATCCTAATAAGATGGTTTTTAAAGTTGACGGTGTTCATCATTATACCTATCAACCAGAAGTAAGAAACGCAAGCACTTGGCCTTTCGATGCAGATCAATATATTTTACTGAATACAGCCATTCAGCCAAGTATTACCGCTGCTTTTACAGAGAGTGATATGATTGTTGATTATGTACGTGTCTATCAAGAAGGGACTGCATCTGTTAAAGAAGATGCAAGTTTGGATGCTATCAAAGTGTATCCGAATCCTGTTGTCAATAACGTAACCATTCAAATTCATCCGAATCTTATTGGTGTAAAAGGAACAGTTTACTCTTTGTTAGGGGAGAAAGTTACTTCTTTCGTTCAAAATGCATCAACAGAAGAACACGATTTGTCCTCACTGAATAAAGGGATTTATATTCTTAAATTCACTTCAAAAGGAGCGTCTTCTACCTATAAAATTCTCAAAATCTAAGATTTAAACGCACTGTTTTTTATTTGTTCTTTTTATTTGTGTATATTTAAATTCCTCAAAAAAGAAGAATGTCACGTATAAACCAACTACTTAGTTATAGAAAACATCTCGAAGAACGTTATCGTAGGCTTATAGAACAGTCAGACAATTATCGCTATATCGATGAGAATAAAAGTGACAATGCTGCCTTTAAAGCGATGAAAATTTTGAGTAAAATCAGTAGAGTTTCTTACCTAGAGAAAGAATTTTCTTGAGCTTTTCATTCAAGAGATTGAGATCCCATTTGACGCTAAAATTCCTACCATTTGTTGTTGTAATTCTTTTGCTGCTGCAGCTGCTGCATTTGCGAAGTTTTCGTCATTAGCCGCGTAAATGATGCCGCGAGAGGAATTGACAAGCAAACCAATATTTTCAGACATACCATATTTACACACCTCCTGTAAATTACCACCTTGTGCACCCACACCGGGTACCAATAAAAAAGAAGTAGGAATGATTTTTCTAATTTCTTTGAAGTAAGTGGCTTTTGTGGCACCGACCACGTACATTAAATTCTCTGAGTTTTTCCAAGATTTTGAGGTTTCCAAAACATGTTGATATACTTCGTGATCATTGATTTTTTTAGTTTGAAAATCAAAGGCACCCTCATTAGACGTTAATGCTAAGAGAATCGTGTGTTTGTCTTCAAAAGCTAAAAAGGGTTCTACAGAATCTTTTCCCATATAAGGTGCAACGGTAACCGAATCAAAGGCCAAGTCTTCAAAAAAAGCTTTCGCATACATGGTAGATGTATTCCCAATATCTCCTCGTTTTGCGTCTGCAATCGTAAAGATTTCTGGATAGTTTTTATTGAGGTATGCGATTGTTTTTTGCAAAGAAATCCAACCCTTAATTCCATAGGCCTCATAAAAAGCCGTATTGGGTTTGTAGGCAACACATAAGTGGTTTGTAGCATCTATAATCGCTTTGTTAAAAGCAAAAATAGGATCTTCTTCTTGGAGTAAATAGGTTGGAATTTTAGTCATATCGACATCCAAACCAATGCATAAAAAAGAGTTTTTTTTGTGTATTTCAGCAACCAATTGTTGTGTAGTCATCTTTGCGAATAAAAGTTTTGTAAAGGTACATTTTTTTGGGACTTTCTGCTATCTTTGTCTCAATGATTGGCTATATTTTAAATAAAATTTTCTACGGATTCCTTACTCTGTTTGGTGTTGTAACCGTAATTTTTTTTCTTTTCAACCTTTTGGGCGACCCCTCAAGAATGCTTTTAGATCAGCGCCAAGATACCGCACAGCTGAAAGCAATTCAACAAAAATATGGTTTCGATAAACCATTGCTTACCCAATACTTTTATTATTTAAACGACCTTTCTCCAATTTCTGTTCATAGTAATTCAGCAAAGAGTTACACGGCTTTATCCGCCAATGCGTTTTCGTATCATTCTCTTTTTTCAACCCAAAGTCAAACCCTTGTGTTGAAATTTCCATATTTAAGAGAATCGTTTCAGAAAAACGGTAAAAAAGTAGCTTCCGTGATTCGAGAAACACTTCCAAATACCGCTATTTTGGCCCTGTCTGCTATTTCAATTGCCATTATTATTGGATTGCTTTTAGGTGTTTTATCCGCCATTTACAAAGATTCTTTTTTCGATAGAATTACAGCAATCATAAGTACCTTAGGAATGAGTGTTCCTTCGTTTTTCTCAGCAATTTTATTTGCCTGGTTGTTCGGCTTTGTACTCCATGAGTTTACTGGTTTAGAAATGACTGGTAGTTTGTATGAAGTGGATGATTTTGGAGAAGGAAGTACATTGCAGCTAAAAAACCTACTCTTGCCAGCCATTGTTTTAGGAATTCGGCCGCTGGCAGTCATCATTCAATTAATGCGAAATTCATTATTAGAAATTCTAAATGAAGATTATGTAAGAACTGCTAAGGCAAAAGGGCTGAATACTTTTAATGTTGTTAGAAAGCACGCACTTAAAAATGCATTAAACCCAGTAGTTACCGCAATTTCTGGTTGGTTTGCTTCGATGTTGGCAGGTGCTGTTTTTATTGAATATATTTTTAATTGGAACGGACTTGGGAAAGAGATTGTAAACGCATTAAACACTTTAGACCTACCGATTATTATGGGAAGTGTTTTGGTTATAGCCACTTTATTCATACTCATTAATATTCTCGTAGATATTATTTATAGTTGGTTAGACCCAAGAATTAGATTGCAATAATTATGAAAAAATACATTCTATTATTTGTACTTGCAGTTTTCATGACTAGCTGTAATTTTGAAACTCCTACCCAATTTTCCGATGAAGCAAATGCAGCGGTTTTAACCTCTTTAGCAGGTGAAGAGGCTACATTTAAAGAGGTCATTGCGCAATACAAAGGAAAAAAAGTATTGATTGATATTTGGGCTTCATGGTGCGCAGATTGTATCAAAGGAATGCCAACCATCAAACGTTTGCAAGGTGAATTTCCAGAGGTTGTTTTTTTATTTTTATCTGTAGATAAAAAAAATAGCGCATGGAAAAAAGGAATTCAACGCTTTCAAATGGAGGGAGTACATTATAATATACCCACAGGAATGCGCCATGGTGCATTTGTAGATTTTGTTAATTTAAGCTGGATACCAAGGTATATGGTTGTCGATGAAATGGGGGCAATCTCGCTCTTTAAGGCAACAAATTCCTCAGACAAAAGCATTCTTGCTGCATTGAAAGAAATCTAATAAATCGTTATCGTAACTATTTCTTTTTCACTCCCTTTTTTTCTATTCCATTTCTTAATTTTACGTTTTTAAAACCGACTAAATATTAGCATTATGAGAACTAAAATTGTTGCAGGAAACTGGAAAATGAATAATACGATTGAAGAAACAGCAACGCTCATCAAGGAGCTTCAAACCTCTTTAAAGGACGTATCCTTAGAAAACACCAGAGTATTGGTAGCACCTACTTTTGTAAATCTATCTAGTGGAGTTCAAAATGTTAAGGGTTCTAAAATTGAAGTAGTCGCACAAAATATGCATCAAGCAAAAAAGGGTGCCTTTACAGGTGAAATTTCTGCAGACATGTTAAAAAGTATTGGTGTTGTTTCTGTGATCTTAGGACACTCGGAAAGAAGAACTTATTTTGGAGAAACAGATGCATTACTAGCCGAAAAAGTATCTACCACTTTAGAAAATAATATGGAAGCAATTTTCTGTTTTGGAGAATTGTTAGAAGATCGAAAATCTGGAAACCATTTTAGTGTAGTTGAAAGTCAACTGAAAAATGGTTTGTTCCACTTAGAAGCTGCTGCATGGAAAAACATCGTATTGGCTTATGAACCCGTTTGGGCAATAGGTACGGGCGAAACAGCAAGTCCAGAGCAAGCACAAGAAATGCATGCTTTTATTCGTAATATCATTAAAGAACAATACAATGGAGAAGTAGCAGATGCCGTTTCTATTTTATATGGAGGGAGTGTGAAGCCAGCAAACGCGGTTGAGATCTTTTCGAAACCAGATGTAGATGGTGGGTTGATAGGTGGAGCTGCTTTAAACGCTGCAGATTTTACAGCCATTATTAAAGCAATATAAAAGAAGTTATTCAACGCTCTTTTAAAGAAAAGGAATAAATTTGCATCGAGATTTTTAAAATCTTGATGCATTTTTTTTGAATTGAATTAGCACTTATTTATGGATAATATTTACATAGAATACAAATTTACCGTAACCCCAAAAGAACCCGCAACCGAAATTTTAATTGCGGAGTTGGGTAATGTTGGTTTTGAAAGTTTCGTAGAAAACGAAAATGGCGTTACTGCCTACATTCAAAAGGAAAACTGGAACGATGCGCTTTTTGAAGGTATTTTTATATTGAACTCAGACGAGTTTTTGATTGATTATACGCAGCATGAAGTTGCTCAAACCAATTGGAATGCAGAATGGGAAAAGAATTTTGAAGCGATTGAGGTAGATGGAACGGTAAGTATTCGTGCTCCATTTCATGAAAACCCAAATTTGAAATACGATATTGTTATCGAACCAAAAATGAGTTTTGGAACCGGGCATCATGAAACCACCCACATGATGGTGCAGCATTTATTGCAGCTAGAGCTGGAAAATAAAAAAGTATTAGATATGGGCTGTGGTACTGGAATCTTAGCCATTTTTGCGGAAATGAGAGGGGCTAAACCAACCGATGCAATTGATATTGATAATTGGTGTTATTTGAACTCCATTGAAAATGTAGAACGCAATAATTGCGAGCACATTTCTGTTTTTGAAGGAGATTCGACACTGTTAACAGATCAGAAATACGATGTAATTATTGCAAACATCAACCGAAATATTTTGTTGATGGACATGGAGATCTATACCAATTGTCTGAATGAAAATGGTGTTTTGCTCTTAAGTGGTTTTTACAAAGAAGACATTCCAATGATTGATGCAGAAGTTTCTAAATACCAATTGAAATTGGAAACTAACCTCGAAAGAAATAATTGGGTTGCTTTAAAATATAATAAGTTGTAATTTTGTGAGGATGATGAGCACCAAAGAAAAAATACAAGAAGAAGTCGATACCCTTGAGCAAGAAGTATTTCAGCATGAAATTGTTTTGCACAATGATGATGTAAATACTTTTGATTATGTCATTGATTCTTTAGTTGCTGTTTGTGACCATACGGTTGAGCAAGCAGAACAATGTGCTTATTTGGTGCACTACAAAGGAAAATGCACTGTAAAATCAGGTGAATTTAAAGAGTTAGAACCAAAATGCTCGAAACTATTACAATTAGGCCTGTCTGCCGAATTAATTTAACACATGGAAAATATCTTTAAATATTATCAGTTTTCAGCATTTTTTAAAGACGAATCTGATGTTTTTTCGGGCAATCAAATTGCCTATACAGAACTGAATAAAACCCATTACTTAATTTTTGAAAAAAAAGAAGACAGTTATACACTTTTTGTATCTCGGTATGGAGGTCGCCATGAAATTGGTAAACTCAAACCCGAAATTTTAGAAACGGTGGTAGAAAACTACGACAAATCAATTCCAGAACACAGAGTTGCCTTAAGAAGGTATTTGGGTTAGAGAAGTTGATGTGTTAACTCCTTTTTTATATTCAATTAGAGTTCATTTTATATCTAATAAAAAAGCAACTAACTTATTATAAGTTAGTTGCTTTTTTTTGTGACCATGGCAGGATTCAAACCTGCAACCTCTTGAGCCGTAATCAAGTGCGCTATTCAGTTGCGCCACATGGCCTTTTTGCGGGTGCAAATATAGGAGCAATTTTTAAATAAGAAAAGCTATTTTACTCTTTTTATGAATTAATTTCTTCTTTGTAGGTTTCGAGAATCGGCGTGGCTTTTTCTAAGTCAGTATTTAAGATGAACAATTCCACCATTCTACCCAGAGTACCAAAGCCTGCAAGCGTGCCAGAATGAATATGATCCTTTGTAATAGATCCAATATTGACATCCTCTAAACGAACTGCTAAGCCTTTTACAATGATTGAAGATCCCGAGAATACTTTGATATGTGCTGTTGTCATAATTTTAAATTTCAGTCAATTGCGTTCATAGTAACATAGGCTCTCCATCCAATAATTGCTAATTGGAATTTTGATGCTTTAGAAATGTCTAATTGCTTTTTGCTAAATGACGGAAAGACAACTTTGTTCACTTTTGCAATCACTTTAAAAACTTGTTTTTTCATTACCAGTTTGTTTGGTGTCAAATTTACTAAAAAATAAACAACTCAACCTTTTAGCGGGTGAGTTGTTTTTTGTTTCAATGATTTCTTCATTGTAATTTGCTAAAATGTAAATAGAAGAATCGACTTGATGTATTCAGTCATTTTTTTAAAATACAAGTGTTATTAAAAATTGAAAAATCCATAGAATAATTTTTGAGATAATTGGTATCATGTTTTGTGATTTAAATTTATAAAAATTGAGCAATTTCGAAATTGTGATATCAATATATATTTATTGCAATCTTATCTCCAACTATTTAAGGGACTATTAATTAAACTGATTTAATATTTATAATATAAAACAGGGTTTTGGTTGTAATATTTAATACTACATCCTACGATTAAGTTTCATTTTGTAATACATAATGAGCTGAAAAGTTAAATACTGTTAGGAAGTAAAGGGTTTTTTCTTGTTTAATTTTTAAAAAGGGCGAAAAAACATCTTTTTTTAGCTCTTTTTTCACCTTTTGATCTTTTCGTTTTATTAAAACTGATAAAAATGTATCTTCGCTAAAAAATAAAATACATGAATTTTTTATTCATAATTGCAGGCTTAGTGTTGTTGATTTTAGGTGGGAACTGGTTGTTGAAAGCTGCGGTTGCTTTGTCCTTAAAATTAAACATTCCTAAAATTGTTATTGGTATGACTGTGGTTTCCTTTGCAACTTCGGCACCTGAACTTATTGTAAGTCTAAAAGCAGCTTTAAATGGTGCACCCGATTTAGCACTTGGAAACGTAATTGGTTCAAACATTGCGAATTTAGGTTTCGTTTTAGGGATTACTCTATTGTTTGGGGCGATGGAAATTCAGAAAAGCTTTTACAAAACAGATTGGCCGGTAATGATGCTAGCTTCTGTTTTGTTGTATTTTTTTTTAGCAGGCGACCAGGTCATTGTTCGTTATGAAGGAATCATCTTGTTTAGTCTACTTGTGCTATTTTTAGTGTATCTGTTGCGCTTTCAGAAGGCTACCCTTGAAGAAGATCTTCCTGAAGATGAAGATGCACTGTCTCTATTTTATATGTTGTTTTATTTGGTGATTGGAGGCGTTGGTCTCTGGGCTGGATCCGAATTGTTGGTGAAAGGTGCAAAAGCAATGGCTGAAGATTTTGGAGTGAGTCAACGTATCATTGCAGTAACAGTGGTTTCTGTAGGAACTAGTATTCCTGAATTATCCGCTTCCATCATTGCTGTTATAAAGAAAGAGAAGGCCATTTCATTGGGAAACCTAATAGGATCGAATATTTTTAACATTTTAGCCGTTTTAGGAATCACTTCGATAGTAACACCCGTTGCTGTTTTGGATCTCGGTTTATTGAGCAATGATATCTTCTGGATGCTGGGAATCTCTTTTCTAACCTTACCCTTTGTCTTTTTACCGAAAAGGTTTCAGTTAAATTGGAAACATGGAATCGTTTTACTTGTCCTTTATGGGGCATTTATTTACAGAACACTTTAAAAAAGAATTGAATACATAAAAAAAGGCTCGCAAATTGCGAGCCTTTTTGTGAATCTATTTTTTAAAATCTAGCTAATATTCGCTGATTTTACGGTTTTGATAATTCTACCAGCAATCTTGTAAGGATCCCCGTTTGAAGCAGGTCTTCTGTCTTCTAACCAACCTTTCCAGCCTTTTTCAACCGTAATAATTGGAATTCGAATTGACGCTCCTCTATCAGAGATTCCGTAAGAGAAATCGTGAATAGATGCTGTTTCATGGTCACCTGTTAAACGTTGGTCGTTAAACTCACCATATACTTCAATGTGTTCTTTTACCACTGGTCTAAATGCTTCACAAATTTTCTCATATGTTTCTTGAGAACCACATTCTCTTAAAACAGTATTTGAAAAGTTTGCATGCATTCCAGAACCATTCCAGTCCATGTCTTTACCTAAAGGTTTTGGATGGTAGTCGATATAATAACCATATTGTTCTGTTAAACGGTCTAATAAGTAACGAGATATCCAAATTTCGTCACCCGCTTGTTTTGCGCCTTTCGCAAACAATTGATATTCCCATTGTCCAGAAGCAACCTCTTGGTTAATTCCTTCAAAGTTCAATCCAGCATCAATACATAAATCTGCATGCTCTTCAACTAAAAGTCTACCATGCGTATTTTTTCCTCCAACAGAACAGTAATACATTCCTTGTGGAGCAGGATAACCACCAATAGGGAATCCTAAAGGCAATTGTGTTTTGGTATCCATGATAAAGTATTCTTGCTCAAAACCAAACCAGAAATCATTGTCTTCATCTTCAATCGTTGCTCTTCCGTTAGAAACGTGCGGTGTACCATCAGCATTTAAAACTTCAGTCATTACTAAGTATCCATTTCTTCTTGTAGGATCAGGGTAGATTGCAACCGGTTTTAATAAACAGTCAGAAGCACCTCCAGAAGCTTGTTTTGTTGATGACCCATCAAAAGACCAGTTTCCTAGCTCTTCAATAGTTCCTTGAAAGTTTTCATGTTCTTCTACTTTGGTTTTACTTCTCATGTTCTGAGTTGGGTAATAACCATCTAACCAAATGTATTCTAATTTAATTTTTGCCATTGTAACGAATTATAAATGAATATTATTAACTCTGCAAAAATGAAAATTTTTGACGAGGTATCAAAAAAATAGGGGGTAAAATGATAAAAATGTTAACAAAATTATTTAATCCCTAAAATTGAAAGGGTATATTTGTATTATTAAATTTTATTCAACCAAAAATTACTCATATGTCAATCATTAGGTTTAATGCTTTACAAGAAACGCTCAATAGAAAACCGATTAAAATTGTTGAATCCGAAAAAAGATCCTCTTTGTTTGGGAAAAACGTTTTTAATAAAAATGCGATGCAACAATACTTAACCAGTGCTGCATATGAGAGTGTAATGGATGCAATTGTACATGGCAAAAGAATAGATCGTAAAATCGCCGATCAAGTTGCAGTAAGTATGAAAGATTGGGCAATGTCTAAAGGAGCGACGCATTATACGCATTGGTTTCAACCCTTAACAGGTGCAACTGCAGAAAAGCATGATGCCTTTTTTGAATCGATCAATGGAAGTTTGGCTGTAGAAAAATTTGATGGTGAGCAATTGGTTCAACAAGAACCCGATGCTTCTAGTTTTCCAAACGGAGGCATTAGAAATACTTTTGAAGCAAGAGGATACACTGCTTGGGATCCAACATCACCAGCATTTGTCTATGAAACAACCTTGTGTATTCCAACTATTTTTGTATCATATACAGGAGAAGCACTGGATAATAAAACTCCTTTATTAAGAGCTTTACAGGCTGTAGATACTGCAGCAACCGCTGTTTGTAGATATTTTGATAAAAATGTATCCAAAGTAAATGCAACCCTAGGATGGGAGCAAGAATATTTTCTAATTGACGAAGCTTTGGCTTTGTCAAGACCCGATCTTTTAATGACAGGTAGAACTTTGCTAGGACATTCTCCAGCCAAAGGTCAACAATTAGACGATCATTACTTTGGAACCATTCCAGCTCGTGCCATGAGTTTTATACAAGACTTAGAACAAGAATGCATGTTGTTAGGCATTCCTGTAAAAACAAGACACAATGAAGTGGCACCAAATCAGTTTGAATTGGCGCCCATTTTTGAAGAAGCTAATTTAGCCGTAGATCACAATTCTTTATTAATGGATGTGATGGAAAAAATATCTAAGCGCCATCATTTTAAAGTATTGTTTCACGAAAAACCATTTGCAGGAATCAACGGTTCAGGAAAACATAACAATTGGTCCTTATCATCAGACAAAGGTGTCAATTTGTTAAGCCCTGGAAAAACACCGATGAAAAATTTACAATTCTTAACCTTTTTTGTGAACACCATTAAAGCTGTTTATGAAAACCAAGAACTGCTAAGAGCTTCCATTGCATCTGCAAGTAACGATTACCGCTTAGGAGCTAACGAAGCCCCACCAGCAATTATGTCGGTATTTATAGGAAGTCAGTTATCTGCAGTTTTAGATGAATTAGAAAATGTCACAAAAGGGAAGTTGTCACCCCAAGAAAAAACAGATTTAAAACTAAATATTATTGGTAAAATTCCTGAGATTTTATTAGACAATACCGACAGAAATAGAACCTCTCCATTTGCTTTTACAGGAAATAAATTTGAGTTTAGAGCAGTAGGTTCGTGGTCGAATTGTGCTACACCAATGACGGTATTAAATACGATCGTTGCCAAACAATTAAAAGAATTTAAAAATGAAGTTGATCAATTAATTGAGACAAAAAACCTCAAAAAAGACGAAGCTGTATTTAATGTTCTAAGAGAATACATCAAGGCATCTAAAAAGATTCGATTTGAAGGAGATGGATATGGAGATGCTTGGGAAAAAGAAGCCAAAAAACGTGGATTAAGTAATAACAAAACCACACCAGAAGCATTAAAAGTTAAAATTTCGAAAGCAGTGATTGATCTGTATGAAGAAATGGATGTCATGAGCAAAGTAGAAATTGAAGCTCGTTACGAAATTGAATTGGAGGAATACACTAAAAAAATACAAATAGAAAGTAGGGTTTTAGCGGATATTTCTAGAAATCATGTGGTACCAACTGCGATTATTTATCAGAACACGCTATTAGAAAACACAAAGAATTTGAAAGAGATCTTTGGTGAGAATTTCAAAAATATTGCCAAGGAGCAGATTGAGTTAATTATGATTATTTCAAATCATATTACAGAAATCAATGCGTTGGTAAACAAAATGACCCAAGAACGTAAAAACGCCAACAAACAAACGGGCTTAAAATCTGCGGAGTTGTATTGCAATAAAGTAAAACCTTATTTCGAAGAAATACGATATCATTGTGATAAGTTGGAAACCATGGTGGATGACAACTTATGGCCATTAACAAAGTATAGAGAATTGCTTTTTACGAGATAAATTCATTTCTAAATTGTGGTGTTTTTTTTAATCAAAAGACTAAATTTGCAACAACAACACAACCCATAACATGAGTCAAAAAGTTTCCAAAAGATACGCACAAAGAGGCGTTTCTGCATCGAAAGAAGATGTGCACAATGCGATTAAGAACATCGACAAAGGATTGTTTCCAAAAGCATTTTGTAAAATTGTACCTGATTATTTAACAAATGATGAAGATTATTGTTTGATAATGCATGCAGATGGCGCTGGAACAAAATCTTCTTTGGCTTATATGTATTGGAAAGAAACAGGTGATGTTTCTGTATGGAAAGGCATTGCGCAAGATGCATTGATTATGAATATTGACGATCTATTGTGTGTTGGTGCAACAGACAATATTATGTTGTCTTCGACCATTGGCCGAAATAAAAGTAAAATTCCAGGAGAAGTTTTATCCGCAATTATCAACGGAACAGAAGAATTAATAGCAGATTTAAAAGGCTTTGGAGTCACCATTCATTCTACTGGAGGAGAAACCGCAGATGTTGGCGATTTAGTGCGAACCATTATCGTAGATTCTACCGTAACAGCAAGAATGAAGCGCTCTGAAGTAATAGACAATGCCAATATTAAACCAGGCGATGTGATTGTTGGATTGGAATCTTTTGGACAAGCATCTTATGAAACGGAATATAATGGAGGTATGGGATCCAACGGATTGACTTCTGCAAGACACGATGTTTTTCATAAATATTTAGCCGATAAATATCCAGAGAGTTTTGATGTGGCTGTTCCTGAAGAATTGGTCTATTCTGGAAATGTAAAATTAACGGATAGTGTCGAAAATTCTCCCATAAATGCTGGGAAATTAGTCTTGTCTCCAACAAGAACTTATGCACCAATAATAAAAGAAATTTTATCGAAATTCGACTCGAAAACAGTACACGGAATGGTGCATTGTTCTGGAGGTGCGCAAACTAAAATTTTACATTTTGTAGAGAATTTACATATCGTAAAAGACAACCTATTTCCAGTACCCCCTTTATTCAAATTGATACAAGAACAATCGAATACCGATTGGAAAGAAATGTATCAAGTTTTTAATTGTGGACACAGAATGGAAATTTATGTTTCTCCAGAAATTGCGCAAGACATTATCGCCATCTCAAAATCATACAACGTAAACGCCCAAATTGTGGGTAGTGTGGCTTCAGCGGATACGAAAAAATTGACCATCAAAAGTGAGTTTGGTGTTTTTGAATATTAAAAAAAAATAATTAAAATTCACTTCCAGTATTCAATGCCATAGCTGTTCATAGCTTCCTAAAAGAGTAAGAAAAATCAGTGTTTTTCTTTTAATGAGCTCATTATTAAGAGTCATCTTTACACGATTTAGAGGGCGCTGTTTTCAGCAAATAAAACCCGTAAAAATACATTTACAGAAGGCGTTTTTTTTGAGGGCTAAAAACCACTATTTTTTATATCTTTATGCTTACCTATTTCTGAAAGATAAATTTACGAAATAACGCATTTTAAAATCGTTTTTATAGCTTGCTATCATTAGATCGATTTTCAATAAAAAAAAGAGCATAAAAAATAAAAAGATGAATTTAAATTTAACAAAACCCATTGTATTTTTTGATTTAGAAACTACCGGTGTTAATATCGCAACAGATCGTGTTGTGGAGATTGCGATTTTAAAAGTATTTCCCAACGGAAATAAAGAAAGTAAAACGTGGTTGGTAAATCCAGAAGTAGAAATTCCAGCAGAAGCATCTGCAATTCATAAAATCACCAACGAGCAAGTAGTCACCGAGCCCACATTTAAAGAACTAGCCCCAGAAATTGATAAAATGATTGCAGGTTGTGATTTAGCTGGATTCAATTCAAATAGATTCGATATTCCCTTACTCGCAGAAGAGCTAATGCGCGCAGGGGTCGATTTTAATATGAAAGACAGAAAAGCCATTGATGTACAAGTCATTTTTCATAAAAAAGAACAGAGAACCTTGGGTGCAGGGTATCAATTTTACTGTGGTAAAGAATTGGAAGGTGCCCATGGTGCAGAGGCAGATACTAACGCCACCTATGAAATTTTATTAGCACAATTAGATAAGTATGACGATATTGAGAACTCTGTCGATGCGTTGAGTGAATATTCATCTCATGGGAAAAGAGCGGATTTTGCAGGTTTTATACTAATGAATGAAGAAGGAGAAGAGATCTTTTCATTTGGAAAACACAAAGGAAGAACTGTTGAAGCTGTATTAAAAGAAAACCCAGGATATAATAACTGGATGCAGAATGCAGATTTTCCGTTGTATACTAAAAAAGTACTGCAAGAAATTAAAGAACGAATGGAGGCTCCAAAAAAAACCATGACTGAGCCCGAAAAATTACAAGCTTTACAACAGAAGTTTAATTTAAGATAATTAAATAGCTGTTAAGCTTTCAAAACCTTACAGGTCTTGGAGTGTATTAAGATATTGAAAAAATAGTAGGAGCATATGCTTCCATAAAATTAATTAAAAGCATTTACAATGTTTACCCATTATAAAAATTTACCAAATAATTCTCGTGTTTGGATTTACCAATCAGATCGAGAATTTACGGATAAAGAAATCGAATTTATTTCAGCAAAAGCAGAAGAATTCATCAATCAATGGACACGTCATGGAGATGATTTGAAAGGATCTTTTACCATTAAATACAATCAGTTTTTAGTATTGGCTGTAGATGAAAGTTTTAACAATGTTTCTGGCTGTTCTATAGATAGTTCCGTTCGATTTGTACAAGGGTTGCAGTCTGAATTACAATTGGACTTGATGGACAAAATGAATATTAGTTTTAAAGATAACGAGACCATTAATATTGTAAAATTACCTGTTTTTCAGCGTTTTGCGAAAGTTCAAAAAATTACAGCATCTACCATCGTTTTTAACAATATGATTGCTACAAAAGAAGATTTTGAAAACAACTGGGAGGTTACAGCCAATAAAAGTTGGCACAAACGTTTTTTGGTATAAAGATTGAAAGAATACTCACATGAAAAAAAAGTTGCTTTTAGTATTTTGTATTAGTGTTGTTTCTAATTTATTTTCACAAAGTGTCGCTCCTTTAAGAGCAGAAAACTTTGAAGCTCAACAAATTTGGGTAGACAGTTTGATGAATACGATGACTGTTGATCAGAAAATTGGACAGTTGTTTATGGTGCAAGCCTATTCTAATTTAGATCAAAAACACGAAGATTTTATTTCAGAATTGATTACCAAATATCACATAGGGAATTTAATTTTCATGCAAGGAACTCCTGTAAAACAAGCTGTTTTAAACAACAAATACCAAGCGCTTTCTAAAGTGCCTTTATTGATCGGTATCGACGGAGAATGGGGCTTAGATATGCGTTTAAAAAACACGTTTCGATATCCATGGAATATGACACTAGGGGCCATTCAAGATAATTCATTTATTGAGCAATTTGGAGAAAGAGTAGGAGCACACTGTAAAAGATTGGGAATTCATATTAATTTTGCCCCCGTAGTAGACATCAATACCAATCCAGACAATCCAATCATTGGCAACCGTTCTTTTGGAGAAAATAAAATAAATGTAACTGACAAATCCATTGCTTTTACAAAAGGAATGCAAAGCGTAGGTGTTTTGGCAAATGCTAAACATTTCCCTGGACATGGAGATACGGCAACCGACTCTCACCATACCTTACCCGTAGTTAATTTTGACGCTCAACGCTTGGATACTTTAGAATTGTATCCCTATAAAAAAATGTTTGATGCTGGCGTTGCGAGTGTAATGACAGCGCATTTAAGTATTCCTCAGATAGAACCAAACGCTGCTTTGCCTTCCTCGCTATCACCAAAAATAGTAACGGATCTCTTGAAAGTGAAAATGGGCTTTTTAGGGTTGATTATTACGGATGGACTCAACATGAAAGGAGCTGCCAATTATTCTACATCTTCAGAAATAGATTTGGCGGCAATCTTAGCAGGAAATGATTTATTGTTAATTCCGCAAGACGTTCCAGGGTCCGTTCAGTTAATGAAATCCTCTTTAAAAATGGGTGTTCTAACGGAGGAACGTTTGGATGTTTCTGTACGTAAAATTCTTGCAGCAAAGTATCTAGTGGGTTTAAATGATTACAAACCCGTTGCAATTTCGAATTTAAATGAAGACTTAAATACTGTACAAGATGCATTACTTCATCGGAAATTAGTTGAAAAATCCTTGACCGTCATTAAAAGTGAAGCACAACTTCTACCGATAAGAAACCTTGATAAACAACAAATTGCCTATGTATCTTTGGGAGATGACTCTGGAGAACATTTTGTTTCAATGCTAAAGAATTATACTAAAATTGATGTTTTAGAGGTAAATGATGCCCAATTAAATCAGAAATTAAAACCATATAGTTTAGTGATTATTGGTTTTCATACATCGAATTTACACCCCTGGAAAAGCTATAAATTCAGTAAAAAAGATCGAATTAAATTACAAGAAATTGCACGAACTAAAAGAGTGATTTTGTCAGTTTTCGCAAGTCCATACAGCTTATTGCAAGTAAAATCTTTCGCAGATATCGAGAGTATTGTGGTTTCTTATCAGAACAGTCGCATCGCACAAGAACTTACAGCACAACTTATTTTTGGCGCAATTAAAGCCAAAGGGAAATTGCCAGTATCTATCAAAAAAGAGTTTCCAGAAGGACTCGGGTTATATACTTCAAACTTAAATAGATTGGGGTATTCAATACCCGAAGATGTTGGGTTGTCTTCAGAGAAATTAAAAAATATTGAAAGAACAATAGATACCATTTTAAAAGAAAAAATGGCTCCTGGAGCTCAAGTTTTAGTAGCTAGGGAAGGGAAGGTTGTTTACCAAAAAAGTTTTGGTTATCATACCAATGATCAGCAGCTAAAAGTAAAAAATTCGGATCTTTATGATGTGGCATCTCTCACTAAAATTTTAGCTTCTTTACCCTTAATTATGAAGTCAGAAGAGGAGGGGGTATTTTCTCTAAATTCAACATTGAAAGAAATGCTGCCTATTTTCAAGAAATCGAACAAAGACACTGTTACCGTCAAAGAAATATTGTCCCATTATGGACGTTTAAAAGCGTGGATTCCTTTTTATAAAGGCACACAAGACAGTATTACGGGAGCTAATTTACAGCAATTTTATAGCACTAAAAAAACTTCCTTATACAAGACGAAAGTTGCCGAGAACTTCTATTTAAGGAAAAATTATAAAGACAGTATTTATACATACATCAAAGAAGCTCCTCAAAGAGAAGAGGTGGGTTATAAATACAGTGATTTAGGCTATTATCTTTTTAAAGAAGTGTTAGAGAAAAAGGGTAAAAAGTCGTTGGCAACATTAGTAGATGAAGCCTTTTATCAACCTTTAGGCGCTCACAGAATGACCTATTTACCACTTTTGAAATTCAATAAAAATGAAATAATCCCTACTGAAAAAGACAGCTATTTTAGAAACCAATTGTTGCATGGAAATGTGCATGATATGGGCGCTGCAATGTTGGGAGGTATTGGTGGACATGCAGGGGTGTTTTCCAATGCGAATGATATTGCGAAAATGATGCAAATGTATTTGCAAAAAGGCTTTTATGGAGGTAAGCGATATCTAAAACCGGAAACCATCACCAAATTTAACAAGCGCTATTTTTCGGAGGTGAATGTTCGTAGAGGTTTGGGCTTTGATAAGCCGCAGATAGACCCAGCAGAGAAAGCTACTTGCGGTTGTGTTTCTGAAGAGAGTTTTGGTCATTCCGGTTTTACAGGTACCTATACATGGGCTGATCCAGTAAGTAGAATTGTTTATGTTTTCTTATCGAATAGAGTATATCCAACAATGGAAAATGACGGATTGGTAAAGCACAACATGCGCACAAAAATTCAGAAGATCATCCAAAATGCAATTATTGATTAAAATTAGGTTTTTGTTTTAGGTGTCCTCTTTTAGGAATCCAATTCTATATGTGCTTTTGTATTTGTAGGTGCACACTTTGCATACAATAGAATTAATAAAGCTGAAATTGTTAGGTAAAAGAACCCCACTAAAGTTCCGAAAGCAACTCCAAGTATCCAAGATTGAACACTATAAAAAATAGGAATCAATACCAAGTTCAAACTAAAACGAAACGTATCTACAAATTCAATTTCATCAATTTTTTTTAGCACTGTTTTCCAAATTAAAAAAGGAAGTATACTATTCAGTTGAATCAGGTATAGTAAAGGTTTTAAAAAGTTCTTTTTTTCCTTTTTGGGCTTTGGGAAGATTCCGCTTTCAATCATTTTGTTAACTTGGTCTACCTGTGTAAAATCGACTTGGGCATCATTTAATTGTTGTAAAACAGCATCATAATTCTCATCATCGGGTATATGTACACTTAGTTCTTTTAATTGTGTTGTGACAGCTGCTTTTAAAATATTGATTGCTTTTGCGGGTGCATTTGCTTCAAAAATTGTTCTTGTTGCAATTGGATGTCCATAACGCACCACTACTTTTGAGGGGAAGCTTGACGCGTGTTGATAAGTGATACCTACCGGAACTACTTGTATTTCCAATTCGGGATGTTTTTCTAGAGCCCCAGAAACAATACGTGTAAACCCTTTACTCAAAAGGCGTACAGTTCTTTTTTTATTATGACTTCCTTCAGGAAAAATCATTAAGGTATCTTCTTTGTGAAGTATTTTAAAACACTTTTCAAAAATTTCTTGATTGTTGGCAAGTTGTTGTATTCCGTCTCGAATTCGATAAATAGGCATTAGATTTAAAGATTCTAAAATCTTTTTGATAATCGGTTTTTTAAAGGAGGCAGCTCTTACTAAAAAATGATTACGTCGACCATTTGTGGTAGTTACATACAGAGGGTCTATCAATCCATTTGGATGATTTACAGCAAACAAAACAGCGCCTTTTTTTGGAACGTTTTTTCTACCACGAACGGTTATTTTTTTACTGTAAAAAAACAAACCTAATTTTATGGTATTCGACATAAAAGCAAACCAAATTTTCTGAATCATATCTTATTTTTACTTTGTTTAAAAATCATTATAAAATTTCTGATTGTGATTTTCTTCCCCAATAGGTAGCGAGAAGAAGTCCAGAAAAAACATCCCATATTCCCCAAAATGCAGCCAACAGTGCCATTCCACCCAAGCCATCAAAAAAACCAAAAATCAATAACAATCCCAATCCTCCATTTTGAATCCCCGTTTCCATAGCTATTGTTTTGGTATCTTTCGGATTCAACCCAAAGCTTTTAGCAGTGTAATAGCCCAAAACATACGCGAAAATATTGTGAAAAATAACCAATAATGCTACATGATGAATGTGGTTGAAAAACACGTTTAAGTTTTGTGAAAAAGCAATAAAAATAAGAGCGATAAACACCAGCATTGAAAGTGGTTTTAATACTTTTTCTATTTTTTCAGCCATCTCAGCATGGTAATGTTTAATGAGCATTCCGAAAAATAAAGGAACTCCCAAAATAAGAGAGACCAATTTAAGAATGTCTACTGAATTCAATTCGACTGTTTTTAATATTTCATTTGTAGGAGCATATAAACTTCCCCAGAACTGTAAATTAAAAGGAGTCATTACAATGCAAATGAGGGTTGCAAAAGCAGTCAAACTTACAGATAACGCCGCATTTCCGCCGGCCATTTTACTGAAAAAGTTGGAAACATTTCCACCAGGACAGGCTGCGATAAGCATCATACCGAGTGCAAAACTTGGATGGGGTTCTAGGATTAAAATAGCTAAAAATGTTGCTGCTGGTAATAATGCAAATTGGGACAAGACGCCAACGAACACAATTTTCGGACTTTTTAACAAGCGTTTAAAATCGGCAATAGAAATCCCCAAAGCAACACCAAACATGATGATTGCAATGGCAATGTTTAAGATCCATAAACCCTGGGTATCAAAGTTTATTTTTATTGCATCGATATCTATTTGAGGTTGCATTGCATTAATTTTTAAAAGCATATTCAATGATGTTCGACCCCATTTTCAAGGCTTTCTCTCGAACTACTTTAGGGTTGTTGTGTATTTCTGCATCTTCCCAACCGTCACTTAAATCGGTTTCATAATCATAAAAAACCATCAATCGACCTTCGTAAAACAATCCAAACCCTTGGGCTTTTTTTTGATCGTGCTCGTGAATTTTTGGAATTCCGTTTGGGAATTTATAGGTCTGATTGTAAATCTCATGATTTGAAGGAACTTCTATTAATTCTAATTCGGGGAATACATTTTTGAGTGCTTTTCGAATGTAAGTATCTAAGCCATAATTATCGGAAATGTGCAAAAAACCTCCAGAAGTTAAATAGTTCTTTAAATTTTCTGCCTCACTCTCTGAAAAGATAACATTTCCATGACCGGTCATAAATACCATTGGGAAACTAAAAAGATCCTGACTGCCCACAGCAACTGTTTTTGGGATTTCAGAAATCGTGGTATGAATGGTTGTATTGGTAAAGGCTATCAGATTTGGAATTGCTGTTGGATTTGCATACCAATCGCCACCGCCATTGTATTTTAAAATAGCCACATCTTGTGCTTGTGCCGTTAGGCATAAACTCCAAAAAAAGAAAAGTAAGATAGGCTTCATAAATCGCTATTGATTAGAAAAGAAGCAATATAGTAAAAAACTTATTCATTCATGAAAGAAACTAAGTTAACGGCAACCAATGCAGCAGTTTCTGTGCGAAGTCTGCTTTCTCCCAAAGAAACAGGGATCCATTTTTTTGTCAATGCTTTTTCGATCTCATCCCCAGAAAAATCACCTTCAGGACCAATAAGAATCGTTACTTTTTCAGCAGGTTTTACTACTGTTTTAAGGAGGCTTTTGTCTTGATCTTCACAATGTGCAATACATCGAGTTCCGTCCAATTCCTGCTGTAGAAATGTATTCAATTTTATAGGTGAATTCAGTTTTGGGAGTGTGAATTTTAAAGATTGTTTCATTGCTGACTGGATGATTTTTTCAAATCGATCGAGTTTTACAACTCTCCTTTCCGAGTTTGCGCAAATAATTGGGGTGATCTCATCAATACCAATTTCGGTACCTTTTTCTAAAAACCATTCTATGCGATCATTGTTTTTGGTGGGTGCAATGGCAATGTGGAGGTAGTAATTCCATGGCTTTTCTTTTTCGGTCACCGCAATAATGTCTGCCATGCATTTTTTATCGCTTGCAAAACTTATTTTTGCATCAAACAAATAGCCTTTTCCGTTGGTAATTTTTAACACATCATTTTCTTTCTTCCGCAATACACGCACAATGTGTTTGCTCTCAATCTTATCGAAAACAAGCTGTTTGGTGGCGGTAGAAATTTCAGAATTGTAAAAGAGTTGCATGGGTAAAGATGTTTCAGTGTTTAAAATTGTTTCTAAGTGGTAAAGTTAAGATCTTCTTACAGATATTAAATTTTTTATTTAAGTTAGTTCTCGATTCAACACGAGCAGCTATTGTATTTTTTTTAGAGTTGTTCTCTACTGAGCTTTCCAAAACCTTTTAAACTTTAAAACTTCAAGCTTAAAGCATCTTCTTATAGGTGCTTCTTCTTTTATGCCTTGTAGGATTAAAGTTTTTCCATATTTTTTGAATGGCATCGTTGTCTGCCAATTCTGGCGTTCGAATGCAATTTACAATTCTTTTTTTTGCAAAAGTCTTGGTACACTGGTCGAAGAGAATGGCATGCACACCTTTGTTTTGGTAGGCCGGATCCACACCAATCAGATAAAAAACAACGTCTTTAGCGTTTTTTCTAGCTTGCAACAAGTGAAACAATCCAAAGGGGAAAAGTGTTCCTTTTGTTTTTTGTAATGCTTCCGAAAAGGAGGGCATAACAATGGCAAAAGCAATGAGTTTGTGATTAGCATCCACCACGAATTTTATATATTCTGGATTGATAAAACCGATATATTTTCTCTTAAAAAAAGCGATCTGTGCTTTTGAAATGGGCACAAATGTAGACAGTTTTCCATAGGACTTTTCCAAAACGTCAAACATTTCATCTACATAGGGGAGGAGGTCTTTTGTTTTTGTGAAATCCAATGCTTTTAACTGAAAGCGTCTTTTTATAAGGTTGCTCATTCTGTTGAAATACACTCCATCAACATTCTTAAATGGGAATTTATTTTCGAAGTATTCTTTCTCTTTTACAAAGCCCAATTGCTCTAAGTGCTCTTTATAATAGGGATGGTTATACCAGGTTATCATGGTGCCAATATGTTGGAAACCTGCTGTTAAAACCCCTGTTTTGTCGAGGTTGTTGAACCCTACTGGGCCTTCCATAAAAGCTAAGTTGTTGTTAAGTCCAATTTCTTTTACTTTATTCAACAGCACTTTGGATACTTCAATGTCGTCAATAAAATCAAACCAACCAAAACGCATTTTTTTTAGTTGTTGTTTTTCAACCTCTAGCCAATTGATGATGGCGGCAACTCTTCCAACAATTTCACCGTTTTTAAACGCTATAAAAAATTGAGCTTCTGCATTCTCAAAAACAGGATTTTTGGATGGGTCAAAACTAGCAATCTCATCTTTTACAATCGGAGGAACCCAATAGGGATTGTTTTTGTAAAGTGAAAAAGGAAATAAGACAAATTGTTTCATTTCCTTTTTAGAAGTAACTTTTTGAAGCGTTATCATTTCATGATATTTGAAGGCTAATTGCCGTCTTTTTTAATTTTTTTCTCCAATTCTTTAATTTCCCTTTCAATTTTTTCCAGCGCTGTTTCTTTCTTCTTTTTAAAAAGCCCGAAGAAGCCACGGCGTTTTTTCTTTTTCTTGGTTGTTTCTTTTTCTGTTCCTTTTTCTGCTGGATTTTTCTTTTTGAAAATACTAAAGATTCTCCCAAAGAAATTCTTTTTCTTCAATTTGTCTTCTGGGCTGTCTTCAATAGGGTTGCCATTGTCGTCCAGTTCAATATAAGAATCCCGATGTCTATCAATTCTATAAGAAACGCCTAAACTTGTATAATATCCTGTCGAATTCCCCTCAAACATGCCTCTTGCTGATGCGTTTACTTGTAGATTGGTTGATAATAAGAAAGCAATACCAGTTCCAATGTTTGTGTCTTTTTGCTCTTTTTTAAAGATGCCTTGGTTCTCAAAAAAAGTAGACCAGCGATCATTAAAACTATAGGTTCCTGTTATAATATAAGAAAATTCAGCAGCGTCAGTTCCCATTTTATCGTAATAGAAATTGGTAATCACATTAAAGTCATTGCTCAAGTTATTTTGTAGTAACACTCCTAGCTTAGGAGATACTTTAGAGGTTTTGTGAAGGTCTCCTAAAAAGTTTGTATTGAATCCTGCGTAGACTGCTACGGAAGGAATAAGTCTTTTTTTATCAAAAGCATTCCTTTTTTTCCAACTTCGTACCTCCTTGCTTTTGTCTGTAAATTCTTGTTGAAAAACTAAATATTTAGCACCAATCGTTGCGTTGCTTAATCCACTTGTGAAATCATTCGATGTAAAAACATTATTAAAAGCTACTTGGTCTCTTTGATAACTTAAGTGAGTGCTAAATTCTAACTTTTCAAGAAAAAAACTAGTTCTGAATAACAAATCAATCCCCAAAGATTGCGGCTGAGAGAATGTTGACTCTATACTCATGTCTCGATAAAAGAGATTGCTTTCAAACTGGTAAATCCCGTTACCTACACTGTAAGGGCTTTCTGAAAATCCTGGTTTGTTTGAATTGATCACATTAGTGTATTGCGCATGTACTCCTAGGAAACAAGAAACAATTAATAAGAATGTGAGTCTATATTGTAAGGTAGTTTTTTTCAAAATAAAAAGGTTAAATTAGCTTTCTTTCATTGCTATACAAACATACTGTAAAAATACCATTCTTTAAATTGAAGGGTTTCTTTTTTAAGTCCTTTAAATATTTGCAGTTTGTTAACGTTGGTATTGTATACAAATTGTTATTTTTGGGGTGAATTATTAATTTTTAAAGAGAATATTGAAGAGATGGCTTTAGGTTTAATTAAAACAATTTTATATGTTGTATTTTTCATGTATGCTTTTAAGTTTTTGGCAAAGTTATTTGCTCCCTTTTTAATTAAGAAAGTGGTCAATAAAATGCAGGAGAAAGCCGAAGCACAATTTCGAAATCAACAACCTAAATCTACTGTAAAAGAAGGTGAAACCATTATTGATAAAGCACCAGCGAAAGATGCAAAAGGTTCTAAAACAGTAGGGGAATATGTAGATTTTGAAGAAATAGATTAATATGAACATTAAAAAAATGATTCCTTTTGCAATCGCGATCCTTGTTTTCTCGCTTGCTGCAATTACGTACTTTCATCCTGTTTTAAAAGGACAAAAAATAGCACAGTCAGATATTACCCAGTTTCAGGGTATGTCTAAAGAAATTCAAGATTTTAGAGCAGAGAGGAATGCGGAACCCTATTGGACAGGAAGTGCTTTTAGTGGAATGCCAGCCTATCAATTAAGCGCTTACTATCCGAACGATTTTGTTCGAACCATAGATCAATGCATTCGTTTTTTACCAAGACCAGCAGATTATACTTTTTTGTATTTTATTAGTTTCTTTGTGCTCTTACTAGCTTTAAAAGTAGATTGGAAATTGGCGCTCCTAGGCGGATTGTCCTTTGGATTTTCTACCTATCTAATTATTATTTTTGGTGCAGGACACAATGCAAAAGCACATGCTATTGGCTACATGCCTTTGGTCTTAGCAGGTGTTTTATGGGTTTTTCAAAAAAAATATTTACGAGGCTTTGTGGTTACAGGTCTAGCCATGTCATTAGAAATTTATACCAATCACCCACAAATGACCTATTATTTAGGTTTTTGTTTACTCATTTTAGGAGTTGTTGAACTGGTTCATGCTATCAAAGAAAAACAACTTCCGACTTTTGCAAAACAAACAGCTATTCTACTATTAGCAGTCTTCCTTGGAATTGCAGCAAATGCACCTCGTTTGATGGCGATGAAAGAATATGCAGATTATAGTACGCGTGGAAGTTCTGAATTAACGATTTATCCAGATGGAAGTCCAAAAATCGCCTCAACAGGTCTAGATTATCACTACATTACAGAATACAGTTATGCAAAACTTGAAACCTTCAACTTGTTTATACCTCGATTTATGGGGGGTGGAACTTTTGAGAAATTGGATGAAAATTCAGCCTTTTACCAGCTGATTGCAGAAAAAGCAGGAAGAAAAGTTGCCGATGATTATTCCGAACGAGTGTTAACCTATTGGGGAGATCAAACAATTATAGAGGCTCCCGCATATATTGGTGCTGTGCTATTTTTTCTATTCTTCTTAGGAATTTTCTTAGTCAAAGGAAGGTTAAAACAATGGTTGGTAGCTGCCACTGTTTTTTCAATTTTAATGAGTTGGGGAAGGAATTTTGAGCTTCTAACCCACTTTTTTATCGATTATGTACCGCTTTACAATAAGTTTAGAGCCGTTTCATCGATACAAGTCATTGCAGAATTGTGTGTGCCAATTTTGAGTTTTTTAGCTTTAAAAGCATTCTTTTCAAAAGCCCATACCTTAAAAGAAAAGCAAGAAGCACTCAAAAAAGCAGTGTATGTATTTGTAGGTTTAATTATTGTTGGATTTGTTTCCGCACACATGTTCGCCACTTTTGAAGGACTTAGAGACCAGCAACAATACAATGCATTGCCAGGTTTGATAGACGCTTTGATTGCCGATCGAAAAACCATGTTGCTGACAGATACACTACGTTCTTTAATTTTAACGGGCGTCGCTGCGGGAACTTTATGGCTTTTGTTGAAGAATACATTGAAGCAGACTGCCGTTATTATTGTATTTGCAGTGCTCCTTCTTTTTGATTTAATTTCCATTGACAAACGCTACGTAAATGAAGCCGATTTTAATCCTGCTCGAAACATTGAAAACCCTTTTGTAAAAACGAATGCCGATAAACTCATTCAGCAAGACACAACGCATTACAGGGTAGGTAATTTTACCGTAGACCCAATGACCGATGCAAGAACCTCGTATTTTCACAATTCAATTGGTGGATATCATGCAGCAAAAATGGGGCGTTATCAAGAACTTTTTGAGTATCAAATAGCTCAAAGAAACATGGGGGTTTTAGACATGTTAAACACCAAGTATTTTCTTTTTTCAGATGATCAAGGAGCAACCCAGGTACAGTTAAATGAAGCAGCAAATGGAAATGCTTGGTTTGTAGAAAACCTAAAGTTAGTTGCTTCTGCAAATGAAGAAATGCAGGCTCTGGATTCTTTGGATTCTAAAAATACAGCAGTCTTAAATCGGAAGGATTATGAAACTCAATTTATTGCAAATGAAACCTTGCTATTTGAAAAAGATTCCACTGCCACAATTCAACTGAAAAACTACGATGTGACCACATTAACCTACCGATCAAATACTCAAAAAGAGCAGTTTGCGGTCTTTTCAGAAATTTATTATAAAGAGGGGTGGAATGCTTATATTGATGGTGATTTAACGCCACATTTTAGAGTGAATTATGTATTGCGTGGTATGAAAATCCCTGCAGGAGATCATCAAGTAGTCTTTCAATTTGAGCCGAATGTTATTAAAGAAGGAAAGATCATTTCATTAATTGCCTATGGATTATTATTGTTGTTTCCGATAGGATGGTTTTTTTATGAAAAGAAATACCTAAAATAATATTTACTATGAATATTGGAATGTTGCTAAATGGTAATTACCCTGCAGATATTAGAGTTCGAAAAGAGGCTGAAAGCTTATCAGAGAATCACTCCGTATTTATATTGTGTAAAAAAGAACCTTCTGATAAAGAGTTTGAAATTATCAATGGCGTTACAGTAATTCGACAAATAACATACAGAAATACAGCACATGAAGGTATTATTGATGTTTTAGCATCCTTAAATTTCATCCATCCATATTTCAAAAAAAAACTTCCAGATTTTATAAGAAAACATCAGATAAACGTTTTACATGTTCATGACTTGCCGCTTGCGAAAACAGCATTCCTAGCAGCAAAAAAGCATCAACTAAAAACGGTTTTAGATTTGCATGAGAATTATCCAGCGGCATTAAAAACGTGGTTTTCATGGCGTAAGAATCCTATTATTAGATTAAAGAATACCTTATTTTTTAGTTATGATCGATGGCGGAACTACGAAGCAAAAATTATTAAGAAATATGATGTTTTGATTGCTGTTGTAGACGAAATGAAAGCGCGCTTAATTGATCAGCATCAAATTGATTCAAAAAAAATTGTAATTGTCCCTAATGCAGAAAAGAAAGATTTTGCAAAGAATTTTGAAGCACATCTACCAGACTATTTTAAAGAAGAAAAGGAAAGGTTTATCATTTCATATGTAGGTGGATTTGGTCCTCATAGAGGGTTGCACACTGCTATTTTAGGAATGAATGAAATCGTTAAGACTATCCCCAATGCTTTATTAGTGCTCGTGGGGCCGGCAAATAAAGATGTTAGAATGCATCTTCAAAATATAATAGCTAACAATCAATTAACTCATTTTGTTAAGATAAAAGGAAGAGAGCCTTTTAAAAACGTCATTAATATTATGAAAAGCTCGGATATAAACATCATTCCACATATCTCAAATGAACATACCGAAAGCGCTGTTCCACATAAGTTTTTTCAAATATTACTCTCAGGAAAACCCTTATTAGTGTCAGACTGTGCACCCATGAAACGCTTGGTTAGTGCCCATGAAATAGGGACTTATTTCGAGTCTGAAAATACATTGAGTTTTGCCGAAAAGGTTTCTTACATTTATAAAAATTATAAGGCATCTCTTTTAATGGCAAATCAAGGAGTGCAACAATCTTTACATGCTGATTTAAATTGGGAGTTTTTATCCAAAAACTTGATAGAATTATATAATAATTTAGAAAATTGAAAGCACTCATCATTACTTATTATTGGCCACCAGCAGGTGGTTCAGGAGTACAACGATGGTTGAAGTTTGTAAAGTATTTACAAGGTTTTGATATTGAGCCTGTGGTGTATACCATTTCGAATCCGAAGTATCCTATTTTAGACGATACCCTTGAAGACGAAGTGCCAAAGAATATTGAAATTTTAAGACAACCGATTTGGGAACCCAACAATTTTCTTTCTTTTTTGAAGCAAGAAAAATCTCAGAGTGCAGGTTTTTTAAATCCAAATCCAGGGTTTTTTGGGAAGATCATGCAATATATTCGAGCCAATTATTTTATACCAGATGCTCGAAAATTTTGGGTAAAACCCTCGGTAAGTTATTTAGAGAACTATATTCAAAAAAATAATATATCGGTTGTAATCACATCAGGACCGCCACACAGCATGCATTTAATAGGTCTGCAATTGAAAGAAAAATTGAAGATTAAATGGATTTCAGACTTTAGAGATCCTTGGACCGATATTGATTATTTTCATCAATTGCCATTAACCAAAAAATCCAAAGCAGCCCATTTTCGATTAGAAAAAGAAGTTTTAGAAAAATCGGACGCTGTGCTTGTAGTAGGAGAAACCATGAAAGAGAATTTTCTAAAATTTAATAATAATATTCATGTAATTACAAACGGATTTGACACTGATTTCACTGATCATTCAAAAGTAACACTTGATCGTCGTTTTACGTTGACGCATATTGGCATGATGAACTCAGACAGAAATCCGAAGTTGCTTTGGAAAGTTTTAGCGGAAATTTGTGCTGAGAATTCGGAATTTAAAAGCGATTTGAAAATAAACTTAGTAGGTAAAGTAGCGCCACAAGTTAAAAATGAATTGCAATTATTAGACAAGCATATCCTCGATTTTATTCCATATTTACCACATTCGGAAGTGCGAGCCTATCAGCAGAAATCTCAAATGCTATTATTGGTTGTCAATAATGTGCCTAGTGCAAAGGGAATTCTTACGGGTAAAATTTTTGAATATTTAGAAGCAAAAAGACCTATTTTGGCAATTGCGCCAACAGATGGTGATGCTGCAGCAATTATAAATGCTACAAATTCTGGTTTTGTTATAGGTTTTGAGGATGAAACCAATTTAAAAAAGGTAATTTTATCAAATTACCAAGTATTTAAAAAACAAGCGTTGCATGTCGCTTCCATAAATGTCCAACAATACCATCGGAAAGCACTTACAAAGAAGTTAGCAACAATTATTAAAAGCATTTAAATTTGAATTCATTGAAAAAAATTGTGACCATTTTAGGAGCTAGACCTCAGTTTGTAAAAGCAGCTGTTTTAAGTAGAATTATTTCAGAAATGAATCAAATTCAAGAAGTAATTGTTCATACTGGACAGCACTTTGATACAAATATGAGTGCTGTTTTTTTTAATGAAATGCAAATTCCTACGCCAAAGTACAATTTGGCGATTCATGGATTGACACATGGAGCAATGACCGGGCAGATGCTCGAGAAAATTGAAGCTATTTTAATTGACGAAAAACCAGACGCCGTTGTTGTTTATGGGGATACAAATTCTACGTTAGCAGGTGCTTTAGCGGCAAAAAAACGAGACATTAAAGTGATTCACATTGAGGCAGGTTTGCGCTCCTTTAATATGAAAATGCCCGAGGAAGTGAATCGAATTTTAACAGATCGAATTTCAGCGTTATTAAGTTGTCCAAACGATACTGCGCTTCAGAATCTTTCCAATGAAGGTTTTGATCATTTGCCTATAAAAATTGAACAACATGGCGATATCATGAAAGATGCTGTAGCGTTTTATAGTGAGAAATCATCAGAAAAATCGAACATTATTCAAGATTTAGATTTACAAAAAGACGCATTTATTATAACAACAATTCATCGTCAAGAGAATACAGATGATGCCGCTAAAATGAAAGAAATTTTTGATGCTTTGGAGTTAATTCATCAAACAAAACAAGTTGTCTTACCTTTGCATCCTAGGACAAAAAAAATGCTAGCGAAATTCAATATCAATACAAAAATTACCCTCATAGATCCCGTTGGCTATTTTGATATGCTAGAACTGTTAAAGAATTGTGCTATGGTCGTTACTGATAGCGGCGGCTTGCAAAAAGAAGCTTTCTTTTGTAACAAAAATTGTATTATTGTACGTGAGGAAACGGAATGGTTAGAATTAGTTGCTCACAATTTTGCAAAAATTGTAGGAACGGATAAGGATAAATTGGTAGCTGCTTTTCATTATTTTTTGACAGCTAACATGGATTTTAATATCAATTTATTTGGTGAAAATGTGGGAGAAAAAATTCATGATTCTATTTGTAATTTAATTCAAGATTAGGTGGGAATTGTATTTAAACAGTCTTTAAAAAACACGTTATTTATTTATTTAGGGTTCGCCTTTGGAGGAATCAATACCTTGTTTTTATATACCCGCTTTTTAGAAGACGAATATTATGGGTTGGTTACTTTTTTACTATCCACCTCTAATTTGTTAATGCCTTTAATTGCTTTAGGAGTCCATCATTCAATTGTGAAGTTTTATTCAAGTTATTTTACGAAAATTGAAAAAGATCGCTTTTTATCGTCCATTCTCTTTTTACCTTTTTTTATAGCGATACCGATTGCTTATTTTGGAACTCTTTTTTATGAAGAAATAGGGAGTTATTTATCCGAAGAAAATCCAGTGATAAAAGACTATACCTTTATAATTTATTTAATTGCAGTTGCTACTTCCTACTTCGAGATTTTCTATGCTTGGGCAAAGGTACAGTTTCAATCTGTTTTTGGGAATGTTTTGAAAGAGTTGTGGAATCGAGTTGTTGTTATGATTTTGCTATTTGCAGTTTATTTTGAATTGATTACCAAAGCTGAATTTATTTATTATTTAACAGGAGCTTATTTTTTAAGAACCTTCGTTATGATGGTTTATGCACTCAAATTATACACTCCTAAATTTACTTTTTCAAGACCTAAAAATTTTAACGATGTCATTCGGTTTTCAGGATATATTATTCTAGCGGGAAGTGCTGGAGCAATTATTTTAGATATTGATAAGTTTATGATTCCTGGCAAAGAATCTTTAGTGAAAGCAGCTTATTATTCAGTAGCCGTATTCATAGGTTCTTTTATTGAAGCGCCAAGTAGAGCAATGTTAAATATCCTACAACCATTGACCTCTAAAACATTGAATGAAGAAAATCATGAAGAAGTAGCATCTTTATACAAAAAGAGTTCCCTTAATTTATTGTTAATTAGTGGCCTTTTTTTTGTGTTGATCAATACAAATATAAATCAGTTATTCAGTTTGCTTCCCAAAGCATATTCAGGAGGTGTTTTGGTGGTGTTAATGATTTCATTGCTGAAGTTGTATAATGGCTTTTTAGGAAACAATGGCGCTATTATTAATAACTCTAAGTTTTATAAAATAACATTGCCAATAAGCCTTATAATGGCGTTTTCAGTTTATTTTTTAAACAAACTTTTTTATTATGAATTGGATATGGGAACCAATGGTCTGGCATTGGCAACATTGCTTGTGATTTTTACTGCCAATACTTTCAAATTGTTCTTTGTAAAGCGTAAATTTTCTATGACCCCTTTTACCAATAAATCGTTATTGCTTTTTTTGATTATAACTGTTTTATACCTATCATTTAATTTCTGGGAGTTTCCAATTGTAAATGTTTATCTGTGGGATTTACCCATGCATCCCATTATAAATATGATTCTAAAAAGTGTTTTAATCGTTATAATTTATATCTTTTTGATTTTAAAACTGCATATTTCACCAGAGTTTGATAGTCTTCTTAAAAAGTATTACAAATAACAATCTAGCCAATCTGCAAGCATATGTAGTAGGAGCGCTAACCCAATAATTCTTGTTTTTTTAAAGAGCAACCCAATTGTGTAAAATGCGATAGCAATGTAAGAATGTAGTGGGTGAAAGTTGATACTGCATCTCACTTTGTCAAAAATAGGAGTAGCTAACAGATGATCCAAGTCTACTAACATCGAAAGTAAGAAAATCAAATAGATTTTTTTCCAATTTTTTTTAAAGAAAAAATAAGCAATGAGAAGAGGTACAACAAAATGAAGTCCGTAATGAAGAGCGTTTTTAAAGATCATTATTGAAAAGCAAAAAAGACTTAATATTAAGTCTTTTTTTATGTTTGTAATGGATTACAATTCGTTAAAATTAGTATTTTGAAGGTAAAAAACTATTTACGCACTCTTTTCATAAGTAGGTCTTTTCGGATTCTACTTAACTGTACTGGTGTAATATTTAAAAAAGAAGCAATTTGATATTGTGGTATTTGTTTTTCGATATTCGGTAAATCTTTTCTGATTTTTAAGTATCGATCTGTTGCGTCTAGCATCGAAAGTTCATAAATTCTTTTTTCTTTTTTAATAAAAGAGTATTCCAAAACTTTATTATAGAGTAAACTAATATTGATGTCTTTTTTTGTAAGTTTTTTGAATGCTTTAAAATCACCAACATAAAATTCGCAGTCAGTAAGACAGTCATAATACATTCTAGAGGGCTTGTCTAAAATTAAACTAGAAAATGCTCCAATCGAATTTCCTCCTACAGTTAGCGACTGAATAACTTCTCTTCCTTTTTTATCTAAAAAATAAGAGCGAACAACTCCTTCTTTTAAGATATAAAACTCGGTAGGGGTTTCACCAGCTTTCGTTAAAACATGCTTTTTCTTAACGTTTTGATAGGAAAGTAATTTTTTTAAATTGTTAATAGTTTTAACGGGTAATTTGTTGTTCTCCGAAATTAAATCAGTAATGAATTCCATATAATCAAATATTTATAACAATTTTAGCTTCTATGAATTCTAAAAAAAATAACAAGAATCTTTTGATCATTGTTTCTTTTGAATAAATTTTTACGAGCTAAAATTTACATTATAAACTTATTACCCACTGACCTAATAATATACAACCCATTAAACATGTTAATTCACGCTATCATTTTAAAATTATATTCTATTGTACAAAAGTGTTTAGAACATATTTTTTTATGTAATGTTAAAAGCATCTAATTACTTATTCCTGGGGTAGTTGTCAGTAAATACATAGTCTCCTCAAATTTATATAAAAAAATATAAAAAATCAAAATTAAAATATAAAAATTATAAATAACTAATAGCATTTGGGCCTTCCATAAATAACAGGTCTAAAATTGATAGGTTGGGAAGAAAACCATGCTTGTCGGAAAAGACTTGTATGTATGGAGAATGTTTTTTTAGAGTTTTTTGTTTCACGTTTGCAAGAAATCTAAAGTCATTTTCAATATTGTGATGTTGATATTCTGTTGTCTTTTTAGTTCTTATTTCTAATTGAAGTGCATCAGTCAAAAATAAAAAAGCATCAAAATTAAGATCATTTAAATAACGGTATTTTTTGTTGTAAATACGCTGTAATTCATCTTCAAAAAACTCAAAAAAAGGAGAACAATTGTATGAAGCTTTCAACGACTTAAAGTGTTGATCTTGCCATTTTACACTATTGTCTACCATTGTGTCTTTTGTTTTCTGTTTTTCGACACCATTGTTTTTCTGTATTGGAATGTTGAGCATCTGTTGTCCATTGGCGCCATAAATATAACAACGATTTCGATAGCTTTGTTTCTGGAAATTATCTTCGATTTCAAAGGTAATTTCATTGAAACGCGCTATTTCAGAAAATTGAGAAATAGGAGGGAAATATGTTGGTAAAAACAACCCCATTATGCTGTTTTCTTTTTCTTATAAATACTATACCCAAAGTAGAGTAAAAGTAATACCAAAGCTACATATCTATAGGAAAGAGGTGCTCCGTCTCCTCCAACTGTTGTAAACATTCTGTTCCAACGAATTGATTTTAATTTTGCCATAAAGGTGGGGGCATCTGCATCCCAACTGAACCATACCATTACCGGTTTTCCTAATACATGATCAAAAGGGACAAATCCCCAATATCTTGAATCTAAAGAATTGTGTCTGTTATCTCCCATCAACCAATAATAATCTTGTTGAAATGTATAAGTGTCCGCTTTTACTCCATTGATATAGATGATGCCATTGTTGGTTACCAAATTATTGTTCTCATAAAGTTCAATGATTTGTTTGTAGTAGGGTAGGTTTTCATCGTTAATCGTTATCGTAACTCCTTTTTTGGGAACATAAATTGGCCCCATATTGTCTTGACTCCATTCATTACTATCAATTTGAGGGAAGATAGCAGGATCTATTTCATGTACAATCTGAACTACACTATCCACCTCTGAATCCTTTCTTAATTTCCTTGCAATTTCTAGTGTTAAATTAACAACCCTTTTTTGGGTTTTAATTTCAGAGATTGTTGATCCATACTTTTTTGCAACCGCCAATACTTTCTTGAAATCATAGGTTGAAACTTTAAATTTATTTCCTTTCAATGCTTTTCTTGCTGAAAGGTATTTTCCCATTTCATTAAATTCTTCATTGGTTTTAAAGTCAACAATAAATTTACTTTCAAATTCTTTGCCTGTATATCGTAATATTTTTTCAGTACTAATTCCTTTTTCAGAATATACCGTGTGCTTAAATTGAAGTTTTGCTCTTTCTGGTAAACTATTTTTTTTACCATTTATATACACAAAACCATCTCTTATTTCTAAGGTATCCCCAGCAATTGCCACACAACGCTTTACATAGTTGGTTTTCTTGTCAACGGGTTTGTCTGTGAATTCACCAGAATTATCGCCCCACATGGTCTTTAATGAATCTGCTGGCCAATTAAAACAAACAATATCATTGTTTTTTATTTTTTGAAATCCAGGAACTCTTAAGTAGGGGAGTTGCGGTTTCTTTAGGTAAGAAGCAGTGCCTACAAAAGGTAAAGAATCGTGAACCATAGGTGCCGCAATTACGGTAGAAGGAATTCTTGCACCATAATGAAATTTGCTCACAAATAAATAATCCCCCACCAATAAGGATTTCTCTAACGAAGAACTTGGAATGGTAAAAGGTTGCATAAAATAGGTGTGCACCAAGGTAGCAGCAATAATTGCAAATGTAATTGAGCTAACCCATTCGCCCAATTCAGAGCGAGGTTTGATACTTCTTTTGGCATTATAAGTGGCTTCCGTTGCATAATTTATATAGAAGATGTAACCTCCTAAAGTTGCGATTACTAAAAGGGAATCTAATCTTTTATAAAAGCCAAAAGTTCTTATGGTTTCTATCCAGATAACCAAGAACATTAATAAATTTACGACAGGAATAAATAATAAGAGCACCCACCATTTTGGGCGATTTATAATTTGCATCAAAACAATTCCATTATAAATTGGGATGATTGCCTCCCAAGCTTTTCTACCCGCTTTTACATACAATTTCCAAGTTCCTAAAAAATGGATAACTTGTATTGCTATAAAAAAAAGAAACCACTGTGTAAATGTCATAATCGTATATTTTACTTTTTCTTTTAAAAGAGTTTATTTTGTTTTAATGAGGAGTTATAACCCTAAATATCATGTTTTTTTAATCAATGTTTAATACATCTTTCATGGAAAAAACTCCCTCCTTGTTTAGCAACCATTCAGCAGCAATTACAGCGCCTAAAGCAAATCCTTGTCTGTTTTTTGCAGTATGATTTATATGGATTTCATCAATTTTTGAAGCATACGATACCGTATGCGTGCCTGGAACTTCAGGAATTCTTTTTGCATATATGGGCAGGTTTTCTGCAGTTGTTGCTTTGTTTAATTCCCAACTTGTAAAAGCTGTATTTTCTATAATACTTTCCGCCAAAGTAATTGCTGTTCCACTTGGTGCATCTAATTTTTTAGTATGATGAATTTCTTCTATGGAAACATCATAGTCTTTTAATTGGCGCATCATTTTCGCCAATTGATTGTTGAGTTCAAAGAAAATATTTACACCCAAACTAAAATTTGAGGCATAGATAAAAGCGCCTTTTTTTTCTTTACAAAGCGCAACGGCATCCGCGTATTTCTCTAACCAACCTGTTGTTCCAGAAATTACAGGAACTTGATGATTAATGCAGTTTGCAATGTTGTTAAATGCGGAATCTGGAATGCTGAAATCAATCGCAATGTCTGCTTTATTGATATCGTATTTTGCGATTCCTTCACTTTTTATAACGATGGTATGTCCCCGAGAAATTGCAATTTTCTCAATCTCTTTCCCCATTCGACCGTATCCTAATAAAGCAATTTTCATATTTAAAACTCGTATTTTAAGTTGAAGCCTACTGCAGTGTTTGCAAAATTCATATTGTCTGGAATTATGGCAGGTTTAAAAGTTAGATTATCATCCGTATTAAATTGAAGTAAGTGTGCATTGACACTTGCTTCTACAATTTGCAAAACATAGACTAAAACAGAAGATAATAAGGCCAAATCTCGGTTTTCTCTTAATTGTTTTTGAGCACTTTCTAAGCCTGCTTCAGAGATTAAAACAGTAGTGTTTCCAGCAGCATCAATGAGTGTAAATTCGTCCTGAAGTCCCGCTTTTCTTAATTTGAATGCTGTACGATATCTTTTATAAATACTATTATTGTCTATGTATAAATAAGTTGTCCCTCCTAAGATTCCCCATACAATAGGGGCTTTCCAGTATTTTTTATTGTAAATCTGTCCCATCCCAGGTAAAATCGCAGAGTAAAATGCAGCTTTTGAGGGAGATAACGGATTGTAAACTCCTTGCGGAACTTCAATTTTCTCTTTCACGATTTTCTTTTTTACAGCCGTAGAATCTCTTTGAGAAAAAATATTATTCGTGATTAATAAAACAAATATCGAAAAGAGTATCTTTTTTTGAAGCACTATTTTAATAGGTTTTTTATTCGGTTAAAGTCTTCTTCAGAGTCAAAAGGAATGGTCAGTTTTCCCTTTCCATTAGTACCTACAGTAATGGCTACTTTATTTCCAAAAAAGTTGTTAATCTCCTGAATATTTTCTTTGATAAATGATGGTGCTTCCTTCTTTTTAGTTTTTGATATTACGGTTGATTTTAGATTTTTTACCAATTCTTCTGTTTGTCTTACAGATAGTTTTTCGCGAATAATTTTCTCGTAAATTTTCAATTGATCTTCCGTATTTTCGATATTTATGATCGCTCTACCGTGTCCCATAGAAATAAAACCATCACGCATTCCTGTTTGTAAAATAGGATCCAATTTCAGTAACCTCAAGTAGTTGGTCACTGTAGAACGTTTTTTTCCAACACGAGTACTTAATGCTTCTTGAGTCAGTTGAATTTCATCAATCAAGCGTTGATAAGAAAGTGCTACTTCAATCGGATCTAGGTTTTTACGTTGAATATTTTCAACCAACGCCATTTCTAGCATTTCCTGATCGTTTGCAAGTCTTATATATGCAGGAACCGTTTTATTTCCAATAAGCTTGGAAGCTCTAAAACGCCTTTCTCCTGAAACCAATTGAAATGTATTTCCTTCTAATTTTCTTACAGTAATGGGTTGTATGACTCCCAATTCTTTGATTGAACTGGCCAATTCTCCTAACGATTCTTCATCAAAATAGGTTCTTGGCTGGAACGGGTTTACTGTTATTAAATCCAATTCAATTTCAACAATACTACCAACAATTGTATCCGTATTTTTATCGGATGTAGCAATCATCTCTGAAGGTTCTTTTAACAAAGCGGATAAGCCTCTACCCAATGCTTGTTTTCTTGTTGCTTTTGCCATTTATACGTTTTTTTTAATCAATTCTTGGGCTAAGTTTAAGTAGTTTACAGCACCTTTGCTCGTTGCATCATACGCAATAATACTTTCACCATAACTTGGTGCTTCACTCAAACGAACATTTCTCCTAATAATCGTTTCAAAAACCATGATTGAAAAGTGTTTTCTAACTTCGTCTACAACTTGGTTTGACAGCCTCAAGCGAGAATCGAACATTGTTAATAGTAAGCCCTCTATTTCTAAATCTTTATTATGTATACTTTGGATACTTTTTACCGTATTTAATAATTTCCCCAAACCTTCCAGCGCAAAATATTCACATTGAATTGGAATGATTACCGAGTCTGCAGCGACTAAAGAATTTAAGGTGATTAACCCTAGCGAAGGCGCGCAATCAATTAAAATATAATCATACGATTCCTTCAGACTATCCAATGCTTTTTTAAGCATGTACTCTCTCTCTGGCTTGTCTACCAGTTCAATTTCAATGGCAACCAAATCAATATGTGCAGGTATAATATCAAGATTTGGAGACGATGTTTTAACAATTGCATCTTTTGCAGCAATTGTATGCTCTAAAACTTGATACGTGCCATGCTCAACAGAAGCTACATCTATCCCTAATCCAGAAGAAGCATTTGCTTGAGGATCGGCATCGATAAGCAATACTTTCTTTTCTAACACTCCCAAACAGGCTGCTAGATTTATGCTCGTAGTTGTTTTTCCAACACCTCCTTTTTGATTTGCAATTGCAATTACCTTTCCCATTAAATGACAGATTTTTGTAAAAAGTAAAAATACACTTTATTCTGTTTTTTTTAAATCAAAGTTGTTAAAAACATCATAAAAATGTAAAATACTATATTTTACGTAGATAAGACACTTATTTATTGTTTTTTGGGGATATTCTTTAAAATTTCTTTTAAAAATTTCCAAAATTTTTGAGTAGAAGTAATGCTTGCTCGTTCATCTGGAGAATGTGCGCCCAGAATTGTTGGACCAAAAGAAACCATGTCCATTTCTGGATAATTTTGTCCCAAAATTCCACATTCTAAACCTGCGTGACAAGCTGCTACACGCGCTTTTTCTCCATGCAAATCTTCATATAAATTAGCAACAACTTCTAGTATTTCTGATGTAACATTGGGCTGCCATCCTGGATAATCTCCAGACATCTCAACCTCTAAACCTGCCATTTCAAAAACAGCGCGTAGAGAATTTGCTAAATCTGTTTTGTTGCTTTCAGAAGACGATCTGGTTAAGCAGCCGATTTTTATAGCGCCCTCTTTTACAATAACACGGGCGATATTGTTAGATGTTTCTACTAAATCTTTAATATCAGGACTCATACGATACACGCCATTTAAAGCGCCGTAGATCGATTTTAAAAAAACCTCTTGAACCCCTATTTCCATTACTTTTTTTGGTAAAGTAGTTGGCGTAATATCAATCTTTAAATTGGGTTCTATTGTTGAAAACTCTTTTTTAATATTGTTGATAAGTAATTCGCTTTCAAAAAGAAAAGCTGCTTCTGAAATAGAATCTATGATGATTGTTGCCGTGCTTTCTCTTGGAATTGCATTTCGTAAACTCCCACCATTAATTTCAGAAATCCTGAGTCCAAAATTAGTAAATCCGTCAAACAAAACACGGTTCATTATTTTATTGGCATTTCCTAAACCTTTATGGATTTCCATTCCGGAGTGCCCACCATTTAATCCATTAACTGTAATTGTATATGCGGTAGTGTTTTCTGGGGTTTCTTCTTCAACATAAGTTCTTCTTGCTGTAACGTCGATACCACCAGCACACCCCATTCCTATTTCGTCATCCTCTTCTGTATCTAGATTTAGTAAAATACCCCCTTTTAAAAGACCGCCTTTTAAGCCCATTGCACCCGTCATTCCTGTTTCTTCATCAATGGTGAACAACGCTTCTAAATTTGGGTGCGATATCGTTTCTGAAGATAAAACAGCCATAATAGAAGCGACCCCTAAACCGTTGTCTGCTCCTAGGGTTGTTCCGTTTGCAGTAATCCAATCCCCAGATACAAGCATCTCTATACCCTGTGTGTCAAAATCAAAATTGGTAGCGGCATTTTTTTGATGCACCATGTCTAAATGACTTTGTAAAACCACCGTTTTTCTATCTTCAAAACCAGCTGTTGCAGGTTTTGTGATAATTACATTGCCAACAGTATCTACAAAAGTTTGTAGACCTAGTTTTTTTCCAAAAGCAACCATAAATTCGATAACACGTTCTTCTTTTTTCGAAGGGCGAGGTACCGCATTTAAGTCTGCAAAATGATTCCAAACCTCTTTTGGTTCTTGATTTCTAACGGCTTTATTCATATGTGTAATTGGCTTTTTTTTTGAATTATTAAATTACGAAATTTCGATGATTGAATCTTCTAATTCCTTACGAACTTTTGCAAGTTCTTTCATGGCATCATCATCGGCTCTAAATCCCACAGGCAAAACCAACGTAGAAGTTAATCCATGAGCTTTTAACCCTAGAATTTCATCATATTGTTCTGGTATAAAGCCTTCCATAGGACAGGCATCGATTTGTTCTACTGCACAAACCGTAAGTAAGTTCCCCAAGGCCAAGTACGCCTGGTTTTTGTTCCATATATTTAATTCTTCGGGAGTTTTTTTATCTATTTCAGCAACCAAGAATGATCTGAAAGAGCTTAAAACTTCATCAGGAGTATTTCTTGTTTTCTTAACGAGGTCAAAATAATTTTCTACTGCTTTAGAAGTGAAGTCTTTTTGAATACAAATGACCAAAACATGTGAGGCTTGTATAATTTGTTGTTGATTCCAAGAGGCAGAAACTAGTTTTTCTTGTATCTTTTTATTCTGGATAACAACTAATTTTATTGGTTGAAGTCCGTAAGAAGTTGCAGTTAAATTAAATGCTTCTTTTAAGGTGCTTATTTGGGTATTTGACAACTTTTTGGTGGTATCAAATTTTTTCGTAGCATAGCGCCATTGTAAACTTTCAATCGTATTCATTTCTATTAAGTTTTTTGCAAAAATAGGGTTATTAACCCTATGTGTTGGTCTTTATAATCGTAATAATTGATGGGTACATAAATAAATTCTTTTTATTTTTTTGTATATTAACAGTCAGAAAATTAAGCTATGAAAGAAGATTTTTTGCACTATGTCTGGAAGTATCAATTGTTTGAAAAAGAAGGTTTACATTCCTTAGAAAATGAAGTCATTCACATTTTAAAACCTGGAATTCACAATCGAAATGCTGGCCCAGATTTTTTAAATGCTAAGATTGAAATTAACCATCAAACTTGGGCTGGAAATTTAGAAATTCACTTAAAATCCTCCGACTGGTATGCACATCACCATGAGAATGATGTCAATTATGATGCAACCATTTTACATGTTGTTTATGAGTATGATGTAGCGGTTTATTTGAAAGGAAATACGGTGTTGCCAACTTTGGTTTTAAAGGATTTGATAGCGCCTAGTTTGTTGTCCAATTATTTACAATTATCAAATGTTACTACCAATTGGATCTTTTTGGAGCACAAGTAAACACCTTGGATTCTTTTCTTTTTTCCAACTGGAAAGAGCGCTTGTTTTTTGAGCGTTTAGAGCGTAAAGCAGTATTTATTGACGCATTATTGGTCCATCAAAACAATGATTTTGAAGCAGTATTATTTCAACTTTTAGCAAAGAATTTTGGACTAAAAGTGAATGGCGAAGCTTTTTTAGCGCTTTCAAAATCGATCGATTTTTCAATTGTCAGAAAAGTACGCGCGAACGAGCATCAGTTTATGGCATTGCTCTTTGGTCAAGCAGGTTTTTTAGAAGAACAGCTTCAAGAAGCTTACCACTTAACACTAAAAAAAGAGTATGCTTATTTGCAGCATAAATATGCATTGCAACCACTTTTAAAACAGCAGTTTTCTTTTTTTAGAATGCGCCCCAATAACTTTCCAACCGTTAGAATTGCACAATTGGTTTCCTTGTACCATTTGCATCAAAATTTATTTTCCAAATTGATGCAAGTTTCTAAAATTGAAGACTTCTACAGTTTGATTGCTGTTTCGGTTTCTTCTTTTTGGCAAAACCATTATACCTTTGAAACGATTTCAAAAAAATCAACAAAACGTCTTACTAAACCTTTCATTGATTTGTTGATTATCAATACCATTATTCCCTTAAAGTTTGTCTACGAAAAGAATAGAGGGGGTGTAGATGAAGTCGAAATGATATCGGTTTTGAATCAACTAAAGCCTGAGAAAAACTCCATCATTTCCAAGTTTGAAACATTACAAGTTTCTTCAAAATCTGCCTTTGATACCCAAAGTTTATTGGAACTAAAAAATAATTATTGCGCACCAAAACGTTGTTTAGAGTGCGCAATAGGAAGTGCTATATTGTCTAAAAAGTGATTATTTTATTGGATTTAAAAGCATTTCAATTTTATGGATACAATCTTTGTAGTGATACTTTGTCATGGTGCTGATTGCTCTTTTGCTAGCAATGCTTATGATGTACTTTAAGGTCACTAATTCGCCCCGAACTATGGATGAAATATCTGTATTTTTGGTACTGGAATCGTTCATTAAAATCCCCATTCGGTCAATAAATGATTTTTGAAGATTTCGACGAAATAAGTCAACATTCTGAGTCTTTTTAGTTTCACTAAAAACTCCTTTTCGCAAGGTTCTTAGCATGTCTGAAACGGCATAGAATTCAGTTTCAATGATCTCTGCATCAATCATTCTTTTCAAAGTCTTTACATTTAAAAGGGTATTTAAATGTCTGTTTTGATACCTTAAGATGCGATCACTGTAGCCCGTTTCGTCAATTTTATTTAAAATATTTTTGTCGAGCAACCATCTTTGTGTGTCGAATGTATTTTTTAACAACCAATTCAATGATGCGATTTGTCTATCTTTAGCAACTGTTTTGTACACATTGCCATTTTGCTCAGGTTTTTTATTGAACTCATAAACGCCGCCAATATTTCCAGCAACATGTCCAACATAACGATTCCAAACACTTAGGAGTTCGCCATATAACTCACTTAAATCTTCATAATTATTAGTCTGATCTGAGGTCCATTTAGGTAGGTTTTTGGCAACAATCTTTAAGTTTTTAACTCCGTATGTACTTGCCTTTACTTGATCATTTCCAATACCTTCAGTTTGTGATGATGGGTCAAAACGCTGTCCTCCAAATCGATATTTTGGATCATTTGCTTTTTCGGAAATCCATTTGTCTAGAGTGTTTACTTCGTCCTCTGGTTTTTTTGATGTTGGAATTTTACGGTATCCCCAATTAATGGCATAATGGTCATAAGGACCTAATTGTCTTATGAATCGGATGTTTTCATCACCGGGTTGGGCAATGTAGTTGTATCGAGCATAATCCATAATGGTTGCTGCAATACCATATTTTTGAGTAAATTTTCCTGAACGAAGTGAGTCAACTGGATAGGCAAAACTTGCTGCCATATTGTGAGGCAAACCTAAAGCATGACCAACTTCATGTGCAATGACCATACGCATCATTTCCCCAATTTCTTCTGGTTTAGTATTCAATGTTCTAGCAGACAGGTTTGCTGCACCCGTTTCTAATAAATAACGGTTTCTATAAGAACGCAAATGGTTATGATACCAAATAATATCACTTTCAATAATTTCTCCAGTTCGCGGATCTGAAACACTTGGACCGGTTGCATTTCGAGTTGTACTTGCCACGTATCTTATAGATGAATACCGAATGTCTTCCATACTAAATTCTGGATCTTCTTCTTTTGTTGGGGGCATTTTGGCATAAATAGCATTTTTAAAACCTGCTGTTTCAAAAACTTTTTGCCAATCATCCACTCCTTGCTTAATGTATTTTCTCAGCTTTTCTGGTGTTGCTGGATCAATATAGTATACAATTGGTTTTTTTGGAGTTACTAGTTCTCCTCTTTCATAAGCCCCCTCATCAGTAGGTTCTAGTCGCCAGCGTCGAATGTATCTTTTGCTATCTGCTTTTAATGCTTCAGAGTTGTAGTCTACATTGCCAATTGAAAAATAGCCAACCCGTTTGTCGTACAATCGAGGCATCATTGGTTTTTCTGGCAATAAAATCATCGATTGGTTGATGCGTATGGTAATCGTATTTGTGTTTCGATTACTTGGAGGCGCAGCTGCATCAAAAGTAAAATCTTGTATTACCTCGATATTCTTAGGATAGCTTTTAATGGAATTGATAAAGCTTCTTGAAGCATCGAGTCTTTTTACTTTATATGTTTTTCTATATCGTTCAGGAAGCCCTGTAATTGCTTTTACGTCGGTAGCAAAAAAATTGGTAACGTCTACCAAAACAGCTGTTGAATCTTGATTTTGTGATTTGATATCAAAAGCATAAATGACGGGTTCTAAGTTGTTAGCTTTGACCGATTTATAAATGGGTAAAGAGTCGTTGGCAATTGCATTGTATGATTTTACTTTTAAAAGAATTTTGTTTTGAAATGCCTCCCAAACAATTACTTGAGTGTTTATTTTAGATCCAGCATTTACGTAACCACCACCAAGATCGGCAGGAATGTCTTTTATTCTTGTAACTAAGATCATTTCTTTTCCAAAATAAGATTTCGGAATTTCATAGAGAAATTTATTGTCGTTTTTGTGGACATTAAAGAGTCCTTCGTCTGTTTTTGTTTTTGGAGTTACAAAATCTGTATATGCTTTTGCTTTTACCTTCTTTTTAGGTGTAGTAACTTTTATCTCTTTTTTAGCTTTCTTTTTTCGTTTGATTCTTCCGCTTTGTGCGTTCAATTCAATAGGATGTACAAAAGTGAAAAGCACTAATAATAAAAATATTTTTTTCATGAGTAAATGCATTGATTAATTGATTACTAAAATATTAAAAAAAGTGATGAAATCTTTCATTAATGATTAAAAAGAAGAAAGCGCAAACAATTATGTTTGCGCTTTCTTTATAAAGGCTTATTTTTAAAATAAGCTTTTGTATTTTAAAGGGTTTACTTCATGCATCATTTCGTATACTTTTTCAAAAACATCTTCGGCAGAAGGTTTTGAAAAATAGTCCCCATCAGTTCCATACGCCGGTCGGTGTGCTTTTGAAGTGAGTGTAGCGGGTTTGCTGTCTAGATGTTGGTACCCATTTTGGTTTTCTACAATTTCTTGTAATAAATATGCTGAAGCACCTCCTGGAACGTCTTCGTCTACTACTAACAATCTGTTTGTTTTTGCAATCGATTTTACTGTTTCATGATGAATATCAAAAGGGAGTAAAGATTGTGCATCAATAATTTCGATATGAATATCAACTTCAGCGAGGTCTCTGGCTGCTTCTTCTACAATTCTTAAGGTAGACCCATAAGAGATTACGGTTAGGTCGTCTCCTTCTTTAATCGTTTCTACGACACCGATTGCAGTTTTATAGCTTCCTAAGTTTACAGGCATTTCTTCTTTTAAACGGTATCCATTTAAACATTCGATTACAATCGCAGGTTCATCTCCTTCTAGGAGTGTGTTGTAAAAACCAGCTGCTTTTGTCATGTTTCTTGGAACCAAAACATGGATTCCTCGTACATTATTAATTATTCCTCCCATTGGAGAACCGGCATGCCAAATCCCTTCTAATCGATGTCCTCGCGTTCTGATAATTAAGGGTGCCTTTTGTCTTCCATAAGTTCGATAAAGTAGTGTAGCTAAATCATCGCTCAAAATCTGTAAAGCATAGATTAAATAATCTAAGTATTGAATTTCTGCAATGGGCCTTAAGCCTCTCATTGCCATTCCGATACCTTGTCCAATAATAGTTGCTTCTCTAATTCCAGTATCTGCAACTCTTAATTCACCATATTTTTCTTGCAACCCTTCCAATCCTTGATTTACATCTCCAATAAAACCTGCATCTTCACCAAAAATTAGTAATTCTGGATGTTTTTTGAGTAACACATCAAAATTATCACGCATAATGATACGTGCATCAACGAGGTTTTTTTCTTCTTTATATCTCGGCTTTTCTGGATGAATGTTTAAAACTGATTTTTCTGTTTCACTTGTTAAAAGTGAAGAGTATTTATGTTGTATTCTTTTGGAGTAGCTTTTTATAAATTGTTGAAGCGCTGTTTTTTCTACAAAGTTTTCTTCTTTTAAATAACGAATACTTTTACGGAGCGCTACTAAAATATCCTTTCTGTTGGGTTCAACAATTTTTGTTAGATTAATTTTGTTTTTTGTAATAAAAGCTTTGTTGCTACTTTTTTGAGCAACGCTTTCTAATAAATTAACAGCAGTAGTGAGTTCTCCTTTTATTTCATTTAAATAGGTGTTCCAAGCTATTCTCTTGGCATTGTTTACTTCTTTTTTTGCTTCTTTGTCTATAAGAATCAATGTTTCTTCGGATTCTACAAATCGCAAGACTGCTCCATCTTCAGTTTCCAATTCAAAGTTTAGAATCCATGCTCGCATTTTAGCAATACAGTCAAAATCTTTTTCCCATTTTAAGCGATCGACATTTTTGTATCGTTCATGCGAACCAGAGGTGGAATGTCCTTGTGGTTGTGTCAATTCTTTTACATGAATTAAGACGGGTACATGGCTTGTTCTTGCAATTTCAGAGGCTCTTTGGTAGACGTCTACCAACTGCACATAATCCCAACCATTTACAGTGAAAATTTCATATCCATCATGATTTTCATCTCGTTGAAACCCTTTTAAAATTTCAGAAATACTTTCTTTTGTTGTTTGATGTTTTGCGTGTACTGAGATTCCGTATTCATCGTCCCAAACACTCATGATCATTGGTACTTGTAAGACACCTGCTGCATTTATTGTTTCAAAAAAAACACCTTCACTTGTGCTTGCATTTCCAATAGTTCCCCAAGCAATTTCATTTCCATTATCAGAAAAATGAGTATGATTTTTCAGTATAGGAACATTTCTAAAAATTTTAGAAGCTTGAGCCAATCCCAGTAATCGTGGCATTTGACCGGCTGTGGGTGAGATGTCTGATGAAGAATTTTTTTGTTTGGTTAGATTTTTCCAAGTACCATCTTCATGCAAACTATGAGTTGCAAAATGCCCTCCCATTTGTCTTCCCGCTGACATGGGCTCTACTTCTATATCTGTATGGGCATACAATCCTGAAAAAAATTGTTGTGGGGTCAGCTCGTCAATTGCCATCATAAAGGTTTGATCTCTATAATAACCAGATCTAAAATCACCATTTTTAAAAGCTTTTGCTAGGGCCAATTGTGGCACTTCTTTTCCATCTCCAAAAATCCCAAACTTTGCTTTCCCTGTTAACACTTCACGTCTACCCAATAAACTACATTCTCTACTAACCCTTGCAGTTTTGTAGTCTTTTAAGACTTCATTTTTGAAATCTTCAAAGGAAATGTTTTGTTTTTGTTCTGTTTCCGTGTTTGTCATAAACTATTTTTTTCAGTTTTACAAAAGTACTGTTTTTAAGTTAAATTAAGAAGTTTATCTTTTCACTGCGTTAAATTCAATTTAATTGTCTAAAAAGATGTTTTTTATATGAATATCATAAAAATCCACGTCTAAAAAAATTATAAATAGATTGGATGTCTGCAGATAATGTAAACCTAATTTTTTCTACATATGATTTTTGAGCGACTTCCCATCCGTTGTTTGAGTGTAATGGGAAATAAACTTCTAAAATATTATGAATAAAATTAAATCGAACTCCATTTTCATATCCAAAATAGAGGTACTCTCCTTTGTTTTTTAGGAATGCAATGCCGTTATAGGCTTCAATCCATTTCCACAGACCAATACTCGAATTGGTAGATAGTAGGTATTGATTCGCAAATCTAGTAGGCAATATCGATTTAAACCCTCCTTCATTAATGATAAATTGTTGACTGAAGATTCCCGAACTTTCAGACCTCCCAAAATAATTGAGTTCAAATAAATAGTCGTTCGCTCTGTCTAATCCAAAACTAAAATAATCTCCAGTGGAGCTATTGTTTAAAAAGGTACCAGCAAAGACTCTAAAATCTAATTGTGTGTCTTTTGCCGAAAGTGCTCTGTATCGTAGGTCTAACGAAAGTTTAGAGAAATTTTTAGCAGCTTCTAAGCTAAATCGATATCTAAATTCTTTAATAATATCTGGATTAGAGTATTGGTAATCTAGTTTGAAAACTCCATAGGAATCTTGTTCTTTAAAGGGCTGGTTTGGGCTAGTTTCCTTGTGAATATTGACCATTTTAGCCGTAATTGATTCACGACTTAATCCCCGAAGTGATTTTCTTTTAAAAATTAAATTCACATAGGGTATAAACGCACTGTAAGAAAGCCCTTCTGCATAATGTTGTGTGCTTCCAAAAAGACCGTACGCTATTTTATAGATGCGTGTTTCTTCAAAATAATGATTGTATTTTAAAGAGAACATGCCATTTATTGAGGTACTTTTAAAAGCATAAGAAGGTTTTAATACTACTTCTAAGTTTTTTTGTGTGACGGGTTTGTTGTGCAATTTTAAGCCAAAAATAAAACCATCATAAAAGTTGTAATCAAAAGTTGGTTGATAAAAAACTTGAGTATAATTTGGGTCCTGAGTATCTTTTATAAAAGAAAATTTCAAGGGTTTGTTAAACAGTCGATTCTTAATACTTTTTTGATTGTTTAAAATATTGTGTTCTGGGTATTCTTTTTCGTAGTTCAATGCAAACTTTTCGTAGTCTAAGTTTTTTAACGTAATTACTTGAGTGCTGTCAATAGCAAGATACCATTTTTTGAATTTTATTTCTTCGTTTTTCAATCCATACAATGCAATGGGGACTGTAATGTTTCTTTTATTTTTGATGGTGACTTTTACGCTGTCTCCTACAATAGCTGTTTTTTTTATCGTGTAGTCAATTTTCTTATTGGTTTGAATATAATCCCCAAAAAACCAGCTTAAGTCTTTTTTTGTCACTGTTTTGAACGTAGTTTTAAAATCTTCTGTAGAAACTTTTTGCAACTTTTTGTTTTGATAAAAAGTTTTAATCGCTTCATTAAGTTCTTGCGCTCCCAAATACCCTTTTAAGTATTTAAACCCTAAGCCTGCTTTGTACTTGTTTACAATTCTCCGATTGAAGTTAGATAAAGAATCTGCACTTGTTGTTAGTGGTTGGTCTAAAAAACTTCGTGCAGTCAATTGGTATACAAATGAATATTTATCGTTAAAATCTAACGAAGCAATATTGTAGTTTTTAAGAAACCAGTATTTGGATGTACTTCCTAAGAATTTTACTTTTGGATAAAACGTGTCTACGTATTCCATCATTAAATAGCTTTGCAATCCGTCTGTAATCCAATACTCTTTTCTTTTGTTTACAAAAAGTGTGTTTTCTATGTATTTTTTTGTTAAAATTTTAAAAAGCGTAATGTCTGTTTTAAAAATATCTGAAAAAGGTCTCACAAAATCGGGCAGTTGACTCAGTCCGTATACTGGGTCTTTTTTTTGTGCAACTTTATCAAGAAATATCTCTTTGTGCGGGTATTTTCCGAGATGCTTTTCAAGAAATTTAAGTTCTCTATTTAGCATGTTCGTAGCTAATTTATCGTCAGTCGAAACGTCTAAAATATCTGTATGAACCGCAAGGTTTTTTGTTTTGTAGGTTTTAAATGTATTGGTTTTGTCAATCGCTAAAACAATATCAATTTTTTGTTTTCCAGTGAAATGAAAATGATTAAATTCCTTCCCATTGGTTTTTTGTTTTTTTAAATTACTGTTTACTATGTAGTCTTTTGAGAGCTTTAAATCTAAGGTATAATTTGTAGGAATTTCGTGCAAATCATCATTGTTTAAATTACTCATTAAATGCCACTGTTTATCATGAACAGCAGGGTTTAAATACCAATATCGAAGCTGATATCCTGTTTTTGTTTTTCCGTAATTAGTAAATTTCGCATTTGGTATTTTTACACTATAGGTGGCATTTATAACAATGCTGTCGTTTTGTTTTAGGGTTTCTTTTAATGGAATTTCGAGAATGTCAATTTGTTTTTCGAGTGTTCTATAGTCCGCTGCTTCAAAATTTACAGAGATATTTTTTATATCTGTAGCACCTAATTCTTCCTTTTTTGCGAAATAAAGATTTTTTTGATATGCTTCAATAAACCGTTTCGATAATGCTGTATTTCTATTTTTAAAACTATTGGGCCAATTGTGAAGAAAAACACTTTCTAATTCTTGATCGGAAGTATTGTAGTAGACAATTTTTTGTTGAATATTTAGTTGGCTTTTTGCATCGTCTAAAGTTGCTTTTATTTCAATAGAATTCTGTTGAGCAATCATTTGATAGCTCAATAGAAATAATAAAATGGGGATTGATAGAAGCCTTTTCAATGGGGGAGATGAAATATGTTTTAGAAGTTTGGTTTTAATTGATACTTTGCATAGAACTTATTTAAATGATCTATAGCTTCATCTGCTGTATCTACAACTCTAAATAATTTTAAATCTTTTTCAGAAATATTTCCTTCTTCTAAAAGTGTGTTTTTGATCCATTCCATTAGGCCTCCCCAGAATTTGCTTCCAACTAAAACAATTGGAAAACGTCCAATTTTGTTGGTTTGTATCAATGTGATGGCTTCAAAAAGTTCATCTAAAGTTCCAAATCCTCCAGGCATTACAATAAAACCTTGCGAGTATTTAACAAACATTACTTTTCGAACGAAAAAATAATCAAACTCTAAATTTTTATCATTGTCAATCCAAGGATTGTAATGTTGTTCAAATGGTAGCTCAATATTTAGCCCTACCGAAGTTCCTTTTCCTCTGTGGGCTCCTTTATTTCCTGCTTCCATAATTCCAGGCCCACCTCCGGTGATGACACCGTAACCATTTTGGGTTAATTTAAAGGCAACTTCTTCTGCTAGTTTATAATAAGGGTCTTCTGGCTTTGTCCTTGCAGAGCCAAAGATCGAAACTGAAGGTCCTATTTTACTTAGTTTTTCGTAACCTGTTACAAATTCTGCCATTATTTTAAAGATGGCCCACGAATCGTTTGTTTTTACTTCATTCCAGGTTTTTGGTTGTAATTTTTCTTTTATTTTCCGATCATCATTCATCATAATTCTTAACAATTTTGAGTTTTTTACTTTAATGAATCTACTAATGTAATTCTTTTTTCAAAAACTTTGCAGTATAACTTTTTTTATGTTTTGCAACTTCTTCCGGTGTTCCTGAACATAGAATTTGTCCCCCTTTTTTTCCACCTTCCATACCTACGTCAATAATATAGTCAGCTAATTTTACAACGTCTAAATTGTGTTCAATGATTAAGACTGTATTTCCTTTGTCTGCCAATTTATTCAAAACATCCATTAAAACGCGAATGTCTTCAAAATGAAGTCCAGTTGTTGGTTCGTCTAAAATGTAAAAGGTATTTCCTGTATCTCTTTTCGACAATTCGGAGGCTAGTTTTATTCGTTGTGCTTCCCCTCCAGATAAGGTGGTCGATTGCTGTCCGAGGGTAATATATCCCAAACCAACATCTTTTATTGTTTTTAATTTTCTGTAAATCTTAGGAATGTTCTCGAAGAAATTAGTCGCATCTTCAATGGTCATGTTTAAAACATCTGAAATGGATTTTCCTTTATACCGAATCTCCAAAGTTTCTCGATTAAAACGTTTTCCTTGACAGGTTTCACATTCTACCTGAACATCTGGTAAGAAATTCATTTCTATCACCCGAACTCCACCTCCTTGGCATGTTTCACATCTCCCTCCTTTAACATTGAACGAGAAACGACCAGGTTTGTAACCTCTAATCGCTGCTTCTGGTGTTTTTGCAAACAAACTTCTTACCTCGCTAAAAGTACCAGTATACGTCGCTGGGTTTGAGCGTGGCGTTCTCCCAATAGGTGATTGATCAATATCGATGACTTTATCTACATGTTCTAATCCTTCAATTTTTTTATAAGGCATTGGCTTTTTAACACCTCTATAAATATGTGCATTTAAAATAGGATACAACGTTTCGTTGATGAGTGTCGATTTTCCACTTCCAGAAACACCGGTCACACAAATCATTTTTCCAAGAGGAAATTCAACCGTAACATTTTTTAAATTGTTTCCGGTCGCACCAGCAAGTTTAATGGTTTTTCCATTTCCGGGTCTCCGTTTTTTAGGAACTACAATTTCTTTTTTACCAGTTATATAATCTGCGGTAAGTGTTCGTTGTTTTTTTAGATCTTTAAATGTTCCAGCTGAAACAATTTTGCCACCATATTTCCCTGCACCTGGACCAATGTCAAACACAAAATCTGCATGCTCAATCATGTCTTTGTCATGTTCTACAACTAAAATAGAATTCCCAAGATCTCTTAATTTAACAAGCGAATCGATTAATTTCTGATTGTCTCTTTGGTGTAATCCGATACTTGGTTCGTCTAAAATGTATAAAACACCTACCAATTGAGAGCCTATTTGGGTTGCCAAACGAATTCGCTGTGCTTCTCCACCAGAAAGCGATTTTGAAGTTCTATCTAAAGTCAGATAATCCAATCCAACATCCAATAAGAATTGGATTCGGGTTCGAATTTCTTTAAGAATTTCTTTTCCAATTGCCAATTGTTTTTTAGACAATTCTTTTTCTATGTTTTGAAACCAATTGGCCAATTCTGTTACATCCATTTGCACCAAATCACTGATGCTTTTTTCTGAAATCTTAAAGTGAAGTGCTGCCTTTTTCAATCGTTTTCCTTCACAAGACTTACAGGGAACTTCATCCATAAACCCTTTTGACCAGCGCTTAATTGAGGTGCTTTCTGAATTTTTATATTGACTTTCTATAAAAGCAATAATTCCCTCAAAATCAATATCATAATTTCTAGTAACCCCTGCTGTTTTAGATTTAATTGAAAAAGTTTCGTGGCCCCCATTTAAGATTATTTCCATAGCGGCTTTTGGTATTTTATGAATGGGGTCATTCAGCTTAAATTTATACCGTTCTGCAATGTTTTCTATTTGCTTAAAAATCCAGCTATTCTTTTCTTCTCCTAAAGGAACAATTCCCCCTGCTTTGATGGAAATAGAATTGTTTGGAATTACTTTTTGAAGATTGATTTCTTGGCTAATTCCTAGTCCGTTACAAGCGTCGCAAGCCCCTTTTGGCGAATTGAAAGAAAAGGTATTTGGTTCTGGATTTGGATAGGCAATTCCGGATGTTGGACACATAAGTTCGCGACTAAAATAACGCGGATCATTCTGCTCTACATCAATCACCATTAAAATGTTATCTCCAGAGTACATGGCTGTTTTAATAGTTTCTTCCAAGCGTTTTTCTGCAGATTTATTGACAGCCAATCGGTCTATTACCACTTCAATATCGTGATTTTTATAACGATCTAATTTCATGCCTTTTTCGATTTCTCGAATCTCTCCATCTACACGAACCCTCAGAAACCCTTGCTTCGAAATTTGTTCAAAAAGTTCTCTGTAATGTCCTTTTCTCGATTTGATTAATGGCGCTAAGATGGCTATTCTTTTGCCTGCAAAATCTTTGAGTATTAACTTTTTTATTTGCTCGTCAGAATAACTGACCATTTTTTGACCTGTATTAAAGGAATATGCATCTGCAGCTCTGGCAAATAATAAACGTAAGAAATCGTAAATTTCTGTAATGGTTCCAACCGTTGATCGCGGACTTTTATTGGTAGTTTTTTGTTCAATGGAAATTACAGGAGATAGTCCATCAATTTTATCCACATCTGGGCGCTCCAATCCACCTAAAAACTGCCTGGCATAGGCCGAGAAAGTTTCGATATATCGTCGCTGGCCTTCTGCGTAGATGGTATCAAAAGCCAAAGAAGATTTCCCGCTACCACTTAATCCTGTGATTACTACAAGTTTTTCTCGAGGAATTTTTACATCGATATTTTTTAAATTATGAGCTCTTGCTCCGTAAACTTCTATGTATTCTTGGTTTTTCAAAAGTGTCGCTTTTATGGAAAAAAGCAAAGTTAATCAATACAAATCATTTTTAGTAGCGATGCTAATAGCAAATTCGTATAAAATAGTATCTTTGAATTTAAAGTTTAAAAAGATGAAATTAATAAATTCGATGCGACATTTTCTGGAAAGAAACGGGTTTGGTGTTTTTTCTAGATTAGCAGATCGATTAGGGATGCGGGCAATAAATGTGCGTTTGTTTTTTATTTACGTTACTTTTTTTACAGTCGGCTTGTCTTTTGGTCTCTATTTAACCATGGCTTTTTTATTAAAGTTAAAAGATATGGTGTATACCAAACGAAATTCAGTTTTTGATTTATAGCCTATGAATATTTTAGCATCTCGAATTCATAAAACACTTTTTCTTGTTTTCTCCATTATCCTATTGGGTGTTGCTGGCTACATGATTTTGTCCGATTACTCTTTTGTAGATGCATTGTATATGACTGTAATTACGATTACTACAGTTGGATTTGGTGAAGTACAACCATTCACTCCAGAAGAAAAAATATTTACAGTATTTTTAATTTTAACGAGTATTACCGTTTTTGGGTACGCAGTTTCTATATTCTCAGAATATTTAGTGAGTGGGAAGTTATTCGAACAATTTAAACACAGAAAAGTGGAAAAGAAGATTCAAAGTTTAAAAGAACATACGATTGTTTGTGGTTTTGGGAGAAATGGAAAACAAGCCATTTTGAAATTAAAAAATTACAATCAGCAATTTGTTGTGGTTGAAAAAGACAAAGAGATTGTCGCAGAATTAGATGTAAATAATCTTTTAAATATTCAAGGCGATGCTACTTTAGATGAAACATTATTGAGAGCAGGTATTAAAAATGCGACTACTTTAATCACCGCATTGCCGTCAGATGCAGATAATTTATTTGTTGTTTTAACGGCAAACCAGTTAAATAGTACTTGTAAAATTATTAGTAGAGCTTCCAATGAATCTTCCTACAGTAAATTAAAAATAGCAGGCGCAAGCAATGTAATCATGCCCGATAAATTGGGAGGAGATCATATGGCATCTCTTGTAGTAACACCTGATGTTATTGAGTTTGTAGATCGATTAACAATCGAAGGTGAAACTACTGCGAATTTAGAGGAGATTGCCGTTGATGATTTGCCAAAAAAATACATCAATAAGACAATTTTAGATTTAGATTTAAGAAGAGAAACAGGATGTACTGTTATTGGAATCAGAACCCCAGATCGAGACTATATTATCAACCCAGAAGCAGAGACAGCGCTAACGATTGGTTCCAGTTTAATTGTTTTAGGAAGACCGGAACAGATTATTAAATTGAGAGAGTTATTTTAAATTGCTGTATTTCTGCGAAAGCAAAAAGCTACTTAATTGAAACAAAATGATAAAAGTAATTATTACGGGGAGTAACGGATTGTTGGGGCAATCGTTATTAAATTTATTACTTCAGGACAGCACCTCTTATCAAGTAATTGGTTTTTCTCGTGGAATCAATAGAAGTGGTAGGGATGATTTTGAATACGTTTCAATAGATCTTACCAATTCAAAATTACTAGAAGAGAATTTGCTGAAATTTCAGCCAGATTTTATCATCAATACCGCTGCAATGACCAATGTAGATTTCTGTGAAAACAACAAAATAGAATGCGATGCTTTAAATGTAGGAGTTGTAAAAACTTTGGTTGCGATGGCCGCACAAATCAAGGCTCATGTAATTCATCTGTCTACAGATTTTATTTTCGATGGAATACAAGGAAATTACAAAGAAACAGATGCACCTAACCCATTAAATTACTATGGAGTCTCTAAATTAAAATCGGAAGAAATTTTAAAAAATGCGACAATAGACTTCACCATTTTAAGAACCATTTTGGTGTACGGAGAAGTCCTTAATATGAGTAGAAGTAATATTGTCCTTTGGGTAAAAGAAATGTTGGAGAATAAAAAAGAAATCACGATGGTTAATGATCAGTTTCGAACACCAACCTATGTTTTAGACCTGGCTCAGGCTTGTAAGATTTCGATGGATCAAAGAAGTAAAGGAGTTTACAATATCGCCTCAAACACGCTCTTGAGTATCTATGAAATAGCACAACAAATTGGAATTGTATTTGGACTCGATACCAGCTATATCAAAGCAATTTCAACAAGTACTCTAAATCAAATAGCCACTAGACCTATGAAAACGGGTTTCGATTTAAGTAAAACAAAAAAGGAGTTAAAATTTCAAACAAAATCCTTCACTGAAGATTTACAAAGGTTAAAAGAAAATGGAATGAAATAAAGATATTTAACGCCTAAAAATTCTTGAAAGAGCATTTTTTTTATGATATTGCGGTTTATTAACTAAAAAATAATACTTAAAATTATGAGGAAATTATTTCTTTCATCAATATTTGCTTTGTCAACTTTCTTTATATCTGCCCAAACTGATTCTCAAGTCGAAGAAATTGTTGTAGAAAAGATTAAAGAATTAGTGGTCGAAAAAACAATCACAGACAATTCCACTGAAATTAATACTGCAAAAATAACAATCAATGTATCCGGAGGTGAGAAGCCTTACAGTTATACATGGTCAGAAAAGAGCAAGTCAAATTCATTTACAGATGAGGAAGTTTCTATTTTAGATAGTGCTACTGAGGGAAATGAATATTCAGTTACTGTAACAGACAGTAAAGGAACTGAAAAAACATTAACTTTTGTGGTACCTGCAGTGTCAATACCTGAAGTTTTAAGCTCGTCTTTCGCTCCAGTAGTTGGATTTATGGATACGTATTTCTTTTTTGATCCTTTTTATGCATTGGGCTTGTATGACAATAGAGTACTAGATGATGCTGGTGAACCAATGAAGTATCCAAATGGTACTGTAAAAACAATTAAATTGCCATTCATGGTAATCTGGTTAGTACTAGGAGCAATCTTTTTTACATTTAGATTTAGGTTTATTAATTTTAGAGGAATTAAACATTCTATTCAATTAGTAAGAGGTAAATATGATGATCCAACAGCTATTGGAGAGGTCACTCATTTTCAGGCTTTAGCAACCGCTGTATCTGGAACTGTTGGTTTGGGAAATATAGCAGGGGTAGCCGTAGCAATTTCTTTAGGAGGTCCAGGGGCAACATTTTGGCTAATTTTAGCAGGTTTGTTGGGAATGTCAACAAAGTTTGTTGAATGTACTTTAGGAGTAAAATATAGAACCATTGAAAAAGACGGAAGCATTTCCGGTGGACCCATGCAATATTTGAAAAAAGGATTTGAAAAAAGAGGTTTTAAAAATGTTGGAAAAGGACTTTCTGTTCTGTATGCTTTTGTGATTATGTTAGCCGCTTTTGCTGCTGGATCAATGTTTCAAGCAAATCAGGCAGCTGCTCAGTTGGCAAGTGTTTTAGAAGTAGATGGTGTTGCCAAAACATATATTGGAATTGGAATTGCTATTTTAGTAGGAATTGTAATTATTGGAGGATTAAAAGGAATTGCGAAAGTAACTGAGAAAGTGGTTCCGTCGATGGCAGGTTTATACATTTTAATGTGTATTGTTGTTATTGGAGCGAACATTACTGAAGTTGGTGGTGCGATCGCCTTAATTTTTAATGGAGCATTTACACCTGAAGCAGCATATGGAGGTTTCTTAGGAGTACTTGTGTTAGGATTTCAAAGAGCTGCGTTTTCAAATGAAGCAGGCTTAGGATCTGCCTCAATTGCGCATTCAGCAGCAAAAACCAAACATCCTGTTTCAGAGGGTTTTGTTGCTCTTTTAGAGCCTTTTATTGATACTGTAGTAGTTTGTACGCTAACCGCACTAGTGCTTATTTTTACAGGTACTTACGTTGGGCAAGAAGCTACAGGTTCTGCATTAACAGCAGTTGCATTTGGAAAAGTAATTCCAGGGGCAAGTATCTTTTTAACGATTGCTATTTTTCTCTTCGCATTTTCGACAATTTTAACGTGGTCATATTATGGATCTCAAGCTGCACAAAGTTTATTTGGTGATTCTAAAATAGTTTCTGGAATCTTTAAAACAATCTTTTTACTAACGATCATTTTAGGTGCTTCAATTGGTCTAGGAGCCGTAATTGATTTTGCAGATTATATGTTCTTAACATTAGCAATTCCAAACTTAATAGGATTGTATCTGATGAGCGGTGAGATTTCTAAAGACTTAAATAGCTATTTTAGTAAAATTAAGTCCGGAGAAATTGCAAAAACAAAATGATCCAATAAATCATTATAATGAAAATATTTAAATCCCATTTCTTTCGGCATAACAAAGGCCAAAGAAATGGGATTTTCTTTTTGGTTTTATTGATTATTGTTGTGCAGTTTCTATTTTTAGTTGTTGATTTTACTTCTGATAATCCTGAAGTTGTTAGTGCCTCAGCGTTTCTTGCTATTCAAAAACAGATCGATAGCCTAAAGGTTGTTGAGGTTGAGAAAAGGAAGCCTAGAATCTTTCCATTCAATCCAAACTACATTACAGATCATAAAGGGGCACAATTGGGAATGTCTTTAGTTGAAATTGATCGATTACTTACATTCCATAAAACAGGGGAGTTTGTTAATTCTAAGCATCAATTTCAACAGGTAACAAAAGTGTCAGATTCTTTATTGAGTAAAATTTCAAGGTATTTTAAATTTCCCGATTGGGTGGTTGAAAGAAATCGCCTAAAAGAGAAATCCGTTTTTCATAATGATGAAAATATCGTTTTAGTTAAAAGAAGCGATGAACTATCGACGAACGATATTAATTTAGCTACTCGTGTTGACTTTCAGTTTATAGAGGGTTTACATACCGATTTAGCGGAACGAATAGTTAAGTATCGTTCTAAATTAGCAGGTTTTTCTTTTGAGGGTCAGCTATATGAAGTGTTTGATATTCCAGCCCCTCTTGTTGAAAAAATTTTAAAAACCTTTAAAATAGTACAGAAGCCAAGGATTCGAAAACGAAATGTAAACACTATAGGGTTCAGATAGTTACTTCAAATTCCTTATATCGATTATGCGCTTTGTCAAAAGATATTTAATTATCGAGATGAGGTTGCGGAACTTCAAGAAATTTCAGAATTAAAAAATATCGTAGATTTTCCTATGGATAAATACGATAGAATAGTCTTATATTTGATGGCTGAATAAACAACTCAAACTGCGATCAAATGAACAGTATGTATTTTACTGAAGAGCACGAAGCTTTTCGTACAAGTTTTAAAGATTTTTTACAAAAAGAAGTCGTTCCACATATTGAAAAGTGGGAAAAGACGGGAACCATAGAACGTTTCATCTGGGAGAAATTTGGTGAAATGGGGTATTTTGGTTTAAGTACTCCTGAAGCACATGGAGGCTTAGATTTAGATTTTTTCTACACGGTTGTTTTTTTAGAAGAATTACAAAAAATAAATTCAGGAGGTTTTGCTGCTGCTATATGGGCACACGAATATTTAGCGATGACCCATCTTAATAAAGAAGCATCAGAGTTTCTAAAACAAAAATATTTGCTTCCCAGTGTAGCGGGAGAGATGATAGGTTGTTTGTGTATCACGGAGCCTTTTGGAGGTTCTGATGTTGCAGGAATGCGATCTACAGCAATTAAAAAAGGAGATACCTATCTTCTAAATGGTTCCAAAACGTTTATTACAAATGGTGTTTATTCCGATTACTTAATCGTTGCAGCCAAAACTGATCCTTCAGAGAAATATAAAGGAATCAGCCTTTTTGTAGTAGATAGATCAGCTCTTGGGGTTTCTGCTACTAAATTAGATAAGTTAGGATGGAGAGCTTCAGATACTGGAGAAATTGCTTTTGACAATGTTGTAATACCTGCAGAAAATTTATTAGGAGAAGAAGGAAAGGGCTTTCCATACATCATGCAACACTTTGCTTCTGAAAGACTTATTATGGGTGTAAATGCACATGCAAGAGCAGAATATGCTTTGGATTATGTTGTAAAGTACATGCATGAAAGAGTTGCTTTTGGGAAATCATTAGATAAGTTTCAGGCATTAAGACATAAAATTGCCGAAATGGCAAGTAGAGTAGATATGTGTAAAGAATATAACTATTCGATTACAAGACGTCTAGACGATGGCCAGTATGTAGTGAAGGAGGCAAGTATGTCGAAGTTGCTGTCTACAAAAATGGCTGACGAAGTGATTTATGATGCACTTCAATTGTTAGGAGGTTACGGCTATATGGAAGAGTACCCTTTAGCAAGATTACTTCGAGATAGTCGACTTGGTCCTATTGGAGGAGGTACTTCTGAAATATTAAAAGAGATCATCGCAAAAATTGTGATTGACAATAAAGAGTACAAGCCGGCAACCTAATGTATTTGAACTAAAATTTCTTTGTTAAGAAGTGTGTTCGTTTAATAGGGGTTTCTTTATTTGTAACTTTCATGAGTAATTTATAGATTTAAATTTTTATTTCGCAATTAATAACTATCTTTGCAGTCCAAAATTAAAAACAAACAGGTAAACTGTTTTAAATTTTTTGAGATACAGATGAAAGGAGGTGCCAATATATGTTAATTATACCCGTAAAAGAAGGAGAGAACATCGATAGAGCGTTAAAGCGTTTTAAAAGAAAATTCGATCGTACGAAAACCATGAAGAACTTACGTAATAGAAAAAACTTTACAAAGCCTTCAGTAGCAAATAGAGCGCAAAGAATCAAAGCCTCTTATGTGCAAAAATTAAGAACACAAGAAGAAGTAGGTTAATTCCTGCTTTTTTAGAGATTATAAATCTCGTAACCCTTTTAGGTGTTACGAGATTTTTTTTGTTTAATTTTTCATAAATTTGAAACAAAGAAGATTTATTTAATGATTTCAGCATTTATTACCTACCTAACCTTAGAGAAAAACTATTCTAAGCATACAATAACAGCTTATCAGAATGACTTAAATTCCTTCAGTCTTTTTTGTAAAAATACCTTTGATCAAGATGAAATTAGAAACGTTCATTATACACAGATACGGAGTTGGATTGTTGATTTGGTAAGTCAAGGAGTTTCTAATAATACGATTAACCGAAAAATAAGTACGTTAAAGTCATTCTATAAGTTTCTTCAAAAAACAAAACAGATCGATTTAAATCCTTTGATAAAGCATAAGGCTTTAAAAGTTGAAAAGAGAATTCAAAATCCCTTTTCAGAGTCAGAAATCACAAAAGTTATTTCTCTATTGGAAGAAAAGGATGATTTTGTGTCGGTGCGAAATCGACTTATTGTAGAATTGCTTTATTCGACAGGGATGAGAAGGGGAGAATTAATTTCAATTCAACTTTCAGATGTAGCTCTTTCAGGGAAATTAATAAAGGTGATTGGAAAAAGAAATAAAGAACGATTTGTTCCCTTGTTAGCATCTATAATAAAAACAATAGAAAGGTATCTAGAACTCAGAAAAGAGGTCGTAACAACTTCACGTTTTTTGTTCATTACAGAGAAAGGAAATAAACTCTACGAAACGTTTGTATATAGGGTAGTAAATTCTTACTTTAGTAACGTCTCTACGAAAGAGAAAAAAAGTCCGCACCTATTAAGGCATTCTTTTGCTACTCATTTATTAAATGAAGGTGCCGATTTAAATTCTGTGAAAGAACTGTTAGGGCATGCAAGTTTAGCTTCTACACAAGTTTATACTCACAATAGCGTAGAGAAAATGAAAAAAGTATATAACCAGGCACATCCACGAGGCCTTAAAAAAAACAATTTATGAAAGTATTCACTCAGTCGGTCAATTTTAATGCCGATTCTAGTTTAATTGATTATGCGCAAGTGAAAGTTGCGTCTTTGGTAAAGTATCATGATAAGATTGTAGATGCAGAGGTTTTTTTGAAAGTCCAGAAGACTAGCGATAAAGAAAATAAGATCACAGAGGTTAAGATTAATATACCTGGCGCCGAATTGGTCGTGAAAAGAGAAACAAAAACTTTTGAAGAAGGAGTGAATTTGGCAGTAGATTCTTTGAAAAGACAGCTAAAAAAGTCCAAAGAAAAGTACCGAGAAACATTAATTTAATAAAAAAGTGAAAATATAATTATAAAATGTTTTAGAAGTTAAAAAAACTTTATACATTTGCAATCCGTTAGAAATAGCGGGTTGTTTTTTTGCAACAAAAGCCGATGTAGCTCAGCTGGCTAGAGCAGCTGATTTGTAATCAGCAGGTCGTGGGTTCGAGTCCCTCCATCGGCTCAAAAACAATAACACGTTCATTTAAATAGTGAAATTTTGGGGAGATACTCAAGCGGCCAACGAGGACGGACTGTAACTCCGTTGACTACGTCTTCGCAGGTTCGAATCCTGCTCTCCCCACAATTTACATAATTTGCGAAAGTAGCTCAGTTGGTAGAGCGTCAGCCTTCCAAGCTGAATGTCGCCGGTTCGAACCCGGTCTTTCGCTCAAGAGTACCAACATAAGCCGGTGTAGCTCAGTTGGTAGAGCGCATCCTTGGTAGGGATGAGGTCGTGGGTTCAAATCCCATCGCTGGCTCAATTAATACGTATTATCAAAGACTAAATATATTTAAACTAAGAATTAAAATTAACAAACATGGCAAAGGCAACTTTTGATCGTTCGAAACCACACCTAAACATTGGTACAATTGGACACGTAGATCACGGTAAAACAACTTTAACTGCTGCTATTACTAAAGTATTAGCTGATGCAGGTTTTTCAGAAGCAAGATCATTCGATCAGATTGATAACGCACCTGAAGAAAAAGAAAGAGGTATCACAATTAATACTTCACACGTAGAATATCAAACAGCAAATCGTCACTATGCGCACGTTGACTGTCCAGGTCACGCGGATTACGTTAAGAACATGGTAACAGGTGCTGCACAAATGGATGGAGCAATTTTAGTAGTTGCTGCAACAGATGGGCCAATGCCACAGACGAGAGAGCACATTTTATTAGGACGCCAGGTAGGTATTCCTCGTATGGTTGTTTTCTTGAACAAAGTGGACATGCTTGATGGTGATGAAGAAATGTTAGAATTAGTAGACATGGAAGTAAGAGAATTACTTTCTTTCTATGAGTATGATGGTGACAATGGTCCTATCGTAGCAGGTTCTGCATTAGGTGCTTTAAACGGTGAGAAACAATGGGTTGATACTGTTTTAGAATTAATGACACAAGTTGATGCTTGGATCGAAGAGCCTTTAAGAGAGGTTGATAAAGATTTCTTAATGCCAATTGAAGATGTATTTTCAATTACTGGTCGTGGAACTGTAGCTACAGGTCGTATCGAAACTGGTATTGCAAACACAGGAGATGCAGTTGACATTATTGGTATGGGTGCTGAAAAAATGCAGTCTACTATTACTGGTATTGAAATGTTCCGTCAAATCTTAGATAGAGGTGAAGCAGGAGATAATGCTGGTATCTTATTAAGAGGTATTGCAAAAGAAGATATTAAAAGAGGTATGGTAATCTGTAAGCCAGGTTCTGTAACTCCTCATGCTAAGTTTAAAGCAGAGGTTTATGTTCTTAAAAAAGAAGAAGGTGGACGTCACACTCCATTCCATAACAACTACCGTCCACAATTTTATGTGAGAACAACAGATGTTACTGGTAACATTCAATTGCCTGATGGTGTTGAAATGGTAATGCCAGGAGATAACTTAACAATTACAGTTGATTTAATCCAACCAATCGCATTAAACTTAGGTTTACGTTTTGCAATCCGTGAAGGAGGAAGAACAGTAGGTGCTGGTCAGGTTACTGAGATTTTAGACTAAACTAATTTTCGTTTAGTATCAAATAAATATACAGGGTGTCCCGATTTTATCGGGATGCCTTTTATAAGTAAAGAAAAATAGAGAGACGGGCGTAGTTCAGCGGTAGAGCACTGGTCTCCAAAACCAGCTGTCGGGAGTTCGAATCTCTCCGCCCGTGCAAATAAAAAACATATATAACTAATGAAGTTTATTCAATATATCAAAGATTCTTTTGAGGAATTAAACAACCATATGACTTGGATCTCTAAAGAGGATGCACAAAAATCGACAATGACAGTTGCTGTTTTTACGATTTTATTCGCTTTAGCCGTTGCAGGTATCGATTATGTTTTTCAAACCGGATTAGATGTTTTTTTTACAACGTTTAAATCTAACTAATTATGGCAACTGATTCAGTAATGAAATGGTATGTTGTAAGAGCCATTGGAGGACAGGAAAATAAAGTTCAGTCCTATATAGAGACTGAAATTAGTCGTTTAGGGCTTTCAGACTTTGTAAGTCAAGTGATTGTTCCTAAAGAGAAAGTCGTTCAAATAAAAGACGGTAAAAAAATCCACAAGGAAAAAGTTTATTTTCCTGGATATATTATGGTAGAAGCAAATCTGTCTGGTGAAGTTCCTCACGTTATTAAATCAATAACTGGTGTTATTGGTTTTTTAGGAGAAACCAAAGGAGGAGAGCCAGTACCAATGCGTAAATCCGAAGTAAACCGAATGTTAGGAAAAGTAGACGAATTGTCTGTACAGGACGAAAACGTTGCTATTCCTTTTGATATTGGTGAAACAGTAAAAGTTGTTGATGGACCTTTTAATGGTTTTGATGGAACGATTGAAAAAGTGAATGAAGAAAAGCGTAAGCTTGAGGTAATGGTGAAGATTTTCGGAAGAAAGACACCATTAGAATTGAGTTATATGCAAGTAGAAAAGATATAATTGTTACCAAATATATAAAGACCGATTTGTTTTGGGGCTTCCAACTTTAAACAAATCATTAAACATTTTAAAATGGCAAAAGAAGTTAGTAAAGTAGTTAAGTTACAAGTAAGGGGAGGCGCAGCGAATCCATCGCCGCCGGTTGGACCCGCTTTAGGAGCTGCTGGTGTTAACATAATGGAGTTTTGTAAACAGTTCAATGCAAGAACGCAAGATAAACAAGGTAAAGTTTTACCAGTTGCGATCACTGTTTATAAAGATAAATCTTTCGATTTTATCGTAAAAACGCCACCTGCAGCAGTTCAGTTACTAGAAGCGGCCAAAATTAAAAAAGGTTCAGGAGAACCAAACAGGAAAAAAGTAGCATCTGTTACTTGGGATCAAATTCAAGTGATTGCAGAAGACAAAATGGTAGATTTAAATGCCTTTAAAGTTTCTTCAGCAATGAGAATGATTGCAGGTACAGCTCGTTCTATGGGTTTAACAGTTAAAGGTGATGCACCAGTATAAACTTTATAAAAAATAGTAAAATGGCAAGATTAACAAAAAAGCAAAAAGTTGCATACGCAAAAGTAGACGCGAATACGTCTTACGATTTAAAAGCGGCTTCAGCATTAATCAAAGATATTACTACTGTAAAGTTTGATGCATCAGTAGATTTAGCGATTAGATTAGGAGTAGACCCTCGTAAAGCCAATCAAATGGTAAGAGGTGTCGTTACTTTACCACATGGTACAGGTAAAGATGTAAAAGTATTAGCTTTAGTAACACCAGATAAAGAAGCAGAAGCTACAGAAGCAGGTGCAGATTATGTTGGTTTAGATGAGTTTTTACAAAAAATCAAGGGAGGTTGGACCGATGTTGATGTGATTATTACCATGCCGAGTGTAATGGGGAAATTAGGACCTTTAGGAAGAGTTTTAGGACCAAGAGGCTTAATGCCAAACCCAAAGACTGGTACGGTAACAATGGACGTAGCGAAAGCAGTAAAAGACGTAAAAGCTGGAAAAATTGACTTTAAAGTTGATAAGACAGGTATTATACATGCTGCAATTGGAAAAGTTTCTTTTGATGCAAATCAGATTGCTGAAAACGCAAATGAGTTAATTCAAACAATTAACAAATTGAAACCTACTACAGCAAAGGGAACCTATATAAAAAGTGTTTTCATGTCTAGCACTATGAGTCCAAGTGTTCAACTTGATGTAAAATCTGCTTAATAGCAGTTAAAACCTATAATTATGACTAGAGAGGAAAAATCACAAGTAATTCAAGATTTAACAGCAAAGTTAGCAGATACAAGTACTATTTACTTAGCAGATATTTCAGGATTAGATGCAACAACAACATCTAATTTACGTAGAGCATGTTTTAAAGCAGACGTTCAACTATCTGTAATAAAAAATACACTACTTGCAAAAGCAATGGAGGCTTCTGATAAAGATTTCGGAGACTTACCGTCTGTTTTAAAAGGAAATACATCTATGTTAGTTGCTGAGGCTGCAAATGCGCCAGCAAAGCTAATCAAAGAGTTTAGAAAAAAATCTGATAAGCCTTTCTTAAAAGGTGCTTACGCAGAAGAGTCTGTTTATATTGGCGATGATCAATTAGACGCTCTTGTAAATATCAAATCTAGAGAAGAACTCATTGGAGATATTATTACATTATTACAATCGCCTGCTAAGAATGTTATTTCAGCATTACAATCAGGAGGAAACAAGCTTTCAGGTATCTTAACAACGTTATCTGAAAAATAAGTACGCGCACAAATAAACTATTATATAACAAATTTCAAAAACAATTAAAATGGCAGAATTAAAAGATTTCGCAGAGCAATTAGTTAACTTAACAGTAAAAGAGGTTAATGAATTAGCTACTATTTTAAAAGATGAGTACGGTATCGAACCAGCAGCAGCAGTAGCAGCAGCAGCAGGACCAGCAGCAGCAGGTGAAGCGGTTGAAGAACAAACTGAATTCGATGTAATCTTAAAAGCAGCAGGTGGTTCTAAACTAGCAGTTGTAAAATTAGTTAAGGAATTAACTGGTTTAGGATTGAAAGAAGCTAAAGGTATCGTTGATAGCGCACCAGCAGCAGTAAAAGAAGGTGTATCTAAAGATGAGGCAGAAGGTCTTAAAAAATCTTTAGAAGAAGCTGGAGCTGAGGTAGAGCTTAAGTAATTTACTTTCCCGAAAATATCTCGGGAAAAACAAATTAAGGTTTAGGTACTAAAAACACATGTTTTTAGTCCTAAACCATTTTGTGTATATATTCGTTTTTATTTTAATTAAAAATATATTCTCTTTTGGCAACGAAAAACACCACTGAAAGAATCAACTTCGCAACTTCGAAATTAGGTACAGATTATCCAGATTTTCTAGATATTCAGGTAAAGTCATTTCAAGACTTTTTCCAGTTACAAACTAAAGCAGAAGAAAGAGGAGAAGAAGGGTTGTATAAAACCTTCATGGATAATTTCCCAATTACAGATACTAGAAATCAATTTGTATTAGAATTTTTAGATTATTTTGTAGACCCCCCAAGATATAGTATTCAAGAATGTATAGAAAGAGGTTTAACACATTGTGTTCCTCTAAAAGCACGTTTAAAGCTTTTCTGTACAGATCCAGAACACGAAGATTTCGAAACTATTGTACAAGATGTTTATTTAGGGACCATTCCTTATATGACCAACTCGGGTACTTTCGTAATTAACGGTGCAGAACGTGTAGTTGTTTCTCAATTGCATAGATCTCCAGGTGTGTTTTTTGGACAATCTTTCCATGCAAACGGAACAAAATTATACTCAGCAAGAGTAATTCCATTCAAAGGTTCTTGGATTGAATTTGCTACCGATATCAATCAAGTGATGTACGCTTATATTGATAGAAAGAAAAAATTACCAGTGACTACTTTATTCAGAGCCATCGGTTTTGAAAGAGATAAAGACATTTTAGAGATTTTCAACTTAGCAGAAGAAGTGAAGGTTTCTAAAGCTGGACTTAAAAAAGTACTAGGACGTAAGTTAGCAGCTAGAGTTTTAAAAACTTGGCATGAAGATTTCGTAGATGAAGATACAGGAGAAGTTGTATCTATTGAAAGAAACGAAATCATTTTAGACAGAGATACGGTTCTAGAAAAAGAACATATTGATGAAATAATGGAAGCGGGTGCTAAAACCGTCTTGTTACATAAACAAGATAATTTGCATGCAGATTATTCGATTATTCACAATACATTACAAAAAGATCCTACAAATTCTGAAAAAGAAGCTGTAGAGCATATTTATAGACAATTACGTAATGCTGAACCGCCAGATGAAGAGACGGCAAGAGGTATTATAGATAAATTATTCTTTTCGGAACAACGTTACAATTTAGGTGAAGTTGGTCGTTTTAGAATGAATATCAAATTAGGTTTAGAAGAACCAATCACTCAAAAAGTATTAACAAAACTTGATATCATTACGATCATTAAGTATTTGATTGAATTGATTAACTCTAAAGCTGAAGTAGATGATATTGATCACTTATCAAACCGTCGTGTAAGAACAGTTGGAGAACAATTGGCACAACAATTTGGTGTTGGTTTAGCCCGTATGGCTAGAACCATTCGTGAGCGTATGAATGTACGTGACAATGAGGTTTTTACTCCTATTGATTTAATTAATGCGAAGACACTTTCTTCTGTAATTAATTCATTTTTTGGAACCAACCAGTTGTCTCAATTTATGGATCAAACAAACCCACTAGCAGAAATTACGCATAAGCGTCGTTTATCTGCACTTGGACCAGGTGGTTTATCTAGAGAGAGAGCAGGTTTTGAGGTACGTGATGTTCACTATACTCACTACGGACGTCTTTGTCCAATTGAAACTCCAGAGGGACCAAACATTGGTTTGATTTCTTCACTTTCAGTTTTTGCAAAAGTAAATAATTTAGGTTTTATCGAAACTCCTTATATTAAGGTAGAATCAGGAAATCTTGATTTAGAGCATAAGCATATTTATTTAAGTGCTGAAGAGGAAGAAGGAATGAAGTTTGCGCAGTCCAACATTGAGGTGGATGCAAAAGGTGTTTTACAAGGTGATCGTGTTATTTCACGTGAAGGAGGAGATTTTCCAGTAGTTTCTACAAGCGAAGTAGATTATATGGATGTTGCTCCAAATCAAATTGCATCGATTTCAGCATCTTTAATTCCGTTCTTAGAACATGATGATGCCAACCGTGCATTAATGGGATCGAACATGATGCGTCAAGCTGTTCCATTATTACGCCCACAAGCACCAATTGTTGGTACTGGTTTAGAAAGAAGAGTTGCAAAAGACTCAAGAATCTTAATCAATGCAGAAGGAAGCGGAGTTGTAGAATATGTAGATGCAAATGTTATCAAAATTAAGTACGATAGAACCGATGAAGAAAAACTAGTTAGTTTTGAATCTGATGAGAAATCATATAACTTAATTAAGTTTAGAAAAACCAATCAAGGAACCAACATTAACCTAAAACCTATTGTACAAAAAGGAGATAGAGTTGAAGAAGGTCAGGTTCTTTGTGAAGGATATGCAACACAAAAAGGAGAATTAGCCTTAGGAATCAATATGAAAGTAGCCTTTATGCCTTGGAAAGGGTATAACTTTGAGGATGCGATTGTAATTTCTGAAAGAGTAGTTCGTGAAGACATCTTTACATCTATTCATATTGATGAGTATTCTTTAGACGTAAGAGATACGAAGCTAGGAACTGAAGAGTTGACCAATGATATTCCAAACGTTTCAGAAGAAGCTACCAAAGATTTAGATGAAAATGGAATGATTCGTATTGGAGCAGAAGTAAATCCAGGCGATATCCTAATTGGTAAGATTACACCAAAAGGAGAATCAGATCCAACTCCAGAAGAAAAATTATTACGTGCTATTTTTGGTGATAAAGCCGGTGATGTAAAAGATGCATCATTAAAAGCTTCTCCATCATTAAGAGGGGTAGTAATTGATAAAAAATTATTTAAAAGAGCCGTAAAAGATAAAAACAAGAGATTAAGAGATAAAGAAGCAGTTGCTACTTTAGAATCTTCTTTTGTTTCTAAATTTGAAGTTTTAAAAGACAGTTTAATCGATAAGTTATTTGGCTTAATAAGCGGAAAAACTTCACAAGGAGTTTTTAACGATTTAGGAGAAGAAGTATTACCAAAAGGTAAGAAATATACCCTTAAGATGTTAAACTCTGTAGATGATTATGTGCATTTAACAGGTTCTTGGACGACCGATGATTCTTTAAATTCTTTAGTAGGTGAATTAGTTCACAACTATAAAATTAAAGTAAACGATTTACAAGGTAGTTTACGTCGTCAGAAATTTACAATTTCTGTAGGAGATGAGTTACCAGCAGGAATCTTAAAATTAGCGAAAGTTTATATTGCCAAAAAACGAAAGTTAAAAGTAGGTGATAAAATGGCGGGACGTCATGGAAATAAAGGTATTGTTGCTCGTATTGTAAGAGCAGAAGATATGCCTTTCCTAGAAGACGGAACACCAGTAGACATAGTTTTAAATCCATTAGGGGTACCTTCTCGTATGAACATTGGTCAGATTTATGAAACTGTTCTTGGTTGGGCAGGTCAGAAATTAGGAACTACTTATGCAACACCAATTTTTGATGGAGCATCTTTAGATGAAATCAATACAATTACAGACGAAGCAGGTGTACCAAGATTTGGACATACCTATTTATATGATGGTGGAACAGGAAAACGTTTCGATCAGCCAGCAACGGTTGGAATCATTTATATGATTAAGTTAGGACACATGATTGAAGATAAGATGCACGCACGTTCTATCGGACCATACTCATTAATTACACAACAACCATTAGGAGGTAAAGCTCAATTTGGAGGTCAGCGTTTTGGAGAGATGGAAGTATGGGCATTAGAGGCATACGGTGCTTCAAGTATCTTAAGAGAAATCTTAACTGTAAAATCTGATGATGTAATGGGAAGAGCCAAAACATACGAAAGTATTGTAAAAGGTGAAGCGATGCCAGAACCAGGTCTACCAGAATCATTTAACGTATTAATGCACGAACTGAAAGGTTTAGGTTTAGACGTTAGATTAGAAGAATAGCAAAAATTGATGATAGAAGTTGATGCAAGTCAGCTTCTATTCATCATATATTAATAAGTCTCTTAGAGACCGTTTTTACAATTTTAATTCGAATCCATTACCATGGCAAGAAAACACGAGAAGTACACTGTAAAAAAGTTTAATAAAATCTCCATTGGTTTATCCTCACCAGAATCTATTTTAGAGATTTCTAAAGGTGAAGTTTTAAAACCAGAAACAATTAATTACCGTACCCACAAACCAGAAAGAGATGGTTTATTTTGTGAGCGTATTTTTGGTCCTGTAAAGGATTATGAATGTGCTTGTGGAAAATATAAAAGAATCCGTTACAAAGGAATCGTTTGTGATCGATGTGGTGTAGAAGTAACAGAAAAGAAAGTACGTAGAGATCGAGTAGGACATATCAACTTAGTTGTTCCTGTTGCTCATATTTGGTATTTTAGATCATTGCCTAACAAAATGGGATACCTTTTAGGTTTGCCATCTAAAAAGTTAGACATGATTATATACTACGAACGATATGTAGTAATTCAACCCGGTATTGCAAAAAATGCGGAAGGAGAATCTTTACAAAAAATGGACTTCTTAACAGAAGAAGAATATTTAGATATTTTAGAAGAAATTCCAGCAGAAAACCAATATTTAGAAGACACAGACCCAAACAAGTTTATTGCTAAAATGGGTGCTGAGTGTTTAATTGACCTATTAGCACGTATCGATTTAGAAGCATTGTCTTTTGAATTACGACACAAAGCAAATACGGAAACTTCTAAACAAAGAAAAACAGAAGCTTTAAAGCGTTTAAATGTTGTTGAAGCATTTAAAGACTCTCAGAAAAATAGAGAAAACAATCCAGAGTGGATGATCATGAAGGTAGTTCCGGTAATACCACCAGAATTACGTCCATTAGTTCCCTTAGATGGAGGTCGTTTTGCAACTTCAGATTTAAATGATTTATACAGAAGAGTTATTATTAGAAACAATCGTTTAAAAAGATTGGTTGAGATAAAAGCTCCAGAAGTTATTTTACGTAATGAGAAACGTATGTTACAAGAATCAGTAGATTCATTGTTTGACAATACACGTAAATCATCTGCAGTAAAAACAGAATCTAACAGACCTTTAAAGTCGTTATCAGATTCCTTAAAAGGAAAACAAGGACGTTTCCGTCAGAATTTATTAGGAAAGCGTGTTGATTATTCTGCACGTTCTGTAATTGTTGTTGGACCTGAATTAAGATTGTCAGAATGTGGTATTCCTAAGGATATGGCAGCTGAACTTTACAAGCCTTTTGTAATCCGTAAATTGATTGAAAGAGGAATTGTGAAAACAGTAAAATCTGCCAAGAAAATTATAGACAGAAAAGAACCAGTTGTTTGGGATATTTTAGAAAACGTAATTAAAGGACACCCTGTTTTATTAAACAGAGCCCCTACTTTACACAGACTAGGTATACAAGCTTTTCAACCAAAATTAATTGAAGGAAAAGCAATCCAATTACACCCATTAGCATGTTCTGCATTTAATGCGGATTTTGATGGGGATCAAATGGCAGTGCATTTACCATTAGGCCCTGAAGCTATTTTAGAAGCGCAAATATTAATGTTAGCGTCTCATAATATCTTAAATCCTGCCAATGGTGCACCAGTAACTGTACCTTCTCAGGATATGGTACTTGGTTTGTACTACATGACAAAAGAAAGAGTTTCTACTCCAGAAGTTCCAATTAAAGGAGAAGGATTAACTTTCTATTCACCAGAAGAAGTAACGATTGCTTTTAACGAAGAAATGGTTGACTTAAATGCGGGTATTAAAGTAAGAACTCAAGATGTTGACGAAAATGGAGCACCAGTAACTAAAATTATAGCAACCACTGTTGGTAGAGTTTTATTTAACGAAGTAGTTCCTCCAGCTGCTGGATATATCAATGAAGTATTGACTAAGAAAAACTTAAGAGGAATTATTGGCGCTGTTTTAAAAGCAACTGACATTCCTACAACGGGTGATTTCTTAGACGAGATAAAAAACATGGGTTATAAATTTGCCTTCCAAGGTGGTTTATCATTCAGTTTAGGAGATATTATTATTCCTAAAGAAAAAACAGGAATGATTGCTGAAGCGAATCAAGAAGTGGATGGAATTATTTCGAACTATAACATGGGAATGTTAACGCAAAAAGAGCGTTACAACCAGGTAATTGATATTTGGGGTAGAACCAATAACGATTTAACTGAGTTGTCTATGAAACGTTTGCGTGAAGATCAACAAGGTTTCAACTCGGTATATATGATGCTTGATTCTGGAGCCCGTGGATCTAAAGAACAGATTCGTCAGTTAACTGGTATGCGTGGATTAATGGCAAAGCCTAAAAAATCGACTGCTGGTGGTGGTGAAATTATTGAGAATCCAATTCTTTCTAACTTTAAGGAAGGATTATCGATACATGAATACTTTATCTCTACGCACGGTGCACGTAAAGGATTAGCGGATACCGCTTTAAAAACTGCCGATGCAGGTTACTTAACACGTCGTTTAGTAGATGTTTCACAAGATGTAATTGTAAACCAAGAAGATTGTGGTACATTAAGAGGTTTAGAAGTAATGCCTTTAAAGAAAAATGATGAGATTGTAGAATCTTTATCAGATAGAATTGAAGGGCGTGTTTCTTTACAAGATGTATTTTCACCGAATTCAGATGATGAGTTATTGGTTGCTGCAGGAGAATCTATTTCTATTAAAATAGCTGATGCGATTCAAGCAGCAGGGATTGATAGAGTTGAAGTTAGATCTGCATTAACATGTGAATCTCCGAAAGGAATTTGTGCAAAATGTTATGGACAAAGTTTATCTACCCGTAGTAAAGTACAAATTGGAGAATCAGTGGGTGTAATTGCAGCACAATCTATTGGAGAACCAGGTACACAGTTAACATTACGTACATTCCACGTTGGTGGGGTTGCCGGAAATATTTCAGAAGAAAATAAATTAACAGCGAAGTTTGAAGGGAAAGTTACCATCGAAGACTTACGTACTGTTAAAGGAAAAGATAATGACGGTAAGGAAGTAGAAATCGTAATTTCTAGAACAGCAGAAATTAAAGTTACTGACAAGAAAACGGGCATTACTTTAAGTACCAATATTATTCCTTATGGTTCTTATATTTTCGAAAAAGATCGAAAATCAATCAAGAAAGGAGATGTTATTTGTCAATGGGATCCATTTAACGGTGTTATTGTTTCAGAATTTGGAGGTACAGTGAAGTTTGATAATTTAGAACAAGGTATCAATTACTCTGTTGAAATTGATGAACAAACTGGTTTCCAAGAGAAAGTAATGACAGACTCCAAGAACAAGAAAATTATCGCTTCTTTAATCATTGAAGATAAAGACGGAAATGCATTGCGTTCTTACAGTTTACCAGTAGGTGCACACTTAATGGTAAGTGATGGAGACAAAGTTGAATCTGGTCATACTTTGGTAAAAATACCTCGTAAGTCAGGTAAAGCAGGTGATATTACAGGGGGTCTACCTCGAGTAACGGAATTATTTGAAGCACGTAACCCATCCAATCCTTCTGTAGTTTCAGAAATAGATGGTGTTGTTTCTTTCGGGAAAATTAAACGTGGTAACAGAGAAATTATCGTAGAATCTAAAACAGGAGAGCTAAGTAAGTACTTAGTGAAACTTTCAAATCAGATTTTAGTTCAAGAAAATGACTTTATCAAAGCAGGAATGCCATTATCAGACGGAGCAACCACTCCTTCAGATATTTTAAGAATTAAAGGGCCATCTGCAGTACAAGAATACTTAGTAAATGAAATACAAGAAGTATATCGTTTACAGGGTGTGAAAATTAATGATAAGCATTTCGAAGTTGTCGTACGTCAAATGATGCGTAAAGTGAAGATTATCGATTCAGGAGATACTTTATTCTTAGAGAATCAATTGATCCATAAAATTGACTTTATCAAAGACAATGACGCTATTTACGGAATGAAAGTTGTTGAAAATGCTGGAGATTCTGAGAACTTATCTGCTGGTCAAATTATTAGTGCACGTCAATTAAGAGATGAAAATTCTTTATTAAGAAGAAATGACCTCAACTTAGTAGAAGCAAGAGATGCTAAACCAGCAACTGCAGAGCAGGTGTTACAAGGTATTACAAGAGCTTCTTTACAGACAAAATCATTTATATCTGCGGCTTCCTTCCAGGAAACAACCAAAGTGTTAAACGAAGCAGCTGTAAACGGTAAAATTGATACATTAGAAGGCTTGAAAGAGAATGTAATTGTAGGTAAGAGAATACCTGCAGGAACAGGAATGAGAAAGTACGATCATATTTTAGTGGGACCAAAAGATGAAATAGAAGAAAGCCTCTAGAAAATCTTCCCAGGTTATAAATTTTAAAAGTTGAATTGTTTATTGTAATTTATTACAGGACTCAATTCAACTTTTTTTTATACATTTAATAGCGAATCAATGACACAATTTAAGGAAATCAATTATGGAAGAAAATAAAAATAAAGATGGACAGTTAAATATTGAACTGGATCAAGAAATAGCCGAAGGAACCTATTCTAATTTGGCAATTATCAATCACTCGATGTCAGAGTTTATTGTAGATTTTATCAATATTATGCCAGGAGTTCCCAAAGCAAAAGTGAAGTCAAGAATTATTTTAACACCGCAGCACGCAAAAAGATTAACAAAAGCATTGGCAGACAATGTGAGAAAGTTTGAAAGTGCCCATGGTGAAATAAAAGATGCAGAGCAGCCTCCAATTCCAATGAATTTTGGACCTACAGGACAAGCATAGTTTTTTGTCAAAAAGAAGTAAACACCCCAAATAGCTGAACGTTATTTGGGGTGTTTACTATATAAGGAACTAACAAATTTTCAATATTTCAATGAATATAAGACTCCTTTTTTTTTAGAACGTATCATTACTTAACTTACTGATATTCTATAATAACAATTACTTCAATATAATAATTACCAATTTGATCCATTACCCAAATTTCTTTAGCGGATAGGAATGTAAGCATCGAGGAGTAGAAAAAAATTCCACGAAAGAGAAGGTTTGCGTATCGGTTATGAAGGGTTTCTTAGCTTCTTTATTCCTGAATGCTATCTATCAAAATGGTAAGTAGGTCGATGGCAGCTTGCGCGATTTTAGTACCAGGGCCAAAAATACCCACAGCACCTGCATCAAATAAAAATTGATAATCTTGTGGCGGAATCACACCCCCTACAATCACCATAATATCCTCTCTACCATAAGTTTTTAAAGCTGCTATTACTTGCGGAACTAAGGTTTTGTGCCCTGCAGCCAAAGAAGAAATCCCTAAAATATGCACATCATTTTCAATGGCTTGTTTGGCAGCCTCTTGTGGGGTTTGAAACAACGGACCAATGTCAACGTCAAAGCCCAAATCGGCATAGCCAGTAGCTACTACTTTAGCGCCTCTGTCATGCCCATCTTGCCCTAGTTTTGCAATCATAATTCTTGGACGCCTGCCTTCCAAATGGGCAAATCGATCTGTTAGCAGCGCTGCTTCCTTAAATAATGGATCTTCTTTTATTTCTTTGCTATACACGCCAGAGATGGTTTTATGAACCGCTTTGTGACGACCAAAAACAACTTCCAAAGCATCTGAGATTTCGCCCAAAGTAGCTCTGTTTTTTGCTGCTTCTACCGCCAATTCCAACAAGTTTTCGTTGCCTGTTTTCGCTGCAGCTGTTAAATTTAGTAAAGATTTTTTAACTGCTGCCGTATTTCGCGTTCTTTTTAAGACTTCCAATCTTTTTATTTGCGCTATCCGAACCGCCTCATTGTCTACTTCTAAAATATGCAACGGATCTTCTTGCTTTAAAGGATATTTGTTGACCCCAACAATTACATCCGTTCCGCTGTCAATTCTTGCTTGCTTTTTTGCAGCAGCTTCCTCAATACGCATTTTCGGAATGCCCTTTTCAATGGCATTGGTCATCCCACCCAAAGCTTCTACTTCTTCAATCAATTCCCAAGCCTTGTTGGCAATCTCTTCCGTAAGCTGCTCCATGTGATAACTCCCTGCCCAAGGGTCTACTGTTTTGGTAATGGCCGTTTCTTCCTGTAAATAAATTTGAGTATTTCTGGCAATTCTTGCAGAAAATTCTGTGGGTAATGCAATGGCTTCATCCAAGGCATTGGTATGCAAACTTTGTGTACCGCCAAAAACTGCCGCCATGGCTTCAATAGCCGTTCTAGAAACATTGTTAAATGGATCTTGTGCCGTTAAACTCCAACCACTGGTTTGGCAGTGGGTTCTCAAGGCAAAAGATTTTTGATTTTTTGGGTTGAATTTTTGCACCATTTTTGCCCACAACATTCTTCCTGCCCTCAACTTTGCAATTTCTTTAAAATGATCCATGCCAATGGCCCAAAAGAAGGACAGTCTGGGAGCAAAAGCATCAATGTCCATGCCCGCTTCTATCCCTTTTCGAAGATATTCCAATCCGTCCGCTAAGGTATAAGCGAGTTCTATTTCTTGAGTAGCTCCCGCTTCTTGCATATGGTAGCCAGAGATGGAAATAGAATTGTACTTTGGCATTTGTTTGCTGGTATATTTAAAAATATCAGCAATAATTTTCATTGAAGGCGTGGGAGGGTAGATGTAGGTATTCCGCACCATAAATTCCTTTAAAATATCATTTTGAATAGTGCCGGAAAGCGCTGATAATTCCACACCTTGCTCTTGTGCCGCTACAATATAAAACGCTAAAATGGGCAGTACAGCGCCGTTCATGGTCATGGAAACAGACATTTTATCCAACGGAATTTGGTCAAATAAAATTTTCATGTCTTCCACAGAATCAATCGCAACCCCTGCTTTTCCAACATCTCCTTGCACCCGCTTATGATCAGAATCATAGCCGCGGTGTGTGGCCAAATCAAAGGCTACAGAAAGCCCTTTTTGACCTGCTTCTAAATTCCTTCGATAAAAAGCATTGCTTTCTTCTGCGGTAGAAAAACCAGCGTATTGTCGAATTGTCCATGGCTTTTTGACGTACATGGTGCTGTAAGGACCGCGCAAATTAGGCGCAGATCCTGCGATAAAATTTTCATGCAAAAAACGTGCTTCCTCATTTTTTGAAGGAGCTAATTTTAGTTGTTGAAGATTTTTTCTAGCCATTAGAAGTCTTTATTTGTTGTTCTTGAAGCGATTTTTTTTCTTTTTCTAAGCGTTCCTTTTCGTAGGTTTCCGACAATCGATTTCTGGTGATTGGAATCAAAAGTGTTTTTATGTTTCTTTTTTTTACAAATGGATACAATTCCATGTCCGAAAGCATTTTGTTGCTCGAATTTGCATGTAAATTGGTTCCCAAAAGACGCAGTTCTTGCGCATCAAAACTGGCCTGTTCTTTTCGAGCCTTTTCAGTTATTTTTTGTTGAATAACGCCGTCTTTTAACAATTTTAAAAAACCGCCTTTTTTTTCTAATTGTTGAAATAATGCCAATCCTTTTGCTGCCAATTGATTGCTAATCGATTCAATATAGTAGCTTCCTTCAGCAAAGAACTGCCCATCTTTAAAACCAGCTTCTTCTTTTAAAATGAGCAATTGATTTCTTGCGATGCGTTCTCCAAACTCATTTGATTTGTGATACACGGCATCATAAGAAATATTGGAGATCGTTGTGGCACCTCCTAAAATAGCACTCATGCATTCCGAGGTAGTTCGGAGCATATTCACATTGTAATCAAAAATGGTTTTATTTCGCAGACTAGGTTGCACAAAGATTTCAACCTGACTGTCTGTATGATTGTATTCTTTGAAAAGTGCTTTTACAAGAATCCGAAAGGCTCTTAATTTCGCGATTTCGAAAAAATAATTTCCGCGTACAGAAAAGATAAAATGAATGTTTTTAACGGCTCCTTCTGCTAAATTTTCTAGGTATTCATTGGTGTGAGATAGGGCATAGGCCAGTTGTTGAACACAACCTGCACCTGCATTTTCATAGAGAGAAACATCTACACAAATGGCTTGAGGTGTTGTTTTAGAAATGGCATTTAAGATTTTGAAATCTGCCTTCAAATTGTCATACCAATTTCCAGTTTCTGCTAAGTTTCCTAGAATATCTATTTGGAAAAAGGGTTTTGCAACTGCGGTAAATTTTGATAATTTTTCGACAAATTTTTCATCCAAAAAATGTAGTTTGAAGAAAATTTTGGTAGTTGTTAGGTCGATTTTTTTTAATAATGCGACACAATCAAATTTCTTATTTGCTATAAATTGTAGGGCATTTGCCCCCCTCTTTAAAGCGTCTACGGCAAGTGAATTGGCTATTTCTTCGTTATGTACAAAGATCGTTTGACAAACGGCAAAAGAACTTGTTGGCAGGTCTATAGGAAGTGCTTTTCGATCTGCTACCGTATAAAAAGGTTTTACAACAATGTCTTCTTCTGTTTTCCAGAGAAGTGTGTCGTTGTAGTCCAATCCTTTCAGGTCTACTTGAATTTTTTGCTTCCAAGCTGCTGCAGATTTTATGTCAAATTCATCAAATAGAAATGGTTTCATTATTTTTTTATCGTATCAAATTCAATAATATAAATCGCCTCATTTTTCTTTTTCATTAAATACTTTTCGCGAGCAAATTTTTCTAAGGCTACTGTATCTTTTAAACTTTTTATAATGGCACTATCTTTTGAAATTTCTGATTTATAAAATTCAATGGTATTTTGTAAATCTTCTATCTCTGTATTGTATTTTCGGTGGTTTATGTATGAGTTTTCATCAAAGAAAAGCATCCAAATTATAAAGGGCACCAAAATAAGCACAAACGTGTTTGTGAGTAATGAGAATATTTTTGAGTTGCTTTTTGCTTTCTTGAAATTCATTGTATCTTATAAACGTTCATTGATGACAGTTCTTACAATATCAATCGCAACTGTATTGTAGCGATCGTTTGGTATGATAATGTCGGCATAGTTTTTTGTCGGTTCAATAAATTGCTGGTGCATGGGTTTTAAGGTATCTTGATAACGATTTAAAACTTCATTAATATCTCTACCACGTTCGGTGATGTCTCTTCGCAATCTTCGAATCAGTCGTTCATCGGTTTCTGCATGTACAAATATTTTAATATCAAAGAGGTTTCGCAATTCTTCACTATTAAAGATTAAGATGCCTTCTACTATAATTACCTTTCGTGGATGAGTTTTTACCGTATCGCTCGTTCGGTTATGGGCCACAAAGGAATATACGGGTTGCTCAACGATTTCCCCTTTTTTAAGATTTTTTAGGTGTTGTACCAACAGTTCAAAATCGATGGCTCTTGGATGATCAAAATTGATTTTTATCCTTTCATCATAAGACAATTCATCGGTTGCTTTGTAGTAAGAATCTTGTGATATGACGCAAACTTCGTTGGTGGGAAGTTGGTTTATTATCTGATTGACCACCGTAGTTTTTCCACTTCCTGTACCTCCTGCAATTCCAATAATGAGCATATTGTTCGACATTGATTTTATAAATGATTTCGAACAAATTTAAATAAAAAATCGTGATTAATGTGCATAAAAAAAGTTCTTTCAAATGAAAGAACTTTTTGAGCCGATGGAGGGACTCGAACCCACGACCTGCTGATTACAAATCAGCTGCTCTAGCCAGCTGAGCTACATCGGCTTTTAATTAAGAGTCGGCAAATTAATGCGTTTTTTGGAGAACCACCAAAACATTTTTCGTTTATTTTTAAATTCAGAAAAATATGGTGTTAGGTTCTATTCAATGCTTCTTTATAGGTAGTCAAACAGCGTTCTCTTGCCATTTTATGATCGACCATTTGAGCAGGGTAGGTAAGCTCCTGAAAATCAGGAACCCATTTTTTGATATAGGTCAGATCTTTGTCAAATTTCTGAATCTGGGTGGTTGGATTGAAGATTCTGAAATATGGAGCCGCATCAACACCACATCCGGCAACCCATTGCCAGTTTCCAACATTGCTAGATTGTTCGTAATCGTGCAATTTTTCTGCAAAATAGGCTTCGCCAAAACGCCAATCGATTAAAAGGTGCTTGCACAAAAAACTCCCCACCAGCATGCGTACTCTGTTGTGCATAAACCCTGTTTGGTTGAGTTCTCGCATTCCTGCGTCTACCAATGGATATCCTGTTTCTCCAGCACACCACTTTTTAAATTCTTCTTCATTGTTTCTCCAAAGAATTCGGTCATATTGTGGTTTGAAACTGTCTTTAGTGGTATGTGGATAATGCCATAAAATTTGCATAAAAAACTCTCTCCAGATCAATTCTTTCAAAAAAACAATATTATTACTCTTAGAGGCTTTAGCAACCATTTCTCGAACACTTACTGTTCCAAAACGCAAATGTGTGCCTAATCTGGATGTACCGTCTTTTGCAGGGAAGTTTCGGGTTTCCTCATAAGCATCTATCAATTTGGGAGAAACTTTATAGGAAGCCACTTTTATGGTTGAGGGTTGAAATCCGATATCACCAAGGCTTAAAAATGGGTGTTCAGTATTTTGCACCAATCCATCTAGTTTTTCTTCAGAAGGAAAAAATTGAATGCCTTTATGATGAAATGCTTCGAGCCATTTTTTGGAATAGGGTGTGTATACTTTATAGGCAGTACCGTCTTTTTTTACAATTTCATTTCGCTCAAAAATCACTTGATCTTTGTAGGTTTTAAACGAGGTGTTTTTTGTCTCTAGAAAGGCTTTAATTGTTGCATCTCTCTGAAGTGCATAGGGTTCATAGTCATGATTTGTGAAGACCGTTTCTACGTTATATTTTTCTAGTAATTGTTTGTATATTTCGATTGGTTTTCCATGAAATACGGCCAAGCTAGTGCCAATTTCATTCAATTGTGTATTGATGTTTGCCAATTCCTGATGCAAAAAACTTACACGTGCATCATTGTCGGGCAATCGAGATAGGATGTCTTCATCAAAAATAAAGATTGGAAGTACTTTTTTACCGCTATCTAAAGCATAAAATAATCCGCAGTTATCGTTCAATCGCAAGTCTCTTCGAAACCAAAAAAGCTGTATCTGTTCTTTCATTATTTGTAGGTTCCAAAAAGTTCAACTAACTTTTTCTGTCGGTAAGAAAATATTTCTTCCAATTTTGGTTTCACTAAAATAGGGTGTACGAGCTGCCCCAAAATTCCTAAGGGAACTTTGTAATCGATAATGTCTTCCATTTCTACGCCGCCTTCAACTTCCTTTATAAAGTGCTTGTGATGCCAAAGTGCATAAGGACCATACATCTGCTCATCTACAAAATATTTTTTTTCTTCAATATGTGTTATTTCAGAAACCCATTTGGTTTTAATGCCCAACAATGGAGTAACGATGTATTGAATGATTTGTCCTGTATATAAGGGCCTATCTATCGTTGAAACGATATTAAAACTCATGTAATCGGGCGTGATGATTTTTAAGTTTTTGGGATTGGATAAAAAATCCCATGCTTCGTCTAAAGAAATAGGGAGCTTTAGTTTTTTGTGAAGGGTATAAATTTTCATTTAATTATGAATTAAAATATATAAATTTAACGAAGTGGCAATGCAAAGCCATATCATATAGGGGAGTAATAAATACTTGATTGTTGTTTTTTTTTCACTTCCTTTAAAAAAGAAATAAAATACAATTGCGGTTAAAAGCAAAATATTAATAAGTGCAAGAAATACGAGGTGTTGATTGAAAAAAATGAAATTCCAACTAATGTTTAAAAAGACTTGAAGTCCATAAAATATCCTATTTCTTTGGGTGTTTTCACTTTGGTAAAGAATTCCTAAATAAATAGAGAATAAGAGCATGATGGTGGTCCATGCAATTCCGAAGACAATTCCCGGAGGAGTCCATGGAGCTTGATTAAGTGTTGTGTACCAGAGAGAAGTAGGGCCACCATCCATCAACCAACTTCCAATTGCAAGTCCGCCAAAATTAATAAGTAAGAAAAGAAAGATGGCGCGGATAATTTTCATAAAAATTTATGCTTTCAGTTTCTCTATTTCCTTTAAAATATTATCGGCTTCCAAATATTTTTCATCGCTATCGCTTCTGTTAATGGATTGAAGTTTAAAGCCTTCTTCCATTACCTTTTTATATTTTTCTTCGAGTTTTTCTACTGCTGTTTTCTTTTTAAAGATTCCGAACATAATTTAATGTCTTAAGTGTTTTGTTATTTTGGAACTAAATGGTTTGGTAATGGAAAAGAAATAATCGATTAATTTTCCTTCAGGATCGATCAAGTATTTTTGAAAATTCCATTTTACTGAAGAACTTTTCTTTCCATTCAAACTTCTCAACGTTAACCATTCGTATAATGGATGCTGTTCACTCCCTCTTACATCTATTTTTTCAGTCATTAGAAATGAAACACCATAGTTTACCTGACAAAAATTTTGAATTTCATCTGCATTTCCGGGTTCTTGTTTTCCAAATTGATTGCAAGGGACTCCAATAACGATTAAATTATTTTTGTAGGTATTGCTCAATTTCTCTAAGCTTTCGTATTGTGGTGTAAATCCACATTTCGAGGCAACATTGACGAAAAGTACGTGTTTGCCCTTAAATTCAGATAAATCAATTGCTTTACCTTGCAAATCTCTTATCTGAATGTCATAGAATGATGTTCTTGCCATTTTTTATAATTTAAAACTTACAATACCACAGTCCATTTGAAAAATCTGACCGGATATTGAGCTTGCGCTTTCTGATGTTAAAAAGGTAGCCATGTCTGCTACTTCTGCTGGATTTAAGAATTTTTTAAGAGGATGACGTTCTGTAATGCTCTCAATCATTCTTTCATTTCTTAATAATTTTGAGGCTAAGTCGGTGTCGGTAACCGTTGGAGCTATTGCGTTGACTCTTATAGTTGGGGCCAATTCAGCACCTAAAGACTTTACCAAACCTTCAACACCCGATTTTGCAGCTGCTACACTAGCGTGATAGGGCATCCCTAATTTTGATGCAACGGTACTAAATAAAAGTATAGATGGGGTATTTCCTCTTTTTAATAAAGGAAGGTATTGTTGAATTGCTTTAACAGCTCCTACAACATTGATTTCGAAGTCTGCTCTGAAATCATCTAGTTTGAGGCGTGAAATAGGTTTTAAATTGATACTTCCGGGGCAGTATATTAAAGTATCTACAGCTTCTAGCTGCGGTAATTCATCGGATAATATGTCGCAATTATAATGCGTTAAATTTTCATGCGTTAGCGAAGGAGCAGTTCGGCTAAGGTTTATGATGTTATTTTTTTCAATTAAAGAAGCGATGATCGCTTTTCCAATTCCTTTACTTCCGCCAATCACTAAAATTTTTTTCATAATACGTCTAAGGTCTTCCTTTCAAACGCTTTTCAATTTTTTGTTTTACAACTGTCAAGCGTTTCATGTAATCCATTATTTGTGGATCTTTATCTAATTTATAAACTTCATTGAGCTCTAGTATTAAGGCTTTTACCTCTCTAGATGCTACAATTCGATCACTCGTTGTTTTGAATGAGAATTTTCTAGTTTCGAATTCTACTGCTTTTTCTGCTAATGTCATTATATTTATTTTTCGATATTGATGTAATTTTCGAATATAAATATAAAAGTTAGAAAAGCAATATAAAACTGAATTTTTATGATGTTAAAGGTTTTCCCTTTAAACGCTTCTCGATTCTTTGCTTTATTACCGTAAGCCGCTTCATGATGTCCATGATGTTCGGGTCCTTGTTTTTTTTGAAAACTTCATTCAAACTTAAAATCAAATCTTTTGCTTCTCTAGCCGCCATAATTCGGTCACTAGTCGTTGGAAATCTCATTTTCCTCTTTTCGTATTCTAATGCTTTTTCAATTAGTTCCATAATTTAATAATTTAAAGAGTTCTGTAATTTAAGCATTTTTTTGGATTTCTTAAATTTACTGCCAATATACGAGGTTATTGTTCAGGGTCTGTCTTCTTCTTTTCCCTATTATTTTTTCAAATGGTTTATCTTTTTGAAATTCCGTTATTGGAGATCGATCTTTGTCTCGTACACTTAAACCTTCCTTTTTCGAAAGTTCTTAATTTTTCATGCTTTGTTTTTCTTCCCTGAACTCTTTCTCTCCAAAGTTTAAAACTTTTCAATTTCATTTGGTTGCGCATTAAGTTGATCACTTCCTGCTCTTTTAATCCAAATTGGTATTCAATGGCTTCAAAAGTTGTTCTGTCCTCCCAAGCCATTTCAATGACTCTATCGATGGCTATGTCCTCTAATTTTATCATTCGTAAAAGGCGTAATTTTTATCGTTCTCAATTTTTAAATCCGTTAGTTTTTCAATAAATGATTTGTTTTCCTTCAGCAATTTGTTATTCGCAAATTTTACAAAATTACCTTGTGCATAAATGCTGTAACCATTTGTTTTGTAAGTGTGAAGTTGGTAATATGGAATTGCCCAGCTATACGCATTTAGCCCCTTATTGATATGTACCAAAATTCCTTTTTCGCGCAATTCAATATTTGCATAATTAATGTCAGATACAGTATTCATCACCTTTTGAAAGCCTTCACTCACGCTAGATACAATCATTCTCTTAGATCCAACACCCTTTCGTCTGATCGCTTCAAAAAAAGAATATGAAGGGCCTATTAGGTCATCGATAATCCTTGCGGTCTCTTTGTTTGTGTAGGTAGTGTTTACAATCATTGCTGTTAGATTCTATTCAAAGGTACAAAATGTTTAACGTTTTACGATAATGATTAGACAAAAACATTAAAATTGTACTACATCATAACTGAACATTTGTTTAATCGCTTTGGAGTAGCTTGTTTCGGTCGGTTATGGTGTGTTTTTTTAGAATTCTAAAACTTTCTGATCGTACTTGTGGATTCTTTTTCAAATTCCAGAGAATATCACTTGCTTTTTTTCTATTCTCTTTAATATCAACAATCGGTTTCGGATAGTCGATGCCCAATTCAAAATTGTTAAACTGCATATCCAAAGGAGTCATTAGGTAAGGCTCATGAATAAAGTTAATTGGTAAATTTGCCAATTCGGGACACCATTTTTTTATGAAAACGGCATTCGTATCATGCTCAATACTGTTTTTTAAAGGACTATAAATTCTTAAATTATTGATACCAGTTTCTCCAGCTTGCATTTGTATTTGTGGAAAATGAATTCCAGGTTCAAAATCTAAAAACATTTTTGATAAATGCGAAGTTGCTTCTTGCCAAGGTTGCCATAGGATATGCGTAAAGAAGGAAACGAGCATGGCACGCATTCTAAAATTTAAAAAACCAGTTTCATTTAAACAGCGCATACTCGCGTCTACCAAAGGAAACCCTGTATTTCCTTTTTCCCATGCTGTTTTATAGGATTCAGAGATACTCTTTTTAAGCTTGTGATAGCCTTTGTTAATACTCGCCTCTTCCATGGTATGTTCCATTTCAAATTTCTGAATAAAATGTGCTTGCCATCGCAATCTTGAAATAAATGCTCCCAAATGTTTATCCCCTTTTTTTTCAGATTTTAGCTGTGTCGCTTTTTGAAAAACCTCTCTGATCGATACATTTCCCCAAGCAATATAAGGAGATAATCTACTCGAACTCGTTCTTGATTTTTCGGGTTTAGAAATATTAAATAAATACGCTTTATGTCTTTCCTCAAAGAAAGAATTTGCATATTTCCAAGCGGTAGTAGTTCCTCCTTTTTGAAAGATTTGTGATGTTTTTGTTTTTAAATCCGTACAATTAAAAACCTTTGATATTTCCGCTATTTCAGCAACCGTTATCAATTGATTCTTTTTCGGTTCAAAAGAGCATCTTTCATTATGCATGTATCGATTCCAGTTTTCAAACCAATCATCTCTATTTAATAAACCTCTTAAAACCCCATTGTTAGTGCTTTCAGTCCATTCAATCGAGTTGTTCTTACAATACCTTTTGAAATATTTGTCTCTATTGTAGGTGATTAAAAGTCCCGTTTCCTGATGCGAATAAACATGCGCTATTTGAAAAGAATTCTGCAACTGGTTAAAAAACGGAATTACTTCTGAATTTACCGATAAAACCTGCGTGTTGTGTTTTTTTAATCGGACGTTTAGGTCTTCTAAAGATTGTTTTATAAAAATCCAGTGTCGCTCATCATAATGCCTGTCGTTTCTCAAAGAGTCTTCGAAAATATAAGCAAACAGTACACGGTTTTCCGATGCCAGTGCATTGGTGATGGCCTCGTTGTCATCCAACCGTAAATCTCGTTTGAGCCAAACAACTTGTATGGTTTCTTTATTAGTATTCATTTGGATTTGCAATTATGTGCGCTGCTTTTTCTTTTATTTCAAACAATTTTTCTGCAGGAATCTTTCGCAGTAAACTGTACATCATTCCCATTCTAAAATTTCCAGAAAGTTCTTCCTTTTTGTCGTCTAAAAAATTCCAATACAAGCTATTAAATGGACATGCATCTTTGGTCGTCTTTTCTTTTTTGTTATAATGACAGCTATCGCAATAATTCCCCATTTTATGCACATAACTTCCACTAGAAATATAAGGTTTTGTTGCTATTTTTCCACCATCAGCAAATTGACTCATTCCCCGTGTATTTGGGAGTTGAACCCATTCTACGGCATCGGCATAAATGCCCAAATACCAAGCATCTACTTCATCTGGATTGGTTTGTGTTAGCAATGCATAATTCCCAGTAATCATTAAACGTTGTATATGATGCGCATAACTGTTGTCTAGCGAATTGTTGATTGCATTTTTTAAACAATTCATCTTGGTATTCCCTGTCCAATAAAAATCAGGCAATTTATTGGTATTGTTTAAAGCGTTTAGTGTTTTATAGTTGGGCATTAATGTCCAATACATCCCTCGCATGTATTCTCTCCAGCCTAAAATTTGCCGAATAAAACCTTCTACTTGTGAAATCTCAATGGTTGCTTTTGGGTCTCGATACGTTGCCAAAGTTTTAGCAATTACTTCCTTGGGAGAAATTAATTTGATATTCATAGCAAACGAAATTCTTGCATGATACAAATAGATTTGATTCGTGTGCATTGCATCTTGGTAGTCTCCAAAATGGACCAATAAATGTTCGCAAAAATATTCCAATTGTTCAAGTGCTTGCGCTCTGCTTATGGGATATTCAAAATATTTTGGGTTGATTTTCCCAATGGTTTTTATGCCTGCTTTCTGGATCTCTTCACAAATAATGACTACATTATTATCAAAACTTTTAAAAGGAGGGACCAATGTATTTTCCTTCCATTTTTTTCGATTGTTTTTGTCATAGTTCCATTGCCCGCCTTCTGGTTGCGCATTGACAGTTAATATTTGATGTTTTTTTCTCATATTTCTATAAAAATTCTCCATCAAAAATTGCTTTTTACCTTCAAAAAACACCCCTAAATCTTCTCTTTTTGTATAAAAGTGCTCAGTGTCAGTAACCGCGCTTTCTATCGTTAACGTGCCGCAGAAGTCTTTTAGTTGTTTGTCTAAACGATATTCATCGGGTAGTAAGTATTCAAATTTATCAGCATTAAACTGTTCGATTTGTTGCGTCAGGTTTTTGGTTAAAGAGTGTGTGTTTTCGGGAGCTAATATGTTTAGATACTTCACCCTATGTCCATCTTTAATTAAACCGTCAGCAAAATTTCTCATGGCAGCAAAAAAACCTGCAACTTTTTGAATGTGGTGCGTTATGTAGTCTGTTTCTTGACGCATTTCAAACAGACAATATAAGATGTTATCGTCTTTTTCTTGAAACCAAGAATGCGAACTGTTTAATTGATCTCCAAGAACTAATCGAACTATTTTCATATGCTAAAAAAGGTGATTTTGTAACCATTTATTTTGATACTGATTGTCTGGGTCATAGCGTTCTGCTTGACGTTCTATATTGAATTTACGATCTCTAGGGTCGTTGCCAACACCCGATATATACAGCCAGTTTCCGTAGTTTGAATGCACATCATAATCAATCAGCATCGATTCAAAGTAAGCGGCACCGATGCGCCAATCTAATAAGAGTTCTTTTGAAAAGTAGGATGCAACATTTTGCCTACCTCGATTGCTCATAAATCCAGTTGCCTTCAATTCAATCATATTCGCGTTTACAAACGGTGCATTGGTTTGACCGTGGATCCATTTCTGAACCAACTTTTCCTCCGACTTCCATTCATAGTGTTTTTCTAAAATTCCATCAATCTTAAATAAAGCATTCCCATGTTTCAATGAAATGAATTTGAAGTAGTCTCTCCAAATCAACTCAAAAATCAACCAATATGTAGAATCATTTGCTCCATTTTCAGTTTCATATTCTTTAATCTTCCAATAAATAGTTTTCGCCGAAATACTTCCATTTGCTAACCATGGAGAAAGCTTTGAACTATAATCGGTGCCAATCAATCCATTCCGGGTCTGTTTGTAAACGCTTAGTTTTTTAGATTCAAAAAAGTAATAGTCCATTCTTTTTAACGCCTCACTTTCTCCTCCATGAAATGGAAAAGCGGATCTGAGATCTGTCTTTACTTCTGAATACCCCAATTCCTGTAAATCTGGAAGCTTCGTGTTGTTTACAATGCGGTTCGAGACTTCTTTGTGTACACTGTTACTTTCTGATCGTATTGATGCATATTTTTCTACCTTTTTCCTGAAGTTTGTAAAGACAGCAGGTATCGATTTAAGATCCATATTGATGTCTTCAGGATGGTATAAAAACTGATCATAGGAATCGGTAATTGTACATTCATCCGTGAGTTTAGAGGCTACTTTTTTAAAGGTACCTACTTCCTCTGAAGTCCATTCTTTTTGGGTGAAAATCTCTTTTACGAGATGCGTTTCACAAATTTTTGGAATGACCACTTCTGGAAAATCAAAATAGGTAAGGAGTGTGATGTTTTTTTGTGCTAACTGTTCTTTTAAATCGCGCACCGTTTCAAGTAAAAAATTTGCTCGATAACGTTCAATTTTTTTAAAACCAAAAAGATTTTTTTCAAAAATATGTTTGTCAAAAACATAAATAGCAATTACTTGCTCGTGTTTTTCACATGCCAATTCGATAGAGTTATTGTCTCGAACTCTTAGGTTATTTGTAAACCATATTAATCCTGTTGATTTTTGTTTCTTCTGCATCTTTCACTACAATATTTTACGTTTTCCCAGTTTTTTTCCCATTTTTTTCTCCAGCTGTAAGGTTTTTCGCAGACCGTACATATTTTTTCGGGTAAATGTTGTTTTTTCAAAAGCTATGGTTTAGAAATTTTATCAATCATTCCGTTAAAAATAAACCAATGAAAAGGGGCTACCGAATACCAGTATAGCCTTCCTGGCAATCCCTTTGGTCGAAATGTTGCTGTTTGATATAAGATTCCGTCTTCAATTTTAAATTCCAACCATGCTTCTCCGGGCAATACCATTTCTGCATATAGAAGTAATTTCTGATTTGCTTTATCAGCATAAATTACACGCCAAAAATCCAAAGCATCACCTGCATTTAATTCTGTTGGATGTCTTCTTCCTCTTCGCAAACCGGCACCCCCAAAAAATTGATCCATAAACCCTCTTACTTTCCACAGAAAAGTGCCATAATACCAACCTGTTTCTCCGCCAATTGCCCAAATTTTATCCAATGATTTTTCTCTATCTACAATTTTCCGACGTTTTAAATCTCGAAAACAACCATACTTTGGTACATTAATGAATTCATGGACATAGTTCTTTAGTTTTCCACTACTGATGTAAGAATCTTTCCAACTGGAAATAATACTATTTTGTTTTATTTTAACGAATGCAAATTCAACTGCCTGTTTGTAGGTCATTGGATTTACTTCTAATACTTTATTAATAGTACTTCGGTTTCCAATCACTTCTACTCCCATCGAATTTACCAACGAATTGGCTAATTTGTAAGAGGTGGAGGTAACAAAATACAACCAATAGGAAGAAAGTTTTGGAGTCATTACCGGCACAGTTAAAATCCACCTTTTCAATCCTCGAACTTCTGCAAATTGCAAAAGCATTTCTTTGTAGGTCATGACTTCTGGGCCAAAAACATCAAAGGATTGATTGTACAATTCTTTCTTGTTCAATGCTCTGTGTAAAAAAGACAATACATCACGGATACCAAGAGGTTGAGTTTTAGTATTCAGCCACTTTGGTGCGACCATTATTGGTAGTTTCTCAACAAGATCTCTAATAATTTCAAAGGATGAACTTCCCGATCCGACAATAATTCCCGCCTTAAAAGTAGTTAAAGCATAGACCTCGGAAGACAAGGTTTTTTCTACATTTTTTCTCGAAAGTAAATGTTTCGATAACTTGGTGTCATTGGTAATTCCGCTTAAATAAATAACCTGCTTCAAGGCAGTTTTTTCAGCAAAACGTTTAAAGTTAAAGGCACATTTCTCTTCCAATACATGAAACTCCTTTGCAGAATTTGACATGGAATGAATTAGGTAATAGGCGCTATCAATATCCTTTGGAATTTTGTCTAAGCTTTTGTAGTCTAAAAAATCAATTTCAACAAGAACAATATTTTTACGATCTCTAAAATAATTTTTCGCTCTAGCTTTGTCTCGTACAGCACAAACAACGGTATGGCCGTCGTTTAGCAACAACGGAATTAACCGTTTGCCAATATAGCCTGTTGCTCCTGTAACGAGAATTTTCATGACATTTTTATTTTATTTTTTTGGTCTTTGGTAAGATAATTGTTTTTTAAATGTTGGAATCGCATATGTATCCAATCCGTTAATTGCGGCAACTTTCCCGATAGAAAGATCGATCAATCCATCATCTTGTAAAAGTGCATCCTGAATATAGAGTTCCTCAATTTGTGCAACAATTAGCATTACATTGTTTGAAGGTACTGGGATTTCTTCAATAAATTTCATGCTCATTTGAACTGGAGATCCCTTTACAAAAGGTGCTTTAAAGGCCCCTTTAAATTCTTCCTCTAAACTCGTAATATCAAATTCAGAAACGTTTTCTGGATATTTCGCCGAAGTATGATGTGCGTCTTCTATAATTTCTTCATAAATATGATTGATGGTAAATACACCACTTTCTTTTATGTTTTTATAGGTGTCTCTAGGAACCGTTGTAGGTCTCAGGATAAAACCCAATGTTGGAGGGTTAGAGCCTAAGTGAATCACGGAGCTAAAAACTGCAACATTGGAAACTCCTTCATTAGAAATTGAACCTAAAAGATTCGCAGATTTAAATCCAGAACAACTGTTAATTAAATTTATTTTAAAAATCTTCTCTAAGTTGTCGATGTCCTCTTTTTGATAAAAAGCCATTAATAGTTATTAAAATTGTTAATTTTCACATTCGTTGCTTTCAAGTCATGCATTAAGTTATACAAGCCAAAAAAGGTTCTGTTAATATAAATAAAATGTTTGGATCCTCTGTTTCCGTTCATGTTTTTCAATTCAGAACTTTTTGCATATTTTGCACCTAAGTCAGAAATTCGTCCAAAGAAAGTATCATCAGAAAAATCGAATTCTTCTCCATGAAATGGTTGTGTAAATAAACTCAACATTTCGTGAAACATTGCTCTAAAAAACACCAACTCCTCTTTCGAATCGTCTGCTCTTAGAATTTCTAATTCGTATAATTTTTTTTCAAAAATAACAGGATCTGCAATGCTTTCGGGTTTCGCTAATTCGAAATAAGGTATGTAAAATTTTTCAGGAATTGTTTTCATGCAACCAAAATCGAGGGCAATCAAATCAGCTTCTTTAGAAACTAAAAAATTCCCTGGATGTGGATCTGCGTGTACTTTTCTTAGATTGTGAATTTGATGCATGTAAAAATCCCATAAGGCTTGGCCTAATTTAGTTGAAACTTCAGGATCCTCATTGTGCGCTGTGAATTCTGAAAGGTGTTCTCCTTTCATCCAATCCATTGTAATGATTCTGTCAGAAGAATATTCTGAATAATAGTTAGGAAATTTTAAACTTGGAATGTGCTTGCATTTTTCAACAATCTCCTTGCTTTGCTCGATTTCTAAGATGTAGTTGGTTTCTTCCGTTAGTTTGTCTTCAACCTCTTTAAAATATTTGTCAGAGTCTTTTCCTCGAATGTTAAACATCTTTATCGCAATCGGTTTTACCAATGCCAAATCTGATGCAACACTTTCAGCAACGCCTGGGTATTGAATTTTAACCGCAAGTGTCTTACCGTCCTTTTCTGCTTTGTGAACCTGACCAATACTGGCTGCATTTACTGAGGTTAAATTAAATTTATCAAAGATATCATTCGGGTTTTTCCCAAAGTATTTTTTGAATGTTTTAGTTACCAATGGAGGAGAAAGTGGGGGTACAGAGAATTGTGCCAAAGAAAATTTTTCTACATAAGCAGCAGGAAGAATGCTCTTTTCCATACTTAGCATCTGCGCAACCTTCAATGCACTTCCTTTTAATTGCTTTAGGCCGTCATAGATGTCTTCAGCATTGTTTTCATTAAGTCTTGATTTAGCATCTACTTCGTTATTAACAAGTTTGTCACCGTAATATTTTAAATAGTTCACACCAACCTTTGCACCCGTTGTTACTAGTTTTGAAGCACGTTGGATTTTTGATGTTGGTATTGAGTCTAATGTTTTCATCGTTTTTATTTTTGCATCATTTTTTCTTTGAATAAGAATTTTCCAAAGTCAATAATGCTTTTCAATGGTTTAATGTTTAGTAAATCGAAACTTGTGTTGACCGATTTTTCAATAAATATGTCTGTTTTTTCAAATGAAGAAGAAGTATCGTCCAACCAGAATTTCATGGTCACTAAAAGCTGAACCCATGCTGATTCTTGCAAAGCTTTGTGCTGAAATTTTTCTATCTGATTTTGTTGGATGTCCAATGTTTCAATATCTAAGTGATCAATAAAATCTTTGAAGTGTTTGTGAAAACCTTTTAAACTTTGTAAACTTTTAAGGTTGTTTTTCCCTTTATTGAAAGCGTAAACAACATAGCTTCTGTTTGCAGTTAGCAGTTCGAAAAATGTAAAATAGAAACTCAGTAATTTGTTTCTGGCATCATAATCTTGATACGCTTCGCTTTTGGAAAGTAATTGCAATGTATTTTCAAAAAAAGCTTCAAACACAGCTCCTTCGAGTGCTTCAAACGAACCGAAAAATTCATAAAAACTAGCCTCTTCAAAATTATTCTCTTTGGCGAAACTAAATACAGATTTTGGTGGATGGTCGTTTTCTAAAACGAATTCCATAAACATTGATATTAAATCTTGCTTTTTAACGGTTTTTTTTCTTGCCATAATGATTGATATTTATACCTACAAAGATACATAATGTTTAATGATTTGCGATTAAGTATAAACAAAATGTTTTGTTAATTTTGAAACGATTTTTCAAAGGTGACTGGAGTTGAGTTTACTGCCTTCCCGCTTCCAGCATGACGCTATATTGTTCGGGCTTAATTTATAAAACAAAAAAAACCAGTAACAAAAGTTACTGGTTTAAGTCGGGGTGGCAGGATTCGAACCTGCGACCTCCTCGTCCCAAACGAGGCGCGATGACCGGGCTACGCTACACCCCGAAAAATGATTGCTCATTTATGGACGGCAAATATACGCTCTTTTCTTAATAAACAATCTTTCTTAGAGTTTTTTATTTCATCAATTTGATTGTAAAGATTTATGTAGACATTATTAAAACTTATAAACATTGGTTTTAAAAAGTTGTAAAAATCGATACATTTACGCTTTTAAAAAGAAGAAAACAATGTCAGAAAATATAGAGAAAATAAAATGTTTAATTATTGGTTCTGGACCTGCAGGTTATACTGCTGCAATTTATGCTGCTAGAGCAGACATGAAACCTGTAATGTATACTGGATTACAAATGGGAGGTCAATTGACAACCACTACAGAAGTTGATAATTTTCCAGGATATGCAAATGGAACCGATGGAACTGCCATGATGGAAGATTTAAAAAATCAAGCAGAGCGTTTTGGTACCGAAGTACGTTTTGGTATGGTGACTGAAGTTAATTTAAGTGAGGAAGTTGGTGGAATCCATAAGATAATTGTGGATGAGTCGAAACATATTGAAGCGGAAACAATTATTATTTCTACAGGAGCTACCGCTAAATATTTAGGGCTCGAAAGTGAACAACGTTTAATTGGCGGAGGTGTTTCTGCCTGTGCTACTTGTGATGGATTTTTCTATAAAGGTCAAGATGTTGTGGTTGTTGGAGCAGGAGATACTGCTGCAGAAGAAGCAACCTATTTATCAAACATTTGTAGCAAAGTAACCATATTGGTTCGTAAAGATTTTATGAGAGCTTCAAAAGCAATGCAACACCGAGTTAATAAAACAGAAAACATTGAAGTTTTGTACAACACAGAAATCGATGAGGTTTTAGGTGAAAGTGTTGTTGAAGGAGTAAGAGCCATAAACAACCAAACAAAAGAGAAGCATGACATTCCGGTAACGGGCGTTTTTATTGCTATTGGACATACGCCAAACTCCAATTTGTTTAAAGGTGTTTTAGACATGGACGATACTGGATACTTAATTACTGAGGGAAAATCAACCAAAACAAACAGACCGGGTGTTTTTGCCGCTGGAGACATTCAAGATAAAGAATACAGACAAGCAGTTACTGCAGCTGGAACGGGATGTATGGCCGCCTTAGATGCAGAACGTTATTTAGGTGCTTTGGAATAGTTTTTGAAACCACATACAAACAAAAAGAGCGTACAGAAATGTACGCTCTTTTTGTTTGTATATTAAGTAATGGTTTTAGACCGTTCTCGTTCTGTTTAACAAGTAGTAATCTGCAAGTACCAAAGCAGTCATAGCCTCAACAATTGGCACCGCTCTTGGAACTACACAAGGATCGTGTCTTCCTTTACCTGTGATTTCTGCAATTTCATTTTCAGAATTAATGGTTTGTTGCGAACTCATAATCGTAGCAACAGGTTTGAAGGCCACTCTAAAATAGATGTCCATTCCATTGCTAATTCCTCCTTGAATTCCTCCCGAAAGATTTGATTGAGTAGAGCCATCTTGGTTGAAAATATCGTTGTGCTCTGAACCTTTCATTTTTGCACCACAAAAACCGCTTCCAAATTCAAATCCTTTGACGGCATTGATTGAAAGCATTGCTTTTCCTAATTCAGCATGCAATTTGTGAAAAATCGGTTCTCCCAAACCTACCGGAATATTTTGAGCAACACAAGTAATGGTGCCGCCAATGGTGTCTCCTGCTTTTCTAATTTCTTTTACTTTATCAATCATTTTCTGTGCAGAAACTTCATCTGGACAGCGAATGATATTTTCTTCTGTTTTAGAAAAATCCAACTCTTGATAAGGCTTGTCAAGGAAAATTTCTCCTACAGAGGAGGTAAATGCGTTGATAGAAATCTCAGCAATTAATTGTTTTGCAAGTGCGCCTGCAACCACCCAATTTGCTGTTTCTCTGGCAGAACTTCTACCGCCACCTCTATAGTCGCGTTCTCCAAATTTTTTGTCATAGGTAAAATCTGCATGAGAAGGTCTGTAAATATTGGTGTTGTGATTGTAGTCTTTTGATTTCTGATTGGTATTTTGAATGGTGAAACCGATGGAAGTACCTGTGGTTTTTCCTTCAAAAATTCCCGATAAAAATTGAACAGTATCTGGCTCTTTTCTTTGGGTGACTATTTTGGATTGCCCTGGTTTTCTTCGGTTTAATTCTTCTTGAATGGCATCAAAATCTACCTGTAAACCTGCAGGGAATCCGTCAATAACTCCTCCAATAGCGACTCCGTGAGATTCTCCATAGGTGGTTAATTTTAATAGATTTCCAAATGAATTGAAAGACATAACGAATAATTTTATAACGTAAGTGGTAAAGATACTAAAGTCTTATCGACAGTGCTTCTTTTTTTTAATTTTGTTGCCAATATTCATAATTGAGAATTCAACTAAAAGGGTTGGTTTTTAAGGGAATAGAAAATCCTTTTTACGATATTCAAAAAAGATTAAAAATAATGGTTAATTAATTTCCAAAAAGTAAAAAACTTTCTATATTTGCATCCGAATTCAGAGCATATCTGATACGGAAACTGGAGAGATGGACAGTGGTCGTCAAGTAGTCTTGAAAACTATCGCGGGTTAAACCGTTGCAGGTTCGAATCCTGTTCTCTCCGCAAAAACCTTACTCTCTTTTGATTGTAAGGTTTTTTTTTGTGCTCAACTTCGAATTTCAATTTTTGTTTTGTGGTGTTGCTTTTCGCTAGTATAAGCGGATCTCTTGTGCTTTATAATCAATGTGATTGTTACCTGCATTCACCTTCAATTTTAGTTGTCTTTTTTTATGTTTTTTGATGCTGGGTGTGTCCAACGGTCTTGTATCAGAATCCTAGCGAATTTTAAAGCGATAACTTTTCGGTTACATGCTGACATTCATCAATTCAATTACCTGTCTATTCTGTAGGTTTTATTATTTACTCCAACACCTTTTATGGTTAACGATTTCCATTGATTTGGAAGAATGGGGTTCTTTTGGATGATTCCTTCGTCTGTAAATTCTAGTCCGCCAAAACCAAACAGTACACTTTGCAACATTCCACCAGCACCAGTTGCCAAATATGAAAAGTTTGAAGTTGCCACTTCTGATAAAGCACCAAAAGGAGCTTGTTGATTGGGCACATAACTTTCCTTGAAAAGTCGGTATGCATTATCTAAATCCCCTTGTCTTGCGTATAATATTGAAAAAATAGATTTCCCCATAGCAGGTCCTTCTTTTGCTAATTTAGGTTCATAATATTTTAAGTCTTTTAAAATCTTTTAACACTCCTTCAGGATTTGAATAATATAACTTATAGTGGTCGTTAGCATGTGAATAACTATGGTTTCCAATTTCTATATATTCATTTTCTCGATACAAGTCTACATCTTTCGGTCTTACCAAAGCATGTTCTCCTACTAACAAAACTGTTATTGGTATTTTTTCACTTAAAATAGTATCATTTATTCTTTGACTTCCATTTAGAGGGCCATCATCAAAAGTTAGATAAATATATTTTTTATTATTCTGCGGTAAGATATCAGCACTTTTAATACACTTACTAAAGGAGAAAGTAATAAATATTATTCCTAAAATTAATAATCCAATAATTGTTATTTTTTTCATTTTTTAAATGTTTGTATTGTGTTTACAGCTGCTTATATCAAATCAATTCTATTGATCTATTGATTTTTGATTCAATACTTCGAGATCATAAAACATTTTCTTTTCTTTATTCTTTTCGTTTTTTTTTAAAAGCAATATCTTGCAACATAATTGCTGTTAAATATAATAAAAAATAACATATGTTTATTTACTTATTTGTTTTGCGAATAAACAAGCGCAAGTTTTTAGCTGTTTCTTCAACTAAAAAACCAGATACAAACTACCCCATGAAAAAAATAAGTACGTTTATCCTTTTTTTACTGATTTCGATCCCTGCCTTTGCGCAAGATCTTTATGACATCAATACCATTCAAACCATTGATATTGTTTTTGCCCAAAGCAATTGGGATGCAATTTTGGACGCTGAAAAAGCAGGAGACAACAACTATACGGAAGCTGTTTCGGTGACTATAAATGGAATTACTTTCAATCAAGTAGGTGTAAAGTATAAAGGAAATAGCTCTTACAATGCCAACCAAACCAAAAATCCCTTTCATATAGAATTGGATACTTACTTAGATCAAAACTATCAAGGGATTACAGATTTAAAACTATCAAATGTCTATTTCGATCCTTCCTTTGTCAGAGAAACAGTTGCTTACAATATTGTAAGCAATTACATGATTGCACCCAAAGCAAACTACGCAAATGTTTCTGTAAACGGAAACTTAATTGGCTTGTATACCAATGTAGAGTCCATTTCAAAAAAGTTTGTCAAAAATCGATTTGGTTCCAACGACAACGCTTTTTTTAGCTGTAGTCCCCCAGGAGGAGCAGGGCCTCAATCTTCCAGTTTTCCAAACCTGGCCTATTTAGGGAGCAGTAGTACCAGTTATGATGATGCCTATGAAATTAAATCCGACGATGAAGACGACGCATCCGTTGCAGTAGCCCATTGGAACGATCTGATCGATTTGACGAATACCTTGAACAATGACCCAGATGCTATTGAATCTATGATGGATATTGACCGCGCTATTTGGATGCTTGCACTTGACAATGTGTTGGTAAATTTAGACAGTTACATTGGTCAGTTTAAACAAAACTATTACATCTACAAAGATGACAATGCCCGTTTTAATACCGTTATGTGGGATTTGAACATGTCTTTTGGAACCTTTGGAATGACCGGTGAGTCTGGAGGCGGAGGCGGCCCCGGAGGTGGCGGCCCCGGAGGAGGAGGTAGTGGATTGTCTGCAACAGAAAAAGCGGAACTCGATCCCTTACTCCATGACACCAATTCCAATTTTCCATTGATGTCTAAATTGATGGCAGTGCCGCGTTATAAGAAAATGTATTTGGCACATTATAAAACAATTTTAAATGAGCAAATTTCAAATTCCAATTACCTCACATTGGCTAACGATTACCAAGATATTATTGATGCATCTGTACAAGCGGATCCCAATAGATTTTATTCTTTTGCGCAATTTCAGAGCAATATCAATACTGATATTAATCTGGGAATGAATACTGCAAGTGGTCTTACCAACCTAATGAATGCAAGGGCAACTTATCTTTCTGGATTGTCAGATTTTACAGCAACACAACCTTCAATTAGTAGTACAACACCTTCTAATACAGCTCCAGAGATTGGAACAACAATTTTTATAACAACCACGGTTTCAAATACCAATTCCAATGCTGTATTTTTGGGATACAGAGGCAATCAGAATGCGGTATTTACCAAGGTGGCCATGTTTGATGATGGAACGCATGGAGATGGAGCAGCTAATGATGGTGTTTATGGAGCTTCCATTTCAATTTCAGAAGAATATACCCAGTATTATATTTATGCAGAGAACAATACGATTGGGGCTTTTTCTCCACCTCGAGCAGAACATGAGTTCTATACAATCCAGGCAACCTATCCAACATTGGCAGTAGGAGATTTAGTCATCAATGAAATTATGGCTTCTAATACAGCAACCGTTGCAGATCAAGACGGTGAATTTGACGATTGGTTAGAATTGTATAACAATTCCTCACAAACCGTAAGTTTAGACAATTTATATCTCTCCGATGATGCTACCGATTTATTGGCTTGGCAATTTCCAGCTGGAATCACTTTAGCTCCCGATAGCTATTTAATAGTATGGTGCGATAAAGATGAAGAACAAGCCGGCTTGCATGCAAGTTTAAAATTCTCCTCTGGAGGTGAAAGTGCCATTCTTTCTTATTCGGACGGAACCGTGATCGAGAACATAAGTTTTGGTGTCCAAACCGAAGATATGGGCTATGCAAGAATTCCAAATGGAACCGGAAATTTTGTGATTCAGACACCTTCCTTTAATGTGAACAATGAATCGGTATTGAGTACAGAAACTGAAACAATTTTAGAAAGCAACCTCTATCCCAACCCTGTAAAGAAGCGTTTAACAATTCAAAATACAACCATTGTAAAATCGGTAAAAGTGTACAGCGTTCGAGGACAGTTATTAAGAACGAAATTATTTGAGAGTAGCGATACGACTGTGAATATCGACTTGTCTCAATTAAGTACAGGAGTGTATTTTCTTTCGGTAAACAATTCGAAAGGAAACAAATTTGTAAAAATGAATTAATTGCCTCTTTGTTAGAAGGCTATTGAAGTAAAAAGAAAGCAGCCCAAAGGTTACTTTTTTTTTATAATACCCAATGAGTATTAATTTTGAAGGAGTTTTTTTTCAATCTTAGTCCCTCTTTCCAAGCCTAAAAATTGTTGATTTGCATGTTTTTCTGACCAAAAGCCTTCAAAAGTTTCTTTGTCAAAGAATTTATAAACCACAGTTCCTTTATAGATTTTTGCGTCTTCACCGGTATACCTAAAATTGATAACCAGTAGGTTGTCTTTAAAAAAACCAGTACCAAACTGTTGTTGATCCTCATGGATCGTCCACTCTGCAATAATTTTTTGATGGGCATCTAAAGTAAGTGTAAGAATTCCGGTGTATTCAGTGCCTTGCGCATCTTGATTGTTTCCGAGAATTGCATACCTGCCAACAATATCTTGTACCGTCATACTTTAGTTTCTAACAAAGGTTTCCAATTCTACTTTCAAATCATTGAACATCTTAATGATACTGCTCAACTTTAAATCGCGCTCGTCATATTCTTGGGTATTAATACTACAGGTAAATTCCCACAACTCTAACACTTCGGAAATTGGCACATGATAAGATTGATAGGAAGTGTTGTCTGGAGACAATAGGAGTGCTCCTTTTTCTTCCACCTTATTATAGATACGTTTATAGGTCATTCCATCATTGGCCGTAACGACCACATAAGAGCTCCCGTTTTTAATGTCATTAAAATCGTCTACAAATTTGGCAACCACATAGGCACCGTCTTTCATCGGGAGCATAGAATCCCCTTTTATAGGAAAGGCACGGTGTTTTCCGGTAGGTAAAAAAGGCAATTTTATTTTCTGTAATTGTTCAATATATTCAGGATCGTTATAACCAAGTAAATACCCCGCAGAGGCTTTTACAGGAACCACTTCAATTAGATGATCATCATCTGCTTCTACCATAATAGGAAACAATACGCGTTGGTTTCCGATTTCTATAAAGGAAGCATCTGTCGCGTATGATAAGTTGTTCTTAATCAATACATCCACAGGCAATTTAAAGAAGTTAGAAAGCTCAATTAAAGTCTCAATAGAGGGTTCAGAACGTCCTTCCTCATAAGAACCAATCCGAGATTTGGTCATGTTTAATTCCTTTGAAAACTCTTCTTGTGTAAGTTTTCTTAATTTTCTTAAATGGCGAATGTTTTGTGAAATGTGATTCATAACACTACAAATATAAGATTCAAAAACTATTTTTTGTAGTTTATATTTACTATTTTTGAGAATCTTATGGATTTATTCAATACTTCACTTATAAACAACATTTTACCTTTTGATGGAATCACCAATTACCATGGTAAAATATTAAACAGCCAACAATGTGCTTTTTTTTATGAGGCTTTTATGCGCACTATTCATTGGAAAAACGACGAAGCCTTTATTTTTGGAAAACACATTATCACAAAGCGAAAAGTGGCTTGGTATGGCGAATCGGAATTTTCATATACCTATTCTAAAGTGACGAAAAGGGCCATGTTATTCACCGAAGAATTACTGAATTTAAAGAAAATCATAGAAAAAGAAAGCAACGCTACCTATAATTCTTGTTTGTTGAATTTATATCATACCGGAGAAGAAGGAATGGCTTGGCATTCAGATGATGAAAAAATGCTTAAAAAGAATGGCGAAATTGCGTCTGTAACTTTAGGTGCAGCCCGAAAATTTTCTTTCAAACATAAAGAAACGAAGCAAAAAGTAGATGTGCTTCTAGAAAGTGGAAGTCTTTTGGTGATGAAAGATACCACACAAACGCATTGGTTGCACCGATTGCCGCCCACAAAAAAAGTGAATTCACCGAGAATAAATTTAACATTTAGAACCATTGAATTGTAAAGATTCAATTACTTTTGCAGAAACATTTCTCAATTGGATTCTAAGATACAAGCAACTACAAACTTAAATAAATACATCAGCTCCTCAGGAATTTGTTCTAGAAGAGAGGCCGAGAAATTTATCAGTGAAGGCAGGGTTACTATTAATGGGAAACCGACACAATTAGGGAATAGAGTTGCAAAAAGAGATGTAGTCAAATTAGACGGTCGGCTTGTTGTTCCTCAAAATACGACCTTATACATTGCACTCAACAAGCCTGTTGGAATTGTCTCTACGACGGATGAACGAGAACCAAACAACATCATACAACACATCAATTACCCAGATCGATTATTTCCGATTGGACGTTTAGACAAACCCTCGGAAGGGTTAATTTTCTTAACCAATGATGGAGATATTGTCAATAAAATTTTACGCGCAGGAAACAACCACGAGAAAGAGTATTATGTGTCTGTGAATAAAACGGTCACTGAAGATTTTGTTCAAAAAATGGGGAACGGAATTCCTATTTTAGGTGCAGTTACCAAAAAGTGTTTCGTAGAAAAAGTAAGTGATAAAGTGTTTAAAATTATCTTAACGCAAGGCCTCAATCGTCAAATACGACGCATGTGCGAATATTTAGAGTACGAAGTAACAAAGTTAAAGCGTACTCGAATTATGAATGTGGAGTTGGGCTATTTACAAACGGGAGATTGGAGAGAACTTACAGACGAAGAAATGAATGAAATCAATAAAATGATTTCCACTTCTTCAAAAACCGCAGAAGCATCTCCGAAAAAACTGCAAGCAAAAAAGGCGAACTCCAAGAAAAGAGCAGCACCCGCCAAAGACAATTTTAATAAGAAGAGCGCAAGTTTTCGAAAATCTTCATCAAAATCTAAAAAAACGAATACAAGTTTTTCATCAAAAAAGAAACGCAGGTTCTAAAGTGAAACCTTTAAGAGTCTTTTAATTTTTCACTTCTTAAATAATAGTATCTTTGCCGCAATGAAATTTGATTTAAAAATAACCGACCCCAAAAGTAAGGCAAGAGCAGGAGTGATCACCACCGATCACGGAACGATAGAAACGCCTATTTTTATGCCTGTTGGTACCGTTGGTACTGTAAAGGGTGTGCATCAAACAGAACTTAAAAACGAGATAAATCCGGATATTATTTTAGGAAATACCTACCACTTATATTTACGTCCAGGTACCGATATTCTAGAAAAAGCAGGAGGTCTGCATAAATTTATGAATTGGGATCGTAATATTCTAACCGATTCGGGAGGATATCAAGTGTATTCTCTTTCAGGGAGAAGAAAAATAAAGGAAGAAGGTGTTAACTTTAAAAGTCATATTGACGGTTCGGTGCATTTCTTTTCACCAGAGAATGTGATGGAAATTCAGCGTACCATTGGAGCCGATATTATTATGGCTTTTGATGAATGTACTCCATATCCATGTGATTATAATTACGCAAAACGTTCGATGCATATGACCCATCGATGGTTGAATCGTTGTATAAATCATCTTGAGAAATTACCGTTTAAGTATGGATATGAGCAAACCTTTTTTCCAATTGTTCAAGGAAGTACCTATAAAGACTTAAGAAGACAATCAGCAGAATACATTGCCAATGTAGGAGCGCCAGGAAATGCAATTGGTGGCCTTTCTGTAGGAGAACCTGCAGAAGAGTTGTATGCAATGACAGAAGTTGTTACCGAAATTTTACCCGAAGACAAACCTCGTTATTTAATGGGGGTGGGTACTCCCATCAATATTTTAGAAAACATTGGACTTGGAGTAGATATGTTTGACTGTGTAATGCCAACTAGAAATGCTAGAAACGGAATGTTGTTTACTGCACATGGAAGTATTAACATAAAAAATAAAAAATGGGCAGATGACTTTTCTCCGATAGATGAAATGGGCATAACTTGGGTAGATACCATGTACTCAAAAGCCTATTTACGTCATTTGTTTGCAGCCAAAGAGATGTTAGGAAAACAAATTGCATCGATTCACAATCTTGGTTTTTATGTTTGGCTTACTAGAGAGGCAAGAAAACATATTTTAGCGGGAGACTTTCGAGAATGGAAAGATAAAATGGTCAAACAAATGGACAAACGTTTGTAAGTAAATCACAAAAACAGAAACACTATAAAGCACGCTTTTGAAGATTTTAGATTGGTACATATTAAAACGTTATTTGGTAACTTTCTTTTTTACCTTATTAATCTTGATTCCTATTGCAATTGCAATAGACATATCAGAAAAGATCGATAAATTTATAAATCACAACCTTTCTTTTTATCAAGTTGTAGACGAGTACTACAGCAATTTCATTATTTATTATACCAATACCTTTATGCCCTTGGCGTTATTTATTGCTGTAATTTTATTTACTTCAAAACTCTCAAACAATACAGAGATTATTGCCATTAACAATGCCAAAGTTTCTTTCACACGGTTTTTGTATCCTTATTTTATTGGCGCAACCTTGATCACGATTATGGCGCTGTTAATGAATCATTTTGTAGTGCCAAACAGTAGTAAAGAAAGAAAGAAGTTTGAAAACACGTATTTCAAACAAAAAGATTACCAAGCAAAATATGTAAAGAATTTTAGCTTGCAACTAACAGATAGTACTTATATTTTTATTCAAAATTTTGATACAAAATCCAATTCAGGATTTAATTTTTCTTCAGAAGTCTATGATGGTCTAAAATTAAAGTCAAAGCTGGTTGCAGACAATATTAATTGGAAAGAATCCGACAGCACTTTTACGCTCTTAAATTGGAAGTTACGAATTTTACACCCTAATAAAGACAGTATTTCTCAAGCTCGTAGACGTGACACTGTTTTTGCGTTTACTCCGAGAGATTTAATTTATAAATCGGCCTTGTCACAAGAAATGCCCTCCAATGAACTGAGTGCTTTTATTGCATTGTCTAAAAAAAGAGGGATCAAAAATCTAAATGCTTATTATGTTGAGTATTACAAGAGAACCAGTTTGCCAATTGCGTCTTATATTTTAACAATTATAGCGGTAGCGTTGGCTTTTAGAAAGAAAAGAGGCGGTACAGGTGTAAACCTTGCCATTGGTATTTCGGTGATGTTTGTGTATGTCTTTTTGTTGAAAATTGCAGAGGTTTTAGGTGCCGTAGCAGGGGTGAATTCTCTTTTATATGTTTGGATTCCAAACATCATTTTTGGCTGTTTAGCCCTCTATTTATATCTCAATGCAAGAAAATAAATTAAAGAATTATGCGCTTCTTCATCTAATTGTTTTTATTTGGGGGTTTACTGCAATTTTAGGCGCTTTAATTACCATTGATGCAGTGCCGTTGGTTTGGTTTCGTATGGGATTGGCTGTCCTTATCATTGCCATTTATTTTTTGCTGAAAAAAAAATCATTTAAACTCGATCGGAAAGGAATTCTAAAATTCTTGTTTACTGGAATCATTATCGCTTTGCATTGGATTTTCTTTTTTAAAGCCATAAAAATTTCCAACGTTTCCGTTGCACTTGTAACCATGGGTACAGGCGCTTTTTTTACTGCTTTGATTGAGCCTTTTTTCTTTAAAAGAAAGATAAAGCCCATTGAAATAATTTTAGGTTTAATGGTCGTTTTTGGGCTCTATATTATTTTTGATAATTTTGAAGTAGCACACTATAAAACCGGAATCATCTATGCGTCTATTGCTTCCTTTTTGGGAGCTCTTTTTGCCGTTTTAAATGGATTGTACATTAAAGACTATGAAGCAGATGTCATTTCGTTGTACCAACTTTTATTTGGAGTGCTTTTTGTTACAATTTACCTTTTCTATCTCGGCAGTTTCAATGCCGCCTTTTTTCAATTGCCACAATTGGATTGGGTCTATCTTTTTATTTTAAGTAGTATTTGTACAGCCTATGCATTTATCGCTTCTGTTGAAGTAATGAAATATATTTCGCCTTATACGGTTATGTTAACCATTAATTTAGAGCCTATTTATGCGATTCTATTGGCTTTGCTTATTTTTGGTGAAAAAGAAAAAATGAATCTCGAATTTTATTATGGAGCCTTCGTAGTCCTTTTCGTAGTGCTATTAAACGGAATATTAAAAAATAAGACAACTTTAAAAGAGAAGTTTTTTCGTAAAACTATTCGCAAAAATTAATCCTAATTTACATTAAAAAGTAAATTTTATAGTATGTTTGTCTTTAGGAATAAACTCAACTCAAATAATTACTAAATGGAATATTTAGATTTTGAAATGCCTATTAAAGAGCTTAGACAACAGCTCGTTAAGTGTCATGAAATTGGTGCAGACAACGAAGTTGATGTTACTGCTACCTGTAAGAAAATAGAACAAAAGCTTGTAAAAGCTAAGAAAGATATCTACAAAAACTTAACCCCTTGGCAACGTGTTCAATTGTCTCGTCACCCAAACAGACCATATACGTTAGATTATATCAAAGCCTTGTGTGGAGATACGTTTATGGAGCTTCATGGAGACAGAAATGTAAAGGACGACAAAGCAATGATTGGTGGTTTGGGTAAAATTGGTAACCAATCGTACATGTTTATTGGCCAACAAAAAGGATACAATACAAAAACACGTCAGTATCGTAATTTTGGGATGGCAAATCCTGAAGGGTACCGAAAAGCGTTGCGTCTTATGAAAATGGCAGAGAAATTTAACATTCCTGTTGTTACTTTATTAGATACTCCTGGAGCATATCCAGGGTTAGAAGCAGAAGAACGCGGACAAGGAGAGGCAATTGCCAGAAATATCTTAGAAATGACTCGTTTAAAGACGCCTATTATTACCATTGTTATTGGTGAAGGAGCTTCAGGGGGTGCTTTAGGAATTGGTGTTGGAGACAAAGTATACATGATGGAAAACACTTGGTATACTGTAATTTCACCAGAATCTTGTTCTTCGATCTTATGGAGAAGTTGGGAGTATAAAGAACAGGCAGCAGAAGCACTTAAATTGACGGGAACCGATATGAAAAAGTTGAAGCTAATTGATGGGATTATCAAAGAACCTTTAGGAGGCGCTCACTACGATAGAGAAAGTGCTTTTTTAGCAGTAGAAGAACAAATTACAAAGGCTTTTGACGAATTAAAAGACTTGACAAAAGAAGATTTAGTTGCGAAAAGAATGGACAAATACTCAGCAATGGGTGTCTATAAAGACTAAAACATAACTTAAAGAACAAAAAAAGCGAAGTATATACTTCGCTTTTTTTTATGCGTTATAAATCTTATTTTAATGCTTCCTTTAAAATAGTTATTGGGTGTTTAGCAAGTCGCTCTGTTCCATCATAAATTTGATGTCTACAACTTGTTCCAGCCGCAACAATTTCTGTCTCTAAGGACGTGTTTCTTATTTTTGGAAACAAGGTGTCTTCACCTACTTGCATTGAAATTGCATAATGCTCTTTTTCGTACCCAAAAGACCCTGCCATTCCGCAACAACCTGTATTCATAATGGTCACGCCATAATTTTTTGGAATATTTAATATTTGAAAACTTGAATGTGTTCCAGACAATGCTTTTTGATGACAATGCCCATGGATTTTTAAGGTCTTCGTTGCTGAGGTAAATAAGTCCGCATTGAATGCGCCCTTTTCAAACTCTTTTGCTAAAAACTCTTCAAAAGTAAATGCATTTTTAGCAATCCTTTCTGCTGAAGCGGTATCATCTGCCAAACGGATATACTCATCTCTAAAGGTTAAAATAGCCGAAGGTTCAATTCCGATTAAAGGCGTTTCTTCGGTAATAAGGTCTTTAAAAATTGCAACATTCAAATTACAAATTGCTTTGGCTTGTTTTAAAAATCCTTTAGAAATAAAACTTCTTCCAGATTCTTCATGAGCGATCAATTTTAAATTATAGCCTAATTTATCAAATAGGTAAAAGGCATCTTTTCCAATTGTGACATCATAAAAATTAGTAAACTCATCACAAAAGAAATAGACCGTTTTTGCATGTGAAGTTTTGGGTTGTTTTTTTACCCACTTTTTCAAAGTTTTTGGAGCTAATTTCGGAACACTTCGTTGCTGTGCAACGCCCATAGCAGCTTTTGCAAAAGGGGTATTTAGAATCGCATTGGTAAGTGCAGGGGCAATGCTTCCCAATTTATTGTATTTTACATTATTTGCAAATAACTTACTTCTAAAAGAATATCCATTTGTTTCTTGGTACTGGTATAAGAATTCTGCTTTTAAAGTAGCAATGTCTACATTACTTGGACATTCAGAAGCACATGCTTTACAGCTCAAACAAAGGTCAAACACTTCTTTCAATTCAGCGGAATCAAATTTGTTTTTTGCTTCGTTGTTTGTCAATACTTCACGCAACATATTTGCCCTGGCACGAGTGGTGTCTTTCTCGTTTTTAGTAGCTCTGTAACTAGGGCACATAGTACCACCAGCAGAAGCAGGTTTTCTACAGTCTCCAGAACCGTTACATTTTTCAGCGAGTTTTAGAATCCCTTCACTATCAGAAAAATCTTGAATGGTTTCAATTTTGGGTTCAATCCGATCAATTTCGTAACGCAGACTTTCGTCCATAGAAAAGGCATCGGTAATTTTTCCTTTATTGAAAATATTGTTGGGGTCAAAAGCTTTTTTGATGCGTCTTAACAATTGGTAATTTTGTTCACCAATCATGAGTGGAATAAATTCGGCACGAACAATTCCGTCACCATGTTCACCACTAAAAGAACCCTTATATTTTTTTACTAATTCTGCAGTTTCAGTTGTTATTTTTCGAAATAAAACAACATCTTCTTTCTTCTTTAAATTTAAAATCGGACGCAAATGCAATTCTCCAGCACCAGCATGTGCATAATACACCGCTTCTTGCTGGTATTTGTCCATTATTTGCGAAAACTCTTCAATATAGGTTGGCAAGTCTTCCAATGCCACTGCTGTATCTTCAATACACGCCACCGCTTTTTTGTCTCCTACCATATTCCCTAGTAAGCCCAAACCTGCTTTTCTTAAATGATGTACTTTGGCAATGTCTTTTCCATACACCTTAGGATGATGGTATCCAAAGTTGTTTTCTTTCAAATCGGCAATTAAGTTGTCTGCCAATACTTCTGTTTCTTCAAGCGTATTAGCAGCAACTTCCAACATTAATACAGCTTCAGGATCTCCTTGTAAGAAAAACCTATTTTTAACTTGTTCTCGGTTACTCTTTGTACAATCTAAAATAGTTTTGTCCATTAATTCACAATTGTATAAATTGTGGTTCATGGCTGTCACGGTAGCAATTAAACTTTCATTGATACTTGTAAAATGAGCCGTTACCATAATGCTTTCGGTAGGAGGCAAGACATCTAATTGTAGGGTAATTGCAGTAGAAAAAGCCAAGGTGCCTTCACTTCCAGATAAAAATTTCGCAACATTTATAGTAGGGTCTTTTCCACCAAATAAATCAGAAGTTAAAAATTCGTCAACCGCATATCCAGTATTTCTTCGGTGAATTGTTTCTTTAGGAAACTGTGCTTTAATTTCTTGTTGGTTTTCTTCCGAAGAAAGCTCCGTAAAAATTGATCGATAAATACTTCCCTCTAATGTGTTTTCTCGTTTTTTTTGGTTGAAATCTGCTGAGGAAATTTCATTAAATATTGCTGTAGATCCATCACTTAAAATGGTGTCAATCTGCAACACTTTGTCCCGAGTTACGCCATACTTTATAGAGGTACTTCCTGAAGAATTGTTTCCTACCATTCCACCAATCATACAACGGTTGGATGTTGAGGTGTTTGGACCAAAAAACAATCCGAAGGGTTTTAAGAAAACATTGAGTTCATCTCTTACAATTCCGGGTTGTACCGTAATTGTTTTTGCCAATTCATCAAATTCTAAAATGGACGTAAAGTGTTTTGCAACATCCACCACAATTCCATCTCCAACACACTGTCCTGCTAAAGAGGTTCCTGCGGTTCTTGGGATCAAAGTAATTTGATACTCGGTTGCAAAATCGATGAGTGTTTTTAGGTCTTTTTCATCTTTTGGAAAGGCAACTGCCATTGGAATTTTTCGATACACAGAAGCATCTGTCGCATAGATGGTTTTATGTAAGTCGTCAAATAAAACGGTACCAGAAAGTGACTGGTGTAATTTTTCTAAAGTTGCATTTGGAATCATAGATAGTCCTAAAATATTCGTCTCTTACAAATATCTGAATAAAAAAAGTCATAATAAGAAGATTCCCAATTAGTTTCAACATTTTTATTAATTTGATGTTTTCTAAAGTATATTTCTAAGAAATTAAGATTTTTTTTGCTCAAAATATTTTTTTTTGGGTTGATTTATAAATCGATTGAGGTTCTGTTAGAGAGATATTTTCGAATCCCTATATTTGTTTCACATTCAAATATGTATTCAAATGAAAAACTTATTTTTATTTTTCTTCTGCATTTCTTTCACCATTTCATCACAAGAAGTAGACTTATCGTATTATCTTCCCAAAGAGGCAACCTACAATCAAAACATTCCAACGCCTAAAAGTGTCATTGGTCATGAGGTAGGTGAATGGCATGTTACCCATGATAAATTGGTCGAATACATGAAGGCCTTGGCAAAGGCATCTGACCGGATCTCTCTTGAAAACAGAGGGACTACTTTTGAGGGAAGACCTTTACTTTTATTGACCATTACATCCCCTGAAAATCATAAGAATATTACTAGGATTCAAGAAAATCATATTCATGGTACCGATAATAGTGACAAAGATGTTTCTAAAGACCCCATCGTTGTCTACCAAGGTTTTTCGATACATGGGAATGAACCTAGCGGTTCTAATGCGGCTTTGGCAGTAGCGTATTATTTAGCTGCGGCAAATGACATTGACAATCTCTTAGACAATACCGTGATTCTTTTTGACCCTTCCTACAATCCAGATGGATTGCAACGTTTTGCTTATTGGGCGAACACGAATCGGAGTAAAAATATCAATCCAGACCCCAATGATCGGGAATATACTGAGATATGGCCACGTGGAAGAACCAATCATTATTGGTTTGATATGAACCGAGATTGGTTGCCAGTGCAATTGCCAGAAAGTCGCGCAAGAATTTCGAGTTTTCATGAGTGGTTGCCAAATATTTTAACAGATCATCATGAAATGGGTAGTAATTCGACCTTCTTTTTTCAACCTGGAATACAGAGTAGAACCCATCCTTTGACGCCAAAATTAAATCAAGAACTCACTAAGGAAATTGGAACCTATCATGCAAAAGCATTTGATAAATTAGGGTCTACCTATTATTCTGAAGAAAGTTTTGATGATTTTTATTACGGAAAAGGCTCCACGTTTCCAGATATCAATGGAAGTATTGGGATTCTTTTTGAACAAGGGAGTTCTAGAGGCCATGCACAAGAAACTGCAAATGGTGTATTGACTTTTCCTTTTACGATTAGAAATCAATTTACCGCAGCTTTGTCCACTTTAGAAGCCGCCAATAAAATGCGCGTAAAAATCTTAGAATATCAACAAGATTTTTATAAAGAAGCAAGAAGAACAGGGGAGAAGAAAGCCTTTGTTTTTGGAGATGAAAAAGATGCTGCAAAAAGTTATCATTTGGCAGAGGTTTTAAAAAGACATCAAATAAAAATTCACGAAGTAAAAGCGGATTTTACAAAAAATGGAAAAACCTTTAAAAAAGGATATAGTTATCTGGTTCCAATGAATCAGAAGAACCAACGTTTGGTAAAAGCAATGTTTGATGTTCGAACTCAATTTAAAGACAGTTTGTTTTATGATGTTTCTGCATGGACTTTTAATCACTCTTTTGGTGTCGATTTTGCAAAGAATATTTCGTTATCAAATGCAGGGAATGAAATTGTTAATTTAGAAATGAAAAAGGGTGGCAATCGTTTATTGAGTTCTGTTGGTTATTTAATGCCATGGAATGAATATTATGCACCCAAGGCATTGAATACAATCCTTCAAAAGGGAATTCGCGCTAAGGTTTCTATGAAGAATTTTAAAAATGACGGAATCGATTATGACTACGGAACTATTTTTATTCCCTCGCAAAATCAGCTACTAACGGATACCGATTTGTTTGCCTTTTTAGAAGAAGTGGCTAAAGAAAATCATTTAAATATGAAAGGAGTTACAACTGGGTTGAATGACGGAATTGATTTGGGAAGTAATAATTTCCGAACGATAAAAAAACAAAAAGTAGCGATGTTAGTTGGAGGGCGAGTTTTTGGAAATGATGCTGGCGAAGTTTGGCACTTGTTAGATCAACGTTTTGATATGTTGTTAACCAAGTTAGATCTAAGTTATTTTTCACGTACAGACATCCAAAAATATACCACCATCATCATTCCGAGTCTTTCTTCTTTGGACAAAGCTTCTCAAGACAAATTAAAGACATGGGTGAAAAATGGAGGGACATTAATTGGTTATCGAAGTGCCGTTAAAATGTTGGCTAAAAATAAATTTATCAGCTTAGCATTTGATACCGTAAAAAGAGAGATGACTGAAGGGGTTTCTTTCGAAGAAAAATCATTAAATTCAGGAGCACAGGTAATTGGAGGTGCGATATTTGAGGCGACATTGGATCGTTCTCATCCTATTAATTTTGGTTATAAAAATGACAAATTGGCCCTGTTTAGAAATACGACTATTTTTATAAAACCTAATAAAAGAAGTTATAATAATCCGATTCAGTATACAGAAAATCCGCTTTTAAGCGGTTATATTTCAGCTCCAAATCTTGCTGTTTTGAAAAATTCAGTGCCTTTTCAAGTACAAAGAATGGGGAAAGGACGTGTTGTTGTTTTTACGGATAATACGAATTTTAGAGCTTTTTGGTATGGTACCAATAAACTTTTAATGAATGCGATCTTTTTTGGGAATCAGATGTAAGTTCTAACGACTGCTAAACAGCGATTGTCAAACTATTTTTAGTGTAACAAAATTAATAGATACTCGTCAAATGAGTATAACAAATTTTTAAATAATGCATATTTTTAGAGTACTACTCGCCATATTGTTTCCTCCACTTTCAGTCATAGATAAAGGATGTGGTTCTTTTGTAATTACTTTTTTGTTAACCCTTTGCGGATGGATTCCCGGGGTCATAGCCGCTTTGGTTATTTTAAACAATCCTAAAAATTAATTAATTTGCTCGCCGTTTTTAACAGGTTTACTAGCTTGTAATAAGACAACTTCTCCATGGGTATTGTAAATTCCCAATACCAGACATTCACTCATGAAATTTGCAATTTGCCTCGGTTTGAAATTTAAAATTGCAGAAACCTGTTTGTTTAGCAATGCTTCTTTCGTGTACAAATCGGTGATTTGTACACTCGATTTTTTGATACCCAATTCTCCAAAATCTATTTTCAATTGATAGGCAGGTTTTCTTGCTTTTGGGAAATCGTTGACTTCGATAATGGTACCAACACGAAGATCTACTTTTAAAAAGTCTTCAAAATTTATTTCTGGTTTCATAGAATTATTTTTAAGGTGCTTGTTTTTTAAGTAACAAGAGGAGTAAGAATTTTATTCGGAGGGATTATTCTTTTTTCTTCCCTAATTTCTGAATCACCCAAAGTGGTCCAATCAACAGAAACTGTAAATCTTTGGCAAAGGATGGTTTTAAACCTTCTACTTTATGTCCCCAAAATTGACCAATCCACGCCAAAACAAAAATGATGATGGAAGTGTATAATAAGTTGACATTGTTCCCTAACCAAAAATTACCAACAATCGCTAATAGCATTATAAAGAGCATCTCTATGAAATACCAAAAGCCCAACCTGAGGTAAAAAAGAGAAACCAGCAGTCCAAAAACAAGTCCCCAGTTTTCTATAATCGGATTGTATATGTGAAATGTATTTTCTAAAAACGTGGTTGGAATGCTCATTAATAATCCAAAAACACTAAAGAAAATTAAAGGAACACAGATATAGTGTACCTTTTGGTTGGTTTCATTTTGGTGGCTTACGGCATACTCGTCAAACCATTGTTTTGCTGTTTTCATTTCTTTAAATTATATTTTTAAAGATATTGATATTTTTTAGAAAAAAAACTATGGAAGGGATGAAAAGTAAGATTAGATTTTTTTTGATTCTTTTTCTGTACATCTTAGATATGAATTAGATCCAGTTCTTACGAATTAAAAGCTGTTCAATGTGTGCAAAATGATGCTGACAGTGCCAAGCATAAATTCCTGTATTTTCTTTAAGTGTAACTTTTTCATTGTTTGATGGATGAATAAAGGATTTTTCAAAATCAGTTTTAGAAAGCCCTTTTAAAAGATAAACCCATTTTGCATGCAACGCTTTTAATCCATTGATAGAAAGTGAAATAGGCGCTGATTTTGAATCATGTAGTGTTGCCCAATGCCCTTCAAAATAAGCTTTTATAATGGGAGAATCTTCTGTAAGCCCCCATTTAAATCGTGTATAAGAATTATGATGACTGTCATAGCAATGATGGACAACCTGTCTCACAGTCCATCCGTTTTCTCTGTAAGGCGTGTCAAGTTGTTCTGGATTAAGATTTGCTGTAAGTGCGTCTAATTTTTGAGGAAATTTTTCAATAGTGCTAATCCAATGTGCAAGGTCTTTTTGTTCTATTTCTTTTGGAATTGAAGCTCGACCAATCGGGAATCGTAAGTTTTCTAAGTCCATTTATTTTTGAGTGATTTTTTTTAAGGTATTTTTCGACCCTCGGTTTTCAGGATTAATTACCAATGCTTTTTTGAGATGATCAATCGCATTTACAGTATCCCCTTTCTTTAAAAATGCATCCGCTAAACTGTCAAAAGTATTTGAGCTTTTAGGATACAGTACCGTATTTATTTTGAAGACTTCGATGGCTATGTCAACTTCTTTTTGATTGAGATGTGCATAGCCCAATTTATTTAATTGGCGTTCTCGGATTACGGGATTTAAAGAGTCCTTTTTTTGGATTGCTATAAACGCTTTTAAGGCATTGTTAAAATCGTTTAAAGCTAAATACTCATTAGGTGTTTTCTCACCCGAACTCATCTTTTTAAAATGATACCTAATGTTTTTATGTTCTTTTTTTGGTGCTAATTCAATATGTGTTTTTGGAAGACTTACAAAAACTATTTTCTCATTCAATTCTTTCATATAAAAAGAACTATCATTTACCTTTAGTGGAGAAATATGTTCGTTTCCTCTCCATTTTACATACAAGACTTTCTCTTTAAAATAAACTTCTAAAACTTCATTGACATTAAATAAATACCGCCCAGTAGTTTCTTTTATAAAGTCATCGGAGTTTTTTTGAGAGGTACAGTTTGCCAATGTTACCAGAAATAATAGTAGGTAGGAATATTTTCTCATTTCTTCGCTTTGTATTTTGTTTTATAAGACGTTTGCACCTGTATTTATGTTACATTTTTTCAAAATTAAACTTTTTATTGTATACTTCGTTTAAATTCAAACCTCATAATATATGAAACAGTATTCATTATTTTTATTTTATCTTTTTTGTTTGAGTTGTAGTTCACCTCTAGAAACCCCAATAGATTCCGGTGGTGTCGAGGTTACAAAACCAAACATATTGCTTGTCATTGCAGATGACATGGGGAAAGATGCGACGCCGAATTTTTCAGAAGGAACGATCAAGCCCAATATGCCAACACTGCAATCTCTTATGAATTCAGGGATAACGTTTGATAATTTCTGGTCATACCCAGTATGTACCCCTACAAGGGCTTCAATTTTAACGGGTAAATATGGGGTCAATACAAATGTGATAGACGTTGGAGATCCAATTTCTACGGCTGAAACTTCTTTGCAGTCTTATATTAATTCGAACACAAATAATGATTATGCTACGGCCATTATTGGCAAATGGCATTTGTCTAACAGTGCAACAGACCCAATAACCATGGGAATCGATTATTTTGCAGGAATTGTAAATGGAGGGGTGGGAGATTATTTTAATTGGAATTTCAATGAAAATGGAACCGCTTCGAATTCAAGAACCTATACCACCACCAAATTGACAGATATTGCAATTAATTGGGTAGACGACCAAACCAAGCCCTGGTTTCTTTGGATGGCTTACAATGCACCACATACACCTTTTCATTTAGCGCCAACCGAATTGCATTCTCAAGGGAATTTGCCAACCGATGAAGCTTCAATTAATGCCAATCCAATTCCATATTATATGTCAGCAATTGAAGCAATGGATACTGAGTTAGGTCGTTTTTTAAGTAATTTGTCTTCCGAAGAAAGAGCCAATACCGTTATTATTTTTATTGGTGATAATGGAACACCAGGAAAGGTTGCGCAAAACCCTTATTCTAGATTGACTGTAAAAGGGACTTTATATCAAGGAGGTGTTAATGTTCCGATGATCGTTTCAGGAGTTGATGTAACTCGAGCTGGAGAAAGAGAAGATGCTTTGATTCAAACGACAGACTTGTTTGCAACAATAGCAAATATTACAGGAGTTTCTGTATCAGAAATTCACAATAGCAAGAGTTTTTACCCACAATTAACTTCTGCTACCAATGATGGTAGATCGTTTGTGTATACCGAAATAGTAGATGGATATGCAATTCGAAATGCAACCTATAAATTAATGAAGTATGACAATGGAGATGAGGAATTGTACAACTTAGTTCAGGATCCTTATGAGAATCGTAATTTAATAGGAACAACATTATCTGCTGAAGCAACCAATGAAAAAGCAAATTTAATTTCCGAAGCGATTGCCATTCGAAATTAAATTTGCTTTTTTAGTATTTTGGAAGTAATATAATAACCTTGTTATTGCTTTACTACCGATTCATTTTTCTTAATGTTTGTTACATATTCGTTAAAGCGCTTTCCATATACTGAATTTTTTATTTTTTCAGAAAAAGAATTATTAACGGTATCTAACATTTGAGTACTTGCATTGTAGAGTTCGGTAAGTCCAATATAAGGAGCTGCTTCAAAATCAGCATTTGAAATCGCATAATTGGCAACAAATAAAACCCTACGTCTTGTCAATTTATTGTAGTCGGCATCTAACTTTTTCATGACTGCTTCGTCTCCAGATTTTTTTGCTTCAAAATCTTTTTGAATGAAATCCAAACGCTGGTTCACAAAGCGTCTGTTTATTTTGTTGAATTTATCTAAAACAACTTGGTTTTTAGAGCCGCTAATCTCTGGACTTAAACCAAATTTCTCAATCTTATCATTAATTGTAATCACACCTTCTTCTCCAAAAAACAAAATTCTTTCTTTAGCATTTGATCCTTCAAAAGTTAAGAAAAATAATTCTGGTGCATCAATATTGTCTACAAGTCTATAGGTGTTATCTCCTAGAATAGCAACAGAGTCTACAGAAATCAATACTGTATCTTTCATTTTTTGTAGGTATAAAGTTCCTTTTTTAAGACCTTCAATTTTACCTTGAACAACCATGTTTCCATTTTTCTCAGTAGCGCAAGCAACGATTAAAATAGCAAATACAATCACTGTAATAATTTTCTTCATTTTATCTGTGTTTTTCGAATGCAAATATGCTGAATTTTATTTAAATGGGTGCTGATAATTCCATTAAAATGGTACATAAAATAGCACCAACAGTACCAATTGCATACCCAAATACTGCCAATAAAACGCCAACAGTGGCCAATGATGGATGAAACGCTTGCGCTACAATAGGAGCAGAAGCTGCGCCGCCAACATTTGCCTGACTACCAACCGCCAAAAAGAAATAAGGAGCGCGAATCATTTTTGCAACAAAAACGAGCAAACAAGCATGAATCCCCATCCATACAAAACCAATTGCAATTAAACCTGGGTTTTCAAATGCCTGATTTAAATCCATTTTCATACCAATTGTTGCTACTAGAATATAGATAAAGACACTACCTAACTTACTCGCGCCAGCACCTTCATAATTTTTTGCCTTTGTATAGGATAAAATAATGGCAATAATTGTAGAAATACTAATCAACCAAAAGAAGCTAGATCCTAGGAAAGAAAAAATATTCCTCCCAGTCTGTGAATCCATTGAACTTACAATGTTTGTAAAAAAGAGGCTGAGGTATTTTGATGAAAAATGTCCAAAACCAACCGTTCCAAATGCAATTGCCAACATAATCATAATGTCCGCTAATGAAGGGTTTCTTTTTACTTTTTCTGTAAAGTCAATGACTTTTTCTTTTAGTTTCTCAATGGCAGAGGTATCTGCTTTTAGCCATTTATTAATTTTATCTTTTTTACCAATTCCAATCAATAAAATAGCCATCCATACATTTGCCACTACAATATCTACTATGACCATTCCTCCATATTTGGACGGGTTGTATTGGTAGATTTCAAACATAGCCGTTTGGTTGGCACCCCCACCAATCCAACTTCCTGCCAAGGTAGAAAGTCCCCGCCATACAGCGTCAAAGCCTTCCGCTCCAACAGTTTCTGGTGAAAAAACAGCAATCAATAAAATGGCCAAGGGACCACCAATTATAATACCAACGGTACCTGTAAAAAACATAATCAAAGCCTTAGAACCCAAGTTGAAAATGGCTTTTAAATCGATGCTTAAAGTCATTAAAACCAATGCAGCTGGGAGTAAGAACCGACTAGAAACATAGTACAGTTGAGATTTTATTGCTACATTTTCTCCCATTGCATTCGTTGTTTCCCATTCTGGCGAGATCAAACCAAACGTTGTAAATATTGCAGGGATGAAATAGGCCATAAATAACCCAGGTACAATTTTATAGAATTTTGCCCAAAAGCCGGTTTTTAAATTTTCAGTATAAAAAACGAAACCTAATGAAACCATTAAAATTCCAAACACGATTGCGTCATTTGTAAAAGTGGGTGCTGTCATTTTCTAAATTTTTATTGAATGGCTTTTTTTCTAAAATCAGTATTTAAAAGGATGCCTAATTGAAGCCTGTCAAAAGCCCTGTTCTTAAATTGTTGATTGAAATATCCTGCCTTCAATTTCAAATGAGAATTAAGTGTATATAGTAATCCACCACCTGTCCAATTTTGAGGAATAGTTTCTCCTTTAAAATTGATGAAAATTTCATTGAAAGCATAAATACTCCAAGTTTTTGAAAGTGGATAGGTGGCATTCAAATCATAACGAACCCAGTTTTCAGTAGATTTTTCACCTTGAAATTCTATAAAACGATGTTCGAATCGAAAACGATGTCTTATTTTTAATTTTGTTAAATTAGTATTCCAATTGATGTCCTCATACAATCTAAACTCAGTTGCAAATTCAGAAGGTTCTTGATATTGTGTATCCGTTTTTACGGGACTGATTCCAAATGTGAAATTAAAGTTTTTATTTGCCGTATAATTTAAACCCAATCGGTAGATTGATTGTTGAAATTCACTCGTTGTTTCAAAATAACGATAGTGTGCCATTGTTTTTAATGAGAATTGATTGGATACTTTATGCGAACCGTTGTACATATACCATGCACCTAATTTGTTTTCTGGAGATTCTTGTGCCTGCACTTTTGTGAAAAGCAAGCTCAAACAACATAATAAAATGACTTTTTTCATAGATAAACTTTAATTTGTAGTAAAAATTTTGATGTCCTTAAAAGGTGAGATTTCTATTTTTTCTATAGAAGCCATATAGGCGAACCAATCCTCCTTAAAAAAAGAGTTTGTTTTAGAGACCGTTTTTTTAAATGTTTCTTTAAATTGATTCATGAGTGTTTTTTCTGTATCCGTTTGCTCGCCAAAACGAGATCGAACGTATCTACTAGCGAGTCCCAAACGTTGATTTACGGTCACTTCTGGGTTTCTAGTAATTCCTTGTCTTTTATCAATTGTTCCCAAATACATTGCGATCAATCCGTCTACCTTTGTAATAATTTCTTTGGATGTAGTAATTTCACTTTTATATTTTTTAGCATCCTCTTTTTCTAATTTTACTTTCAAAGTTGTTGCTGTATTTTTACTTTCAACCAATTGCTTTACCATCGCTGCAATTTTTGCTTGATAACCTTCTAGTTCTTTGCTTGCATCATATTTTTGATGGATGGCGTCTTGAGAAATTTCTAGTCTTGGATCAAAAGAAACGGTAATGTCTTGTTCGGAAACTGCTGTCCCAAATGTCATTTTTAAATGATAAATCCCGGGTTTTACAGTAACTCCTGCCGGTTCTCTTTTCGATTTACTTATTTTTCTGGAAGCTCTTGCAACTCCTTTTTCTCTCAGGTACCAAGTGGTTTTGTGAATACCACTTTCTTTCGGTGTTTTAAATTGCAGTGTTCTTATTTTTTTGCTACCGTCAAAAATTTCTAATTTTATGGAATCGTGACGTATTTCGTTCTTATTTTCCTTAGATACCTCCTTTTTTTCTTCAATAGGTTTATTGATGTAATACGAAATAATAGCCCCCCTTTTTCTATTTTCACCTTGATAGATCGCATCGGCTCCAAATCGACTTCCTGTGGGTTGTTGATATGCCGCCTGATAGGCTGTTGGTGGTGAAAATAAGACGAGTTTTTCTTTGGTGATATTGCTATTTGCCAAGGCCCTTAAGGGACGAATGTCATCTAAAACCCATGCAGCTCTTCCGAAAGTTCCAATCACTAAATCGTGTTCCCTTTCTTGAATGACCAAATCTTTAACAGGTACTGTAGGAAAACCGGCTGTCCATTTTGTCCATTTTTTTCCAGCATTGATCGAAATGTACAATCCATCATCTGTTCCTAAAAATAATAAGTTTTCATTTTCAGGATCTTCTACAATACATAAAGTATAACTTTGTACGTCATTTTCATCAACGATTCGGGTCCATGATTTACCATAGTTTTTGGTTCTGTAAGCATAGGGCGTATAGTTAAATCGACGATAATCATTTGCAATTAAGAGTGCTTCTCCTTTGTTTTTGTTGGATGCTTTTATTTGTGTAATCCAAGAATTTTTTGGCAATCCTTTGATGTTTTTTGCGACATTGGTCCAACTTTTACCACCATTTTTAGTAATGTGTACTTGTCCATCATCTGTTGCTGCCCATAAAACATCTTTCTCTACAACGGTAGGTTCAATAACTAAAATTGTACAATGGTTTTCTGCACCTGTTGCATCCATCGTTAAACCACCACTTTCGGCTTGTTTCAATTTTTCTGGATCATTGGTAGATAGATCTGGTGAAATCGTATTCCAGGTTAATCCTTTATCGGTTGATTTGTGCACAAATTGACTTCCAAAATACAGTGTTGAACTATCAAAAGGATCTATATTTATTGCAGCGTTCCAATTGAAACGTAATTTTATTGCTGCGTCTTTATGTGTCGGTTTTACTCCGTAATTATTTCCTGTTAGATAATCATATCTTGAAACGGATCCTTGTTGACTCATCGTCCATCCATACCGCGCATCCTCTTTGTCAGGTACGACATCAAAACCATCCCCAAAGCTTATTTCTTGCCAATATGAATTTCGAATTCCTTGACTTTTCCAAACATATGCAGGGCCTCTCCAAGAACCATTGTCTTGCATTCCGCCATAGACATTGTAGGGAAATTCATTGTCTACATTGATATGATAGAATTGCGCAACTGGAATATTTCCGATAAAACGCCAGGTTTTTCCACCATCTTTTGTGATGTTTAAACCACCGTCATTTCCATCAATCATAAATTTCCCATTGGTAGGGTGTATCCACCACGCATGATGGTCTGGGTGAACGCCATTGTCCACACCATAGGCAGGCATTAATTGTTTAAATGATTCTCCACCATCTTTCGAAACGTTGATGTAAGTAAAAACAGTATATAATTTGTTTTCATTTTGTGGATCTACATAAATTTCTGAATAATAAAAAGGACGATTTCCAATTCCAGGTTTGTCATTAATTTTTTTCCATTTAAAACCGCCATCTTCACTTTTATAGAGTGCGTTTTTTTTCGCTTCTACCAAGGCATAGATAACTTCTGGATTGTTGGGGGCTATGGCCACACCAATTCTTCCTAGTTCCCCTTTTGGTAAACCTTCTTTTTCTGTAATTTTTTTCCAGTTTTCTCCACCGTCATGGGTAATGTATAAACCACTTCCTTCACCACCAGATTTAAAAAACCAAGGGTCGCGTTTGTGTTCCCACATTGCTGCAATGATTTTATTTGGATTGGTAGGGTCCATAATTAAATCCGCAGCTCCAGACTTATTATTTGTAAATAAAATCTGTTTCCAACTTTTACCTCCATCGATTGTTTTATATACCCCACGTTCTTTGTGTTCTCCCCAAGGAGATCCAATAGCACCTACATAGACTATGTCTGGGTTTGTTGGGTGAATAAGAACTCGGTGTATGTGTCGTGTCTTTTCCAATCCCATGGGTTTCCATGTTTTTCCAGCATCCAAAGATTTGTAAATTCCAAATCCACCATTCAAACTATTTCTTGGGTTTCCTTCACCAGTACCTGCCCAAAGAACACTTGGGTTTGATTGTTGAATGGCAATGGCGCCAATAGAAGCTGTTAATTCATTTTCGAATATAGGTGCCCATTTTATTCCGCCAGAAGTAGATTTCCAAATTCCGCCAGAAGCAGTACCCACATACATTATTTCAGGATTCGATTCTACAACATCAATAGCAGTCACACGACCAGACATTCCTCCAGGGCCAATGTTTCTGGGTTTCATATTTTTTACCATGTCCATCGAAAACTCTTGAGAGAATGATAGGGGGGCAGTACATAAAAATAATAGCGTGAGTAGTTTTTTCATTATGGTTTTTATTTATATTAAATAACAGGCAACAAGATACAAAATAGATTTTTTTTCTTCTCGCTAAAAGGTCAATATTAATAACCATAATATTAATTGCATAATGCAATTAATATTAGTAAGTTTGTTGCTAATTAAAATCATATATTTATGAAAAAATTAGTTTATTTATTATTGTTTGTTAGTACGATTTCATATTCTCAAAACGCTTTTATGGAGTACCAATTTTATGCTAAAAGAGGAACTGAAAGTGCAATTTTAGCCCTAACAGATGATATTTGGGGAGATGCAAAATTCAAATCTGGAGGGATTAATATTGAGTCTTTTAGTATTGGTAATGAAGGATCTACCCATAGAATTGTTTTGTACGGTGATCCTGGAAATTGGGGAAGAAATGACTCGATATCAGCGGCAAATAAATGGGGTGTTTTTATTCAGAAATTAAACAATCATATTGACAAATGGACGCATAGTTCTTCTGGAAATGTAATGAGTTGGGTTGGTGACAATGAAGCGTATAATTATGTTCAGATTTTTGAATTTAAAGCGAGCGATCCAGCAGCTTTTAAAGCAGCTCATGATGAAATCGTTAGTGAAATGACCCCTTACAGAAAAGGAGAAGTTGGTTTTGGAAGTTATGAAATCGCTGGATTTCAAGGAGCGACACATTGGGTTGCAATCACAGCAAATGATTGGTCTGATTTGATTTCAACTCGAAGAGCGATGAAAAAAATTACAAAACCTTGGAAAAAGTATTATAAAAATCGAGGAAAAGTTGAGCATGTTAGAAATTATACTGCTAAGACTATTAAAAGGTATTAATACTTAAAACTAATACCTAAAAAAGCGCCTTCTTGAAGGCGCTTTTTTTTATGATTTCTCTTTTTTTATGGGGGTTCTTTTTGCCTCTTTTAAAGCTTGTGTTAGCATCCATTCTATCTGACCGTTTGTAGAGCGAAATTCATCTGCAGCCCATTTTTCAATGGCTTTCATCATATCTTCATTAACGCGCAATGCAAAGGCTTTTTTCTTTGACATTTTAAGGTGTCTTTTTTATAAATGAAACAATCGTGTCAATCAGTTTTTTTGAGATTGGGAACTCTGGAGAACTATAGGATTTGATATTGTCTTCCTCGTTTTGAATATTCTTTAAAATGTGGTTCATGTTTTGGATGATCGCATAAGATGCAGTTGGTTTTGCTTCTTTAAGATTTGAAGCATTTTCAATCCCAACTTGAATGTCTTTGTCACCGTTTACAATAAGTGTGGGAATTGTTATTTTTTTAATTTCTGTTATGGGATCTATGACTATCCACGAAGACCAAAACTCTTGGTTCGGCTTTGCAAATATTGCCATCAAATTTGGATTTACTTCTTTAATACTTCCTGTTTCTTTGAGTTCTTTAAAATGTGCTTTTGCTATTTTGCCGAATTCAGGACTCTGTGCATTGAGTTGTTTTATCAGAATTTTGTCAATCGTTTCTCCTGCACCTGCAATAGAAATGTATTTGTCTACATTATTCAAAGCTTTCATGGCAATCAAAGAACCTTGGCTATGACCTGCTAAAATAATGCTGCTAAAACGGGTATCGTTTTTAAAATGATTTACAACTTCCTCAACATCAAAAATGAAATCATTAAAGAAAACACCGTCTTTTAAGAATATGCTATTTTTTGGATTTGCGGTTCGCTTATCGTAGCTAAAGAAACCGATATTTTCTTTGTTTACTGCAGCCCTAAATTGTTTGATGTATTGGGGTTGATTCCCATCTCGATCAACACCACCAGATCCATGAACCCAGATAATGAGGGGGCTTTTTTCTTCGGGATAGCTTAGCGTACCTGGCAATTGAATTGCTTGGTTTTGAATTGTAATTTCTTCTATTGTTATTTGTGAAAATCCGTTTGTGATTCCCAGTAAAATAACTATCAAAAAGTAGCGAGATCGCATCATGATTGTATCAAATTATACGTTTTTAAAACGCTGCTTACAGCTTCTTTTTTTTGGGTTCCAATCAGTAATTTTTTACCGTTTTTTAGTGTTAATTGGATACCAATATCACCAGAGACATTCACGGCATTACCTTTCTTTTTGTTGAAACTGTAACGCAAACCCCAACCCCCATATTCTCCTATGGGGTCGTAAGTTCTTACTTCTGCTTTGGTGATTTCTGACCATAAAAGTGTTTTCATTGAAAAATGGAATGGAAAAAATTGATAATGAATCCCTTTTTCATCGATTCTTGTAGATAATTTGAATATGAAAATCAACAAAACAGAGGCAATGATTCCAATCAGTGATCCTAGGAATTCATTGGTAGTCATGCTGGTGTTGTCTTTTATATATTCTTTTATAATCAACCCAACTGGAACCAGGAGACTAAACCCTAAAAGTACCATGAGCCAAACCTGTCTAAATCGTTGTTCTTCCTTGAAAACTTTCATGGTTACCTATTTTTATCTCTTTCTAATATTATTGAATTCCAATTGACAGGCACCTCTTTTAAAGTCCAACCTTCTCTTGCATATTGATTTAAAAGGTCCTCAAAGTTTTGAGTTCTATTTCTAAAGCCTAATTTTAATGTTACTACTTTATATTCTTTCATCTTTTCATTTTTTTACGGTCTACTAATGATTCAAAGTTCCTGTATTCACCACAGGAGAGGCCTCTTTATCTCCACATAAGATCACCAATAAGTTACTCACCATCGCTGCTTTTCGTTCGTCATCTAGTACAACAATTTCCTTTTTATCTAATTCTTCCAAGGCCATTTCTACCATCTCTACGGCTCCTTGTACGATTTTATGTCTAGCGGCAACAATTGCAGTTGCTTGTTGTCTTTTTAGCATGGCGCTTGCAATTTCTTGGGCATATGCCAAGTAGCCAATTCGAGCTTCTAAAACTTCAATTCCGGCAATGGATAGGCGCTCGTCAATCTCTTTTTCTAAAGCTTCAGATACCTCATTTACACTAGAGCGTAAGGTAATATCTTCGTCATGTCCTTCATCAGCAAAATTATCGTATGGATACATACTTGCCAATTTTCGAACTGCAGCATCGGTTTGAACGCGTACAAAATTTTCATAATTATCGACATCAAATGCAGCTTTGTAGGTATTGGTAACCCGCCAAACTAAAATGGTAGAAATCATAATTGGATTTCCTAATTTGTCATTTACTTTCAAGCGTTCACTGTCAAAATTACTTGCTCTTAATGAAATGGTTTTTTTTCTGAATAAAGGGTTTGCCCAATAAAGACCATTGTCTTTAATCGTTCCGATGTACTTTCCGAAAAGTAAGATCACTTTAGAGGTGTTTGGGTTTACTAAAATAAAGCCAAACAGTCCAAAGAAACCAATAAAAGTGACGATTAAAAAACGTGGGTCTTCCGTGCGTATCGCTGTTGCAATACTTCCAAAAAATAATGCGATAAGTATGAATAGCATTAAGTAGCCATTTGCGGGCTTGATTATTTTTTCTTCTTTCATAAATTTATAATTGATATTAAATTGATATCACAAAGATATGATATATTTTTTTGTTTTTACAATTATTTTCATCTTTATTTTTATAATTTAGCTGAAAATTAATTTTAAAAATTTATAATGAAAGCGTCCATACTTCTATTTATTTCTATCTTCTTCGTAGCGACTCCTAATGCGGATGAATCTGTTTTTTGGGGACAAAACGGGCACCGGGCAACAGGTGAAATTGCAACACAGCATTTGACAAAAAGAGCCAAAAGGAAGATTGATAAATTATTGAAAGGGCAAAGTTTGGCCTTTGTATCTACTTTTGCTGACGAAATTAAGTCAGATCGGAAATACCGTGAATTTTCTGCGTGGCATTATGTAAATATGGGGATAGATGAAAGCTATGAAGCGGCAGAAAAAAATCCAAAAGGAGATTTGGTCACTGCTATTGCAAAGTGTGTTTCGGTTTTAAAAGACCCGAAGAGTAAAGAGGAAGACAAGGTGTTTTATTTGAAAATGTTGGTTCATTTTGTAGGAGACTTACATCAGCCAATGCATATAGGTCAGAAAGAAGACCGTGGAGGAAATCGAATAAAAGTAGAGTGGTTTGGAAAAGGAACCAACTTACATTCTGTTTGGGATACGAAAATGATTGAAGCTTGGAATATGAGTTATATTGAGTTGGCAAACAATGCCAAAGACCTTTCTGAAGCGCAATTGAAAGCCATCGAAAAGGGTTCGGTAGAAGATTGGGTGAACGAAGTACATGAAATTACTAAAGAACTCTACAGTTCAGTAAAAGAAGGAGAGAATCTACGGTATCGTTATTCTTACGATCATTTTGGTACTGTTAGAGATCAGTTACAGCGAGGTGGAATTCGTTTGGCTAAAATTTTAAATGACATTTATTAATCAGCAATTTAAAATAGAAGTTATACAAAACAGAAAAAGAGATTACTGAATCAGTAATCTCTTTTTTTATGGTTGTAGTTTGTTTTCTTAGGGTTTAAGAAATAACAATAATTTATGCTGTCGCAGAGGCTTTCATTGATTTTCTATAGATAAAAGAATTGAAAATATTTCTTTTCCCAAAATTATTCATAGACTTTGCATTGACAAATTTCCCAAACAAAATTTTGCTTACACCAAAGTATTCATAAGAATTACCATCGGTAAAAGTAACTTCTAAAAGCATACTTTTATGATGCCAATCAGCTACTTGAAATTCTGTAATTGTTTTTTTGTAAGCTTCTAAATTTGCTTCTTTTGTTTCTGGAGCTATGCTTACTAAAAAGTGGTATCCATCTATAATTTGTGTACTTTTTATTTCAGCTTCGGCTTTTTGATCCTCTTCTAAAAACTTGTCAGGATGCCATTCTTTTACCAATCCTCTGTAGGCTTTTTTTAATTCTTTCAAATCTATTGGACCTTCTACTTTAAAAAGTTTTTTATATTCTTTTATACGCTTCATGTGTACTGTTTTCAAATTGCGTGCAAAAGTATTGATATTAAATTAATTAAACAGTAAAATATCAATTTAAGATGCAATCAATTACTAATAATTTGCAACTTATTTTTTTGCCTAAAAAAAGACCACCTAATTAAAGGTGATCTTTCAAACCATCAATACATCATAGACTTATAAACTTCTATGAAATTTTAAATATTTTAGAAGCAATATTTATTTGCTGCTTTTAATTTCTCGGCTATTTCATTACGCAACGCAATTACATTTGGGTAATTGGTGTATTTGGTAAATCGTTTTAAGCCCATTAACATCATGCGTTGTTCATCGCCTTCTGCAAAGGAAATAATTCCTTCTTTACCATTTTGTGTAACAATTTCTACGGCATTATATAAATACAATTTTGCCATTGCAATTTGTCCATCTTGTGTATCTTCACCAAAGCGTTTTGCATTTTTTTCTGCACGTAGTATGGTAGATTCTGCCATGTATACCTCGTTCAAAATATTAGCAGCGGCCATCAATAATTGTTGGTGTTGATCCAATTCTGTTCCAAATTTTTGGATAGCAGCTCCCGCAACCATTAAGAAAACCTTTTTTAATTTTCCTATCATTTCTTTTTCTTCCGCAAACAATTCAGAATAGTCTGGTGTGTCAAAAGAAGGAATGCCCATTAACTCATCTGCAACCGCGGTTGCTGGTCCTAATAAGTCTACATGTCCTTTCATCGCTTTTTTTATCAACATTCCTACAGAAAGCATTTTGTTGATCTCATTGGTTCCTTCGTAAATACGAGAAATTCTTGAATCTCTCCAAGCAGCTTCCATTGGTGTTTCTTCAGAGAATCCCATTCCACCAAAAATTTGAATCCCTTCATCTGCACATGCTTGTACATCTTCGGAAACCGTCACTTTTAAAATAGAACATTCTATAGCGTATTCCTCAACTCCTTTTAATTCTGCTTCTTGGTGTGTGTTTCCACTTTCCAGACGCATTGCAATACGATCTTCAATATCTTTTGCTGCTCTATAACTTGCAGCTTCCCCTGCATAGGTGTTTGTTGCCATCTCAGCTAATTTTGCTTTGATAGCGCCAAAATCTGCAATAGGTGTTTTAAATTGTCTTCGTTCAGTGGCATATTTTAAAGCGGTTTCTGTAACTCTTCTTTGAGAATCAATACAGGCTGCTGCCAATTTAATACGACCAACGTTCAATGCATTTACAGCGATTTTAAATCCACCTCCACGCACAGATAACATATTTTCTGCTGGGACTTCGGTGTCACTAAAAAATACCTGTCGAGTAGAACTTGCACGAATTCCTAATTTGTGTTCTTCTTCTCCTAAGGTAATTCCGTTTGGGTTTGCAGGATCATATTCAACAATAAAACCTGTAATGTTTTTATCATCTTCAATACGAGCAAAAACAATCATCATATTACAGAACCCTGCATTGGAGATCCACATTTTTTGACCGTTTATTTTGTATGATTTTCCATCTGCAGAAAGTTCAGCAGTTGTCTTACCAGAGTTTGCATCCGATCCAGCTCCTGGCTCAGTCAAACAATATGCACCCATCCACTCACCAGTTGCTAATTTCGTAACATATTTTTGCTTTTGTTCTTCGGTACCATATAAAGTAATTGGCATAGTACCAATTCCAGTATGCGCACCAAAAGCAGTACTTAAAGATCCATTTCCACTTGAAATGTATTCACAAGTAAGCATTGTAGAAACAAAGCCCATGCCCATTCCTCCATACGCTTCTGGAACAGCAACTCCTAAGAAACCAAGTTCTCCAGCTTTTTTCATTACTTCTTCAGTAAGCTTGTAGTCTTTTGCTTCAAAACGATCTCTGTGCGCAATAATCTCTCTTTCGTTAAATTCTTTAACGGCTTCTTTCATCATTATTTGCTCTTCAGAAAAATCTTCTGGAGTAAATATATCCTCACATTTTGTTTCTTTTACAAGAAACTGACCACCTCTTAATAACTCTGCCATTTTATTTTTTTTTAATCTTTATTTATTAATTTAAGAATTCAAATACACCTGCTGCACCTTGTCCAGTTCCAACACACATGGTGACCATTCCATATTTTCCTTTCATGTCTCTTTTACGCATTTCATCAAACAATTGTACCGATAATTTTGCACCTGTACATCCTAATGGATGCCCTAGTGCAATGGCCCCACCATTTACGTTTACGATGTCTTGGTTTAAATCCAATTCACGCATCACAGCTAATGATTGAGATGCAAATGCTTCATTCAATTCAATTAAATCGATGTCATTTTGTTGCAATCCAGCTTGTCTTAAAACCTTTGGAATTGCAGCTACAGGACCAATTCCCATAATTCTTGGTTCAACACCTGCTGCAGCATAGTTGACCATTCTTGCAATCGGTTCGATGTTTAATTCCTTTACCATTTCTTCACTCATGACCATTACAAAAGCTGCACCATCACTCATTTGAGACGAATTTCCTGCGGTAACACTACCACCTGCAGCAAATACTGGGCGCAATTTGTTTAAAACTGCGGTAGAAGTTCCTTTTCTAGGCCCTTCATCTTTGGTTACGGTATATTTTCGGGTTGCTTTTTTACCATTGTCATCCAAATAGGTTTCTTCAACTTCGATGGGTGCAATTTGGTCTTGAAAACGATTTTCTGCTTGTGCTCTTAAGGCTTTCATGTGCGAGTTAAAAGCAAATTCATCTTGATCTTCTCGAGATACTTTGAATTGGTTGGCAACTGCTTCTGCTGTGTTTCCCATTCCCCAATAATAATCTGCGTGACCTGCATGAATGGTGTTGTAGTTCAATTCTGGTTTAAATCCAGTCATGGGTACCGAGCTCATACTTTCTGCTCCACCAGCAATGATACAATCTGCCATTCCTGCCTGAATTTTTGCAGCTGCCATTCCAATGGTCTCAATTCCTGAAGAACAAAAACGATTTACGGTAACTCCTGGTACATCCACAGAATCCAATCCGATTAATGAAATAAAACGTGCCATGTTTAACCCTTGAGCACCTTCTGGCATTGCATTACCAACAATAACATCATCAATTCGTTTTACGTCTAAATTTGGCAATTCTTTCATCATATGTTGGATGGTTTCTGCACCCAATTCGTCTGCACGTTTAAAACGGAAAACACCTTTTGGCGCTTTACCAACTGCAGTTCTATATGCTTTTACTATATATGCTGTTTTCATAATTTTAGTTTCTTAATGGTTTCCCAGTTTTTAACATGTGTTGAATACGTTCTAAGGTCTTTCTTTCGGTACAAAGCGATAAAAAGGCTTCTCTTTCAAGATCCAATAGGTATTGTTCGCTCACGAGTGTAGGCTCTGATAAATCTCCACCTGCCATTACATTTGCTAATTTGTTTGCAATTTTTTGATCGTGTGCAGAAATGTATTTGGAGTGTTCCATAGAGTCGGTTCCTACTAAGAACATTCCCAAGGCTTGTTTTCCTAACACCTTTACATCCTTTCGAGTAACTGGTTGCGTATACCCACTTTCTGCCATTAATTTTGCGTGTGCTTTAGCCGTTGCAATTTGTCTTTCTTTATTGACAACAACAATGTCTTTCCCTTTTTGAAGTAATCCTAAGTCGAAGGCTTCATAGGCAGAAGTAGATACTTTTGCCATTCCTATGGTTAAGAAATTTTCTTGTAAAAGATTGAGCTCTACATCTCCTTTTTGAAAGGCGTCGGATGCTCTTAAAGCCATTTCTTTAGAACCACCACCACCTGGAATAACACCTACACCAAATTCAACCAATCCCATATAGGTTTCTGCTGCTGCAACTACTTTGTCTGCATGTAATGAAATTTCACAACCACCCCCTAAAGCCATTCCATGAGGAGCAGAAATTGTTGGGATCGATGAATAACGCATGCGCATCATAGAATCTTGGAAATATTTAATCGCCATGTTTAGCTCATCATATTCCTGTTCTGCAGCCATCATAAAGATCATTCCGATATTGGCACCTACAGAAAAGTTGGGGGCTTGATTTCCAACAACCAATCCTTGAAAGTCTTTTTCGGCAATATCAATCGCTCTGTTCAGTCCTGTTAAAACATCACCACCAATAGTATTCATTTTAGAACGGAATTCTAAGTTTAAAATTCCATCTCCAATGTCTTGTAGAGAAACTCCTGAGTTTTTGAAGACTTCAGTTGATTTTCTAATATTGTCTAAAATGATAAAGGAGTCTTGTCCTGGTTTTTTTATTTGTGCTTTTGCAGGAATGTCATAATAATAAGTTGCACCCTCTTTTACAGTGTAAAATGAAGTTTCTCCTTTTTCTAACATTTCGGTAACCCATGCAGCAGGTTCTTTACCTTCTGCTTTCATGAGTTCGACTCCAGCAGCAACACCGATTTCATTCCAAATTTGAAATGGCCCGTGTTCCCAACCAAATCCGGCTCTTAAACCGTCATCAATTCTATAAATTTCATCTGAAATTTCGGGCACTCTGTTTTGTACGTATGCAAACAAGGCCGATAGACATTTTCTATAAAATTCTCCTGCTCTGTCTTTTCCTTTGACCAATACTTTAAAACGATCGCCTACATTATCTATTGTTTTCGTTAATTCTAACGTTGCAAATGATGCGCGTTTTTTAGAACGGTATTCTAAGGTGTTCAAGTCTAATGATAAAATTTCTTTTTTACCATCTGCATTTACAGATTTTTTATAGAATCCTTGTTTTGTTTTACTTCCCAACCATTTGTTCTCCATCATTTGATTTACAAATGCAGGGATTTCAAACTGAGCTCTCATTTCGTCTTCAGGACAGTTGTCTTTTACACCGTTTGCAGTATGCACTAAGGTGTCTAATCCAACAACATCAATAGTTCTGAAAGTAGCCGATTTTGGACGACCAATAACAGGACCTGTTAACTTGTCTACTTCTTCAATCGTTAAGCCCATTTCTTTTACAATATGAAATAAATTCATAATGCTAAAAATCCCTATTCTGTTTCCAATAAAGGCTGGAGTGTCTTTTGCTAAAACCGAAGTTTTTCCTAAGAACTTATCACCATACATCATTAAGAAATCTGTTACTGCCTGATCACAGTTCGGTCCTGGAACAACCTCAAATAATTTTAAATATCTTGGAGGATTAAAAAAGTGAGTTACTGCAAAGTGTTTTTGAAAGTCTTCACTACGTCCTTCATTCATAAATTTGATTGGAATTCCAGAAGTGTTTGATGTAATCAATGTTCCTGCTGTTCTATGTTTTTCAATTTTCTCGAAAACCATCTTTTTGATATCCAATCGCTCTACTACAACTTCCATTATCCAGTCTACATCCTTAATTAAATGCAAATCATCATCAATATTACCAGTTGTAATTCTGCTGGCAAACTTCTGATTGTAAATTGGTGAGGGTTTTGACTTTAAAGACGTTCTTAAAGCGTCATTTACTAAACGATTACGAACAACTTTACTTTCTAATGTGAGTCCTTTTGCTTTTTCTTTGTCATTTAGTTCTCTTGGTACAATGTCCAATAAAAGAACTTCAACGCCAATGTTGGCAAAATGACATGCAATTCCGCTTCCCATAATTCCAGAACCGATGATTGCTACTTTTTTAATTCTTCTTGTCATTTGTTTGTAGTTTTATTTAAATAGATTTTAATTGAAGGTCTTCAAAGACGTTCTTATTTGCTATTAATTTATTTATTGTGGAGGTCACTTTAAAGAAGTTTTCTAACTCTTCCTCCGTAATGTGTTCTTTTACTTTATTATTAAACTGGTATACGTGGCCTTTAGAAATCGAACGCATTTCTTTTCCATAGGGGGTTAGTTTTATAATGACGCTTCTACCATCATCTGGATTTTTCTCTCTAGCAATGGCTCCTTTGTCTTCCATGTTCTTTAATATACGCGATAGGCTCGTTGGTTCCATTCCCATTAGTGGACCCAATGCTGTAGATGGGGTTCCTTTTTCAGCATCTATGTTTAAAAGAACAAATGCTGTAGACATGGTACTTTCATGTTTAACGGCTTGCTCATTGTACATCTTAGCAACTGCTTGCCAAGTGGCTCTTAACTCATGATCTATTGACTTCTGTTTCTTCATTGGTCCAAAGATATACAAATTTATTATGCATGCATAGTAAATTATAAAAAAGTTATGCATGCATAGTAAATATATTTTTTTAACCTGTAACAATAGAGGGATCTATGGGTCTTATTCGTTGTAAAAAATGTAGTTTTGTATGGAAAATATTTTTTTGAAAAATCAAATGAAAAAAGAATGGATAACTTGTTAGAAATAAAAAATGTAGTAAAAACCTATGGGGATTTTACAGCATTAAATAACGTTTCACTGACCATACCCAAAGGAAGTGTCTTTGGTTTATTGGGTCCAAACGGAGCTGGAAAAACCTCATTAATTAGAATTATCAATCAGATCACTATGCAAGATGCGGGTGATGTTTATTTTGATGGAAAATTATTAGCACCAAATGACGTAGAACACATTGGTTATATGCCAGAAGAACGCGGTTTGTATAAGAGCATGAAGGTAGGAGAGCAAGCGTTGTATTTAGCACAATTGAAAGGGTTGAGCAAATCGGAAGCAAATAAACGATTGAAATATTGGTTTGATAAATTTGATATTTCTGCATGGTGGGATAAGAAAATAGAAGAGCTTTCAAAAGGAATGGCACAAAAAGTCCAATTTATTGTGACTGTAATGCACAAGCCAAAGTTGTTGATTTTTGATGAACCTTTCTCGGGTTTTGATCCCATAAACGCACAGTTAATTGCAAAAGAAATTTTGCAATTAAGAGATGAAGGCGCTACCATTATTTTTTCTACACATCGAATGGAATCGGTAGAAGAAATGTGTGATTATATTGCCTTAATAGATCAATCGAATAAAATTTTAGAAGGGAAACTAGATGACATAAAGCGCGCTTTTCGCACCAATACATTTCAAGTAGGTGTAGCGACTTCAAACCCTAAAGAAGTAGAAGCGAGATTGAGACAATTGTATACAGTTTCTCCCGCAGATTTTAGAATTATAAATGAAGGGTTGAAATTAAACATCACTTTAAAAGAAGGAGAAAATCCAAATGACTTATTATCCTTTTTAACCTCACAAGGGCAAGTGCAACATTTTGTAGAATTGGTTCCTGACGCGAATGAAATATTTATGCAGGCTGTAAATAAAAATAGTTAAGATGAGCAAGTTAAAATTAATTATTCACAGAGAGTTTATCGCGAAAGTTAGGAACAAATCTTTTTTAATAATGACTTTTTTAAGTCCTGTTTTAATAGTTGTAATGGGGGCTTTGGTCGTGTTTTTAATGAAAAAGAACGACGAAAAAGTAAAAGAAATCGTTTATGTAGACGCTTCAGGTTTGTTTACAAAGGAAAATTTTAAAGATTCTAAAACTGTAAAATACCAAGATTATACAGCACTTGGACTAACGGAAACAAAGAAAAAAGTAGAAAATGGTGATTTTTATGGTGTACTTTATATTCCTAAAAAAGACAGTTTAGAATTGTTGGCCAAATCTATAGAGTTTTATTCTTCAGATTCTCCAGGAATGTCACTTATGGGGGGGCTAGAGACTCGGGTAGAAACCCATTTAAGAAACTTAAAGCTCACTCATTTTGAAATCGATTTAATGCAAATAAAAGCATCAGAAATCGCTTCGGATATTAAAATGTTTAATTTTTCGGGTGAAGAATCTTCCAAGCTAATCAATGGTTTAAAAATAGCAGTAGGAGCAATCGCTGGATATTTATTAATGATGTTTGTAATGATTTATGGAACTTCTGTCATGCGAAGTGTCATTGAAGAAAAAACAAGTAGAATTATAGAAATCATTGTTTCATCTGTAAAACCCTTTCAGTTAATGTTAGGTAAAATTATTGGAAACGCTTCAGCAGGACTCTTGCAATTCTTTATTTGGGGAATCCTATTATTTGTAATAAGCATTATCGCGTCTGCCGTTTTTGGCATAGATATGGTAGAAATGCAAGCATCTAAAATCCCAGAAGACCAATTGAATGCAGCAAAAGAAGCCGTAAATCCTGATAAGTTACAGTTAATTTTACAAGAAATTTCGAGACTTCCTATTTTAAAATTATTTGTACTATTCATTTTTTACTTCTTAGGAGGTTTCTTTCTATACAGTTCGCTATTTGCAGCTGTGGGGGCAGCGGTAGATAATGAAACAGATACTCAACAGTTTATGTTGCCAATTATGGCGCCTCTAGTTTTAGGGGTTTATGTAGGTTTTGCAACGGTAATGAATGACCCACATGGCCCCATCGCAACTATTTTTTCGATCCTCCCTCTTACCAGTCCAATCGTCATGTTAATGAGAGTGCCCTTTGGGGTCTCTTGGTTTGAACTCGCCATTTCGATGGCATTATTAATTGTTACCTTTGTCTTTATGGTTTGGCTAGCAGCGAAGATCTATAGGGTTGGAATCTTAATGTATGGCAAAAAACCAACTTACAAAGATTTGTACAAATGGATAAAATATAAGGGTTAAAAACTTCAATTTATGGATAAAATAAAAGCATTTTTAAATTATAGCTTCAACTTTGGAGCAGATGTACACATTTCTGTTCAAACAATTATGGTAGTCATTCTCGTTTTAATTTTAGCCTCTTATCTTTTGCGGTTTTCAATGAAATTAATCACAAGAAAATTACCTCAAAATGACAAAGAGAAATTTGTTGCTGTTTTTGGGTATTTAAGATGGCTGGTTTTCAGTATCATTTTTTTGGTAACGCTTCAATCGTCCGGGGTAAATGTTACCGCGATCTTTGCGGCATCAGCAGCGTTGCTCATTGGTGTAGGTTTGGCATTGCAAACACTTTTTCAAGACATTATATCCGGTGTTTTTATTTTGATAGATCAATCTGTGCATGTAGGAGATATCATTGAGTTGGATGGAAAAGTAGGACGGGTAGTAGAAATAAGATTAAGAACCACTCGAGCGGTGACCATCCATAACAAAGTCTTGGTCATTCCCAATCATTTGTATCTTACGAACAGTTTGTATAATTGGACCGAAAACGGGAACGAAACAAGAGAGTCTGTGAGCGTAGGTGTTGCATATGGGACGGATGTGCAGCTGGTAAAAACTTTATTATTAAAAGCAGTAAGCTCAAATTCAAAGGTTCTTACTACACCGGAACCTACTGTATTTTTCACTAATTTCGGTGAAAGTTCTTTGGATTTTAAAGTTGTTTTTACCTTAAGCAATAGTTTTGAGGCCACAATAATTCAAAGCGATATTCGTTTTGAAATTGATGCTTTATTTCGAGAAAATAAGATTTCAATACCTTTTCCTCAAAGGGATGTGCACTTGTATCAACAAAAATAAGTTAAGAAAAAAACATGAGAAAAATACTAATCATAGAAGACGAAGCAGCCATTAGAAGAGTTTTGAAAAAAATTATTTCTGAAGAAAATGAGGGATACGAAGTTGAAGAAGCAGCAGATGGTTTGCAAGGTCTTGAAATGATTTTAAACAACGACTATGATTTGGTTTTATGCGATATTAAAATGCCTAAAATGGATGGTGTTGAGGTATTAGAGAAAGTAAAAAAGGTAAAACCTGAAATTCCGATTTTGATGATTTCGGGTCATGGCGATTTAGACACCGCAGTAAATACAATGCGTTTGGGAGCTTTCGACTATATTTCAAAGCCACCAGATTTAAACCGATTGCTAAACACCGTTCGAAATGCATTGGATAAAAAAGAGCTGATTGTAGAGAATAAACGCTTGAAAAAGAAAGTCAGTAAAAACTATGAAATGATTGGTGAGAGCTCAGAAATTAAGCACATCAAAGAGATCATCGAAAAAGTTGCTATAACAGATGCAAGGGTTTTAATTACTGGGCCAAATGGAACTGGAAAAGAATTAGTGGCTCATTGGTTGCATGAAAAATCTGACCGTTCAAAAGCGCCAATGATTGAAGTGAATTGTGCAGCAATTCCTTCAGAATTAATTGAAAGTGAACTCTTTGGCCACGTTAAAGGGTCGTTTACAGGCGCTAATAAAGACCGAGCAGGGAAGTTTGAAGCCGCTACTGGCGGAACGATTTTTTTGGATGAAATAGGAGATATGAGTTTATCTGCACAAGCCAAAGTATTGCGAGCACTTCAAGAAAGTAAAATATCACGAGTAGGTTCCGACAGAGACATTAAAGTAAATGTTCGAGTGGTGGCAGCTACAAACAAAGATTTGAAGAAAGAAATTGAAGCAGGTCGTTTTAGAGAGGATTTATACCACAGATTGGCGGTTATTTTAATAAAGGTTCCTGCACTGAATGATAGAAGAGATGATATCCCGTTATTGGTTGCTTTCTTTTCTTCAAAAATTGCCAAAGAACAAGGAACACCTTTGAAAACCTTTTCAAAAAATGCCCTTAAAAAGTTACAAGCATACGACTGGACTGGAAATATTAGAGAACTAAGAAATGTTGTTGAACGACTTATTATCTTGGGTGAAAATGAAGTTTCAGAAAAGGATGTTACTCTTTTTGCTTCTAAATAGTATAAAACTATTTACAACAGTGTTTAGTATCAATAAAGTTGATGAGAATATAAAAACTTCCCATCAACTTTTTTCGATTTAAGGATTCATCTTCTCTATATTCGCACTCGGATAAATAAATATTAATCAACAAAAAACATAAAAAAATGCCAACATTAGTAGGGAAACAATTTCCAGATTTAAGCGTAGATGCAATGAATGAAATGGGAGATACATTTAAAATAAATGTATTAGAGGAAGCTAAGAAAAACAACAAAAAAGTGTTGTTATTTTGGTATCCGAAAGATTTTACATTTGTATGTCCTACAGAATTGCACGCATTTCAAGCAGCTTTAGGTGAGTTTGAAAAAAGAAACACGATCGTAATTGGTGCCTCTTGTGATACTCCAGAAGTGCATTTTGCATGGTTAAGTACTGCAAAAGATAACGGAGGTATAGAAGGTGTAACTTACCCAATTTTAGCAGATAGTAACCGTAATTTATCTTCAGTATTAGGTATTTTAGATATTACGAATGAAACTTTTGATGAAGCCACACAGACAATTCAAGTAGAAGGAGATAATGTAACTTACAGAGCTACTTATTTAATTGATGAAGAAGGAACGGTATTTCATGAAGGAGTAAACCACATGCCAGTGGGTAGAAATGTAAATGAATTTTTACGTTTGGTAGATGCGTATGCACATGTTCAAACGAACGGTGAAGTATGTCCAGCAAACTGGGAAGAAGGGAAAACAGCGATGGCGCCAAATGCAAAAGGAACTGCCGCTTATTTAGCATCAAACTAATATTCGATTTATATGGTAGAAGAGTTAAATCAAGATAATTTAGCAGAAATTGTTGCCGATAACCAAACGGTTATTGTACAATATTCTGCAGGATGGTGTGGTAATTGCAGAATTATGAAACCAAAATTTAAGAAATTATCTACAGAAAACGAAGCAGCAACTTTCGTAATTGTTGACGCGGAGAAATTTCCAGAGAGCAGGAAATTGGCAGATGTTAGTAATCTTCCAACTTTTGCTACTTTTGTAGATGGTAAATTTACAGGTCAGACACAAACCAATAAGTTTGATGTTTTGAAAGAATTCTTATCAGAAATTTTATAGAATGAAGTTACCTATTATAAAACACTTGACCAATTTTATCGAAGAAAACGATCAAGATTACGTTTTAGAAACGATTGAAACACTAGAGGCACTCACAGAAGTCCCGTCCTTAAAAGATGAAGAATTAGACGTTATTGGCGAATTGATTTCCAATCTTTACGGAGCTGTTGAAGTTGATAAAATGATCAAAGAAGGAACACCGAAAAAAGAAGCTTTAAATGCTTTTATGAAACGTGTTTTAGGAGCTATAGATAAGTAGTATTTTCAATTATAAAAATTAAAAACCCAAGTGAAAGCTTGGGTTTTTTTATAGATGCTGTTTTTCTTCGTTTATTTTTCTCATGAGTGCTTTGATACGCTCTTTATGCTGTTTTTTTTCTAGCTTAACTTTATTCACCTTCTGAAGCATCAATCGATTGTACTTCGCCTTGGTAGTGGTGTTTTTTGCTTTTCCTTTTCCTTTTTTTGGCATTTTATCCGATCTAATATTTTTTATTTTTCAATGCTTAAGTGGAACAATGCATCCCCTTTGTTTACAATAGGTGTTTTATTAATACAGAAAATATGACCATCAAAAGGAGCATATACGTTCTTTTTAAATTCACCAAAAGGATCTTGAATAATGCCAAGAATTTCTTTTTTCTTTACAAAAGTTCCATTTTTGACCATAATTTTAAACATACCAGAATAAGAAGCTCTTAGCCATTTTGCTTTTTCCACAAAGATGGGTGTTTTTCTGACAGTAATCTCACCTTCAAGCAATCCTAAATGGGTTAAGATGTTTCTGGTTCCGTTTACACCTTCACTTATAATAGAGGCATCTAATTCCTTTGATTTTCCTCCTTCAAACAATAAGCTGGTCTTTCCCATCTTTAGCAGCGTATCTCTCAAAGATTTAGAAATAGTCTCTGAAAAAACAATCATTGGCGGATTGAATATTTTTGCAAGCTCCAATCCTTTTTGGTCCTCTTTGCTACATCTAATTTGAGCAATATTATCTCGTTCTCCTCCTCCTGTATGGAAATCAATGACATAATCTACATGGGGCGCAATTTCTTTGGTAAACTGATGGGCAAACTGACTCGCTAAAGACCCATTCAAAGAGCCTGGAAACATTCGATTCAAATCTCGTCCATCAGGAAACTCTCTTGTTTGGATTAGATAGCCGAAAATATTAAAAACAGGAATACAGATAATAGTACCTGATATTGGTTTGTTTATTTTCTGACTAATTATTTCCCTGATAATTCCAACGCCATTAATCTCATCACCATGAATTCCTGCTAACAATAAAACAACAGGTCCAGGGTTTTTAGAACGTTCTATAATCACTGGAATTTTTACCGTTGTTCTAGTATGCAATTTAGCCACTTCTAAATCCAAAATGGTACGGGTTCCTTCAGGAATTTCTTTTCCTAAAATAACAAAAGGTTTATTCAGCATGAATTTCTAAATATCTGATAATCTCTTTCGCAATGTTTTTTCCGGTAGCAGTTTCTATTCCCTCTAAACCTGGTGAAGAGTTTACTTCTAATACCAATGGTCCTTTAGATGACTGCAGCATGTCTACGCCAGCTACTCCCAAACCTAGTGCTTTGGTTGCTTTTAAGGCTGTTTTTTCTTCCTCATCTGTTAATTCGATGATGGTTGCGTTTCCGCCTCTGTGTAAATTTGAGCGAAACTCTCCTTCTTTTCCTTGACGCTTCATTGCGCCAATTACCTTTCCATCAACTACAAATACTCTGATATCTGCCCCTCCAGCTTCTTTAATGAACTCTTGCGCTATCACTCTTGCTCCCAATCCATTAAATGCCTCAAGAACGGATGTTGCAGCATTTTTAGTTTCTGCTAAAACAACTCCTAATCCTTGTGTGCCTTCAAGTAATTTTAAGACCAAAGGTGCGCCTCCTACAGACTTAACAACATGTTCTACATCTTTGGTGTAGTTTGTAAAAACTGTTTTTGGTAAGCCTACTCCAGCTCTTGCTAAAATTTGTAAACTGCTTAATTTATCTCTAGATCTTGTCAATGCTTGAGATGATACAGAAGTAAAAACTTTCATCATTTCAAATTGACGAATTACTGCTGTTCCATAGAAAGTAACAGAAGCACCAATTCTTGGGATAATTGCATCAATATTTTCTAAATATTCCCCTTTGTAGTGAATTTTTGGAGACTTTTTTTCAATCTCAATATTACATTTCAAATGATCTACAACTAAGACTTCATGGCCTCTTTGTTCTGCTGTTTCTACGAGTCTTCTAGTAGAATACAATTTGGGGTTTCTTGATAAAATTACAATGCGCATTCGTTCTTGTTTTTTAATTTGTAGGATAAATTCTTTTTCGTGGTATCGATGATGAACTTCTTTTTTAAAAATTTCCTTCCTAGCAAGATAGGAAATTTCATTTCTTTTCTTTCAGTTAATGTTAATTCTATAGGGAATTGTTGGCCAAAAATAATGATTTCTGTAGCTATTAAAAAACGTATTTCTGTAATTCCATTCGAGCTTTTTACAGCTTTTGAAGTATATTTTTTTGTTTTAAAAATAGTGTTGTTAAATAATGGATGTGTTGGGTCTAATAGGGTGAATTGAACATGCAATTCATCTTTTAAGATGATTTCTTGAATGTTTGTACAATGAATAGAGGATGTATAAGCACCGGAGTCTACTTTTAAGTCGATGTCTAAAAGCGATAATTCTGGAAAATCAGCTTTGTCTGAACGTCCAATAGTTATTTTCATCTATCCTTGGTTTTTATGATTATCAAGTTGTTTATATTTTTGCAATTGCAGCTTCAGCACAACGTTCTCCGTCCATTGCGGCAGAAACAATTCCTCCAGCATAACCACCACCCTCGCCACAAGGAAACAATCCTTCAATTTCTGTATGTTCCAAATCTTCTTTCCTTGGGATGTTTACAGGTGATGAGGTACGCGATTCTACACCAACAATGTTTGCTTCATTGGTATAATATCCGTGCATTTTTTTTCCAAAACCTTCAAAACCTTTGCGCAATCTACTTCCAATAATTTTTGGTAATAGAGAGTGTAGTGGTGCCGAATTTAGTCCAGGTTGATAGGAGGTTTCGTTTAAATTTGTAGATAGTCTTCCATCCACAAAATCCACCAATCTTTGTGCGGGAGCTGTTTGTGTACGTCCACCAGCAAAAAAGGAAATTTTTTCCAAATCTTTCTGAAATTCCAGTCCTTTTAAGGCGCCAAATTCTTCATATTTTTTAAAATCTCGGTCAATATCTAATTCAACTACAATTCCGGAGTTTGCAAACTTATTGTTTCTACGTGAAGGCGACATTCCATTTACTACGACTTCCCCTGATGCTGTCGCTGCTGGAACAATAAATCCACCAGGACACATGCAGAAAGAGTATACGCCTCTGTTGTTTACTTGTTGTACCAGACTATAGGCAGCAGCAGGTAATAACTCATCTCTTTCACCAGAACAACTATATTGAATTTGGTCAATAATTTCTTGTGGATGCTCAACACGAACACCCATTGCAAAAGACTTCGCTTTTAGGGCAATGTTCTTTTTGTGTAGTAATTGATAAATATCTCTTGCAGAATGTCCAGTTGCTAAAATCACAGAATTTACTGCCATTTCTTGACCGTTTTGAAGGTGAAGTGCTTGTATTTTGTTGTTTTTGATTACAAAATCTTCGACGCGCGTTTCAAAATGAACCTCACCACCATATTTGAGGATGTTTTCTCGAATATTTTGTATGATTTTTGGAAGCTTGTTTGTTCCAATATGTGGATGTGCGTCAATTAAAATTTGTTCGGTTGCACCATGAAAAACTAAGTTTTCAAAAATTCGTCTTACGTCTCCACGTTTTAAAGAACGGGTGTAGAGTTTTCCGTCAGAATAGGTACCAGCTCCCCCTTCACCATAACAATAGTTCGAATCGTCATTTACAATATGATCCTGGTTAATGGCTTTGATATCACGCCTTCTGTTTTGTACATTTTTTCCACGTTCTAGCACAATAGGCTTGAAACCTAATTCGATGCAACGTAAAGCAGCATACATTCCAGCAGGTCCAAAACCAACAATATGCACTTCTTTAGCATTAGAAACATCTTTATAATCAAAAATATAATCTGATTTTTCAGGAATATTTTCCGAAATATATACAGCAACTTTATAATTAAAGATGATGTCTTTTTTACGAGCATCAATCGATTTACGCAATACTTTTACAGCAGAAATCTCACTTTTATCAACATCCAATTGCTTGGCTGCCTTATATAAAAGGATATTTTCTTTGCGTTCTTCTATTAAATTTACTCGGAGTTGAATCTCTTTAATCATTTTGCAAAAGTATGGAAATAAAAAGATTTAAAATTGAATATATTTAATCGTTTTTTCAAGTGATTCTTAGCGGCTAATCTTTTGATTCTGATTCAAAAAAAAGTACATTGTATCATTCGATCCTTTCCGAATAGATCTTTCCTCAGTTCGATGTTTTTAAACCCTTTTTTATGCAGCATTTCAACGGTTTCACTTCCCAGATATTGATTGATTTCAAAAAAAAGCAATCCATTTATAGTAAGGTGTTCTTTAGCTATGTCAGCAATTTTATCATAAAAAAGCAACGGATTGTCATCTTCTACAAACAACGCTAAATGCGGTTCGTTTTCTAAAACATTTTTTTTAATATCCACTTTTTCCAGTGCTCTCACGTAGGGTGGATTCGAGACAATAACATCAAATTTTTGAGGAAGTACTGTAGTTTCTAAAATGTTTTTTTCAGTAAAGTGAATTTTTACTTTGTTTAGTGTGGTATTTTGTTTTGCAATTCTTAAGGCTTCTTTAGAAACGTCAATCGCAAAGAAGTTTGCTTTGGGTAGGTGTTTTGCTAATGTAATGGGAATACAGCCAGTTCCTGTGCCAATATCAATAATTTCTAAAGCTGCTGTAGTATCTGCTGTTTCTAAAATCCACGCTACCAATGATTCTGTTTCTGGTCTTGGTATTAAGGTGTGTCTATTTACAATAAAGGGAAGTCCATAAAATTCAGTTTCCCCTAAAATATATTGAATGGGGATTTCTTTTTTAAGGGCCTCTAAAGCCTTTTTAAATTGCATATCTACTTCGGTTGAGAGTTCAAAATCAGCTTTTAAGACTAGATCAATTCGTTGGAAATCTAAGTAGGCTTCCATCAAGTAAAAAAAGAACGTGTCAATTTCTGTTTGTGGGTATAGATTAGTCAATACTTCTGTAAAGTAGGTTTTATATTCTTTTAAAATCATAATTTTTTTAACATCCAAACATTACACGAATAATGCCCCGTATTCCCCATCGGTTTGTCAAGGTTTTTAAACCCGTTTTTTAGATACAGTGCTCTTGCAGCATCCATATAAGGCATTGTTTCCAAGTAACAACTTTCAAAATTTAGAGCTTTTGCTTTTTCAAGGCACTTTTCTATCAATTTTGATCCCAGTCCTTTTCCTCTTGCAATAGGGGCAAAGTACATTTTCTGAAGTTCGCAAATATTGCCTTCAAAATTATCTAATTTTGCAATTCCAACACCGCCAACAATTTTGTTTTTGTACTCAAGTACATAGTATTCGGACGTTTTTTTTTGAAAATGTTCAAACATTTTATCTGTAGCTTTATCTTCATAAGCAGTCCCTACTTTCGGAATACCCAACTCAATTAAAACACCACGGATTAGCTTTGCAACCTGCGCATTGTCTTTGGCTTGAATTTCTCTAATGATAAAATCTTCTGTTGTCATTTATTCCCTTATTTTTGCAAGAGCAAGGTATCAATTTTTTTAAATAACTTTCATGAAAAATCGACTATATTTTCTCGTTTTATTTTTGTTGATGAGCAGTTGTGCAGTCAAGAAAAAACCCATTTTTATCAAAGTAGATGATGTGAAGATTGTATCGGTTACTATGGACACAATTCGATTAAAAGCAGCTGCATTTTTTGAGAACCCAAATGGGGTTGGCGGAACTATTTCTAGCGATAAAATTCAAATAATTGTAAAGGGTGCATCTATTGCATCCGTTTATGTAGATGAATTTAAAGTGCCAGCGAGAGCTTCTTTTTCAGTTCCGTTAATGGCAGTGATTCCAACTAAAAAAGTTTTTCAAAATAATAAGAATGGTATTCTTGGAGGGTTGATCAATTCTTTTTTAAATAAATCGATCAAATTAAGGTTCAAAGGGAATTTAAAATACAAAGTATTTGGGTTTTCTAACACCTATCCTATAGATAAAGTACAAGAAATTAAACTTTAAATTTTATTGAGTTACGAATTTTACATACACCGCTGCTTGCAAATTGCTAAAAATGGAATTGGAAATACACGTCCAAATCCGTCTGTAGGTGCAGTTATTGTTCTCAATGATAAAATCATTGGAGAAGGTTTTACATCTCCCCATGGCGGCAATCATGCTGAAGTAAATGCAATCAATGCCGTGGCGAACAAAGCGATGTTAAAACAAGCGACTCTCTATGTTACTTTGGAGCCTTGTGCGCATTTTGGTAAAACACCGCCTTGTGCCGATTTGATTGTAAAACACCAGCTTAAAAAGGTCGTCATTGGATGTGTAGATTCAAATATACTTGTTGCGGGTAAAGGGATCGCTCACCTTGAAGCAGCGGGAATCAATGTTGTAGTTGGGGTGTTAGAAGCTGCGTGTAAAGCACATCACAAAAGGTTTTTTACAGTTCAAAATAAAAAGAGACCGTATGTGATTTTGAAATGGGCGGAAACGAAAGATGGTTTTGTAGCACCGCTATCTAGACCAGCCCAAAAACCTGTTTGGATTTCGAATCCATTTTCACAACAAACGGTCCACAAGCTGCGAAGTAAAGAGCATGCAATTTTGGTAGGCACTAATACGGTTATTGATGACAATCCGAAATTAAATTTACGGAGTTGGTCGGGTACTAATCCAGTTCGAATTGTACTGGATCGAAAAGCAAGAATTTCCGCAACTGCTGCTGTTTTGGATGGAAGCGCCCAAACGATTGTGTTTACTGAAAAACAAAAGTATCCTTTTGATTGCAGTCCAGAAATACATTTTGAATTGATTGATTTTTCTAAAAATATCGCCTCTCAGATTTGCGATGTACTTCATAAACATAAAATCCAATCAGTCATTGTTGAAGGGGGGGCTCAAACTTTACAGACGTTCATTGATGCCAGAATTTGGGATGAAGCGCACGTTTATGTAGGAGATGTTTGTTTTAATCAGGGTGTAAAAGCACCTCGTTTAGTTTCTAAAAGAATGACAGCTGCTCCTATAGATTCCGACTTCTTAAAAATATACATGAATGATTAAAAATATCATTTTCGATTTTGGCGATATTTTTATCAATTTAGATAAAGAAGCAACGGCGAAGGCACTTGCTCAATTAGGGATTACTGAGCTTTCTGAAGAAACATTAATGATTTGTCAACAGTATGAAATGGGCTTGTTGTCCACAACAAGTTTTATTGATTTTTTTGAAACGAAGTTTCAAGTCCCTTCTGAAAAATTAATAACAGCTTGGAATGCTATTTTATTAGATTTTCCAACGCATCGATTAAAGTTCATTCAAGAGTTGGCAAAAAATGCAAACTACAACTTGTTTTTATTAAGCAATACCAATGAGTTACATATTTCTTGGATTCAAGAAAACTGGGGAATGCCTCTCTACAATACCTTTAAAAATTGTTTTGGATATTTTTACCTATCTCATGAAATGAAAATGAGAAAACCCAATGCAATTATCTATGAATATATTTTAAAGGAGCATTCTTTAGTGCCTCTAGAAACACTTTTTATAGATGATACAAAGGAAAATACAGACGCAGCAAAGTTACTAGGAATTCAAACTTGGAACTTAATTCCTGGGCAAGACGACATTATTCATTTATTCAACCAAAAACAATTTTCAAATTGATCTACCTATTATTGAGTATCCTTTTTTCTACAGGCTTATTTGTTATTTTTAAATATTTTGGAATCTATAAAATAGATACTTTAAAAGCAATTTTTGTGAACTACATTGTAGCCTTTGCTATGGGAATTGGACTGGCAGAAGGAACGGTTTCTCTTACAGAATTGCCTCAGCAATCCTGGTTCTTTGGGGCTCTCTTTTTAGGCGCTTTGTTTGTTTCTATCTTTTTTGTCATGGCCACAACAGCGCAACGAAATGGTGTTTCAGTTGCATCTGTTGCAGGTAAAATGTCAGTGGTAGTTCCTGTGTTATTTGGTACTTTTTTATACAATGAGTCGGTTACTTTCTTAAAAGTAATTGGAATTTTAATTGCTTTAATTGCTGTTTATTTGGCGTCTGTTAAAGATGAAAAAAATACAAAATCTGGTGGAATGCTATTCCCTGTTTTATTGTTTTTTGGATCGGGGATTATTGATACGACGCTCAAGTATGTTGAAGTAAATTTTGTCCCTAAAGAAGATGTGTCTTTGTTTTCTGGAAGCTTGTTTGGGATTGCAGCAGTTTTTGCAGCCACAATTTTATTTATTCAACAAATTAGAAAGAAATCGTCTTTTGGGGTTAAAAATATCATTGCAGGTTTTGTTTTAGGAGTTCCAAACTATTTTTCCATTATATTTTTAATAAAAGCTTTACAGAATGAAGATTTTGAAAGTTCAGTATTGTTTACTGTCAATAATGTTGGAATTGTAATTTTATCTACTTTTGTTGGATTGCTCATTTTTAAAGAAACATTTAGTTTAAAAAACAAAATAGGCGTGGTTTTAGCTGTTTTAGGAATTATACTAGTTACCATTGCATAAATGAAAGAGGACACCTATAAAACAATTGATATCGCTTCCGAGGAAACTCTTTTTAAAGAAAAAGGGAGTAAGTTTTTTGGGTATGCTTTTCCTGTTTTATCTGAAGATGATGTAAAAGATTGTCTTGAAGTATTGAAAAAGAAACATCATTCAGCACGCCATTTCTGCTATGCCTATCAAATAGGAGTGGAACACACCCAGTACAGAGCAAATGATGATGGAGAGCCAAATAATTCTGCAGGGTTGCCAATTTATGGGCAAATTCAATCTTTTGAGGTTACCAATACTCTTATAGTTTCTGTGCGTTATTTTGGAGGTACCAAATTGGGCGTTGGAGGTTTGATTTCAGCCTATAAAAAATCGGCACAATTGGCATTAACTGCTTCCGAAATTATCGAAAAAACAATTAATGTTCAGTTTAAGTTGACTTTTAATTATGATTTAATGAATCCTGTAATGAGAATCATTAAAGAGAAACAAATTGAAATCGTTCATCAGAGATTAGAAATGGATTGCAGCTATATAATTTCAGTTAGAAAAAGTGACGCAAATCGTATCTTTCAGATTTTTGAAGCCTTGCACAAAGTTCTAATTACAAAGGAGGAATAATATTTAGCTCACTTTTAAAATCGATCAGATCCATTAAGTATTTTGGACATCGTGTAGGTTTCATAGTTTCCATATTGATAAATGCTAAAACGGAGCTTCCTGTACATATTAAATCGTTGTTTTGATTTTTTATTTCATAATCAAATTCAATTTTAACTGTTGGTTTTTTTTTGAGCAAGGTATTAATTGTTAAAATATCATCATAGAGCGCCGATTTAATGAAGTTGCATTGCAAAGAAATAACGGGAAGCATAATGCCTGTGGTTTCCATTTTTTTATACGTAACTCCTACGTTTCGAAGCCATTCAGTTCTACCAATTTCAAAAAACTGTGCGTAATTTCCATGATATACAACGCCCATCTGATCGGTTTCAGCGTAGCGAACTCTAATTTTTGTGGTATTTTTTTTCAAAAAAATGAAATTTAAATTATGCTACGGAGTGTACGTAAAAAAAAGTTAATAATCAATAGCAAATAGATTTTTTTATACTGAATTTTATTCACACTTTTGTAGGGCTTATGGGAGAGCAATAAAATTCCGCATTAAACAACCATTAACTTAAAACACAAATTACCCTAAATGACATTAACTGCCGATTCCGTTTGGACTGAGTGTTTGTCTTTTATAAAGGACAATATAAAGCCACAAGCATACAAAACTTGGTTTGAGCCCATCAAACCAGTAAAATTATCCGGAGAAGCGTTAACGATTCAGGTACCTAGTAAGTTTTTTTATGAATGGTTGGAGGAACATTATATTAAATTATTAAGAGTTGCTTTAGTGCGTCAATTGGGGAATGATGCAAAGTTGGTTTATGACGTTCGTATGGAAAATACGTATAGTAGTAATAGGCCCCAAATAGTGAAAATTCCAAGTTCTAATAGAGACCCTTTAAAACCACAAAAGGTAACAATGCCTTTGGATGCTAGTAAAAGAGAATTGAGGAATCCATTTATAATTCCAGGACTACAAAAAGTAAAAATAGAATCTCAATTAAATCCGAATTACAATTTTAATAATTTTGTTGAAGGAGATTCTAATAGATTGGCTCGTTCTGCAGGTATGGCGGTTGCCAATAAACCAGGTGGAACTTCCTTCAACCCATTGTTAATTTATGGTGGTGTTGGTTTAGGGAAAACACATTTAGCCCATGCTATTGGTGTAGACATTAAAGACAAGTATCCAGACAAAACCGTTTTGTATATTTCTTCAGAAAAATTTACACAACAATTTATAGACTCTGTAAAATCGAATACTAGAAATGATTTTATTCATTTTTATCAAATGATCGATGTTTTATTGATTGATGATGTTCAGTTTTTATCGGGTAAGGCAGGAACACAAGATGTTTTCTTCCACATATTTAATCACTTACATCAAAATGGAAAGCAAGTAATTTTAACTTCAGACAAAGCACCTGTAGATATGCAAGACATAGAACAGCGTTTGTTATCTCGTTTTAAATGGGGGTTGTCTGCAGAATTACAAGCACCAGATTACGAAACTAGAGTTTCTATTCTTCAAAATAAACTTTTTAGAGATGGTGTTGAAATGCCAGAAGAGATCGTAGAATATATTGCTAAGAATATCAAATCGAATGTTCGAGAACTAGAGGGGGTAATTATTTCTATGATTGCACAAGCTTCATTTAATAGACGAGAATTTTCCATCGAATTGGCAAAACAAATTGTCGATAAGTTTGTAAAAAATACCAAAAAAGAAGTTTCTATCGATTATATTCAAAAGGAAGTTTCTAAGTATTTCGATATGGATGTTGCTACATTACAATCTAAAACACGAAAGCGTCATATTGTTCAAGCAAGACAATTAGCTATGTTTTTTGCAAAAAGATTAACAAAAACTTCATTGGCAAGTATTGGTAATCAAATTGGACAAAGAGACCATGCGACTGTTTTACATGCTTGTAAAACCGTTGATAACTTAACTGAAACGGATAAGCAATTTAAAAAATACGTTGACGATTTAACGAAGAAATTGACTTTCTAAATTCTTTTTTATGCATAAAATACTCATGGTTTGTTTGGGAAACATTTGTCGTTCTCCAATTGCAGAAGGGGTTTTGCAGTCTAAAGTAAATTCAGACCTTGTTTTTGTTGATTCTGCTGGAACTGCTGCGTATCATGTTGGTAATGCTCCTGATAAACGCTCAATACACATCGCATCAAAATACAACGTAAATTTGAAAAACCAAAAAGCACGAAAGTTTACGGCGACCGATTTTGACAGTTTTGATACTATTTACGCAATGGATGAAAGTAATTATCAAAATATTATAAAATTAGCTAAAAATAATTCTCACATTTCTAAAGTGAAACTAATTTTAAATGAAGTCAATCCACTTTCAAATCAGAGTGTTCCAGACCCTTATTACGGGGGTACACAGGGATTTGAAAAAGTATATATGATGCTTGAAGAAGCTTGTTCAATAATCGCAGAAAAATTACAAAATGATCGGTAAATTATATTTAATTCCAACTACGTTAGGAGATACAGAACCTTTAGAAGTGATGCCTTTATCTGTGAAAAAGGTAATTGAAGAAGTTGATTTTTTTATTGTTGAAAATGAAAAAACTGCGAGAAGATTTATCAAAAAAATTACTCCAAAAAAATCGCAGTCTTCATTACATCTAATGTCGTTAGATAAGTATGCTGAAGAATTGGAAACACGCACCTATTTGGATGTTTGTAAAAACGGTACCCATGTTGGCTTATTATCGGAAGCGGGAGTGCCTGCTGTAGCAGATCCAGGTGCAACGATTGTTAAGTTGGCACACGAAAAAGGAATTCAAGTGGTTCCCTTAGTAGGGCCTTCATCAATATTAATGGCAATGATGAGTTCTGGAATGAATGGGCAAAACTTTGCTTTTAATGGATATTTACCAATTGATAAGGGAGAGCGAAAAAAAGCAATTAAAGAGTTGGAGAAATTATCTCTCAATAAAAATCAATCACAAATTTTTATTGAAACTCCGTATCGGAATGAAAAAATGTTTGCAGATTTAAAAGCGACATTGTCACCAACAACCAATTTATGTATTGCAGCAGATATTACCCTTTCCTCCGAATACATCAAAACATTAGCTGTAAAAGATTGGAAACATCAGTCTCCAGATTTACATAAGAAGCCAGCGATTTTTATTATTCATAAATAAGTGTAGCATTAAAATTCACATGCCCAAGTTATTTGCTAACGACTTAGTTAAACCTTTGCCAATCTATCTGCTTTTATGTTAGAAACATTGTAACCAGCAAATTTTTTTAAATAAGAGTGAATCGAAGAACCGTAAGCATCTGAGAAACGGATTCTTCCGTTGCTACGCAAATACTTTTTTACATTTCCTGCACCTCCCAAATGAGCAGCTGCTAAAATTCCAGATTCAGTAATTTCTATTCCATTGATTATTTTTCCGACAGCACGTCTAATATCTTTTCTTAAAATCCATTTGTTTACAGAACAGTAAGCGGCAAAAGCTTTTTCTTGTAATTCTGGATTTTTTAAAAATTCTTTTGTGTTGTATATTCGAAATCGTTTTAAAGTTGTTCTTCCGAATTGATATTTTCCGAGATATCCTAAGGTGTTTATCACATTATACCTTCCTTGGGATTCTTTAAAAGCAAGCGCTTCTTTAAAGCCTACAAAGTTTTTTTGTAGATAAGGAAATTCTAATGAGTTGTTTTTTGGGGAATTGTTTTCTTTGACTTCAATGGTCTTAACTGGTTCTATAAGAGTTGCATTGACGAATAAAAATAGCGTGAGGGCTAATAAAAATAAATTTTTGATAAATAATAACTTTCTGTTTCGCGTTTGCAAATTTAAGTACTAATATCATATTACTGATTATCAGAGTATTAAATTTTAAAAAAAATACAAATAATATGGATTTAGCTCTTTTTTGCTGTCAAATTGTTGGGACAGAACTATTTTTTTTGTGAATTTAATAATAAAAAACAGGGTTTTCATCATTTATTGCTTTTAATGGATTTCTATAAAAAAACATGTTATTTAAATAGATTAAAACCATTGAAACCCTCTTTGGTATTGCGATTGTAAAGAGATTTCGAGTTCAATTGTTTCTTTTGGTTGAAGACATTTTTTTTTCTGTTATCGATTAATTCCTTTTTTATTAAGCCATCTATGGTATTTTTCGGCATTTCTATTGTGCTGAGAAAGTGTTTTTGCAAATGTATGAAAACCTATTTTATCTGTATTTGCACACATATAGTAATAGTTGTGTTTGCTGGCATTTAGTACTGCATCAATTGCGGAAACGTCTGGCATTGAAATCAATCCAGGAGGTAAACCTTTATTTAAATATGTGTTGTATGGGGAATCAATTTTTAAATCGGCGGTTAGTACTCTTTTAATCACCGTGTTTTGTCCTTTTTTCTCACGAATACAAAAGATTATTGTTGGATCTGCTTGCAAAGGCCATCCTTTTTTGAGTCGATTTAAATACAAGCCTGCAACAATGGGTCTTTCTATCTTCTGAGCTGTTTCCTTTTGAACAATGGAGGCCAATGTAATGACTTCTTTTTTTGATAAGTTCAGATCCTTTGCTTTTTCTACTCTTTTTGCATTCCAAAAAAGAGCGTATTCTTTTAGCATTTTATCACGAAACTTTTCCGCAGATATGGTCCAATACACTTCATAACGATTCGGAATGAAAATACCTAAAACTGTTTTTTTATTAAGGTTGTTTTCTTTTAAAAAGTTTGGTTCTAAGAAGGCGCGCATCAAATGTGTAGCATCTGTTTCCACTTGTGCTGCAATTCTATTGATCAATTTTTCTAGGGTGTCTTGATTGTTGAATGTTACTTTTACGGGGGTTTGATTCCCACTTCTTAAAAGATTGACAATGTCATTATTTGACATTCCTTTTTTCAAAGTGTATTTTCCTGCTTTTGGATTGGTGAACTTTTTTTGAACAGCCACCCAATTAAAAGCCTTCTTATCTTTTAAAAACGAAGCTATTTTCTTTTTTAAATCCAATAGGTCATCTTTCGATTCTATAAAGACGCTGCCTGTTTTACGAATGTTATCTGCAAAAATTCGATTGTAATATTGAAGGCTAATCATCCCGCCTATGAATATGATTGCTGCAATACCAATTAAAATTATTTTTTTATTCATTGATTAATTGAAATAAAAGTTCATTTTTAAACGCTCCATTTGAGAGTATCCAATCTTTTTTCTCACCTACTAGTATAAAATTATTCTTTTTGAATAATGTGATACTTTGTTTGTTGTCAGGGAGGATGTTTGCATATAATAGATGTAAATTCAATTGCGAAAAGGCATACCTAATAATCATTTCCAATGCTATAGAGGCAACTCCTTTATCTTGAAATTTAGGATGTACCAAAATTCCGATTCCAGCTCTTCGATGTTGTGGATTAAAATCAAACAAATCAACCATACCCATTCGCTTTTTGGTGTTTTTTTCCTCAATTAAAAGCCGTAGTTGTTTGGTTTCAAATATATCTAAATGTGCATTTTCTATATATTGCTTTAAAATATATTTTGAAAATGGAACTTGTGTGTGGCTTACTTCCCAAAAGGATTCATTGTTTTCTATTTCAAATAGAAATTCTAAATCTTCTGGTTCTAAAGCACGTAGATTCATTTTTTGACCACATAGATTCATAGGTTTCATAGCTTATTCTGGTAATTCTCTAAAAATATCATTCACGAAAGTTTTTTGACCTTGTTTAAATAAATTTAAACAATTAAAGTTTACAATGATTCCTTTTGGCGCTTTCAGTAAATGCATGTAAGTTAGTATTTGTGCTTCAAATATAGGTTGAATTTCCTTTACAGATTTTAATTCAACGACCAAACAGTCTTGTATTAGTAAATCCACTCTTAATTTTAGTCTCTATTTCTTTTCTATGTTTCTTTGTATTTAATTAGGTTGAAAGTTAAATTTCTATATTTCCTTTAAAAACAAATTCTGCAGGTCCTTTTAAAAATACATTGGTATATTTTCCTTGGTTTTCATCAAAAGAAACGTGTAAATCTCCTCCCATAACGGGTAACTTAATAACCTGATCTACTGTTTTTTTTGTTTTATGCATGGCTATTGCAACGGCAGTTACTCCTGTACCACATGCTAATGTTTCATTCTCAACTCCTTTTTCATAGGTTCTTACTTGAAATGTATTGTGATTCAGTTGTTCCACAAAATTCACATTACTCCCAGGAGCTGGATAGGAATTTCTAATTTTTCGTCCCATTTCTACTACTGGGTAGGTCTCTAAATCTTCAACCAATTCTACATGGTGTTGTGTTCCTGTGAAAGCAAAAACACTGTTTTCTTTTAGGGTTACTTCAGTTACATCTATCATTTGTAAAGAGACAATATCATTTTCAATTTTCGCAAAATGGGCGCCATCAAAAGCAATAAAGTTTGTTTCTAATGAAATAATTTCTAGATACTTTGCAAAAGAAACAGCACACCTACCTCCATTTCCACAGAAAGTTTGACTACCATCAGCATTAAAATAAAGCATTCTAAAGTCGAAATCAGTATCATTTTCAATTAAAATAATCCCATCAGCACCAATCCCAAAATTGCGATCACAAATTTTTAATATTGCGGCTGTATTCTCTTTTGGAAATCGTTTTGATCTGTTGTCAATCATAACAAAATCATTCCCGGTTCCTTGGTATTTATAAAATGGCATCTTCATGAAGACAAAGATAGCAATTTCAATAGGATTTTATAGATGTTAAAAATGGGTTAAAGTCCGTTAAAATGACGTTAAACAAATTTTTCATTATTATCAAAATTATATATTTGATTCCTTATTTAAAACCAAATACAATGAAGCATTTTTTTAGTTTTTTAGGAATGGCAATTTTAGGTGGGATTCTTACTTTAGGTGGCTATAAAGTTTTTATGGAAAAAGAGAAGGTTCTGCATCAAACTTCAGAAATCTCAATGAAACCCTCCAATTCAACTTTTAGTCCAATTGTTCTGACTTCCGCTGCTATTGAAAATACGACAGATTTTACTGTAGCAGCAGAAAGCACAGTCCATGCTGTAGTTCATGTTAAAAATACGGCTGTTAGGACGCAAAACAATCCGTGGGCAGAATTATTTTATGGAAATGGAAACGGATCTAGGAAATATGAACAAGTTGGAACTGGGAGTGGTGTTATTATTTCTCAAGACGGTTATATTGTTACCAACAATCATGTGATAGAAGGTGCTACGGACTTAGAAATTACGTTAAATAATAAGCAAAAATACAAAGCATCTTTAATAGGTACAGACCCAAGCAATGACATTGCTTTGTTAAAGATTAATACGGATGTGGATTTGCCATACATTCCTTTTGCGAATTCAGATTCTGTTCAAATAGGGGAGTGGGTATTGGCGGTTGGAAACCCTTACAATCTAACATCAACAGTAACTGCTGGAATTGTAAGTGCGAAAGGTAGAGATTTAGAAGGCAACCGAAATATTGAATCCTTCATTCAAACGGATGCTGCAGTGAATCCTGGGAATAGTGGCGGTGCATTGGTAAATACCAAAGGAGAATTGATTGGTGTTAATACTGCTATTTCGTCGAGAACAGGTTCTTTTGTAGGCTATTCTTTTGCAGTACCTTCTAATATTGCAAAAAAAATTATTGATGATATCTTAGAATTTGGAACTGTACAACAAGCCATTTTAGGAATCAATGTCGATACTACTTATGATGAGGAAGGCGTAAAAGTTTCAGGAGTTTTAGAATTGACTGAAAAAAGTCAAAATTTTGGACTAAAAAAAGGGGATGTTATTGTCAAAATAAACGATGTTAAAATCTCAAAATTTTCAGATTTAAAGGGACAATTAACAGCTAAAAGACCAGGTGATTTTGTTAATGTAACAATTAACAGAGACGGAGAAATATATGTTAAAAAAGTAAAATTATCTAAATCAATAGAGAGGCATATCTCCTCAGTATTTCAATGGGAGTTAAAAGACATGACAAAAAAGGAGAAGCAGAAAAGAGCGATTCAACATGGTGTGCAAATTATTAGAACAGGTAAAGATGGCGTCGAAAATAATTTAAAAGGTTTCATTATTACTAAAATTAATAACCAAGATGTAAGTAATGCAAAAGAAACAGTTCGGTTACTAGATAACTTGGCAAGTAACAGGTACCGAATAATTGTAGAAATGATTACGTTAAAAGGTGAAACAGAAAAATATATTTATCGATAAAGCGCACAATAAATTGAAGTCTAAAGTCCTGATGAAAGTCAGGATTTTTTTGTTTTAATAATTTTAACGAAATCGATTTCGTGTTTTGAAATAAAAGAAATACTTTTGCCAAAAAATAATAAATTTTAGTATCCGATGGCAACAATAATTAATTATGAAACAGAAGTTTTGTCGCAAGCACAAAACAGAAAAGCAACCGTAGAATTCATCAATATCGTAAATAGTTTGTGGTATGACAAAGCCATTGAATTGGTCTTTTTCAGGAATCCTTTGATCGATAAAAGAGCTGGAGAGGTGTTAAATTTAATCAACTATGCAAAAGAGTTTGTTAGCAAACCAATTACGATCTTAGATGCTTTAGATATTGCAAAAGCAATTCAGCAATTAACTTTACCAGCATCAAAATTAGATATTGGTAAACTGGCTTATGAATATTATTTAAATCCAAAAAGAAACACAGACAAAGTCGCTTTTGTAAAACATCAATTAAGAGCTGTAAAAGAGACTGAAAATGTAGCACCCCGAGATGTTGTATTATACGGTTTTGGTAGAATTGGTCGTTTGTTGGCTCGCGAATTAATGACCAAAATGGGCAAAGGATCGCAATTAAGATTGAGAGCTATTGTTACTCGTGGCGAAATCAACCAAACCGTTTTAGAAAAGAGAGCTTCTCTGTTGAGTATCGATTCCGTTCATGGCGATTTTTTAGGCACCGTAGCTACCGATATTGAAAACAATGCCTTAATTATTAATGGCACGACCGTTTATATGATAGCTGCCAAACAACCCGAAGACATTGATTATACTCAATACGGAATTAACAACGCCTTAATTATAGATAATACAGGCGCTTTTAGAGACAAAGAAGCTCTAAGCAGGCATTTAGTTCCCAATGGAGCATCTAAAGTTTTACTAACTGCTCCAGCAAAAGGAATTCCAAATATTGTGCATGGTGTTAATCATTTAGCGCATCATCCAGACAAGGTCTCTATTTTTTCCGCAGCTTCTTGTACCACCAATGCCATTACCCCCGTTTTAAAAGTTTTAGAAGATAATTTTGGAATAAAAAAAGGACATTTAGAAACCATTCATGCCTATACAAATGATCAAAATTTAGTAGACAATATGCACAGTAAATACCGAAGAGGTAGAGCTGCTGCATTAAACATGGTGATTACAGAAACAGGTGCAGGAAAAGCGGTCGCAAAAGCATTACCTGCTTTAGCAGGAAAATTAACCTCCAATGCCATTCGTGTTCCAGTTCCCAATGGATCATTAGCCATTTTGAGCCTTCAATTAAAAACAGAAGTAACCACAGAAACCCTAAACGCAATTATAAAGCAATACGCATTAGAAGGAGATTTGGTCGAACAAATTAAATACTCATTAGATAACGAACTGGTTTCTTCCGATATTATTGGTACTACAGCACCGGCTATTTTTGATAGTAAGGCAACCATTACAGACAAAGAAAGTATCGTTATTTATGTCTGGTATGACAATGAATACGGCTATTCACATCAAGTAATTCGTTTGGCTAAGTACATCGCAAAAGTGAGAAGATATACCTATTATTAGATCTAAATTATATATTTTCTTAGATGAATTATAAAACCCCGAATCAATTTTGTTTCGGGGTTTGTTATTAGAAGCTATTTCCTGCTTTCACTTCTCGCTTCACACAAAAAAGTGTGAGAGCTCAAACAAGCCGTTCAATCAGGGCTAAACTTGTTTGCCAATTTATAGAAATCGAAAGGGAGATGAAAACTCAATTTTCTCTGCGTCTAAGACAGTCATAAAATTAAACTTTTCCTTAAATTAGCACCTCAAAGAAAATACATGAAATTACTTTTGTCAACCCTATCATTATTTTTCATGCTTTTTAATACAAGTGCGCAAGAGAAATTACCATTTTACGAAATTCCAGCAACAGCAGAAACCTATACACCTCAAAATGTATTAGGAAGAATGATTGACGGTCTTGGTTTTCGCTACTATTGGTCAACAGAAGGTTTGCGACCAGAAGACTTGGCCTATCAGCCAAAAGGAGCCGGAAGAAATTGTCAAGAAACCATTACCCATTTATATGATTTGTCAACCGTTTTAATCAGATTGACAACCACCAATTTCCCCCAGAAAATGGAAAAGGCAACAATGCGTTTTACTGCAATGAGAGCCCAAACATTATTGAATTTACAAGCTGTAAGCAATCGCATGAAAGCAAGTGAAAATGTATCGGAATTTGACACTAAAAAAGATGGAAAAATTACAATTCCATTGTATAATTTAATAAATGGCCCTATTGCCGATGCCATTTGGCATACAGGACAAGTTGCAAGTTTTAGACGTTCTTCTGGCAATCCAATCAATTCAAAAATCAATCAATTCTCAGGAACTGTAAGCGAATAAAAACAATGACAATTCAAGAAAAAATAGCCGCACTTCGCGATCAATTACGCCAGTACAATCATGATTATTATGTCTTGGACAGTGCTACAATTTCAGATTACGAGTTTGATATTAAATTAAAAGAACTAGAAGCTTTAGAAGCTGAAAATCCAGCATTTTTTGATTCAAATTCACCCACCCAAAGAGTTGGTGGCGGAATTACCAAGAATTTTGAAACCGTTACCCATAAGAACAGAATGTATTCTTTAGACAATTCCTATTCCAAAGAAGATTTATTAGATTGGGAAAAAAGAGTGCAAAAAGTTTTAGGAACCGATGCGCTCGAATTTACTTGTGAATTAAAATACGATGGTGCTTCTATAAATTTAACTTTTGAAAACGGACAATTTATAAAAGCAGTAACCCGAGGAGATGGCTTTCAAGGAGATGATGTAACCAAAAACATCAAAACAATTCGATCCATACCCTTGTTGCCAAATGGAGATTTTGTTTCCAATTTTGAAATGCGAGGCGAAATTATTTTGCCGCTAAAAGGGTTTCATAAAATGAACGAAGAACGAGCAGCAAATGGAGAAGAAGAATATAAAAACCCAAGAAATACTGCAAGCGGAAGTTTAAAACTACAAGACAGTGCTGAAGTTGCTAAACGTCCATTGGACTGTTTGTTATACCAAGTTGTTACCGAAGAAAGAAAATACAAAACCCATTTTGAAAGTTTAGAAAATGCCCGAAAAGTAGGGTTTAAAGTGCCAAAAACAATGGCACTTGCAAAATCAATCACAGCTGTTTTTGACTTTGTAAATCATTGGGATGCTGAACGCCATAATTTACCTTATGAAACCGATGGTATTGTTATAAAAGTGAATAATTTACAGCAACAAGAAGAGTTAGGTTATACTGCAAAAGCCCCAAGATGGGCCATTGCCTATAAGTTTAAGGCAGAACAGGTTTCAACTATTTTACATGAAATCACCTATCAAGTGGGGCGTACAGGTGCCATTACCCCCGTCGCAAATTTAGCGCCTGTTCAGTTGGCTGGAACCACTGTAAAGCGTGCTTCATTGCACAATGCAGATCAAATAGAGAAATTAGACATTCGAATCAACGATACTGTTTTTGTAGAAAAAGGAGGGGAGATTATTCCAAAAATCATTGCTGTTGATTTTTCAAAACGCCCAACCGATTCTCAGCCCACTTTGTATGCTACAAACTGCCCAGAATGTGAGTCAGAATTAGTCAGAGCAGTAGGAGACGCAAAACATTATTGTCCCAATGAGTTTGGATGTGCACCACAAATAACAGGTAGAATCCAGCATTTTATTTCAAGAAAAGCAATGGATATTGATGGGTTAGGAGGAGAGACCGTTGATTTATTGCGCAAAGAAAACTTGATTTCTAGTTATGCAGATTTGTATGATTTAACCGAAGCACAGGTAATTCCATTAGAAAGAATGGCCGCGAAATCTGCTCAAAATATGATTGCAGGAATTGAGAAATCAAAAGAAATACCTTTTGAAAAAGTGTTGTTTGCTCTCGGAATTCGTTTTGTGGGGGAAACCGTTGCAAAGAAATTGGCCAAACATTTTAAATCGATTGATAATTTAATGGCTGCCGATTTTGAAACGTTAATTTCTGTAGATGAAATTGGTGACAGAATCGCACAAAGTATCTTAGATTTTTCAAATAATTTAAGTAATATTCAACTTATAGATCGTTTGAAATTTCATGGTGTACAATTCGCAGTTTCTGCAGCAAGTTTAGAAAATCAAACTAATAAATTGGAGGGAAAAATATTTGTAGTTTCAGGTGTTTTCCATCAATTGTCTAGAAACGAACTCAAAAAAGCCATTGAAGATAATGGAGGAAAAGTAAGTTCATCGATTTCTAAAAAAACAACGTTTATTGTTGCTGGCGATAATATGGGACCTAGTAAATTGACCAAAGCCCAAGATTTAGGGGTTGCTATGATCTCGGAACAAGATTTTATTGATATGATTGGTTAGAAGGATTTTTTAACTGAAAGTATTTTACTAGACCAGAATAGTAGTTCCCTCTGAAGACTTTTCATTGTTTTCATCAAAATAGAAGTCAACTCTACCTAAGTTAACTCCATAAGCACCTACTTGGTTGACGAGTACGTTTTTGTCGGCGTTGTTTCTTACAATTGTTGGTTTTGGTAAAAAAGTATGGGTATGCCCACCAATAATTAAATCAATGTTTTTGGTGTTTTTGGCTAAATTTAAATCCGATATTTTAGTAGGATTTCGTTTGTAGAAATAGCCTAAATGAGAAAGGCAAATGACTAAATCACATTGTTCGTCTTCTTTTAAAATCCGACTCATGTCTTGCGCAATTTCTAAGGGATCAAGATACTCCGTCTCTTTGTACATTTTTGGGTCCACCAAACCTTCTAATTGTATTCCTAAGCCGAAAATTCCAATTTTAACACCATCTTTCAAGATGATTTTATAGGGTTTTACATGGGTGTCTAAGACGGTATTTTTAAAATTATAGTTGGCAGCAACAAAATCGAAATTTGCATTTGGTAATTGTTTATATAAACCCTCGATTGAATTGTCAAAATCGTGATTTCCAATGGTTGCAACGTCATATTTAAGCATACTCATTAACTTAAATTCCAATTCACCACCAAAATAATTAAAATAGGGGGTTCCTTGGAAGATATCTCCAGCATCTAATAATAATGTATTTGCATTTTCTGTACGAATACGTTCCACTAAAGTAGCTCTCCTAGCAACCCCTCCTTTGTTTGCGTATCTGTGATGCGAGGTTTCAAAAGGTTCAATTCTACTGTGGGTATCGTTGGTGTGTAAAATGGTAATGTGTTTTCTTTTTTTCGTGAAACTTGGCAACGTTAAGCCGCCAACAGAAGTTAGTACGGCAGCAGCAGCTGTTTGATTTAAAAATTTTCTTCTATCCATTTTATTGAAGTATTACTCGATTGTCTAAGGAGGTTCTCAAGGTATCTAAGCTTTTAAATTCGTCGATAATAGCATGTCGCATTTTATAATCTGTTTTGAAAAGCGAAATTGGATTTTTGAAAAAATCCATTTTATCACCCCCACTTTGCAAATAATCAGAAGTTAAAACGAAGTAGTTTTCTGAAAGGTCAAATTTTTGATTGTTTATTTTTAATTGATAGGTGGTATCGGTGTTAATAAGCAGTTCAATATTTTTAGAAAGGGGGTGCGCACTTTTATTTTTTATAAAATAGTCAATTAATTCCGTTATTTTTTTTCCAGAAAGTTCAACAACAACTAGGCTGTTTTCGAAAGGCATTAATTCAAAAGGATTTTTATTCGTTACGACTCCTTTAGAAATACTTGCTCTGATTCCGCCATAGTTAAACATTGAAAAATCGATTTCCTTTCCTGTACGCTCTTTGAAAATGACATTTGCTCTTTCATAACATAAATCCGCTAATAAATTTCCTAACGAACTTTGCATTTTTCCATCATATCGGTTGATATTTTTTGGCGCATATGAAATTACAGTATTTATTTCTGCAATCATTTTGTTCCTGTAGGGTGCTATTAGTTTATTATATGCAGCTTTCTCGCTAAGAGTACTGTCAATCGTAATGATTTCAGCAGTTGTTTTTACTAAGGAAATTGTTTTTTTTTCACATCCAACAAACAGTATTAGGAGGCTAAAAACAAGAAGTGCTTTTTTCATAGATTTGGTAAGCTCTTTTTAATTAAATTTGTTACAGCTAATTTAAGCTATTATCAATTACAGCAAATGATTTTTTCTAAAATTAAAAAATATTTTTTACAAAAGGAAATTCAACAATCTTCCAAAACAAGTAAAAGAGTTGTTGCCAATAACAAAGTGAAAAACATTGGTATTGTATCGACAATGGAGTTGAATAATGTCTATGAGTTTGAACAAAAAGTTAAAAAATTATTTCCAAAACATCGAAGTGTTAACTGGTATTTATTTAGAGAATTTCATAAGGGCGACGAAAAATCGTTTCATCATTTTTCTAACAATGATTTTAATTGGAAAGGAAAAATTAATGATGTGAGCTTGCAAATTTTTGTAGATACTCCATTTGATCTCTTAATTTGTTATTTTGATAAAAATCATGTTTTTCTAGAAAGCCTTGTCAAACAATCACAGGCAAATTTTAAAATAGGTTTTTCTAATGTCAATCAATCTTTGTTTGATTTAGAAATTTCAGAACGTATTGATAATATTGATAGTTTTCATGCTGAGGTTGAAAAATATCTTCAAATTCTCGGAAGTATTGAAGCATCATAATTCAACAAAAAAAGAGGATGTTGTAAAATTATGGTGTTTAGCAGTTTTGATTGCTTTTTACGATAAATAATTTAATATTTTTGTCCCCAAATAAACACAAAAAAAGAATGCAAAAATTTGTAGGAACAGGAGTTGCTTTAGTAACCCCTTTCAAAACTGATCAAAGTGTCGATTTTGAGTCGCTAATAAAGTTAGTGAATTTTAATATTGATAACGGTGTGGATTATCTTGTGATTAATGGAACCACTGGCGAAAGTGCTACGATTACATCTGAAGAAAAATTAAAAATAATTGAGGTAATTGTGACTGCCAATAATGGAAGGTTGCCATTGGTTTTGGGAGTTGGAGGTAATAATACTGCTAGTGTTGTTCATGAATTGAAAACAAGAGATTTTACCAATATCGATGCGATTTTATCCGTTGCACCCTACTACAGTAAACCAACACAGGAGGGATTTTATCAGCATTTTAAAGCCATCGCAGAAGCGTCACCAGTTCCAGTTATTTTATACAATGTTCCTGGAAGAACTGCAAAAAACATGTCTGTTGAAACAACTTTGAAACTGGCAAATGATTTTAAAAATATTATCGCTGTTAAAGAAGCAGGAAATAACACCCAACAATATTTAGAATTGATCAAAAATAAGCCTGCTGGTTTTTCAATCATCTCTGGAGATGATGATTTGGCTCTGGCAATTACTTTAGCCGGTGGATCGGGGGTGATTTCTGTAATTGGACAAGCATTTCCAAAGGTGTTTTCAGAAATGATTCAGTTAGGTTTGGATGGGAAAAACAAAGAAGCCTATCAATTGCATTTTCAATTAATGGATGTTGTTGATTATATTTTTGAGGAGAACAATCCCGCGGGAATTAAGACCGTTTTACAAGAATTAAAGATAACTTCAAATGAAGTTCGTTTGCCGTTGGTAAAAGCAAGTGCTGAATTGCAGTCTAAGATTGCCGAATTTGTCAATAATTTTTAAAAATACCTGCGCTTATTCTTTATATTTTCTTTCCTGTAAATGATAAGATTAACAAACTTTTAGCACCCAATGATGCGCTATTATGCTGTTTTTTACGCATTATTGCAAAACACGATGTAAGAGTGTTTGAAAATCGTTTTATTAATCCATATTTAATTAGTAATTTTGCCCGATGCAAAAAATTAAAAATTTAGCTTATTTATTCGTGCTTTGTACAATGTTATTCTCTTGTGGAGAATACCAAAAAGTGCTTAATAAGGGTTCTGAAGAGGAACAATATAAAATGGCTGTCAAATTATACGAATCTCAAAAGTATACGAAGGCATTGCGTTTGTTTGAAAAAATAACTCCATATTATAGAGGGAAGCCTCAAATGGAAAGAATCCAGTTTATGGTGGCGCAGTCTAATTTCAATGAAAAAAACTATACAACAGCTGGATATTATTTTGACCGATTTGCTAGTAATTACCCAAAAAGTTCAAAGAAAGAAGAAGCTTCTTTTTTATCTGCCTACAGTTACAAGTTAGCATCTCCAGTTTTTAGTTTAGATCCAACAGATACCAACAAAGCATTAGAAGCTTTTCAAGGATTTATAAACGAATATCCAGATTCAGAAAAACTTCCCGAAGCAAATAAACATTATGCGGAGTTGAGAATGAAATTGCAGGAAAAATCTTTTGAAATTGCAAAAACTTATTACAGGACTGCCGATTACGATTTAAGAAATTACAAAGCGGCAATTCAGGCTTTCGATAACTTATTATCAGATTATTTAGGTTCTGAGTTTAAAGAAGAAGCCCTTTATTACCGTTTAAAAGCGGCACACGATTTTGTTCTAAAAAGTTTTGATAGAAGAAAGCTCGAACGAATCAAAGATGCAGTAAATGCTTATGATAAACTGAAACGAAATTTCCCGGACTCTAAATACCTAGTAGACGCTAATGAAATGTTAGCCACTTTACAAAAAGAACAAACAAGAGTAGCGGATTTAGTGCAAAGAGGGAAAATACAAATTGAAACAAAAAAGTAAATAACAATCATGGATTATAAAGAAACTAAAGCTGCTGTAAGTACTATTACTTATGACAAAAAAGAAATTGAAGCGCAGACAGAAAATATCTACGAAGCCATTTCAATTATAGCAAAAAGAGCGACTCAAATCAACAACGATTTAAAGACAGAATTGGTTGATAAATTAGAAGAGTTTGCAACTTACAATGATAGTTTAGAAGAGGTTTTTGAAAATAAGGAGCAGATTGAAGTTTCTAAATTTTATGAAAGGTTACCAAAGCCAACAGCTTTAGCCGTTGAGGAATGGTTGAATGCTAAAGTATATCACAGAACACCAGAAACAGAATAATATGTCTGTTTTAAGCGGTAAAAAAGTGCTATTAGGTATCACTGCTGGAATTGCCGCCTACAAAACGGCAGGTTTAGTCCGTTTATTTATAAAACTAGGCGCAGAAGTTCAAGTAATTATGACTCCTGCGTCTAAAGATTTTATTACCCCCCTTACACTTTCTACACTTTCCAAAAACCCTGTTCATTCTACCTTTTATGATAAAGAAGCAGAAAATGAACTCTGGAACAATCATGTAGATTTAGGGCTTTGGGCAGACATTATGGTCATTGCTCCAGCCACTGCAAATACCCTTTCAAAAATGACAAATGGCGTTTGCGACAACTTATTGTTGGCAACTTATTTGTCTTCTAAATGCCCAGTTTATTTCGCTCCAGCAATGGATTTGGATATGTACATTCATCCATCAACAAAAAATAATTTAGATCAATTACAACATTTTGGCAATGTCATGATTCCTGCAACCTCTGGCGAACTAGCTAGTGGTTTGGTTGGAGAAGGAAGAATGGCTGAACCTGAAGATATTGTATCGTTTATAGAAAAGGATCTTTTAAATAAACAGCCTTTAAAAGGAAAAAAACTACTATTAACTGCAGGTCCTACATACGAAGCAATCGATCCTGTACGTTTTATAGGAAATCATTCATCTGGGAAAATGGGGTTTGCAATTGCAAAAACAGCTGCAAATTTAGGTGCAGAAGTCATTTTGATAGCTGGTCCGAGTGCGGAAACCATTCAGCATTCATTTGTGAAAAGAATTGATGTGAAATCAGCCGAAGAAATGTATACCCAAGCGCATCTGTATTTTAAAGATACTGATATTGCGATACTGTCTGCAGCGGTTGCAGACTATCGACCAAAAAATGTGGCTGCTCAGAAAATAAAAAAGAAGGATGCTACCATTGAAATTGTTTTGGAAAAAACAAAAGACATTTTAGCTTCTTTAGGTGAAATTAAAGAACATCAATTATTAGTGGGTTTTGCATTGGAAACAAATAACGAAGCGGAAAATGCAAAAGGCAAGTTGAAAAAGAAAAATTTAGACCTCATTGTTTTGAATTCCTTACAAGATAAAGGAGCTGGTTTTGCAACAGATACCAATAAAATTACTATTATTGATAAAGATTTGAGCATGCAAACATTCGGATTGAAGTCTAAAGATGCAGTAGCTGAAGACATTATGAATGCTATTGTCGCCAAATTATAAGTGTAAGATATTGTCTTTGGAGTAGTTGAGAATTCTCCTATGTTTTAGATGCAAACACTTCTTAAACTTGATATAAAACCAAAAAAATGCAACAAAAAATCGCCCTTTTCTTCCTGTTTTTTTCAACCATTAGTATTAGTGCACAAGAATTAAATTGTTTGGTGACTGTAAATTCAGCACAAGTGCAAGGTTCGAATGTACAGGTGTTTAAAACTCTACAAAGTTCTTTGTCTGAGTTTATCAATCAAACAAAATGGACCGATAATGAGGTTGAGGTGGAAGAGCGAATTACCTGTGCTATGAATATTATCATCACTTCAAGAGACAACAATGCCTTTGAAGCATCTATACAAGTACAGTCTACAAGACCCGTTTATGGGACCACTTACGATTCACCGATTTTAAATATAAGAGATGAGAAATTTTCTTTTACTTACAACGAGTTTGATCCGTTTATCTACAATCCAAATTCATTTGATAGCAATTTAATATCTACCATTGTCTTTTATGTCAACATCATTTTAGGGGCAGATACAGATACTTTTATGAAGTACGGTGGAGAAAAATATTTAAAAGAAGCACAAAATGTAATGTTACAAGCACAGCAGAGTGGCATTCAATCATGGCAAAATGTGGTAGGAAAGCAAAATCGTTATTTACTGATTGATAATCTCTTATCTCCGAAACTTAAAAATTATCGAACGCTTATGTATGATTATCATCGAATGGGATTTGATAATTTACATAATAACGAACGCGCTGCAAAACAAGCTGTTGAGAATAGTTTGATTTCCCTGGAATCAATTTATAACAAAACCGTTGGAAACTATCTAATTCGGTTGTTTTTAGATGCCAAATCCGACGAAATTGTGAATTTATACTCTGGAGGAAGCAAAACACAAAAGGTTTCATTAGTGGCCAAAACGCTTCGTAAAATATCTCCAAATAACAGCGCAAAATGGCGGAAGTTAGATTAGAAATATTCATTAAGATTTAGTAATTTTAATTTTTAAAATAATCAGCCATTGTTGAGTTCCATTTCCATAAATAATTACGCATTAATCAATCATTTACATATTGATTTTTCATCTGGTTTGTCTATTATAACAGGAGAAACAGGAGCAGGAAAGTCCATTTTGTTAGGTGCTTTAGGTTTGGTGCTTGGAAATAGAGCCGATTTGTCTGCTTTAAAAGACAGTTCTAAAAAATGTGTTGTAGAAGCAAAGCTTGCGATTGGCACTTATGCACTTCAATCTTTTTTTGAAAATGCGGATTTAGATTATGAACAGGATACGATTATTCGTAGAGAGATTTTACCTTCGGGGAAGTCCCGCGCGTTTGTAAACGATACGCCAGTGACATTATCTGTGTTAAATGCCCTTAAAGTAAAATTGATGGATGTGCATTCGCAACATCAAACAAGTGAACTGTCGGATGTGAATTTTCAATTTACCATGATTGATGCACTTTCTAAGAATCAAACAAAAATAGGTTCCTATAAGAGAGGTTTAAAGCAGTTAAATACACTTAAAAAAGAATTGCTTCAAATAGAAGAAACTCAACGAGAAGCGAACCAACAATATGACTATAATCTTCATTTGTTTGAAGAGTTAGAGGCGGCAAATTTGGTTGCAAACGAACAAGAAACTTTAGAAGTCTCTTTAGACAAACTGAATAATGTAGAAGAAATTCAATTGCATTTGTCAGCAGCATTGTCGCTAACGATTAGTGATGAAATAGGAATTCAAAATCTATTGTCATCTGTGGCAAGTAACCTACAAAAAGTAGCACCATTTTCAAAAGAATACGAAGCAATAGCAACCCGATTTTCGAGTCTTAAAATTGAATTGGATGATCTTGTGGGTGAATTAGAAAATGCCAATGAGCTTTTGGAATTCAATCCCAATGAGGCCGAGAAAATTAATGATCGATTGCAGCTGATTTATAATTTACAGAAAAAGCATTATGTAAATTCGATCTCGGATTTAATCAGTATTCAGACAACACTCTCTGAAAAGTTATTGCAGAAAGAAAATGCTGAGGAAAACATTGCAGCAAAGAATAAAGAAATTGAAGCGATTTCAGAAAAGTTAGACAAAGTTGCGCTTAGTATTTCCGATGCTCGTATAAAAACGGTTCCAAAATTAAAAAAATCACTAGAGCACTTACTCTCAGAACTTGGAATGGAGAATGCTCGTTTTTCAATTCAAATTTCACCTTCTCAAAATTACTTTACCAATGGAAAAGACGAATTACAGTTTTTGTTTTCAGCAAATAAAGGAGGTAATTTTGGTGAACTTAAAAAAGTGGCTTCCGGTGGAGAATTGTCGCGAATTATGCTATCTGTCAAGAAAATACTCTCTGAACATACACAATTGCCAACTATTATTTTCGATGAAATAGACACGGGTGTTTCCGGTGAAATTTCAAATAAAATAGCACAAATCATGCAGCAGATGAGTCAGCACATGCAGGTAATTACGATTACGCATTTGCCACAAATAGCAGCAAAAGGAGCACATCATTACAAAGTTTTTAAAAGTGATGTAAACGGCAAAACGACGACGAATTTAAAACAACTTTCTCTAGAAGAGAGAATTATTGAAATTGCAGAAATGTTAAGTGGTAAAGAAATCTCAGATTCCGCACTTACACATGCTAAAGAGTTGTTGAATTAAAAATAAACCAATACATAACCAATACATAACCAGTACAGAGATCAAATATTAGGTCAGTCAGACTTAATTTAATAAGTTTTGTCGTATATTTACTGAAATCATTAACCTTAAATCATATAATAATATGAAGAAAAATTACTTTTTTATTTTTATTTTAACCATGAGTTTTAGTGTTATTTCATTTGCACAAACTCAGCCGACAGTTCATAATTCGACATTTGACAAAATAGCAAAAGCCGAAGGAAGTGACTGTTCATGTGCAGGATGGATTAATAAGTCTCTTGCTGATCAAGGAGAAAGTTCAACTACTGATGGAAATGATGTAGTTAAGTTAGATAATGTCGAGTCTGATGGAGTTTATCAAGAAGTTGCTGTTGAAGCAAATAGTGATTATACAATAGATTTAGATGTAAAATGGAGTAGTACAGATACTACTACAGAATATCTTGAAATAGTTGTTTTAAAAGGAAGCGGATATGTAGCTGACTATACACCTGCTTATGCCGGTCCTGCAGAAGCTGCTCAAGACGATTTTGGATATAGAACAGTTGAGAGTGCTGATTTAGCATCAAATCAATTATCTAAATCTAATTTAACGGTTCCTGGTGATTCAGAAATGAATGCAATTTCAACTATATCTTTTAATACTGGAACAGAAACAAGCATAGCAATTTTTATTAGAGCAGTTGGTCCATATGACTCAGGTGCTCACGGAGATTCAGGGAAAGATAAAGGATGGATGAATGGAGATACTGAACTTAGAATAGATAATTTTTCATTAGTTAACCTAGGTGAATCTTCAACGACAAGTAATCTTTTTATTGCTGAAACATTTGATTATGATGATGCAACTCCATTAGTATCAACAGAAGGTTGGGCTAATTTTAGTGGGACTGAAGGTCAGATACTTGTAAATTCTGGAGAAATTCAATTGAAAGATACGGATTCAGAAGATGCAGATACTATTTTCCCTGATGGATCAGTAACAGGAGATGTTTATTATGCTTTCGATATTACTGTTACAAAACCAGCTAGTGTTTCTGGTAGTGATTTTGAGTATTTTGCTTTATTAAGACCAGTAGGCAGCACCTCATACAAAGCTAGATTAGATGTAGCCGAGTTTACAGAAACAGGTTTCAAATTTGGTATTCATTCTAGTTCATCAACTGCTGAAGTTTTATGGGGTAGTGAATTAAGCTACACTGAAACTCACAGGATAGTTGTAAGGTATTCAACAACAGTTGGAGATACCCAACTATGGGTAAATGCATCTGATGATTCAAGTTCCTCAATAACTACGACTACTACTTCAACAGTAGCTGATATTGGAGCATTTGCTTTTAGACAGTCTTCTAGTTCTCCAGATTTTATTCATACTATAGATAATTTAGCTGTTGGTAGTGCTTTTGATGATGTTTTAAATTTTCCTGCTACCTCAACAACTCCTTCAATAGCAATAACAGCTCCAACAGATGGAGCAACTTTAGCATCTACAACAACAAGTGTTACTGTATCTGTCTCAACAACAGATTTTGCAGTAGGTGCTACAGATGCAGGTCTTGATGGACATATTCATTGGTCAATCCAAGAGAATTCTGATGCAGCAGTTGATCAAGCTATGAAGTATGATACTAACGATGAAACAATTTCAGTAACGTCTGGTAACACATACACAGTATTTATGGAATTAAGAGATAATAGTCATCAACCTTTATCTCCTGAGGTTAATACTTCAGTTACTTTCTCAGTTGAAGCTGGTTCAAATACAGTTACACCACTTACTTCTGCAACATGGAAGGGTTATATTAATACTTTTAATATTTCTGACGGAGCTTATCAATTTGGTTTTGAATATGGAGTTGCTGATATGCAATCAACAATTACAGATACATACGTAAAACTGCAGCCAAACTTTGGTATATGGACAGCTGAGGCTTCAAATGCTGCTTGGTTTGATAGTTCATCAGGAACTCAAACACCTATTTTAAACATAGAAGGAAATACTTTTGTAGAGAATAATGATTTAGCTGGATCAGATTTAACCTTTGAGGGTAATGTTTCTGCTGCAGATTTAGATGCAGGCTATACGGCTGTTGCCTTTATAAAAGCATTAGATCCAAACAATGGATATGCTACAGTTGTAAATAAGTCAATAGACATCACATCAGCTGGAGATTTTACTGTTTCAGCAACAGCTGCAGAATTAGTAGAAGGTTTTATTGTTCAGTACGGTTTTGCTGTAACAGGTCCACCTGCAGATCCAGCAACAGAGGATTCTTTAGGAAGTGTAGTAATGGGAGTAGAACCAGCTGGTTCAAATACAGTTACACCACTTACTTCTGCAACATGGAAGGGTTATATTAATACTTTTAATATTTCTGACGGAGCTTATCAATTTGGTTTTGAATATGGAGTTGCTGATATGCAATCAACAATTACAGATACATACGTAAAACTGCAGCCAAACTTTGGTATATGGACAGCTGAGGCTTCAAATGCTGCTTGGTTTGATAGTTCATCAGGAACTCAAACACCTATTTTAAACATAGAAGGAAATACTTTTGTAGAGAATAATGATTTAGCTGGATCAGATTTAACCTTTGAGGGTAATGTTTCTGCTGCAGATTTAGATGCAGGCTATACGGCTGTTGCCTTTATAAAAGCATTAGATCCAAACAATGGATATGCTACAGTTGTAAATAAGTCAATAGACATCACATCAGCTGGAGATTTTACTGTTTCAGCAACAGCTGCAGAATTAGTAGAAGGTTTTATTGTTCAGTACGGTTTTGCTGTAACAGGTCCACCTGCAGATCCAGCAACAGAGGATTCTTTAGGGAGTGTGGTAATGGGTGATGAATCAACAGCTGGGATTGATGATCAAGATCTTATAACTTTAAATATGTATCCAAACCCTGCAAGTGATGTGTTGAATATCTCAGCACAAAACACGATCAATACAGTAGAGATCTATAATGTTCTGGGTCAGAAAGTGATAAGAATGAATGTAGAAGATACTAGTGCGGAAATTAATGTTTCTAATTTAAACGCTGGAATCTACTTAATTAAATATGAAATAAATAATAGAACAAGTACAAAGAAATTTGTAAAGAATTAAGTATCTATTAATACTAATTAAAAAAGGGAATGTATATAAATACATTCCCTTTTTTTATGGGTAAAAATTCTAAAACTAGTAATTCATTATAATTTATTTTGTTCTCAATGTTTTTAATAGATTCGTTAAAAATTTAATTATTGATTCTTATTTCTCCATTATTATTTATAATCGTCCACAGGAAATTGTTGCATAGTTAGAGAATTTGACCAGAAACGTGACACTTTAAAATTTATTCTACAATGATGTTATTTCAAAAATGTGCTTAAGTGATGCTATTATGGAACAATAGAAAAATATTTTTTTAGTTGCGTAAGTATGCGATTAAGATTATTTAATCTATGATTGTTTTTTTTAATAAATTATCATTAATTAATCTATTTACTTAAAAACTATACTTTTAATGTTAATTTTTGTTAAAAAAAATGTAATTTTATACTCGATTAATTTTAAAATATAAACATATATGCAAAAAATTACTTTATTATTTTTATTATTGACTTTATCGTTTTCTGTAAATGCTCAGTTTACCGAGGGTTTTGAATCTGGAATACCGGATGATTGGACCATTATAAATAACGGTGGTTCAAATGGTTGGGCTCAAAATACAGCACCTTCAGGTGGTGCTCTAGAGGGTTCTGCTGTTGCAGGGTTATATTATAACACTGATGCTCATGATGATTTTTTAATTACACCTTCTATAGCAGTTAGTGTTGGTGTAAATGAATTTATTTCGTTTAATGTAAAATCCAGATCTTCAACTTATTTGGAAGCTTATGAAGTATTACTTTCAACAACAAACCCTTCAGAATCAGAATTTACAGTTGTTTTACAAGCATCTTCTGATGCCCCTAACTCATGGACAAATATTAAATTTGATCTTTCAGCATATGACGGTCAAACTGTTTATGTTGCTATAAGAGCTACTGACACCGATCGTTTTGAATTATTTGTTGATAATGTTTACAGTGGAATTGAATTATTTGCGCCTGAATGTGCTACAACACCTTCACCATCAGTAGCTGAAACAGATGTTCAAATCAATACGGCTACTGCGAGTATTAATATAGGATGGGAAGCTCCTGCTTCGGGTTCTGAACCAACAGGTTATGAAATATTTTGGGGAGAAACTTCTGGAAGTTTAACCTCTTTAGGAACTACTCCTGAAACTACCGTTAATATTACCAATGTAAATTATAATACTACATATTATTGGATGGTAGTTCCTTACAATGACGGAGGTTCTTCTGAAGGTTGTGAAGAATGGAGCTTAACAACAGTTTCCATGCCAAGTCTTGATTACTTAAATCCTTTTACAATCTACCCAGGAGCGGGTTGGTCAGAAGCAGCTGGTTCAATTAATGAGCCATCAGGAACAACCTCATCCTTTATAGAGGACGATTTTGGGAATGATTCTACACATGAGAATGGAAAATCGGCTAGAATTAATATATATGGAACCTCAGTAGATGAATATTTAATCACTCCTAAATTTGATTTATCTGGAGGAACTTATTATTTAAATGCTGATTTAGCTTTAACATTATATGCAGCATCAACAGCATCTGATTTAGATCCAGATGATTATTTAGCTTTATTAGTTACCCAAGATGACGGTGCTAGTTGGACTGAGTTAGCTCGTTGGGATGAGAATAGTACTTTAACACCAGAAGGAGCTCCAATGGATGAAATAACACTTTCTGGCTATAATAATGAGACTTATTTTGCTTTTTATGCTTTTTCAGATACTAGTGGTGTAGACAATGATTTATTTATTGATAATTTCCAAATTACAGCAACATCATTGTCAGATACAGCAGGAGTTGAAGACGAAAGTTTAGTAACTCTAAATGTGTATCCAAACCCTGCAATTGATGTGTTAAATATCTCATCACAGAGCACGATCAATACGGTAGAGATCTTTAATGTCCTTGGACAGAAAGTGATCACGATGCAAGTAGAAGATACAAGTGCAGAAATCAATGTTTCCAACTTAAACGCTGGAATCTATTTAATTAAGTATGAGATAAATAACAGTACAAGTACAAAGAAATTTGTGAAGAACTAAGTATTTATTAATACAAATATTAAAAAGGGGATGTATGCAAATACATCCTCTTTTTTTATGGATCAACATTAGAAACTTAGTAATTCATTATAATTTCTTTTGTTTTCAACGTTTTTTGTAGATTCGTTTAAAATTTAATCGTTGAAACTCAATTTCTCCATTATTGTTCCTGTTTACAATCGTCCAAACGAAATTGACGCATTGTTAGAAAGTTTGACAAAACAACATTTTTCTGATGACTTTGAAGTCCTAATTATTGAGGATGGCTCAGAGATTGCTGCAGAAAATATTGTTAAAAAGTACCAGTCACAATTAAATGTACATTATTTTTTTAAAGAAAACAGTGGTGCAGGCTCAAGTCGTAATTACGGAATGCAACGGGCAACAGGAAATTATTTCATCATCTTAGATTCAGATGTTCTCCTCCCTAAAACATATTTAGCAGAGGTTCAGAAAGGATTGGTACATCGTTTTACCGATGCATTTGGAGGACCCGATGCTGCACATGAAAGTTTTACTTCTTTGCAAAAAGCAATCAACTATTCCATGACAGCCGTTTTAACTACTGGTGGAATTCGGGGAAAAAAACAAGCCGTTGGTACATTTCAACCGAGAAGTTTTAATTTAGGAATCTCAAAAACAGCTTTTGAAAAAACACAAGGTTTTTCTACCATGAAAAATGGCGAAGACATCGATCTTACTTTTCGACTATGGCATAATGGATTTGAAACACAACTCTTAGCAAACGCATTTGTATATCATAAACGGAGAAGTACTTTATCACAATTTTTTAAGCAAACTTTTGGCTTTGGAACTGCGAGACCACTTTTAAATAAAAAGTATCCAAAAACAGCTAAAATTACGTATTGGTTTCCAACCGTTTTTATCATTGGTTTTGATGTGAGTTTGCTCCTTCTTATTTTTGGAATACCCCAATTAATTATTTTATATGGAGTGTATTTTGTATTACTTTTTATCGATGCATTCATTCAGTATAAAAGTATATCCGTTGCTCTTTTAAGTGGTATTACTTCTTTAACTCAGTTTTTAGGATATGGTTTAGGATTTCTTTCGGCTCAGTTGAAAAAGAAATAATCTTTTGCTTTTTTTTCTGTATTTTTGATTCCAATTCAGAAAGCCAATCATGAAACATGAACAACCTTTACTTTATATGCTGCTGTTCTTCATGTTTTGCTGTACCAATGAACAAGGTGTTCCTGCAAAACTGCAACAGCCGCTAATTTCATATGTAGATCCATTGATAGGAACCGGAGGTCATGGGCATACCTATCCTGGTGCAACTTTACCGTTTGGAATGATACAACTCTCACCGGACACCCGTTTAGAGGGTTGGGATGGTTGTTCAGGATATCATTATTCAGATACCGAAATTTATGGATTTTCACATACCCATTTAAGCGGAACTGGTGTTTCTGATTATGGAGATATCCTTCTCATGCCCACCAATAAAATTGTTTTTAACAATGGGGCTGATACTTCCTCTAGCGCAGCAGAGAAGGAAGGCTATAAATCTAAATTTTCTCATGAAAATGAAATTGCTGAACCAGGTTTCTACAAAGTACATTTAGACGATACCAATATTGATGTTGCGTTGACTGTTTCTAAAAGAAGCGGCATGCATACATATCAATTTCCAGCAAATAAAAATCAAGTAGTCATTTTAGATTTGTTGCATCGTGATGAAGTTTTAGATGCAAAAATCAATACAATTTCAGCAACAGAACTATCAGGATATCGATTTTCGAAAGCTTGGGCAACCGATCAGCGTTTGTTTTTTAGTATCAAAACATCGCATCCATTCAATGATATGCTTCAATCTCCTCTAAAAAAAGGAATGCCGGGTGGACAAAAAATAGCGTTAACGTTTATCAATCCAAAGAATGAACCTGTCATTATTAAAATTGGAATTTCTGCTGTTGATATTGCTGGGGCAAAAATGAATTTAGCAACTGAAATTGGTGACAAAACCTTTGAAGAAGTGAAACAAGAAGCTCAAAAAATATGGGAGCAACAACTTCAAAAAATTGTTATCGAAGATTCAAAGCTAACCGATAAAACTAATTTTTATACGGCAATGTATCATGTCTCGATTGCGCCAAATTTGTACCAAGATGTTGACGGACGTTATCGAGGCATGGATTTAAAAATTCACCAAACAACCGATTTTGAGTATTATACCGTATTTTCTTTGTGGGATACCTACCGAGCTGCACATCCGCTATATACGCTTCTAGAGACCAAAAAAACAAACGACTTTATCAATACATTTTTAGCAAAATATGATGAAGGCGGAATTTTCCCCATATGGGATTTGTCTGCAAACTATACAGGGTGTATGATTGGATATCATGCAATTCCAGTGATTGCAGATGCCTACTTAAAAGGCATTCGAAATTATGATGTTGACAAGGCTTTTAAAGCGATGAAACATTCTGCTACCAGAGACAAATTAGGCTTGGATACCTACAAGAACTTTGGATTTATTCCGGTAGAAAAAGAAAGTGAGTCTGTTTCAAAAACACTAGAGTATGCCTATGATGATTGGACCATTGCGCAAATGGCATATGCACTTGAAAATGAAAAAGATTATAAAACCTACATAGAAAGAGCACAGTCCTATAAAAATGTATTTGATCCAGAAAGTCAATTCATGAGAGGTCGTTTTAGAAATACTTGGTTTACGCCTTTTGATCCGTATGAAGTGAATTTTAATTATACAGAAGCCAATGCTTGGCAATACAGTTTTTATGTACCTCAAGATATTTCTGGTTTTACTCACTTGTTGGGCGGAAAAAAAGCACTTGAAAACCAGTTAGATAATTTGTTTGTGGCAGCAAATAAAACGTCTGGTCGTCATCAAGTTGATATTACGGGTTTAATCGGGCAATATGCCCATGGAAACGAGCCTAGTCATCATATGGCATATTTGTACAACTTTGTGAATAAACCTGCTAAAACCCAAGAAAAAGTACGTCAGATTCTAACCGAATTGTATACCAACACCCCGGATGGAATCTCGGGCAACGAAGATTGTGGTCAAATGAGTGCTTGGTATATTTTTAGTGCCTTGGGTTTTTATCCAGTAACACCCGGCTCCAATCAATACATTATTGGAGCACCGCTGTTTGAAAAAGCGACCCTCAACCTAGAAAACGGAAATACATTTACAGTGCAAGCCAATCGACTTTCTAAAAAAAACAAATACATTAAATCGGTTATATTGAATGGTAAGGAGCATCCTTTTTCCTATATACAGCATCACGCGATTATGCAAGGAGGGCTTTTGGTTTTTGAAATGACAGATCAGCCTTCTGATTGGGGCACCCAAGACGCTTTTATTCCAGTAACAAAAATTGAAGACCACCGCATTGTTCCAGCACCATTTATCGCCAAAGGGAAAACTGCCTTTAAAGGAACTACAGCAGTGAGATTGTCTTCTGTAGATAAAAACGCGACCATTTATTTTTCTTTGGGAGCTGAATTTCAGAAATACACCCGTCCATTTATCATTTCAGAAAATACAACCTTAGCGGTTTATGCACAAAAAGGCAGTACCAAAAGTGCTGTAATTACGACCGATTTTTATAAAATTGATCCCAACCTTAAAATTGACTTACAAACAAGTTATGCCAACCAATACAATGCGGGAGGCGATAATGCCCTTATCGATGGTGTTCTCGGTACAGAAGATTTTAGAACCGGTACCTGGCAAGGTTATTTTGATTCGGATGTATTTGCAGTGGTAGATTTAGGAAGTAAAAAAAAGATCCATGAAGTGGCTATTGGATTTTTACAAGATCAACGGAGTTGGATTTTTTATCCAACAGCGGTCAGTTGTCTTGTATCCAATGATGGGGTAAATTTTCAAGCATATCCCAATGGGAATATAACTATAAATTCAACGATAGAAACAGCAGCGATAACTCTTAAAAGAGTTCAATTTAAAGGAGCAGGTTCTTTTAGATATGTCAAAGTCATTGCCAAAAAACTCGGCGTACTTCCCACTTGGCATTTAGGATACAAACACGATGGACGCTCTTGGCTGTTTGTCGACGAAATTCAGATACAATAAACTCCATGAAAAGAAGAAATTTTTTAAAAAAAGCAACCGCTTCGGGGTTGTCTCTCGTAGCGGTTAATTCTTTATTAAGTTGTGAAACTTCAACAAATGTTTCAACGGCAAAAATTGCAGCACAGCCCATCGCTATTAAACCAATTGTAATTGCTACTTGGCGGGTGCCAAATGCTACTCAAAAAGCTTGGGAAGTACTACAAAATAACGGAAGTTCTTTAGATGCTGTAGAACAGGGTTGCCGAATGGAAGAAGCAGATGTTGGCAATCAGTCTGTTGGGAAGGGTGGATTGCCAGACCGAGACGGGAACGTTACTTTAGATGCTTGTATCATGAATAAGGAAGGGAATTATGGTGCAGTAACGGCTGTTGAGAACATCACCCATGTCATTTCTCTTGCCAGAAAGGTAATGGAAGAAACCCCACATGTAATTCTCACCGGAAAAGGCGCAGAGAAATTTGCTTATGAACAGGGTTTTGAAAAAGAAAATTTATTGACCGAATCAGCAAAAAAAGCATGGGAAGTTTGGAAAAATAAGGCTCAATACAAACCGATTATTAATATTGAAAATCATGATACGATTGGCATGTTGGCTATCGATAAAAAAGGTGATATTGCAGGCGGGTGCACAACCAGTGGATTGTCCTATAAAATGGCAGGTAGAGTGGGGGATTCGGCCATTATTGGATCGGGATTGTTTATCGATAATGAAGTAGGGGGCGCCACGGCTACCGGTATGGGAGAGGAAGTTTTAAAAACGGTAGGAAGCTTTCTTATTGTTGAATTAATGCGTCAAGGAAAAAAACCTCAAGAAGCCTGTGAAGAAGCCGTAAATAGAGTGATAAAGTATGCTGGTGATCGTTACAAAGATTTTCAAGTTGGATTTATCGCTTTAAACAAAGTCGGAGAAATAGGTTCATATTGCATTCATGAATGGTTCAATTATCAAGTACATACAGTAAAAGAAAACAAGAATTACAAATCAGATTATTATAACAAAGCTTAATATTATATGTCATCAACTGCAACACAAAAATCATACAAAAGTGCTTTTATCTTTTTAACAATGTTATTTTTCCTTTGGGGGTTTATTACTGTTTTGGTTGATAGCTTGATTCCTAGGTTGAAAGATGTTTTCGAAATGTCCTATGCAAAAACGGTCTTGGTGCAATTTGCTTTTTTCGTAGCCTTTTTTGTTTTTTCATTACCTGCAGGATTTCTCTTGTCTAAAATAGGGTACAAAAAAGGCATTATTTCAGGGTTGTTAACGATGGCATTTGGTTGTTTACTGTTTTATCCAGCTGCATCTTACAGAGCTTTTCCTGTATTTTTAGTGGGCTATTTTACGCTTGCAGGTGGAATTACTATATTACAGGTAGCTGCAAATCCTTATGTTGCTTTGTTGGGAAGTGAAGCGGGTGCATCAAGCAGGTTAAACTTATCGCAAGCATTCAATTCTTTAGGAACTACCCTTGCACCAATAGTTGGAGCCTTATTCTTATTGAGTGATTCCGTAAAATCATCTACAGAAATTAACGGACTTAATCCAACTGAAAAAGCGGATTATTTCATGGCAGAAGCGGCTACAGTTCAAACTCCTTTCCTACTTATTGCAGGCTTTATTGCAATTTTGGCATTGGTTTTTTCGAATATAAAGTTGCCAAAACTTTTGCAAGAAAGCCCAAAGGGTGGTTATGGAGCCCTGCTAAAAAACAAGTTGATGATGCTCGGAGCTTTGGGTATTTTTGTCTATGTTGGGGCGGAGGTTTCTATTGGGAGTTTTTTGGTCAACTATTTCTCGGACATGAATTTAGCTCCTCTGATTGCCCAGCATGAAACTATGATGCAAATTGCCAATACGATAGCGAGTACTTTTAACAAGACTTTTTCGGGGTCTGATCCGAAGTCGTTGTTGGGTATTTTTGTGATTTTCTATTGGGGTGGTGCAATGATTGGTCGTTTTGTTGGTGCCTACTTGACTCGCATTTTATCGCCAGGAAAAGTGCTGTGTATTTTTGCTTTCTTGGCTATTTCTATGATTCTAATTTCCATAAACACCAATGGTCTGTTATCAATGTGGTCTATTTTGGCGGTTGGTTTGTTCAATTCTATTATGTTTCCAACTATATTTACCTTGTCACTTGAAGGTTTGGGCGATTTAAAAGCACAAGCTTCTGGGCTGCTATGTATGGCCATTGTTGGTGGTGCTATAATTCCTTTTGTTTTTGGAAATTTAATTGACGGATTTGGCTTTCAAACTGCCTTTATTTTAACGGTTCTTTGTTACGGATATATCTTATTTTTTGGCTTTCTTAAATCAAAAAAAGAATGATCAATAAAGAAATTTCTGAAAAAATCATTGCAATAAATAATGAAGACAACATACTCCGTAAAGAACTCATTGATAGAGGAAAATTGGGGGAGGGGTATCACCAAGAAATGGAAAAACTACATATTAAAAACGCAGCGACTTTGGATGCGATTATTAATAAAATCGGTTACCCTACCATACCTAAAGTAGGCAAAGAAGCAAGTGCTGCCACTTGGTTAGTGATTCAGCATTCAATTGGTTTGCCCAATTTTATGAAAAAATGTCTTCGACTAATAGAAAATGAGGTAGATTCCACAAGTGTACCTCCTCAGCATTTAGCGTTTCTTATAGATCGTATTAGTGTCTTTGAAGGCAAACCACAATTATATGGAACCCAATTTGATTGGGATAAAAATGGCCAAATGAGTCCTCAGTATTTTGAGAGTACGACCAAGGTAAACAATCGAAGAAAGGAGCTTGGTCTCTCGACTATAGAAGATCAAACAACATTGATGCGGTTGCAAGTGGCAAAGGAACAACAAAAAGCACCTAAAGATTTTGAAGAAAGAAAAAAAAACATTTATGCATGGAAAAAAAAAGTTGGATGGTTAAGTTAATTGGTCATTCCAATTGAAATTAAAATAAAAAAACCAAAACAATTCAGTTTTGGTTTTTTCTATATCGTACAAGGAGCGATTCCTTATTTCTTTCTTTTTTGTTGTGCTTGTTGTTCTTGTGCTTGTTTCATGGCAATATCGATCCGTTCTCTGAACTTGCTTTTTTTCTTTTCAGGACGTTTCTTGTTTTCCTCTATTTGTGCATGAATTTTATCTTCATCAATTACGTAGTTTTTAATGACTAACATAATCACGATGGTTAACAAGTTCGAGATAAAGTAATACAAACTCAAACTACTTGCATAGTTGTTAAAGAAAAACAACATCATAATTGGAGAGAAGTAAATCATGTACTTCATCATTTTCTGCATATCAGGCATTCCCTCTTGTGCAGGTGCCTGCATATTTGCTTGTTGGCTTTGGTTCATTTTCATGTAAAAGAAAATAGCAATGGAAGCCAAAATAGGGAACAAACTAACGTGGTTTCCATAAAAAGGAATGTCAAAAGGCAAGGTAAAGATCGTATCATAAGAAGATAAATCTGGCGCCCATAAAAATCCTTTTTGACGTAAGTCTAAATTTGTTGGAAAAAATTTAAATAAAGCAAAGAAAATCGGCATTTGCAAGAGGGCAGGAATACAACCCGAGAGCATGCTTACGCCTGCTTTTCGCTGTATGGCCATCGTTTCTTGTTGACGCTTCATTGCGTTTTCTTTTCCTGGGAATTTTTCATTCACTGCGGTCAACTCTGGACGAATTACTTTCATCTTCGCACTTGATACGTAAGACTTGTACACCAAAGGAGACATTAAAATTCGAACCACAATGGTCATCAAAATAATAATCAATCCATAGTTTGCTAATAACCCTTTTAACAAGTTAAAAACCGGGTAAAAGACGGTTCTGTTTAAGAAACCAAAGATTCCCCAACCGAGATCGGCAGTTTCGTCTAAGTTCGTTTCTTCGTAGGTGGTTAATAAATTATAATCACTCGGCCCATAGAACCACTTCATGTTATAATTGAATTCTCCCCCTGTTAAGGTTAAAGGAGCTTTTAACTCATAGTTTTTCGTAAAAACAGTGTCTATTTTTTCGTTTTCTACTAAATCTGTAGAAGTAACCGTTGCGTTCTTAAAAGGAGTGTCTGTCAATAAGTTGGACATGAAAAAGTGTTGTTTGTAAGCAACCCAATCTAGGCTTTTTACAACTTCCGTATTTCCAGGTCGCAGATAATCTACTTCACCATCGGTCTTGTAGTAATACCAAGAATACATGGTGTTTTCGGTTTTTAAACTTTTCTCATGTCGAAATCCTTTAAGAGACCAGTCTAATTGAATCGCATTGGATCCATTGATTACAGAACTCAATCCTTGAGAACGAACAGAAAAATCAACCATGTACTCATTCGGTTTCATTTCATATCGATATTCTAAAAACTGTGTATCTGAGACCTTTAATTTCATAGACAACACATCATTTCCATTGCTTTTGCTGAGTGTTGGAATGAAGAATAAATCTTTGGTATTTAAAATCCTGTTGTCAGTAGTTCCAAAGTTGATGTTAAAAGACGCATTGTTGTCTTTTATCATATACAAAGGAAGTGAGTCGTAAGTTTTGTAATTTTTAATTAATGCTTCTATAATTTGCCCTCCGTTATTATCAACGGTTAACTTTAGTAGGTCATTTTCTATTACGCTTACTCCAGGTGTCCCTTGCATAGCACTGTATGCAAAAGCCCCTAATTTGTTTTGTAGTGCAGCTGCTTTTAAAGATTCGCTTTCAAAAACTGGTTTTGCCGTTGCAAATGAATCGCTGGATTCTTTGGTGTTGGGTGCAACATTTTCTGTGGTTGCTGCTTCCGAAAGAATTTCTTCTTTGTTCGAATTCATCCACCATAATAAAATACCTCCCAATAAAATCATTCCTATAAAGGAATTATAATCGAATTTTTTCTGTTCCATGTGTGTTTTTAAAATGTCAATTTGTCATTCTCGCCACTGTTTATAAAAACAGAGGTCGACAAATGTAGCAAAACTCAAGTGTTTTTGATTGCTTTTGCTGTGATTATTGTTGTTGCACTATACTATTCAAATAGTGTTCTTAAATTTATTTTTTAGACTGCTTTAAAGCGGCTTTTATAAAATCTACAAATAAAGGATGCGGATTTAATACCGTACTCTTGTATTCTGGATGGTATTGTACACCCACAAACCAAGGGTGATTTGGAATTTCCACCACTTCTACCAAGCTTGTCTTTGGGTTGATTCCGGTAGCCTTCATACCCGCATTTTCAATCGCTTCTAAATATTCGTTATTAAATTCATAACGGTGTCTGTGGCGTTCACTGATCTGTGCTGATTGATATGCATCGTAGGTTTTAGAGTTTTTAGCAACCGTACAGTCCCAAGCTCCCAAACGCATAGTACCTCCTTTTTCGGTTACTTCTTTTTGACTCTCCATCAAATTGATTACTGGACTTTTGCAATTTTTCTTCATTTCTGTAGAAAAAGCATCACTCATTCCCAATACATTTCTAGAAAACTCGATGACTGCCATCTGCATTCCTAAACAAATTCCGAAAAATGGAATGTTGTTTTCTCGGGCATACTTTACAGCTTTAATTTTTCCTTCTATTCCGCGATCTCCAAAACCTGGAGCCACTAAGATTCCGTTCAAACCTTCTAATTTCTTTTCAACGTTTTTAGGCGTTAAGCTTTCCGAGTGAATCCAACGTACTTTTACTTTGGTTTCGTTAGAAGAACCTGCATGTATAAATGCTTCTGTGATCGATTTGTAGGAATCATGTAATTCTACGTATTTTCCAATCAATCCAATTTCTACTTCCGATGTAGGGTTTTTATGTTTTTGAATAAAATCATTCCAAACGAGCAAATCAGGTTGTTTTTTGGAACACAATTGTAGTTTTTCTAAAACCACCTTGTCCAAGCCTTCTTCAAACATCAAGTTTGGGACATCGTAAATAGTTTGAGCGTCTATAGATTGAATAACATCTTCTTTTTTAACGTTGCAAAACAAGGCCAATTTTCGTTTGATGTCTTCAGAGATTTCGTGCTCTGTTCTACACACTAAAATATCGGGACTTACTCCACTTTGCATCAACATCTTTACAGAGTGTTGGGTAGGTTTGGTCTTTAATTCGCCTGCGGCAGCTAAATACGGAACCAATGTTAAGTGAATAACAATGGCGTTTTTAGATCCTTTTTCCCATAACAATTGACGAACAGATTCTACATACGGAAGTGATTCTATATCCCCGACAGTACCCCCAATTTCAGTGATCACGATGTCATAGTCTCCCGTTTCTCCTAAGATTTGAATTCTGCGTTTAATTTCGTCGGTAATATGCGGTATTACTTGCACTGTTTTTCCTAAAAATTCTCCTTTACGTTCTTTGTTGATAACGGATTGGTAAATTTTACCCGTCGTAACATTGTTGGCTTGTGAGGTAGGAATGTTTAAAAAACGTTCGTAATGCCCTAAATCTAGATCGGTCTCAGCACCATCATCTGTTACATAGCATTCGCCATGTTCATAAGGATTTAAAGTTCCAGGATCTATATTGATATAGGGATCTAATTTTTGAATGGTTACAGAAAAGCCTCTTTCTTGTAATAATTTTGCAAGAGAAGCTGCAATGATTCCTTTTCCCAGTGATGAAGTTACGCCTCCAGTTACAAAAACGTATTTAGTATTGTGCATGCCATTAATAGGTTTGGACAAAAGTAACAACTCTCCTTTTCTTCACAAATAAAAAAGGCAAAAAGATTTTGAAAAAAAGGGCTTTTTTAGGGGATTGAAAATAATTTACTTTTTTTTTAAAATTGTATTTGTCATCAATAAAAACAGTTGTATATTTGCCCACGCTTAAATGAGGTAAACTTATAGCACAAGAAAAAAATAATAAAGAAGACTTTTAAAAATACATACAATGCCGAAAAGAACGTACCAACCATCGAATAGAAAGAGAAGAAACAAGCACGGTTTCAGAGAGAGAATGGCATCTGCTAATGGTAGAAAAGTTTTAGCTAGAAGAAGAGCTAAAGGAAGAAAGAAAGTTTCTGTGTCTTCAGAACCAAGACATAAAAAATAATATAATGATTAACAATTTGTTAATAATTAAGGTGTTGCTATTTTTAGCAACACCTTTTTTTATATCCATACAGTAATTACTTTTACAAAAATTAATACACACTACTATAATGCCAAAAAACAACCAACTAAAATCGATTTTAATCATAGGCTCCGGCCCTATCGTTATTGGACAAGCCTGTGAATTTGATTATTCTGGCTCTCAGTCTTTAAGGTCTTTGCGAGAAGATGGAATTGAAACTATCTTAATCAATTCAAATCCAGCAACTATTATGACCGATCCTTCGATGGCCGATCATATTTACTTGTTACCGCTAACTACCAAATCGATCATTCAAATTTTAAAAGAACATCCGCAAATTGATGCTGTTTTACCAACCATGGGAGGGCAAACTGCCTTAAATTTGTGTATTGAAGCAGATGATAAAGGAATTTGGAAGGATTTTAATGTCGAGTTAATTGGGGTCGATATCGATGCAATTAATGTGACCGAAGATCGTGAACAATTTAGAGAATTGATGTTGAAAATTGGCGTACCAATGGCACCTCAATCGACGGCTACTTCGTTCTTAAAAGGAAAAGAAATTGCACAAGAATATGGGTTTCCATTAGTTATTAGATCATCCTACACATTGGGTGGGGCAGGAGCTTCTATAGTATATGATTCAAAAGATTTTGATGAACTATTACGAAGAGGTTTAGAAGCATCTCCAATTCATGAAGTGATGATTGACAAAGCCATGATGGGCTGGAAAGAATATGAGTTGGAATTGTTACGTGACAAAAATGACAACGTAGTTATTATTTGTTCGATTGAAAATATGGATCCAATGGGAATTCATACTGGAGATTCTATTACGGTAGCTCCAGCGATGACACTTTCTGACAAGACCTATCAAAAAATGCGAGATATGGCCATCCATATGATGCGTTCTATTGGTGATTTTGAAGGGGGATGTAATGTACAATTTGCAGTTTCTCCAGACGAAAAAGAAGATATTATTGCCATTGAAATCAATCCAAGAGTTTCTCGTTCATCGGCATTAGCGAGTAAAGCCACTGGATACCCGATTGCAAAAGTAGCTACGAAATTAGCCATTGGATATACCTTAGATGAATTAGAAAACGGAATTACAAAATCTACCTCTGCACTCTTTGAGCCAACATTAGATTATGTGATCGTTAAAATACCGCGTTGGAATTTTGATAAATTTGAAGGTTCGGACAGAACTTTAGGTTTGCAAATGAAATCGGTAGGTGAAGTGATGGGAATTGGACGTTCTTTCCAAGAAGCTTTGCACAAGGCTACACAATCTTTAGAAATTAAAAGAAATGGTTTAGGTGCCGATGGAAAAGAATATACCAATTACAATCAGATTGTTGAAAAATTAACCAATGCAAGTTGGGATCGTGTTTTTGCTATTTATGATGCGATCGCGATCGGGATTCCATTAAGTCAGATCTATGAAATTACCAAGATTGACATGTGGTATCTCAAGCAATATGAAGAGTTGTTTCAACTTCAAAAAGAAATTTCAACGTTTACGATTGATACCATACAACGAGATTTATTGCTAGAAGCAAAACAAAAAGGATATGGAGATCGACAAATAGCTCACATGTTGGGCTGTTTAGAAAGTCAAGTATATAACAAAAGAGATGCATTAAAAATACAAAGAGTCTATAAATTAGTAGACACTTGTGCTGCAGAGTTTACGGCAAAAACACCGTACTATTATTCTACTTTTGAAAATGAAATTGAAACGGCTTCTGGCGAGATTACGATTGCAAACGAAAGTATTGTAACTCCAAAGAAGAAAGTAATTGTTTTAGGATCAGGGCCTAACAGAATTGGGCAAGGGATTGAATTTGATTACTGTTGTGTGCATGGAGTTTTAGCTGCTGCAGAATGTGGGTATGAAACCATTATGATCAACTGTAATCCAGAAACGGTTTCTACAGATTTTGATACCGCCGATAAATTGTATTTCGAACCTGTTTTTTGGGAACACATTTATGACATCATTCGTCATGAAAAACCAGAAGGAGTGATTGTACAATTAGGAGGTCAAACAGCCTTAAAGTTAGCAGAAAAATTAACCAAATATGGTATTAAAATTATCGGAACGAGCTTTGAAGCCCTTGATTTAGCCGAAGACAGAGGTAGTTTTTCCACCCTATTAAAAAACAATAATATACCGTATCCAGATTTCGGAATTGCAGAAACTGCCGATGAAGCTCTGGTATTGGCCGATCAATTAGATTTCCCTATTTTGGTAAGACCTTCTTATGTATTGGGAGGGCAAGGAATGAAAATTGTCATCAATAAAGAAGAATTAGTTGCACATGTTGTAGACTTATTAGGCAGAATGCCAAACAACAAATTGTTGTTAGATCATTATTTAGATGGAGCCATTGAAGCGGAAGCAGATGCCATCTGTGATGCAGACGGAAATGTGTACATCATTGGTATTATGGAGCATATTGAACCTTGTGGTGTCCACTCTGGAGACTCTAACTCCGTATTGCCTGTATTTAATTTGGGTGACTTAGTGATGCAACAAATTAAAGACCATACGCATACCATTGCAAGAGAACTAAAAACAGTCGGATTGATCAATGTACAGTTTGCGGTTAAAAATGACATTGTTTATATTATTGAAGCAAATCCAAGAGCTTCCAGAACCGTTCCTTTTATTGCAAAAGCATACAAAGAACCGTATGTAAACTATGCAACCAAGATAATGTTGGGAGAAAAGAAAGTAACTGACTTTGATTTCAATCCACAATTGGAGGGATATGCAATAAAGAAACCGGTATTTTCATTCAATAAATTTCCAAATGTAAACAAAGCACTAGGACCAGAAATGAAATCTACAGGAGAGAGCATTTTGTTTATAGACAGTCTTAAAGACGATCAGTTTTATGACTTATATGCAAGACGTAAAATGTATTTGAGTAAGTAACCTCAAAAGAGTATCTTATTAAAAACATCCCTTTGTTTTGAATTTCTTCAACAATGGGATGTTTTTTTTATTCACGTAGGATACTTTTCATTTTCTTGCCCCTAGCCAATTCATCGATCAGCTTATCCAAATAGCGAATTTGCTGCATCAATTTGTTTTCAATATCTTCAACACGATACCCACAAATGAGTCCCTTAATTTTATTGGTATTTGGGTGCATTTCGGGAGCCTCTGCAAAAAAAGTCTCAAAATCAACCCGATTTGTAATCTGTTTTTCAAGAGCTTCTTTATCATATCCGGTTAACCAAAAGATAATGGTATCTACCTCTTGTTTGGTTTTTCCTTTTTTTTCGGCTTTTGAAACATAGTGCGGATAAACGCTCGCAAAAGACATTTTAAAGACTCTTGAATATTCCATCATTTTTTGTTTAAAATAAGGCTTAGGATTCCATTTTTTTAATTTCAGAACACCAATAAATTATAGCGTTCCATTAATTTTTTTCTAAAATTAAAAATATAAAAAATAATTCACTAAATTTAACTGATGTTTTTTTTAAAAAGAATCATTGTTTTAATGCTAAAATACTAATTATGAAAAAAAATTACTTTTTTAAAACTTCGCTATTAATGATTCCAACGATGGCATTCGTATTAATGTCCAACTCGGGTGGTAAGTCAGGTGCTTACTCAGGCTCTCCTGGTGATGGAGGAACTTCTTGTACCTCTTGTCACAATGGTGGTAACTTTGGTGCTTCTGTAGCAATCACACATGACATTCCAGATACAGGATATCTGTTAGATACCAATTACAATGTCACTGTAACAGGAAGTTCTTCAGCAGCTGCACATGGTTTTCAAATGACCGCTGAGAAGGTTTCTGATAATAGTAAAATAGGGACTCTTATTGCAGGATCTACGTCAAGTTTGACCAATGGAAATGCAAATATTACACATACGAACTCTAGTAATAACTCCTGGTCTTTTCAGTGGAAATCACCAACAACAGACCAAGGGAGAGTTACATTTTTTGGGGCTTTAGTTGCTGCAAATGGAAATGGAGGATTTTCTGGAGATCAAGTGGTTACAGGAGATTCAGGACAAATTAGTTCTTTGAGTATTCCAGATGCAAAACGATTGGATTTTGAAATGTATCCAAATCCTTCAATTACAGAATTGACAATACAATTGCCCAGCGGAATCAATGATGCAATTGTAGAATTCTACGATACTATGGGGCGCTTGTCATTGTCTAAAAAAATCACAATTTCGAATTCACTCATAAATGTTTCAACTTTAAGCAGTGGAATCTACCTATTAAAAGTACTTTCTGAAGATAAAATAGGAGCTCAAAAATTTATCAAAAAATAAGTTTTTAAAGCTATTTTCTTAAAACCGATGGTAATTTGTGCTATCGGTTTTTTTTGTGCCTATTTTAAAGTAAATTTGTCCTGTTATAAAACAACCCTATGAATTATATTTTATTTGACGGAGAAGTGAGAAATTCATTGCTCCCATTTACATATACAAGACCTGTTGCAGAAATTCGAATCGGTATTTTAACCCTTCGTGAAAAATGGGAAAAACATTTGGGCTTGACCACAACGACCATTACTGAAGAATATTTAGAAGAGAAATATCCAATGGTAGAGTTGGAAGAAAACATCATGATCAATGCTTCTTTTATACCTACCGTAGCATTGGTTGCTCAAGTAAAAAAATTAAAAGCAAACGAAGCCATCTTTAAAGGGGATGATGTAATTGCTTTTTTTACGACAGATTCACAAGAAGAAATTAACTTTGAGGCTTATCAACAATATGATTTTGATGAAGAATTGCTTCAAGTTAAAAATACCTGGGATATTTTTTCCTTGAATGATAGAGCCATTCAGCAAGATTTTGATTTGATTACAGAAGATCGCACTTCGCAGCCGATTCCAGAAGGAGTTCAAGCAATCAATCCAGAAAATATTTTTATTGAAGAAGGTGCAAAACTTACTTTTGCAACTTTAAATGCCACAGACGGTCCTATTTATATTGGCGAAAATGCTGAAATCATGGAAGGTGTAGTTGTTCGAGGTGCCTTGGCAATGTGTGAAAATTCAGTATTGAAATTAGGCGCAAAAGTATACGGAGCTACCACTATAGGCCCTTTCTGTAAAGTAGGAGGAGAAGTGAATAATTCGGTATTGTTTGGGTATTCGAGTAAAGGACACGATGGTTTCTTAGGGAATTCAGTCATTGGTGAATGGTGTAATTTAGGAGCTGACACCAACAACTCAAATTTAAAAAATAATTATGCAGCAGTAAAACTCTGGGATTATAATACTGGTCGATTTGCCAAAACAGGATTGCAATTTTGTGGTTTAATGATGGGAGATCATTCTAAATGTGGGATCAATACCATGTTCAATACAGGAACGGTTATTGGGGTTTCTGTAAATATTTTTGGAAGTGGTTTTCCTAGAAATTTTGTCCCATCGTTTAGTTGGGGAGGCGCCTCTGGGTTTACAGAATACAAAACAAACAAAGTCTTTGAAGTTGCTGAAGTAGTGATGCAACGACGAGGAATCACATTTGATGTAAAAGAACAAGCTATTTTAGAACATGTTTTTGAAGCAACGAGTCAATATCGTAATTATTAAAAGTTAGGTTAGAAAAATATTTACAATAAAAAAACCGAGCTATTGCTCGGTTTTTTTATTGTAAAGTAGGAAAACTATTTAGCACCCCATTCTTTTAAGGACGCTTTATTCATTTTTACATAAGCTTGGTTGCCCGCTTTTTCTGCCAATTGTAAGGACAGTTTTGCAGCAGCAATGGCAGTTTTCTTATTTCCGGCTTTTGTGTGAATTAAAGCTTGTCTTCTGAGATACCAAAAACGTGGCGTATCAGCCGTTAGCGTAACCGCCTTATCGATCCATGTTTTTGCCTTTTGAATGTCTTTGTCTGCAGTTAGGTAATAGTCTGCGGCTGCATATAAATCTTGAGCAGCTGGTCCTCCCATTGCTTTTTCAATATTTTCAGATACCATTGCATCCGTAGGTGTTTCAAATTTTAAACCGACATAAACATCTTCCCAAAGAATGCCCAATACAGCAGAATTATTTGTCAAATCATCAAATGTAATGGTAAAGGTTTCAATAAGCATTGGCATTTTAATAGGCGTTACCCTTACTTTTGCGGCTACTTTTGATGCTTCCCATTTTTGGGGTACTCCCCAGTTGGTTGCATCCGAATACAAGATAATGTCCCAAGTTTCTTTTTCTGGAATCGTAAACAAAGCATAGGTTCCTTTTTTCATTTCTTTTCCATCTATTGTAAAATCGGTAGAAAAGGTGATTTTGGTATTTTCATTGGCACCGGTTCGCCAAACTTTGCCATAGGATTCTAATCCGCCAAAGATTTTTCGTCCTTTCATGCTAGGTCTTGAGTAGTTTACAGTTACGTCTGTTAACCCAACTTTTTGTTCAATTTTTTGAGAAGGACTGGGGGCAGGTGTTTCAATTTGTGCATTTGTTATGTACGAAATAACAGCAATAAAGAGGCTTAAGACTAATTTTTTCATGGTGGTTTTTTTCGATTTTTCTCAAAATTACAAATTCTAAAAAGGTATAATGTTAACAAAATCTTAAAGTAAAGCTCCGTATCTTTGTACTTATTTTTAAAAAATGAAGAAATACATTTCAGAATTTATCGGTACATTTTCTATGATTTTTTGTGGAACAGGGGCTATGACTGTAAATGAAGTAACTGGCGGCGATGTAACCCATGTGGGGATTGCAATTACTTGGGGACTCATTGTAATGGCAATGATTTATGCTTTTGGTGAAACTTCAGGCGCGCATTTTAATCCAGCCGTTACCATTGCTTTTGCTTACGCAAAGAAGTTTGCTTGGAAAGAAGTTCCAAAGTACATCATTGCACAAGTTTTAGGTGCTTTTGCAGCAAGTCTTATATTGTGCTATCTTTTTCCAACCAGTGAATATTTAGGGGCAACAATATCAACGGTAGATGTTGGACGCGCTTTTGTGATGGAGTTGCTGCTCACATTTTTCTTGATGGTGGTCATCATTAATGTTTCTACAGGAAGTAAGGAAATCGGAATTATTGCAGGAATTGCCGTTGGTGCTGTTGTCCTTTTAGAGGCCATGTTTGCAGGACCGATTACCAATGCGTCTATGAATCCAGCAAGATCGATTGCACCGGCAATTGTTGCAGGTAAAATGCAGCATTTATGGATGTATATTTTAGCACCTATACTTGGAGCCGTCTTGGCTGTTATTTCTTGTAAATTGGTGAAAGAAGAAAATTGCTGTGAGGATTCGAATTGTTAAAAATTAAAATTCATCAACTTGAAAAATATAAGTATTTTAGGGTGTGGTTGGTTGGGAGCGCCCTTGGCAATATCGCTTTTAGAGTCAGGGTATTCAGTAAAAGGATCTACCACAACCGAATCGAAATTGGCTACTTTAGAAGCCTCTCAAATAGAGGCCTATCTTATAGATATTGCTGAATTTGAAGAATATGATGCTTTTTTAAACACTGATATTTTAATTATTGCCATCACTTCTAAAGATATTGATGCTTTTGAAAGTTTGATTGCTCAAATAGAAGCGTCGTCAATACAGAAGGTAATTTTCATAAGTTCCACTTCTGTATACCCAAATGTGAATGCTGTTGTTACCGAAGAAACGAAAACAAAAGAAGTGCCATTGGCAGAAATTGAAGAATTGTTTCGACAAAATAATTGTTTTGAAACAACTATTTTACGTTTTGCAGGCCTGTTTGGTGGCGAAAGACATCCCGGAAATTGGTTTTCAGATGGACGTAAAATCCCACAACCTAAAGGGTATGTAAACATGATTCATCAAGAAGATTGTATTGAAATCATTCACGAAATTATTGATCAGAATTGTTGGGATACCACTTTTAACGCCTGTGCAGATCATCATCCAACTAGAAAAGAGTTTTATGCAATTGCAAAATTGTGCAAAGATTTGACGTTACCTCAATTTGAGAAGAACGAAATTTTACGTTATAAAATTGTAAGCCCTAAAAAACTACAAGATGTTTTAGGATATGAGTTTATACACAATGATTTGTTGTCAATTTAGTTACTACATGACAAAAGGAATCGCTATTGGTATTTCCTTTTTCTTAGCCAATGAAACCCAATTCCAAAAACCAATAGCATTAGTACAGGGATTCCTAGGTTTATAAATTGCCAGTAAGTACGCTCTCTAAAGGCTCTTTGCTTGTCTAAAATAGGAATTTGTAAGGATTTATTTCTCAATTCCATCAAGCCAATATCATCCAATAAATAATCGACTGCATTCAACAAAAAGTCTTTATTTCCAAATTGTTCATTGGTCCATTTATCTCTGGATAAATCGTAAGGCTCTTTTTTTAAAATTTGATTTTTACCTACATCTCCATCCGCAATTACAATCATTTTATTTCCACTAGCATTCGCTTTGTAAATAGGTGTTTTAAAGGGGTGAACTCTGTTTCGGTAAGCTGAATTAAAATCTCCTTCTAGTAACACGGCAAGCAATTGATTTCCATTGCGATAATCTTCTTCAATCGGTTCGTCTGCAATGGATTGCAATGCAATAAAATTAGGCGTCCCAAATTTTTGAGTCAACACAGAACTGACTAATAAAGGCGTCTTTTTGATGTTATTTTTTAAGGTGTCTATTTGATTTGTAAACTGAAATCGAACTGGTAAAACATTTTTTGTAATCGGGTGATTTGGATTTCCGCCCGCCAAAGGGTGAAAAAACCATTCTAAATTTTTAAATTGTGTTTGATTGCCTACCATTCCTGTTGCTACTGGAATTTTTGCAGCATACAAATCTTTAATCAATGTTGTATTGATTCGCACTCCATAGGAAAATAATAAATCAGTAAGATTTAAATTTCTTGGATATGCGAGCATTTTTCCGCCATTGAACAAGCTGTCTTGATCTGCGATTACATTGTCAATCATCCAAAGGGTTTTTCCACCATTGGTAATAAATTGATCTAAGGTAAATTTTTCTGCTGCCGAAAACTCCGTTGTTGGTTTTGCAATAATTGCCAAATCGAAATCTATGAGGTCTTTTAGAGTTTGCTTTGGATTCTTTGCTACGGAATCTAAGGTGAATTTTGCCAATTTGTGTTTTTTTGCAACTTCACTCAAAAAACTATACAAATAAATATCTTCTAGCTCACCATTACCAGATAGTAATGCAATTTTTTGTTGTGTTCCCAAAAGTAAACGATGCATCGCATTTGTAAAACCATATTCTAAGTTTTCAACTGATTTCTGCAATTGTTCTTCTTGAGAGGAAACAATCGCGGTAGGTAACAAAGATACAATCGTACTTTTATTTTTATATTTTATTTCCGCCCAAGGGAAAATAATTGCTTCAGAAAGTTTTCCATCTTCTTCAACAGTCAGTTGACTTGGGAGCATTCCTTTTTTTATTAAACTTTCCCGTTGTAAATCAGGGTTTACAAAGTGAATAATAATGTTTGAGTTTTCAGCGGCCAATTCTTCTAGATACTGTAATGTTTCTACTTGAAGTCTTTTGAATTCTGAAGGAAAATCACCCTCTAGATACACATTAATAAACAAGGGTTGTTCAATGCGTTGGACGGTATTTTTTGTTGTTTCTGATAAGGTATATCGTTGCTCATTGGTTAAATCCAAACGCTTATAAAACGATTGGTTTACAATGTTTAGTAGCACCAAAATAATCAATACTATTGTTGTATTTTTTATCTTTTTATTCATGGTCTAAACGGTTTTTAGTGATGAATAAGAAGAACAGCGTCACACTTACGAAGTAGAGTATATCTCGAGTATCAATTACGCCCCGTGCGATACTCTTAAAGTGTTCGTTGATGCCTAACTTTTGAATCAAAATACGCTGATTTGAAAATGAATTGGAAATGGCATCAAATCCATAAAACAATAAGAAGGTAATAAAAACTCCTAAGATAAAAGCGACAATTTGATTTTTTGACAACGTTGAGGTAAACAAACCGATAGCTGTATAGGTAGCAGCTAAAAAAAGTAATCCAATGTAAGACCCAATGATACTGCCAAAATCTAAGTTTCCTATGGGACTTCCTAATTGATAAACCGAATACACATAGGTGAGTGTTGGAACCAATGCAACAATAACTAATAGCAATGAAGCCCAGAATTTCCCAAGCACAATTTGCCAATTTGTAATGGGTCTTGTTTTTAGGATTTCGATGGTTCCACTGTTGAATTCGTCGGCAAAACTTTTCATAGTAATTGCTGGAATTAGAAAGAGAAAAATCCAGGGGGTTAAATAGAAAAACGAATTGATGTCTGAAAAACCCGCATTCAGTATGTTGAAATCGTCTTTAAAAACCCATAGAAACAGCCCGTTTATTAGTAAAAATACACCGATTACTAAATAGGCGATGGGGGCGGCGAAAAACGAATTGAATTCTTTTTTTAAAATGGCAATCAATATATAATTTTTTTATGTTTATTTTTTAATTTCGATGTGCTTGCAAGCTACGATTTTATCTTCAAAATAAATTCACCCTTTTTTATTTTAAAAGGACTCAAAAGTATTTTTTTTAGGAACTGGTTTCAAACCTATAAATACGATTATGTTCAAAACTTGGGTCTTTCATGTGTGCTTGAAAAATAAATTGGTGTTTTTCTAATAACATTATTGAACGCACATTGTTTTTGTGGGTATATGCTTCGATCGTTTTTAAATTTAATTGCTCAATGCCAAAATGTAAAACTGCCGTAATTGCTTCGTTCATAAAACCTTTTTGTTGCATTTCAGTTTTTAATTTGTATCCAATTTCTGCATATTTACGAGTTAATGATATTCGATGCAATACAATCGTACCCAAAACCTCCTCTTGTTTTGTAATGGCCCAAAAAATACGTTTTTCTTTTTGAAAAAGGGCATTGCATGTTTGTATAAAATCTTTTGCTTCTTCCAAATTTTGCATTCTTTTGGTAGCTACAAATTTATTGATTTCCTCGCTAGAACGCAATGCAAGTATGACCGCTGCATCGTCAAGTTTTAGTTTCCTTAAGGTTAATCTTTGGGTTTTTAAAATAGGGAATGTCTCGCAATTAAATACCATTAGGAAAGACTTACATTTTTATTGACACTCCAAGCTTGGGGTTTGTCATTGAACAATACTTTTGTTTTTGCCCAAACGTTTTTAAAAAGCGCTGAATTTCGATAGTTTTCTAAATCTTCTTCACGTTCCCAATAAGAGTAGGTAAAAAAGAGTTCAGGATTTGTTTTGTCTTGGTACAACTCTAAAAGAGTACAGCCTTTAGATGCTCGAATCAATGCTTTTTTTACAGCAAAGATTTCTTCAAATTCATTGATGTGTTTTGAGTGAAAACTCATTTTTACGATGCGAACAAACATATTTTAAGACAATGTAGTAAACTCCGGAAGTACTTCGTTTACAAATTCAATAATAATTGGATCTCGATAAGCCAATCCTAATAATGTAGAAGCGCCACCCACGGTATTTAAATTACTTCTATACAAGGCAATTTCTAAATAGCCTGCAGAATTAAATATCGCCAATCTACTTCCGTCAAAACTGAGTTCTTTTGAATCGATTCCTTTTATTTCGTTATACTTACTATAAATTTTTTCGAAGGAATATCGAGACGCTTTGATGGTAAATTTTCTACCTTTTCCAACCTCATTGAACATTTTTTCTTTAATGTTTGTAATGATATTCCCATAATTATCAATATAAATGACACCGCCAATAATTTGATTTTGGGCTTGGTTTACCTTGGGTTGAATTTCAATGAGTTTTTTGTAGTTTTTAATTTCCTTACCAATCACCGTTAAATTTCCGCCTCGGGCTATGAAACAGGCAACTTGTACAAATACATCTAAAACAGGAAAACTACTTTCAATACGATCATGAATATTGATTTCGACAATTTTGGTCGGATTAATTTCTGAGGCAATCATAGAGATCAATCCATTATCTGGACACACAAAAAAATGATTGTCCAACTCAAGTGCTATGTGTTTGTTGTCTTCGCTTAATTCTGAATCTACTCCAATAATATGGATGGTGCCGTCTGGGAAACTCTTGTAAGAGTTCTTTATGATATAAGCAGTTTCTGTAATGTTAAAAGGAGATATTTCATGGGTGATGTCTACAATTTTGGCATTTTCTAACTCCGAATAGATAGCGCCTTTTACAGCTCCAACAAAGTGGTCTTTTGTGCCGAAATCGGTCGTTAAAGTGATAAAAGAGATCAATATTTGCTGTTAATTAAATGTGTAAAAGTTGTTGACTATTTAACGCAAATCTAATCAATTTAGTAAATTTATTGACTATTTTTAATTTAATAATTTGAACTCCTATTTTAATAAAATAAAACATTTGAACGAAAGAATCATTGCATTAACAGAAATAGATCCAAAAGATTTTTTTGGTGAGCACAATAGTACGATAGAGCAGCTTAAAAAATATTTTCCAAAAATAAAATTAGTTGCAAGAGGCAATAAGTTGAAAATTTATGGTGAAGCTACTCTTTTAGATGAATTTGAAAACCGTTTAGAACAACTCATTAAATACTTTCATAAGTACAATAAATTGGACGAAAACAGTATTGAACGTATTTTAACTTCTACTGGAAAGGAAGAAAAAACAGCTGCGAGCATGAGTGCAAAAGATGTGTTGCTGCATGGTGTTAATGGGAGATTGATAAAACCAAAGACTGCCAATCAAAAGAAAATGGTTTCTTTAATTCAGAAAAATGATATGCTTTTTGCAGTAGGTCCTGCAGGAACTGGGAAAACATATACCGCAGTAGCAATTGCCGTAAAAGCATTGAAAGAAAAAGAAGTTCGTAAAATTATTTTAACGAGACCTGCCGTAGAGTCTGGAGAAAATCTTGGGTTTTTACCAGGAGATTTAAAAGATAAGTTAGACCCTTATATGCAACCTTTGTACGATGCATTGCGAGATATGATACCCCATGAGAGATTGGCTTCACATATAGAAAAAGGAATCATACAAATTGCTCCATTGGCTTTTATGAGAGGGAGAACCTTAGATAATGCCTTTGTTATTTTAGACGAAGCCCAAAACACAACACATAGCCAAATGAAAATGTTTTTGACACGTATGGGAATGAATGCAAAATTTATAATTAACGGAGACCCTGGTCAAATAGATTTGCCGAGAAAACAAGTCTCGGGTTTGAAAGAATCCTTGTTGGCTTTGAAAGATATTGAAGGGATCGCACAAGTATATTTAGATGATAGCGATGTCGTAAGACACCGATTGGTAAAAAGAATTATCTCCGCCTACAAGCGTATCGAAACAGAATAAGTTTTTAGTTGTTAGTAATTAGTCTTTAGTTTACTTTTGTCCTAACAAACAACACCATTATTAATGAACACAATTAACGATACCAACTTTCAGTTTCCAAAGCAGAAAGCACTATACAAAGGAAAAGTAAGAGAGGTTTATACCATAGACGACAAGCATTTGGTGATGATTGCTTCCGATCGATTATCGGCTTTCGATGTCATTTTACCTCGTCAAATTCCCTATAAAGGTCAAATCTTAAATCAAATTGCAACTAAGATGTTGCATGAAACAGCAGATATCGTTCCCAATTGGCTTCTTGCCACTCCTGATGAAAATGTTGCGATTGGACATTTATGTGAGCCTTTTAAAGTAGAAATGGTTATTAGAGGCTACATGTCTGGACACGCGGCAAGAGAATACAAAGCAGGAAAAAGAATATTGTGCGGTGTTTCGATGCCAGAAGGGATGCGTGAAAATGATCAGTTTCCGAGTCCAATGATTACTCCATCTACAAAAGCAGATAATGGAGATCATGATGAAGACATTACTCGAGAAGCAATTTTATCTAATGGTATTGTTTCTGAAGAAGACTATTTGGTGTTAGAAGACTATACCCGAAAATTATTTCAAAGAGGGACTGAAATTGCTGCTTCTCGTGGTTTAATTTTGGTAGATACAAAATATGAATTTGGAAAAACAAAAGAGGGTAAAATTTTGTTGATTGATGAAATTCACACTCCAGATTCTTCTCGTTATTTTTATGCTGAAGGCTACGCTGAAAGACAAGAAAAAGGTGTGGCACAAAAACAATTGTCAAAAGAATTTGTACGTCAATGGTTAATTGAAAACGGTTTTCAAGGACAAGAAGGACAGCAGATTCCAGTAATGTCAGATGAAAAAGTGATCGAAATTTCAAATCGATATATTGAATTGTACGAACAAATTACTGGAGAAACTTTTGTGAAAGCAGCTACAGAAAATGTTTTAGAAAGAATTGCTAACAATGTAAACGCATTTTTAGCCAACCACTAATAAATAAACAATTATGATTATAGAACCAAGAACAAGAGGATTTATTTGTTTAACAGCTCACCCAGAAGGTTGTGCACAAAATGTTAAAAATCAAATTGACTATGTAACTTCAAAAGGAAAAATTGCCGGAGCCAAAAAAGTATTGGTTATTGGATCTTCCACAGGTTTTGGACTTGCATCTAGAATTACAAGCGCCTTTGGGTCCGACGCGGCTACTATTGGAGTCTTTTTTGACAAACCTGCGAGTCCAAATAGACCTGCTTCTCCTGGTTTTTACAATACAGCTGCTTTTGAAGAAGCAGCGCACAAAGCAGGTCTGTATGCAAAAAGTATCAACGGCGATGCTTTTTCTAATGAGATTAAAGAACAGGTTGTCAATTTAATCAAACAAGACTTAGGTCAAATAGATTTGATCATTTATAGTTTGGCTTCCCCAGTAAGAACACATCCAGTTTCAGGAAAACGTTTCAAATCTGTTTTAAAACCAATTGGAGAAAATTTTACAAATAAGACTGTAGATTTTCATACTGGAAATGTATCTGAAATCTCTATCAATCCAGCAGAAGGAGAGGATATCGAAAATACGGTAACGGTAATGGGAGGAGAAGATTGGAAGATGTGGATGGATGCTTTGCATGAAGCAAACGTTTTAGCAGAAGGTGTAAAAACCGTAGCATATTCTTATATTGGACCAGAAGTAACAAAACCAGTTTATAGAAACGGAACCATTGGTGCTGCAAAAGACGATTTAGAAGCGAAAGCATTTACCATAACAGACGCTTTAAAAGCAATTAACGGAAATGCATATGTTTCTGTAAATAAGGCATTGGTTACACAAGCGAGTTCAGCAATTCCAGTAATTCCTTTGTATATTTCTTTGTTGTATAAAATAATGAAAGAAGAAGGAATACATGAAGGATGTATCGAACAAATTCAACGTTTATACAGTCAACGCCTATATGCTGGTGATTTGTCTTTGGATGAAAAAGGAAGAATTCGAGTAGATGATTGGGAAATGCGTGAAGATATTCAAGCAAAAGTGATCAAACTTTGGGAATCTGCAACAACAGAAAATTTACCTGAAATAGGAGATTTAGAAGGGTATAGTACCGACTTTTATAACTTATTTGGTTTTAAAGTTCCAGGTGTAGATTATACAAAAGATGTAAATGAAATGGTTTCAATACCAAGTATTCAAGAATAATGTATAGAAAGTAAAATTATTAAACCTCATAAATAACACACTACTTTATGAGGTTTTTGTTTTTAACGCATTCACAAAAATTAATAAATGAAAGCAGTTGCCTTAAAAAAGTTAAAAGAGGAATTATCGCATAAATCTGCCAATGAATTGATGGAGCTTTGCTTGCATTTATCAAAGTATAAAAAAGAGAACAAAGAATTACTCACCTATTTAATGTTTGAGTCTCATGATGAGGAAGCTTATATCGAAAGTGTAAAAGCACAAATGGATTTGCTCTTTGAAGATATCAACATCAAAAACTTTTTCTTCATCAGAAAAAGTGCGAGAAAAATTTTAACATTGACCAAAAAGTATATTCGGTATTCTAAAAAGAAAGAAACAGAAGCGGAATTACTGCTGCATTACTGTTACAAATTAAAAAATTTTTCTCCTTCAATCACTCATAGTTCTCGTTTGCTAAACGTATATCAAACGCAGCTTAAGATGATTAAGAAAGCGGTGGGCACTTTACATGAAGATTTACAGTATGATTATCAAATAGAAATTGAAAATTTAGAAATTCACTCATAAAAATGGATAACAGAAAAGAGTTACGCCCTGTTTTGGCAAAAATTGAAGCAACTGAAAAATGTAGTATTGAGGAGAAATTTCAAAACACAACATTACGGCAAGTAATAAAATTACAGCATCCTTTACTCATTGCGCTATTTCAAGACTATGCAATCACCAGAAAAACAGTTTTAAATACGTTAACCGAACAACGCATAAAAAGATTTATAGAAAGTGCGCTGTCTAAAGATATTGCTTTTAAAAATAAAATAATTGGGCTTATCGTAGGTCAATTTACGCTTGAGGAATTTATGCTTTATAGCAAAACATCTTCAGAATTTAATAAAAGAATTTTTGCAATGATTAAGAAAAGACTCAAGGATAGTCTTTTAGAATTGGCATCATAAAAGGTTTTTCTTTGAAAAAATATCACAACTAGCTAAAAAACGGATTGTTAAAAATTAATTTCCCTTTGGTTTTATTATGTGAAGAAAGGAAATAAGTGCTTGAACAGTATGCGAATACTTACAGATCCTATCAAAATTGCCGTCGCTTTTTTCAGTAGTACAGGTGTTAATATTGTATTGCTTACTCTTGAGCCAATTTGCCCACCAATAAATACAGTGACGAGTAGGATAGATGTAAGCATCCAATCTACTTGAAGATTAGGGTTGCTATATAGCCCAAAAACACCCGCAATAGAGTTTGCCAAAATGAAGAAACTAGCCGTTGCAGCTATTTTTTTTGGAGTATCCCAATTGCTTAGATGAAGCAGCGGTGCTAAAAAAATACCGCCACCAATTCCGACCATACCAGAAAGAAATCCGATACCGCCACCGAAGAATGAATTTTTAATCGTGTTGAATGTCTTTTTTTCTTTTACAGTTGAAACAAGACGTTTGGAAATCCACATGGAAAGTGCAGCGAATAATAAAGTAAATCCTAAAAGAATGAAAAATAGTGTTTTGTTTATGGCTAGTTTTCCACCAAGGTAGGCTAGCGGAACACTCCATAAAACTATGGGAATAACCTTTTTCCAGGGGATTTTTTTTTGTTGATAAAAGAGCATCACGTTTCCAAAAACAACCACAATATTACACAATAATGCAGTAACTCTAATTTGTGTAAATGCAATTCCTGCGAATGCTAAAATGGCTAAATAGCTTGAACCACCACCAAAACCAACAGATGAATATAAAATTGCAGCCGTAAAAAATAGTATGATTAGATGCCAATTTGCTAAAATGGATTCAAAAACGGTTTGAAAATTCATATAACAAAGATAAATTTTCTATTTTTAGAATCTCCTAAAAAGCATACAACTATTATGAGCAATTATCACATAAAACATTTAGAAGAATATTTTCAAGTATATCGAAAGTCAGTAAATCAACCAGAAGCTTTCTGGGAAGAGATTGCCGAAGAAAATTTTATGTGGCGAAAAAAATGGGATACTGTTTTAGAATGGGATTTTTCAAAGCCAGCAGTAAAATGGTTCAAAGGGGCTAAACTAAACATTACAGAAAATTGTATTGATCGTCATTTGCTCACACGAGGAGACCAAACAGCGATTTTGTTTGAACCGAATGATCCTAATGAACCAGCAGAGCACATTACCTATAAACAACTTTCGGTACGTGTTAATAAATTTGCAAATGTTTTAAAGTCAAAAGGGATTCAAAAAGGAGATCGTGTGTGTATTTATTTACCAATGATTCCAGAGCTTTCTATTGCTTTGCTAGCTTGTGCAAGAATTGGCGCCATTCATTCTGTTGTTTTTGCAGGGTTTTCAGCCACCGCATTGGCAACAAGAATTAATGATTCCAATTGTAAAATGGTCATTACTTCTGACGGCTCTTTTCGTGGGAACAAAACCATCGATTTAAAAGGAATTGTAGATGAAGCAATGGATAGTTGTACATGTGTAGAAAGTGTTTTAGTTGTCAAAAGAATCAATTCTGAAATTCAGATGAAATCGGGAAGAGATTTTTGGATTGCCCCTTTGTTAGAAAAGGCTTCAGATGCTTGTGAAATTGAAATTATGGACGCAGAAGATCCACTTTTTATACTATATACCTCGGGTTCTACAGGAATGCCAAAAGGGATGGTACATAGTACCGCTGGATATATGGTTTATACAGCTTATACTTTTAAAAATGCATTTCAATATAAAGAAAATGATGTGTATTGGTGTACGGCAGATATTGGTTGGATAACAGGGCATTCTTATATTGTATATGGACCTTTGGCAAATGGTGCCACTACAGTAATGTTTGAAGGAGTACCTAGTTATCCCGATTTTGGGCGTTTTTGGAAAATTGTTCAAAAACACAAAATCAACCAATTTTATACAGCACCCACAGCCATAAGAGCTTTGGCAAAACATGGAACCGAATTGGTGAATACATATGATTTGTCCTCTTTAAAAGTTTTGGGATCTGTTGGAGAACCTATCAATGAAGAAGCTTGGCATTGGTACAATGATAATATAGGAAAGAAGAAAAGTCCGATTATTGATACTTGGTGGCAAACAGAAACGGGTGGAATAATGATTACTCCTATTCCTTACGTAACCCCAACAAAACCGACCTATGCAACCTTGCCTTTTATAGGGATTCAAGCTTGTTTAATGGATGAAAATGGACAAGAATTAAATGGAAATCAAGTAGAAGGTAGGTTGTGTATAAAATTTCCTTGGCCAAGTATCGCTCGTACCATTTGGGGAAATCACCAACGGTACAAAGAAACCTATTTTTCGGCCTATGAAAATAAGTATTTTACAGGAGATGGAGCCTTGAGAGATGAGGTTGGATATTATCGAATTACTGGAAGAGTAGACGATGTCATTATTGTTTCTGGTCATAATTTAGGAACCGCTCCCATAGAAGATGCTATAAATGAACATCCAGCCGTTGTAGAATCAGCCATTGTTGGTTTTCCGCATGACGTTAAAGGAAGTGCTTTGTATGGGTATGTTATTTTAAAAGATACTGGAGAAAGTAGAAACCATGCTAACTTGAGGAAAGAAATCAATCAAGTAATTACAGAACATATTGGACCCATTGCAAAGTTGGATAAAATTCAGTTTACAGATGGACTTCCAAAAACCCGTTCTGGAAAAATAATGCGTCGTATTCTTCGTAAAATCGCCGCCAATGAAACGGAGCGTATTGGTGATATCTCAACACTGCTAAATCCAGAAGTGGTACAAAGTATTATTGAGAATAAACGATAAATAAAATGAAGAGGTAGTTATTCTGGTGTGCTGTTTAGAATCTTGCTATTAATGGCATCATACACCTTGCAATAATATTCATGAAATTCTGGGAGTAAAACATTGTGAAGATTTTTGGTTTGTTTTAGAATTGTTAAATCATACAATCCAATATCGTCTACTTCCGCTTCTTGAAGCGTTAATTCCGATAATGGAATTTTTAATTCTGCGATAAATACTTGATGAAATTCATTGTCTATAATTCCATTTTTATGCGAAACCTGATGTTTTCTGGTGGCTATTTTTGTGAAATCAGAGTCGATCAATGGCAAGCCAATTTCCTCAAAAACTTCTCTTTTAGCCGCGGTTAAAACATCTTCACCAGCACCAACATGCCCTGCCACAGAAATATCCCACAAACCAGGGAATACTTTTTTTGTCAACGCTCTTTTTTGAAGTAATATTTTTTCATTTGCAGTAAACAACCAAATATGAACTGTTGCATGAAACCAACCGTGATGGTGTGCTTCGGACTTTAAAGCTGATTTTCCAGTTGCTTTTCCTTCGGAAGTTAAAATGTCTATGAGTTCGTCCATAATTTTAAGACAGGAATTTCACAAATTGTTACACACAGTTTTGTGAAATTCGTGTCATTTAAAGTTTACTCAAAATAAGAAAAGGTTTCCCCGCCTTCAATTTTCAATAAGGTTTCATAAATCATTTTAATCACATTTTCAACATCTTCCCGATGTACCATTTCTACTGTCGTATGCATGTATCTTAAAGGAAGCGAAATTAATGCAGAAGCAACACCACCATTGCTGTATGCAAAAGCATCAGTATCTGTACCTGTTGCTCTTGAAAGTGCCGATCGCTGGAATGGAATTTCATTTTCAGTAGCGGTCGTAGTAATTAAATCGCGTAATTTTTGTTGAACTGCTGGAGCATATGCAACCACAGGACCTTTCCCTAATTCTAAAAGACCTTCTTTTTTAACATCAATCATTGGAGTGGTCGTATCATGTGTTACATCCGTAACAATGGCAACATTAGGTTTTATGGTGTGGGTAATCATTTCTGCACCCCGCAAACCAATTTCCTCTTGTACAGAATTGGTGATGTACAATCCAAACGGCAATTCTTTTTTGTTTTCTTTTAAAAGACGAGCCACTTCAGCAATCATAAAACCACCCATTCTGTTGTCTAAGGCTCTACATACAAATTTATCATCATTTAAAATATGAAACTCATCTGGGTAGGTAATCACACAACCAACATGAACGCCTAGTGCTTCCACTTCTTTTTTGGTTGCACAGCCTGTGTCAATAAAAATATTGTCAGGTTTTGGAGCTTCTTCATTTGCTTTGTTTCGAGTATGAATCGCAGGCCATCCAAAAACACCCTTTACAATGCCTTTATCTGTATGTATGTTTACAATTTTACTCGGTGCAATTTGATGATCTGAACCTCCATTACGAATCACGTAAATCAACCCTTTATCAGAAATATAATTTACATACCAAGAAATTTCATCTGCATGTCCTTCAATTACTACTTTGTATTTTGCATCTGGATTAATAACTCCAACTGCAGTTCCATAGGTGTCTGTAATAAACTCATCAACATAGGGTTTTAGATAGTCCATCCAAATTTTTTGCCCTTCCCATTCATAACCCGTGGGAGCCGCATTGTTTAAATATTTCTCTAAAAATGAAATCGATGCTGTATTTAATATTGATTTATTTGCCATATATAGGTATGTTGGTTTAAAAGTTCGATTGTCAATCGAAAAAACGATTGTAAAGACTTAACTTGTAAGAATCAATCAGTTTTTCAAATGATTTAATTTTTATTCTGTAAAAATAAAGCGATTTTTGTGTTCTATTGAAATAAAATTTAAAAACTTGTAACAAAAGTTGTTAATTGCACACTTATTCAAGAAGTACACAACCAAATTAAAACCTATCAGATGAAATTAGTAATTCAGAATTTGACAAAGACGTATAAGAATGGTGTTAAAGCCATTGATGATTTAAGTATCGAAATTGGAAAAGGAATGTTTGGACTTTTAGGACCAAACGGTGCAGGAAAATCGTCTTTAATGCGAACAATTGCTACCTTACAAACACCAGATTCTGGGACGATTACATTTGGAGATATTAATGTTTTAGAAGACAAAATGTCTTTAAGAAAGGTTTTAGGTTATTTGCCACAGTCTTTTGGTGTGTACCCAAAAATGTCAGCAGAAGACCTTTTGGATTACTTTGCGACTTTAAAAGGAATTTCAAACAAAGAAGAACGAAAAGCGATTGTAAAAGAAGTTCTGGAAATCACCAATTTATATGACGTAAGGCGAAAGTATGTTGCTGGATATTCTGGGGGTATGAAACAGCGTTTTGGAATTGCACAATTGTTGCTAAACAATCCCAAGTTAATTATTGTTGATGAACCAACCGCAGGATTAGACCCTGCAGAAAGACATCGTTTTTTAAATGTTTTGAGAGAAGTAGGAACCAATAGTACCGTTATTTTTTCTACACATATTGTAGAAGACGTTAAAGAACTGTGTAACGAAATGGCGATCTTAAATGGTGGAAGAATTTTAAAACATACTACACCACAAGAAGCCACCAAAGAAATTGAAGGAACCATCTGGACCAAGATCATCAATAGAGACGATTTGGATAGTGTAGAAACAACCTACAATCTATTATCTTCAAATTACAACCAAGACAATACGTTGAATGTGAGAGTGCATTCAGCAGAGAAACCTGCTGATGGTTTTGAGCAAACAACACCGCAATTAGATGATGTGTATTTTATCGCTTTAAAGCAAGATGAACCCGTTATTGCTTAATGAAACGATTAGTTCGAGCAAAATCGAGAGCTAAAAAAACCTAACAGTTCAACTTTTACACTTTAAAATTATGTTTTCTACCATATTCAAACAAGAATTAAAATACTGGCTAAAAAAACCAGCCTTTTATATTTATGTAGGTATTTTCTTACTATTATCTGTTTTTATTGCAGCTGCCTCCGCAGGTATTTTCGATTCCATTACAGTAACTACAGGTTCTTCTGTGGTGGTAAACTCGCCAATTGGATTGTCTAATTTGTTTAACGGATTAACAACATTTATTTTCTTTTTATTTCCATCTATAATTGGAGTTTCTATTTACAGAGATTACAAAAGTGAGATGCATACCATTTTGTATTCGTATCCATTTACCAAAGTCAATTACTTATTTGCTAAGTTTTTTAGTGCAATTACAATCGTTACTTTAATTGTTTTGGTCATTGGTTTTGGTATGGTGATTGGTTTTAGAATGCCAGGAACCAATTCAGAAATTGTAGGTTCTTTTAATTTAATGAGTTACTTACAGACTTATTTAATATTTATTTTACCAAATATCCTCTTTTTTGGGGCGATTGTTTTCGGTGTTGTGGCTTTTACAAGAAATATAGCTGCAGGTTTTATAACGGTCATTATTATTATGTTTGGGCAAGGCTTGTTGGAAAGTTTGTTATCAGACCCTGAAAATAGATTTATTGCAGCGCTTTTAGATCCTTTTGGAAGTGCATCAATCAGATACTATACACAATATTGGACGGTTTCAGAACAGAATGAATTGCCAATTCCAATCAAAGAGATGATTGTTTACAATCGTTTAATTTGGTTAGGAGTTGGAACGGCTGTTTTTGGTTTGGTGTTTAAATTCTTTACATTCAGTCAGCACGCATTTTCTTTTTCCTTTGGAAAGAAAAAATCAGAAAGAGCCACAAAATCTAATTTTGGAGGAATCACTAGGATCAAATTACCAAAAGTTTCGTATGATTATTCTTTTCTTCAAAATTTAAAAACAACTTGGAAATTATCAAATATCGATTTTAAATACATCATTAAAAGCTGGGCATTTATTAGTATTGTTTTAGTGGGCTTAATTTTTATCTTGATAGGGTATTCTCAAGTTGGTAATTTATTTGGCACAGCAACTCTACCAATGACATGGAAAATGTTGAGTCAAGGAGATGCTGCATTTGCAGTTTCTATAAATATTTGTACATTTTTATATGCAGGAATGTTGGTACATCGTGCAAAAATTGCAAGAGCGAATCATATTATTGATGCAACTCCAATACCAAATTGGTCTTTATTAGTATCAAAATTAATTGCATTGATAAAAATGCAGTTAGCGCTATTAACAGTTGTACTGATTTCTGGACTTTCATTTCAGATATACAATGGTTTTTACGATTTTCAAATAGGACTGTATATCTATGAGTTATATATTTTAAACTTTATAGGATATTTAATTTGGGCATTATTAGCCTTGTATGTACAAACATTAATTGGCAATCCGTATGTTGGTTTGTTTGTTTTATTAGTACTTTCAGTTGGTATTCCTTTATTATCATTAGCAGGAGTAGAGCAAGCAATTTTTAAATACAATGCAGGACCTGGTTTCAGTTATTCTGATTTAAATAGATACGGATCTGGAGAAGCCATCTTCTTTATTTATAAATTTTATTGGCTTTTGTTTGGGTTGGTGTTATTAATTTCATCTTCATTATTTTGGGTTCGTGGAATTCCGAGTTCTTTTAAAGAACGATTTTTTATTGCAATTAAAAGATTTAAAGGAATCACAGTCATTGGTTTTCTAGTTTTTCTGACTGGTTTTTTTATCCTTGGATTTACTATTTATAAAGAAAATAATATAGATAATAAAAGGACATCTTCCAAAGAAAGAGAAGCATTAAGAGTGAAATGGGAAAAAGATTATAAGAAGTTTGAAAATTATGCCCAACCAAGAATTACAGCAGTCAATGCAAAAATGAACCTTTTTCCAAAAGAAAGAAATTTTGAAGCATCTGTAGTTATGACCTTGGTGAACAAAACAGATGTAGCCATCGATAGTCTTTTCTTAAACCATAACGGACTTCCAAGCACTTTTACATTTAGTCTGGCAAATACATTGGTATTAGAAGATACCATTCAGAATTTTGATATTTATCAATTTGATCAAAAAATTCAACCTGGAGATAGTTTAACCTTGACGGTTTCAGTAAAAAATAAAACCAACACTACTTTAAGAAATAATTCACCCGTAATTGAAAATGGGACCTTTATAAATAGTGGTATTTTTCCAACCTTAGGATATGCATCAGGGGGAGAGTTAACAGATAATAAAACCCGTAAAAAGTTCGATTTACCTCCAAATAATTTAAAACCGCATCCATCAGATTCCACTGCATTAGGAAACACTTATATCAGCAAAGATTCTGATTGGATTGATTTTGAGGCAACCGTTTCTACTTCCGAAGATCAAATAGCGATTGCACCAGGATATTTACAAAAAGAATGGCTAGAAGAAGGACGAAGGTATTTTCATTATAAAATGGATAGTAAAATTTTAAATTTTTATGCATTTAATTCGGCACGTTACGAAGTGAAAAAAGAAATGTATAATGATATCAGTTTAGAAATATATTATCACAAAGGACATGAATTCAATTTAGATCGAATGATGGCAGGTATGAAAGCCTCTTTAGATTATAATGCAAAGAATTTTAGCCCTTATCAATTTAGACAAGCAAGAATTATCGAATTTCCAAGAACTGGAGGGACATTCGCACAAGCTTTTGCAAACACAATGCCTTTTTCTGAAGGAATTGGTTTTATTGCTGATGTAGATGATTCAGGTGAAAGTGGCGTTGATTATCCGTTTGCGGTAACAGTTCATGAAGTTGCACATCAATGGTGGGCACATCAAGTGATTGGTGCCGATGTTTTAGGAGCTACTTTACTATCAGAAAGTTTGGCAGAATACGTTTCTTTAAAGGTTTTAGAAGAACAACAAGGAAAAACAGAAATGCGTAAATTTTTAAAGAAAGCATTAGACGATTACTTACAACAAAGAACCTTCGAAAGAAAAAGAGAAAACGCATTGATGTATAATGATGGACAAGGATATATTCATTATCAAAAAGGATCTTTAGTGCTGTATGCTTTGAGTGATTATATTGGAGAAAAAAACTTAAACAATGCATTAAAGAAATATATAGAAAAAGTCCAGTTTCAAGAAGCGCCTTATACCACCTCTATAGACATGGTGAATCATATCAAAGAAGCAACGCCAGATTCGTTACAGTATGTAATTAAAGACATGTTTGAAACCATCACCTTATATAGCAATCGAATTGTTGAAGCAAAAACAATCGAATTAGAAAATGGGAAATATCAAGTAGATATTGAGTTTGAAGTTTCTAAATATCGAAATGATGAGAAAGGAAGAAAATATTATGGCGAAAAAGTAGGAGACACTCTCTCTTATAAAACAGCTAAAATGACAAAACCAATTCTTTCTGTTCCATTAGCCGATTATATCGATCTTGGTATTTTTACAGAAGAAGAGGTTGATGGCAAAAAGAAAGAAGTTGTTTTATATTTTGAAAAACATAAAATTACAGCTATACATAATAAGGTTTCAATTATTGTAAATAAAAAACCATCCGAAGTAGGAGTAGACCCCTATAATAAATTAATAGATACCCAGTCTGATGACAATAGAACGAAGCTTTAATTCAAAATAAATTCCTTACAAGAACCCTAAAACCTCGTACATTCAATGGCGAGGTTTTTTTTTCTAAAACCATTATATTTACATTTTATTTTAAGCCCCTATTGAAGAAACTCATATACATATATATTCTCCTGTATTCGGTTATCACTTTTTCACAAAAAAGAGATAAAGACTCCTTGTCAAAACCTTTAGATACATATATTCTAGTAAAGCCAGGAGATACTGCTATTGTGAAGTTGAATGAATTCATGCTTTTACCGAAAAGAAAATTTAAGTCAAAAAAAGACATTCGTTATTATTTTTGGTTTAAAAGTAAAGTATTTAAGGTTTATCCGTTTGCAAAATTAGCATCCCAAAGATTAGATACGCTCAACACACGGCTATCTAAAATAAAATCGAATCGGAAAAAGAAAAAGTACATCAAGTTAATTCAGGATTATATAGAAGGTGAGTTTTCTGATCAGGTGAAAAAGTTGACAAACACAGAAGGTAGAATTTTAATAAAATTGATTCATCGTCAAACAGGTAAAACCGCTTTTCAGAATATAAAAGCACTCAGAAGTGGATGGAATGCATTTTGGTACAATACAACTGCCAATGTTTTTAAGCTTTCTTTAAAGTATGAATACCATCCAGCATCTGCAAATGAAGATTTTTTAATAGAAGACATTCTTCAGCGAGCTTTTTTAGATGATGAATTAGTACGACAAAAAAGTAAATTAGAGTTCGACTTTCAGGAAATAGCTGTCAAAAAGAAAGGGGAAATAGACGTTGAGGTCTATAAAAAGCTACTTGCAAAGCAACTTCAGCGATACAAAAGAAAACAAAAAAGGAAAAAGCAATAATTTCAAAAGCATTTCTCCAATCCTAACCCACGAATTTCCAGTGTTTTAAACCGTCATTAAAGAAAGGTAAAAAAAGAAACAAAATAATTAGTGTTGGGAGTATAAATAGGTTGTATCTTTGCAGCCGCTAATAGAAAATCAGCAGACTGATTATCGGGTTTAGCGAAGTTCATTGATTTGTTTGTTGTGTTGAATTTTAAGCGGTTTTAATAGCTATTATAGTTTTAAAAAAAAGCATTAAAATAATTAGGAATTAACAATAAACAAGTAGTATGTTTGCAGTCCCAATTTTTTGGGGATTACAAGATGATTTATAGGGTATAGAAAAGAAATAAAAAAAAGTAATTTTTTTTATTGTTGAATCAGAAATAAGTTTTAGATTTGCACCCGCTAATATAAATAGCACACACGTTCAGGGAAATTTTGGAAAGGCTTTTAACATCGAGAGATTCGGAGTTGTATTAAAAAAAAGGTCAGTTAGTTCGATTCTAACATTTCAACAAGATTAGGGAATTATAGTGATTTTAAAGTCATTATTTGAGATCTAAAAAGTTCATTGAAAATATTGAAATTGACAGCGTAAACAAAGAGTAGAATAACCGCATTATTTAATAATGTAAAATTCTTTTGAAACTTATTCATTCATATTATTAAAATATACAATGAAGAGTTTGATCCTGGCTCAGGATGAACGCTAGCGGCAGGCTTAA